>JACCDJ010085446.1_pt1 | contig 12313 bp, 10 predicted proteins | sample 7444481 | NCBI WGS metagenome assembly JACCDJ01 (sample SAMN15323435, study PRJNA562643) | freshwater metagenome | isolation source: river surface water | place: USA:Blue River Watershed | collected 2017-08-15 | reverse complement strand
GCCCAGCGTTCAGCCACCTTTGCATATAGCTCCAAGAATGGTTGCTCTACTAGGGGACCTTTGATAGGTTTATTAATGTACTCAAGTTTTAGGACGCTGGACTTTGCGGAGCGCTTAGTGACCAGACCTCTTAAAGTTTGATTTCTAAAAGGCACCGAGACCCATTGACCAGGTTCTACAGAAAATTTAGCCGGTAATAGGTAGTCGTATTCTCCATCTAAGTGATAAACACTGGTATCGACCAAAATCGAAATTATTGGTCGATCAGGATGGATTTCAGGTTTTCCTATGCGCTCACTTTTTAATCGAAGCGGCGCAACCATGATTTAGTGGGTTTGGGCTATTTAATAGCGTTGGCTAATGCCTGTGCACGATTTGTGGCTTCCCAAGTGAATTCAGGAAGTTCGCGACCAAAATGTCCGTAGGCACTAGTCTTTGAATAAATCGGTCGTAATAGATTTAGATCTCTAATGATCGCAGCAGGCCGCAAATCGAAAACTTGCATCACTGCATCTTGAATTTTCGAGACTGGTACTTGCTCAGTGCCAAAAGTCTCAACAAATAGACCGACTGGCTGAGCCTTACCAATAGCATATGCCACTTGCACTTCACATCGTCTGGCTAACTTGGCAGCAACTACATTCTTGGCCACCCAACGCATTGCATAAGCAGCAGAACGATCTACTTTTGATGGATCTTTACCGCTAAAAGCTCCGCCACCATGGCGTGCCATGCCCCCATAGGTATCTACAATAATTTTGCGCCCAGTTAAACCAGCATCGCCCATAGGTCCACCTACAACAAATCGCCCTGTGGGATTAATTAGTGTTCGGATATTTTGTTTGGGTAAATCAATCTTTGCTAAAACTGGGTTGATTACCTGTTCTATGACTTCAGGCGTCATTCTCTTTACTACATCAATGTCAGCATGATGTTGACTTGAGATCACCACGGTATCGAGAGAAACCGCTCTGTCGCCATCATATTCGATGGTCACCTGAGTTTTTCCATCAGGGCGCAAATATCCCAACTCGCCAGATTTGCGAACTTTAGAGAGTTGTAAAGCTAGTTCGTGTGCCAACCAGATCGGAAGCGGCATCAATTCTTTGGTGTCGTCACATGCGTATCCGAACATTAAACCTTGATCGCCAGCTCCCTGAAGATCAAGTGGGTCGTTTGAAGATTGCACCCGCTCCTCATAAGCATCGTCTACACCTTGAGCAATGTCTGGAGACTGTTGGCCAATTGAGATCGAAACGCCACAAGAGTTTCCATCAAATCCCTTATCGGATGAATCGTAACCAATACCGAGAACTGTATCTCTGACGATCGAATTCACATCAGCATAGCCGTTAGTAGTAACTTCTCCAGCCACATGGACTTGTCCTGTAGTTATGAGTGTTTCAACAGCAACTCGACTCTTTGCATCTTGCGATAGTAAAGAATCTAATATGGCATCAGAAATCTGATCTGCGATCTTATCCGGATGGCCCTCGGTTACAGACTCACTGGTAAATAAGCGTTTAGACATTGGCAGATTGTAGCCTTTGTGCCACCCAATTCAATAGCAACGAAGACACATGTGTTTTCGAAGTTCTCAATATTTCCTGTTCGCCATCTTTGTCAATCAAGAAACCTGAGGTTTCGTCCGAGCCAAAAATTGCTCCTTCTTGAATATCGTTTGCATAGATTAGATCCAATTTCTTATCCACCAACTTACGCTTTCCTTCATTTTTTAGATTCTCGCGAGTTTCAGCGGCGAAGCCAACGACGACTTGATGTGCCTTAACTTTTACAATATCGCTTAATAGGTCTGGATTTTTAGTTAGTCTAAGTTCGTTTAGGTCGTCTTTTTTTATTTTGCCTACTACCACTTCAGGTCTTACATCACTAACTGCTGCAGCCATCAATAAGACATCACTATTTGGAAAATGCTGTTTGAGAGCGAGAGAAAGTTGTTCCGTAGTTTTTACTGGAACTATGGTGCAACCAGTGAGCTCTGTCAGATCGAGATTTGCAGCTATCAAAGTAACTTTTGCGCCACGAGCCACAGCGGCTCGAGCAAGCGAAATTCCTTGTTTGCCAGTGGATCGATTTCCTATAAATCGAACTGAATCAATCTCTTCACGGGTACCACCTGCTGTTATCAAGATCCTTATATTCTGCAAATCTTTAACTACTGATACTTCAGTCTCGAATTTTTCGATAATTGCGCTAATTTCTGGAAATCTACCGATACCAGAATCTGAACCAGTTAACCGACCTATTGCAGGGCTCATAACGTGAAAACCCTTAGCTACTAATTTAGCTATATTTTCCTGAGTTGCAGGGTTGAGCCACATTTTTGGATGCATGGCTGGCACGATCATCTTAGGAGCATCGCTTGCCAATACGGTATTGGTTAATAAATCATCAGCACGGCCATTTGCAAGCCTAGCGATTAGATCAGCGGTGGCTGGCGCTATCAAAATATATTCCGAGCGTTGGGCAAGAGCAACGTGATTGACCTTGTCAACTTCTTCCCACACTTCCGTGTTTACTTTCTTACCAGAGAGCGCTTCCCACGTTGCTTTACCAACAAAATTCAAACTTGCAGGGGTGGGGACTACTGTGACTGAATATCCGCGATCTTGTAATCGTCGAAGTAGGTCACAGGATTTGTATGCCGCAATACCGCCGCCTACCCCGAGTACGATCTCGGTGGCAGTCATTTTTTCTTCGCTCTGTTGGTGGTCTTAGTTTGAAAAAACAATTCTTATCGTCAGGAAATAAGAAATTAGTTGGTAGTTTCTAAACTCTCAATGGTAAGTAATCCGTCATTAATTTCGCGAAGCGCGATTGACAGCGGCTTTTCGTGAACATGAGTTTCAACCAATGGGCCAACGTATTCCAATAGGCCTTCAGATAGTTGTGAATAATAGGCATTAATCTGTCTGGCTCGTTTAGCTGCATAAAGAACTAAACTGTACTTCGATCCACTTTTATCTAATAGTTCATCTATTGGTGGATTGGTAATTCCGTCCATTTTAAGCCCTTCGTAAGTGACTAGCTATCAACGGCCAAAGATACCAGTTGATTGATGACCCTATCCAATTGATCGTTAATTAGCACGTAATCGAACTCGGATTGCGCTGCCATCTCTTCCTGGGCTAATTTCAAGCGTTCGGCTCGCCTCTCATCGGTATCTGTACCGCGCCCTTCTAACCGATTCTTTAGCTCTTCCCATGAAGGTGGGGCGATAAATATCAAAAGTGCATTTGGAGTAGTTTTTCGCACTTGCCTCGCACCATCGATTTCGATCTCCAAAATAACATTGATGCCACTTGCTAACTTCTCATGAACTGCATTTGCTGGCGTTCCATACTTTGCCCCCGCAAATTCAGCCCATTCTAAGAATTCGTTGGCTGCAACGCGTCTCTGGAACTCTGCTTCCGAGATATAGAAATAATCCACTCCGTCTAATTCACCTACACGTGGTGTACGAGTGGTAGCAGAGACAGATACCCAAAACTCTCTATGGTCTGCGATGGCCTTAGTGATAGTGCTTTTGCCAACACCTCCTGGTCCAGACACCACCAATAACTTGCCGGGACGAATAGCGGTATTCAATACTTTGAACTCTCTCTTCAATCTATTGCGTTGCAGTACTCCTAAACCCTGAATTCTACGAGATGGAGAAATTTCAAGTCTATCTAAAATGGCTGCGGCTCGAACTTTTCCAACACCTGGAATTGCTTCGAGTAACTCAGATATTTTCATCTTTCCGATTGCATGATTTGTAGAAGCTAATTCGATAACTTGCAGAACCTTCAATTGACCACTTCTGATCTGGCCTTTGACGATAGCTCTAGTTCGTCTGGCTTGTTTTGCGTTCTCAAGCGCAGCCGCTCTTTGGGCTGGAGATAATGGTGGTGGTTTAGGCAATTAACCCTTTATCTCCTGCAAAATCATTTTTGCGGCATGAGAAATGTCAGCTGCTTTGGTTATAGGTCGCCCAATAACCAGGTAATCAGCACCTTCTGCGATTGCTGTCTTTGGATCCATAGTTCGTTTTTGGTCATCGGAAGATAAAGTTCCGGAAGGTCTTACTCCGGGAGTGATTATCAAAACCTGATCACCTACTGCATTTCGAATCTGTGAGATTTCCTTTGGTGAGCAGACGATTGCCTTCGCACCAGCAGATACCGATAATTTGGCAAGCTGTATGGCCAGATCTTGCGCATCTTTACCCATACCTACCTCCTTAAGATCTGCTGAATCAAGAGATGTTAGAACTGTGACCGCTGTTATTTTGGTTGCCGGCAAACTCTGCGCTGCCGCGTTGATCATCGCCCGGCCACCAGAAGCATGAACTGTCAGAAACATTGGCGCAAGATCTGCAACTTGCAGAGCGCTTTTCGAAACGGTGTTGGGTATGTCGTGTAATTTCAAGTCAAGAAACAAGGGTTTCTCTGTCTCTGCTTGAACTGCCTTAACCCCGGCTTGTCCGAATTTAATAAAAAATTCCAAGCCCAGTTTAAAGACCCCAATGTAAGGATTTGTTATTGAAACCCAACGCTTTGCAATCTCTAAATCATCTGTATCAACTGCCAGAATTATTGGGGAATCACTCTTGTCTATGTGCAAACCCGACCGCCTCCTTCAGTGATTGAAAGCCCTTATCCTGTAAGAGTTGGTGAAGCTCTCTTTGAATCCGAATGACCGCACTGGGATCTCCAAATGATGCTGTACCTATAGATACCCCTGATGCTCCTGCCAAAATCAATTCCAATGCATCTTTACCTGTTGCAACGCCACCCATGCCGAGAATGGAGACATTAGGCAAAGCTTCGCGAACTTGATAGATAGCGCGGACGGCAATAGGTCTAATAGCTGGCCCAGATAATCCTCCGGTCTTGCCACCAAGGTGTGGACGCATGGTTTCAGTATTGATAACCATTCCTAAGACGGTATTAATCAAAGCAAGCCCATCAGCTCCTGAATTAATGACTGCCGATGCGATGCTGGCAATATTTGTCACGTCTGGAGTTAGCTTTGCCAAAATTGGTAAGTCGCCACCGATAATACTTCTGACACTTTTGATAACTTCTGAAGCGCTATTTGGATCGCAAGCAAAGACCAATCCCCGATTCTCCACATTTGGGCACGAAATGTTAACTTCAAGGGCGGAGATTCCAGAGACTCCACGAAGCTTTCTGGAGAGAACTGCGTACTCTTCAGCGGTTTCACCAGCAATCGAAACAATAATCCGTGCCCCTTGTGCAGCTAACCAAGGAATATCTTCGATTAAAAAAGCATCAATGCCTGGTCCTTGTAAACCTATGCTATTGAGCATACCGCTTGGAGTTTCCGCCATTCTTGGGGTGGGTCTACCTGCTCTAGGTTTTAACATTATTGATTTTGTAACTACTGCGCCAATTTCACGCAACGGAAAAAATTGCGACAATTCTTTTCCAGAGGAGGCACATCCACTTGCAGTGAAAATCGGCGACGGAAACCATGCACCACCAAGTGTGGTTCCGAAATCAAGGGTCATAGCTGCTCACCAACTAATTGCCATTGCACCGCTTCGCCATCCATAACCGGACCATCTATGCAGCTACGTAAATTCTTGATTTCGCCTTGAGCATTTTTTACTGGAATGACGCAGGTCATGCAGATTCCAATTCCACAGGCCATGGATTCTTCGACTGCACATTGATGAGCGATATCTGCTTGATTTGCGATTGTCGAAATTGCTTCCAGCATCGCCATCGGTCCACATGAATAAATAACTCGCACATCGAATTCTTCAATCAATTCCAATAGAGAGTCTGTGACTCGGCCGGCATCCCCTGCACTTCCATCCTCGGTATAAATCTTTAATAATGTAGCGGATCGTCTACCTTCGATTGGGGCGTAAATTTTTGCGGCTGTGCTTGCACCTAAAGCCATAATCACTCTATGTCCGCGATCTTTCAATACATCTGCTAGACCAAACAAAGGAGCAGATCCATATCCACCGCCTACCAATAAGGCAGTCACTGACTCAGTTGGAATACCGAAGGCGGTCCCAAGTGGCGTTACCACATCCAAAGTTGCGCCCTCTGGTTGAGCGCATAGCCATTTCGACCCACTACCCATCGGACTTACTATCAGTTCTAATGTTCCACGATCATGTACTCTAGAAATCGCGAATGCTCTACGCAAGATAAGTTTTGAGTTCTCCCCTCCGACGCTGATTGCAATGAAATTTCCAGGCTTGATAGTTCTAACCAAATCACCAACTTCAAGCACTATTTGATGATAAATACCAAGCCGACGATTGCTGACTACAGGTGCAAGCAATTGCAGCGCATGACGATTAATTGGCAATTTCCGCTAACCATTCTTGTATGGGTCTAACTTGCAAATCAGCATTTTTTAAAGATTCAATTCCTGCAACTGCTGCGCTGAAACCTGCAATGGTGGTAATACAGGGAATGGATCTCTGCACTGCGGTGGTACGAATAACCCAACCATCTTGTCTAGTGCCTCGACCAACTGGTGTATTGATAACCAAATCAATCTGGCCGGCTACCATTTGATCAACGATGGTTCGTTCTCCAAATGGTCCGATACCTTCTGAGTTCTTGCGCACTATGGTTGCTGCAATCCCTTGATCGTTTAGGACTTTTGCAGTTCCGGATGTTGCTACAATCCTAAAACCCAACTCTGTTAATTTTCTAGAAGCTTCGATTCCCGCGGCCTTATCTTTATCACTTAAGGAGATAAATACTGTTCCTTCCTTAGGTAGAGGCCCAAAAGCTGCAATCTGGCTCTTGGCATAACTTTCTCCAAATGTGGCAGCAATACCCATGACCTCTCCTGTAGAACGCATCTCAGGTCCCAAAGTTGCGTCTACTCCGCGACCATCAATTCTTCGAAAACGGTTCCATGGCAAGACTACCTCTTTAACTGAAATTGATTTCGGTTTGGGTAATTCACTTGGAAGGATTCCGATCTCTTTCAACTCCTGGATGCTCTGACCAATAGAAATGCGCGCAGCCGATTTAGCTAGCGCGATACCAGTAGATTTTGAGACAAAAGGAACGGTTCTGGAAGCTCTAGGGTTAGCTTCTAGCACGAAGAGTTGGTCATTTGCGATTGCATACTGAATATTGATCAAACCACGTACGCCTACACCTTTTGCTATTTTCAAAGTTGCATCGGAGATTTCCTTCAACTGTGACTGAGAGATTGTGATTGCAGGGAGAACACAGGCGCTATCTCCACTGTGAATGCCAGCCTCTTCAATATGTTCCATTACTCCACCGAGGAAGAGTTCGTGGCCATCAAAGAGCGCATCGACATCTATCTCGATTGCGTTATCAAGGAAACGATCTACCAATACCGGTCTTCCGGGAGTGATTTCAGTGGCCTTAGAGATGAAACCAGATAAAGAACTTTGATCATAAACGATCTCCATTCCGCGACCACCAAGCACATAAGATGGGCGAACCAACACCGGATAACCAATTCGATTAGCAATATCCTCCGCTTCGAGAAGCGAGGACGCCATTCCATAATCGGGGGCTCGTAAACCCTGATCTTGGAGGATCCGACCAAAAGCACCTCGCTCCTCCGCTAGGTTTATAGCTTCTGGAGAAGTTCCGAGAATATTCACTCCAGCATCTTTTAACGCTTGTGCCAAACCAAGTGGAGTCTGGCCTCCTAATTGAGTAATCACACCAAGAACTGGTCCAGCTTTCTCCTCAGCCGTAATTACCTCAAGCACATCTTCAAGTGTTAGTGGTTCGAAATATAGTCGATCGCTCGTGTCGTAATCAGTAGAGACGGTCTCCGGATTGCAATTAATCATTATGGTCTCGTAACCGGCATCTCGGAGAGTAAAAGATGCGTGAACACAACTATAATCAAATTCTATTCCTTGACCAATGCGATTGGGGCCTGATCCCAAGATTATGACTGCTGGTTTAGTCCGCGGTGCAACTTCGCTCTCTTGCTCATAGGACGAATAATGATATGGAGTGAAGGCTTCGAATTCTGCAGCACAGGTATCTACAGTTTTATAAACTGGATGAATTTCTAGATGATTTCTTTGAGCTCGGATCTCCGATGGTTGAACTCCTCTGATTCGCGCGATCTGGTCATCTGAGAAACCCATTTGTTTTGCACTGAAGAGTAAATCTTTATCCAGTTGCCCGGGTAGCGCTAACTCCTCTGCCTTATGATTGATTGCAACTATCTGTTGCAGATACCAGGGATCAATTTTGGTTGCCTCAAAAACTTCTTCTATCGAAGCACCAGCCCAAAGTGCGCTTTGAACCTGTTGAAGGCGATATTCGGTCGGAGTGCGCATCTGATCTAGTAAAGAATTTACATCTAACTTGCTCGTATCTAATGGGAATTGAAAAATCGCTTCTTTTCGTTCTAGTGACCTAAGGGCCTTTTGCAATGCTTCTGGGAATGAACGTCCGATGGCCATTGCTTCACCCACAGATTTCATAGTAGTTGTCAATCTTGGATCGGCATCCGCAAATTTTTCGAAAGCGAAACGTGGTGCTTTCACAACTATGTAATCTAGTGTTGGCTCAAATGAAGCTGGAGTAACACGCGTAATATCATTCTGGATCTCATCAAGCGTGTAACCGATGGCTAATTTGGTGGCGATTTTGGCAATTGGAAATCCAGTTGCTTTTGAGGCAAGAGCAGAAGACCGAGAAACGCGTGGGTTCATTTCAATCACAATGATGCGACCATTATTTGGATTGACTGCGAATTGAATATTACATCCGCCGGTGTCTACCCCCACCTCTCTGATGATATTGATACTTAAATTTCTAAGTTTTTGGTACTCGACATCGGTCAATGTGAGCGCAGGAGCTACGGTGATCGAATCGCCGGTATGTACGCCCATCGGATCTAAATTTTCTATTGAACAAACTATTACAACGTTATCTTTTCGATCCCTCATTACTTCTAATTCATACTCTTTCCAACCTAAGATCGACTCTTCAAGAAGAACTTCCGACGTCGGACTATGTCTTAAGCCTGCGCCTGCAATGAGTTGTAGTTCTTCTTGGTTGTATGCGACACCGGAACCAAGACCGCCCATAGTGAAAGAGGGTCTAACGACGACTGGATAGTGCAATTCAGCTACCGCACTAAGGCAATCATCCATCGTGTGGCAGATGATTGATTTTGCAGATTCGCCACCCACCTTTTCAACTATTGCTCGGAATAGTTCGCGATTCTCGCCTCGTTGGATTGCCTGAACATCGGCTCCAATCAAACGAACGCCATGCTTCTGAAGGATTCCGCGTTCGTGTAAACCCATTGCTGCATTTAGTGCAGTCTGCCCACCTAGAGTCGCTAGCACTGCATCAGGTTTTTCTTTAATTAGAATTTGCTCGATAGCTTCTGGAGTGATCGGTTCTATATAAGTGGCATCAGCAAACTCTGGGTCTGTCATGATGGTAGCGGGGTTAGAATTTATTAAAATAACTCTAATACCTTCAGATTTAAGCACACGGCATGCTTGAGTACCGGAGTAATCGAATTCGCATGCTTGCCCAATGACTATCGGTCCTGAGCCAATGACCAAAACGCTCTTAATCGTGCTATCAGTTGCCATGGTTAACCAATTTGTACTGTTGCATTAAATCGATGAACCTATCGAAGAGATAACTCGCATCGTGTGGCCCTGCTGCCGCTTCTGGATGATATTGAACGCTAAACGCTGGACGATCTAGCAAGCGAAGCCCTTCGACCACACCATCGTTAAGGCCAACATGCGTGACTTCGCCGCGTCCAAATACTGTAGTGAAGACTCCATCTACAGGAGCTTTCAGCGCAAACCCATGATTGTGAGCGGTAATCTCTACTTTGCCCGTTAACTTATCCATGACCGGTTGATTTATGCCTCGATGGCCAAATTGCAATTTATACGTTTCAAACCCCAGCGCTCTGCCCAATATTTGATGACCAAAGCAAATTCCAAATATGGGAATCTCATTAAGCAATAGAGCGCGTACTGTCTCTACAACTTCATCCATGGTTGACGGATCACCTGGACCATTAGAGATAAAAATTCCATCCGGTTTTAGCTGCACAATCTCTTCGGCTGAGATATCAAAAGGAACTACCGTAACCTTTACCCCTTTTTCTGAAAGAGCTTTAGGAGTAGCAGCTTTAATTCCTAGATCTAACGCCACCACATGAAAACGTTCATTAGCGCCATTTTGAACCACATAATTCGAACTGGTCGATACATCTTTCGAAAGAAAACTACCGCTCATTTGTTCGACTTTTCTGACTTCGATGACCATTTCTTCTCTAGAGAGATCTACTCCACTAAAAATCCCAACTCGCATTGCGCCTCGATCGCGAAGATGCCGAGTAAGCGCACGGGTGTCTACTCCTTGAATACCTACTACGTTTTGGCTCTTCAATTCGGTTTCTAGGGAACCTGATGCTCGCCAATTACTGACTACTGGCGATGGATTTCTGACTACAAATCCGGCAACCCAAATTTTCTTGGATTCATTATCTTCTAAATTCCAGCCAGTATTTCCTATGTGTGGTGCCGTCATTATGACTACTTGTTTGTGATAAGACGGATCAGTAAGGGTCTCTTGATAGCCAGTCATTCCCGTTGCAAAGACCGCTTCGCCAAAAGTTTTCCCGACAGCTCCCCACGGTTTTCCTTCAAAGACTGTACCGTCATCTAAAACTAAAAAGGCTCTATTCAATTACTCTGCCCTCCAAGTTAAGAATCCATTGTAGAAAGTAGCAACTACACTGCCTTGGAATTCTCTGCCGTGAAACGGTGTATTTTTACTTTTAGATGCTAATCGATCTCGATCTACCTTCCAACTACGTTCGGGTGCGAAAAGCGTCAGATTAGCAGGCGCTCCTTTTAGTATCTTCAATCCCTGTGTCTTGTACCCACCAATCTCCGCTGCTTTAGTCGACATGCGATCTTCTAGCTGCGGAACAGTCAATAATTTACTTTCTATCATAGTCTGCCAAACTACAGAGAGCGAAGTTTCTAGGCCTAACATTCCAAAGGCAGCTGCTTGCCATTCACAGTCTTTGTATTCGAAAGAATGTGGCGCATGATCAGTTGCGACAACATCTATGGTTCCGTCGGCAAGACCTTCGCGAAGCGCCATCACATCCGCTTGCGATCGCAGCGGTGGGTTTACTTTGAAAATAGGGTCGTAGTTAGCTGTTGCCTCTTCGGTGAGCAGAAGGTGGTGTGGTGTAACTTCAGCAGTAACTTGAATTCCACGCGCTTTAGCCCAGCGGATAATTTCAACACCACCTGCAGTGGTGACGTGACAGATGTGAAGCCGTGACTGCACATGTTCAGCTAACAAGACATCGCGAGCGATTATTGCTTCCTCTGCAACTGCCGGCCAACCTTTCAATCCTAACTTCGACGAAAGTGTGCTCTCGTTCATTTGAGAATCTACGGTCAGTACAGGATCTTGAGCATGTTGTGCTATTACCCCATCAAATTTCTTAACGTATTCCAATGCTCGACGCATCACTAGAGAATTGCTGACACAATTGCCGTCATCGCTAAATATTCTTACCTTGGCAATTGAGTCAGCCATTGCGCCTATATCTGATAGCTCTTTGCCTTCTAGATTTTTGGTCACCGCACCAATAGGGAAGACTGCAGCTTGGTTAGCTTCTATTCCTAACCTATAAACCTGTTCAACTACACCAGCGCTATCAGCGACTGGGCTGGTATTAGCCATCGCCGAAACCGCGGTGTACCCACCTTTCGCTGCCGCTTTCGTACCCGTGAGAATGGTCTCGGAATCTTCTTTTCCAGGTTCACGTAGATGGGTATGAAGATCAACTAAGCCGCGAAGTGCAAGAGCGTTAGTGGCATCAATTACTTCATAACCTTCACCGCTTAACGAATTACCGATATCTGAAATAACCCCTTCACTGATTGCAATATCGACATGCGAGTTATCTAAATTCACATTCTTTATCAAATAGTTCTTAAGGGTCTTTAGATCTTTCATACTGTCTCTCCTGCTAGTAAGAGATATAGAATCGCCATCCGCACGCTAATTCCGTTTGTTACCTGTTCTACAATCACACTTCGCGCCGAATCCGCAGCTTCAGCCGTGATCTCTAGACCACGATTCATAGGACCTGGATGCATCACAATTGCCGTAGGTTTTAAGGTTTGGATTCTAGAAGTATTCAGTCCGAAATAATGTGAATACTCGCGCGCATTTGGAAAGAAAGAGCCATTCATTCTTTCCTGTTGCACTCTTAGCATCATCAAGGCATCAAACTGCTCTAG
>JACCDJ010904992.1_pt1 | contig 12314 bp, 11 predicted proteins | sample 7444481 | NCBI WGS metagenome assembly JACCDJ01 (sample SAMN15323435, study PRJNA562643) | freshwater metagenome | isolation source: river surface water | place: USA:Blue River Watershed | collected 2017-08-15 | reverse complement strand
TGCTGGGCAAGGTGAAGGCAGCGCTGCAGTACGCCTTGGGCCGGCGGGGTCCGCTCGGCATGTCGGTGAACCAGGCGGGCGCTTTCGTGAAAAGCCGCCCGGGCCTGGAACGCCCGAACATGCACCTGTACTTCAACCCGATGAGCTACACGCCGCAGAAGACCACGAAGCGCAAGATGACCAACCCGGACCCTTGGCCCGGCTTCCTGATGTCGTTCAATACCTGCCGGCCCACCAGCCGCGGCTGGCTGGCCATCAAATCCGCGGACCCGTTCGCGTCACCCGAAATCCACCCGAACTCCATCGCCACGCCGGAAGACATCGAGGACGTGTTCGAGGGAACGGCGCTGCTACGGCGCATTGCCAGCCAGGGGCCGTTGGCGGAAATTCTGGACAGCGAGCGCAACCCGGGGCCGAACGTCACTTCGCGCGAAGCGATTCTGGCGGACTTCCGTCAGCGCGCCTCCACGGTCTACCACGCTTCCTGCACCTGCATGATGGGGCCGGATGCGCGTACTTCCGTAGTGGATGCGCAGTTGCGAGTGCATGGGACGGTGGGCCTGCGCGTGGCCGACGCTTCGGTGTTCCCGGCGGTCACTTCCGGCAACACCAACGCGCCCACCATCATGGTGGGCGAGAAGGCTTCGGACCTGCTGTTGGCTGACGCCTGACGAGGCCAGCGATGAAGGGCGCCATCGACCGATGGTGCCCGCAGCGGTGTTACTTGAACACCACCGTGCGGTGGCCATTCAGGAACACGCGGTGTTCCACGATGGCGCGAATGGCTGTGGACAGTGCGCGACGTTCCGAGTCGCGACCGCGCTCCACGAGCATTTCCGGCGTTTGGCGGTGGTCCACCGGCTCCACGGCCTGCTCGATGATCGGGCCTTCGTCGAGGTCCGCGGTCACGAAGTGCGCGGTGGCGCCGATGCACTTCACGCCGCGGTCCCAAGCCTGGTGGTAGGGCTTGGCGCCCTTGAAGCCCGGCAGGAAGCTGTGGTGAATGTTCACGGCACGGCCATGCAGCTTGCTGCACAGGTCGTCCGACAGGATTTGCATGTAGCGGGCCAGCACGACCAGTTCCGTCTGCGTGGCGTCCACCAGCTTCATCAGCTCCGCTTCCTGCTGCGCCTTGGTGGCGGAGGTGACGGGCAGGTGGTGGAAAGGAATGCCATGGCGTTCCGCGATGGGCTGCAGCGTGGTGTGGTTCGAGACGATGGCCGTGATGTCCATCTTCAGTTCGCCCGTGCCGTGGCGGTACAGCAGGTCCACGAGGCAGTGGTCGAAATTCGACACCATGAGCAGGACCTTCATGCGGTCTGCGGAGTCGCGAATGCGCCAATCCATCTGTTCGGCGGTGGCCACGGCCGCGAACTCGCCCTGCAGTGCGGCCAGGTCCAGCTGTTCGCCTTCCACGCCGCAGAAAGTGACGCGGACGAAGAAGCGCTGGGAGATGGTGTCGTCGAACTGCTGCATCTCCATGATGTAGAAGCGCCGCGCGGCCAGGAAGCCGGTGATGGCGGCCGTGGTGCCCATGCGGCTGGGGCAACTGGCGGTCAGGACGAGCGGGCGGGTGGTGTCGTACTTCATGGCAAAAAGTTTCCGTGTAGGGCCGGCGCAGCACTATCTTGCCCCGGTACTGGACGTGAAGATTGTCAGAATGCGACGGCGACTTGCAAGCGCGGAATGCAGTATTCCGCACGGCATGGGCCTAGCGAAAAAATGTTATTTGCCAGTCATGAAGCGGCGCTTGCTCGGCGAGCTGAAAGCTTCGTGAAAGCGCCTGTTGCGTGCTTTACAGGGCCCGGGAAATGTCGCATCGTAACAAGCCCATGTCGCTCCGAGCGTCAGTGGGTGCGGTGGAAAGTCCGTAAACTGCCAAGTGTTCGGGAAAGGGTTTGCCAAGTGCCTACCCTCCCGGGCTGCGCAAGCGCCAAATAAGGGCCCCAGGGCCCGCCAAGACGGGAGCAACGCTGATGAGCGACCAGGAAGATTTCAACCTCAACGACCTCAACGACGAGGACTTGGTGGCCCAGGTCCACGACGACCTGTACAACGGCCTCAAGGACGAAGTGGTTGAAGCCACGAACATCTTCCTGTCGCGCGGCTGGGGCGCCGACAAGGTGCTGAACGACGCGCTCGTCGAAGGCATGCGTATCGTCGGCATCGACTTCCGCGACGGCATCCTGTTCGTGCCGGAAGTGCTGCTGGCCGCCAACGCCATGAAGGCCGGCATGGAAGTGCTGCGCCCCCTGCTCGCCGAAACCGGCGTCGAGCCCATCGGCAATGTGGTCATCCGCACCGTGAAGGGCGACATTCACGACATCGGCAAGAATCTGGTGTCCATGATGCTGGAAGGCGCCGGCTTCGAGGTCATCAACATCGGCATCAACAACCCGGTGGAAAACTACCTCGCCGCGCTCGAAGAGCACCAGCCGGACATCCTCGGCATGTCGGCCCTGCTCACCACCACCATGCCCTACATGAAGGTCGTCATCGACACCCTCAAGCAGAAGGGCCTGCGCGACAAGTACATCGTGCTCGTGGGCGGCGCGCCGCTGAACGAGGAATTCGCGACGGCTGTCGGCGCCGATGCCTACTGCCGCGACGCGGCGGTGGCCGTGGAAACCGCGAAGGCGATGATCGCCGCGCGCCGCGCTGCGCGCGACGCCGCTGCCGCCCACTGACGCGGCAGGCAGCGCGATGGCAGCGGGGTCGCCCGTGCTCGTCATCGCCTGCGGCGCTCTTGCGCGCGAAATCGTCGCGCTGAAGCGCCTGAACGGTTGGGAGGCACTCGCCATCGAGTGCCTGCCGCCGGAATTGCATAACCGCCCGGAAAAGATTCCGGGCGCGGTCCGCGAGGCCATCCAGGGTGCTCGCGGGCGTTTCAACCGCTTGTTTGTTGCCTATGCCGACTGCGGCACCGGTGGTTTGCTGGATCGCGTACTCGAGGAAGAAGGCGTCGCCCGTTTGCCGGGCGCGCATTGCTACGACTTCTTCGCCACACCCGCCGCTTTTGCGGCGCTGGCGGATGAAGAACCGGGCACCTTCTACCTGACGGACTTCCTGGTGCGCCATTTCGAGCGTTTGGTCATCGAAGGCCTGGGCCTCGACCGGCACCCGGAACTGCGCGACGAGTATTTCCGCCATTACCGGCGGCTGGTTCACCTCGTGCAGGTGCCCTCGCCCGAACTGCGCTCTTTGGCCGAAGCGGCCGCGCAGCGGCTGGGGCTGGCTTTCGAGGAACGGCACACCGGCTACGGCGATTTGGCGACCACGCTGGGCCAAGTGGCCCAGGTGGCCACGCAAGTGAATGAAGTGGTGGTGCCGCTGGCCGCCCTTGCCAACCGACACAGAGGAGCAGCCTGAAGTGGCCTCATTGATCATCATCTCCTGGCGCGATGTGCCTGCCCAGGTCATCGTCAAGCGTGGACGCGAGACGCACAAGGTGCAGCTCTCGCATCGTTTCCAGGAAGCCGTGGACCGTGCCGCCATGCGCGCAGGCAAGGGCAGCTCCGATGCCTACCTCGCGGACTGGGTTCGCAGCGCGCCCACCCCTTGCGGTGACGACCTGCAGGCCGTAGCCGAGGCTACGGCCGCCGAAATCGAGGCGCGTTATTCCGACGAAGACCTCGAGCGCATCATTCGCGCCAAGGGCAACGACGACACGTTGCCGCCGCAAGATAGCCCTACTGCGGCGGATGCCGCTCCGGAGGCCTGATGTATCGCGTCCGTCTTTGGTCCGTTCGCCATTCGCGCGGCCTGAACACTTTCTACAAGGGCTTCGAGCGCGCCATGATTGCGCTGGCTCCCCTGTGGCGCGCCATCGGTTACCAGCGCGCCGAAAAGCCCGTGGCGGCGTTCGAGAAGCGCGTGAAGGGTTTGCTGTTCGACTGCAAGATGTGCGGTCAGTGCGTGCTCAGCAGCACGGGCATGTCTTGCCCGATGAACTGCCCGAAGCAGCTGCGCAACGGTCCGTGTGGCGGCGTCAGCAATGACGGCTACTGCGAAGTGAAGCCGCAGATGCGTTGCGTGTGGGCGGAAGCCTGGCGCGGTGCCGGCCAGTTCGATGGCGGTCTTGCTGCCATCCAGGTGGTGCAGGCCCCCGTGGACCGCCGCATGGAAGGCACCTCTTCGTGGCTGCGCGTGGTGCGCGAGAAGACCGGCGAGCCCGACCCGAATGCCAAGAAGCCGGCCGCTGCGCCCGCCAAGGCCCCGGCCGCCGCCAAGAAGGAGGGCACGCCATGAAGTTCACCGACGAGCCTTTGCCTGGCCAGCCCCTGCCCATTCTGCCGGGCCACAGTTCCCCGGGCCGTCTGGAACGCGTACTGCGTGCCGGCGGTTTTGCCATCACTTCGGAACTCGCGCCGCCCGACAGCGCCGACGCCGAAGAAGTCTACCGTCGTGCGCGTCTGTTTGACGGCTATGTCGATGCCATCAACGCCACCGATGGCAGCGGCGCGAACTGCCACATGTCGAGCGTGGCGGTGTGCGCACTGCTGACGCGTATCGGTTACGCACCGGTCATGCAGATCTCCTGCCGCGACAAGAACCGCATTGCCATCCAGGGCGACATCCTGGGCGGCGCGGCCATGGGCGTTTGCAACATGCTGTGCCTGTCGGGCGACGGCGTGCAGGCGGGCGACCACCCGCAGGCCAAGCCCGTGTTCGACCTCGACAGCACCAGCTTGCTGGGCATCGCGCGCACCATGCGTGAAGAGATGCGCTTCCAGAGCGGCCGCAAGCTCACGTCTGCGCCGCAGGTGTTCCTGGGTGCCGCCGAAAACCCGAACGTGCCGCCGGTGCAGCACCGTGCCGCCCGGCTCGCGAAGAAGGTGGCGAACGGTGCGCAGTTCGTGCAGACGCAGTACTGCTACGACCTGCCGCTCCTGCGCGACTTCCTGAAGTCTGCGGAAGATATCGGCATCGCGGACAAGGTGTTCATGCTCATCGGCGTGGGCCCGCTGCGCAATGCGAAGGCGGCCGACTGGATGCGTCGCAACGTGCCGGGCATCCATATTCCCGACAGCGTCATCAAGCGCCTCGCGGGCGCGGAAGACCAGACGCAGGAAGGCATCAACCTCTGCGTCGACCTCATCCAGGAAATTCGCGAGATGAAGGGCGTGCACGGCGTGCATGTCATGGCCTTCAAGCAGGAAGACCGTGTGCCCGAAATCATCGAGCGTTCCGGTGTGCTGGCTGGCCGCGTGCCCTGGTACCCGGGCCGCGACGCCAACGCAGCCTGAAGACTGCATCCGCTCAACCCTTTTCAACGAAAGTTCCACCGCCCTCCGGCAACAGGAAGATTCCCATGACCGATACCGTCATCAGCTCGGCCACGAAGGAAGTCATCATCGGCTTCAATCGTCCCTTCGTCATCATCGGCGAGCGCATCAACCCCACCGGTCGCAAGATCCTCGCGGCCGAAATGGCGGCGGGTGACTTCAGCCGCGTCGAGGCGGACGCCATTGCCCAGATCGAGGCTGGCGCCCACATGCTCGACGTCAATGCGGGCATCCCGCTGGCGGACGAGCCGGCCATTCTCGCCAAGGCCATCCAGCTGGTGCAGTCCATCACGGACGTGCCGCTCGCCATCGACTCCTCGATCGTTGCCGCGCTCGCTGCCGGCCTCGAGGTCTACAAGGGCAAGGCGCTGGTGAATTCGGTCACTGGCGAAGAAGACCGTCTTGAAACCGTGTTGCCGCTGGTGAAGAAGTACGGCGCCGCCGTGGTGGCCATCTCGAACGACGAGACCGGCATTTCCGAAGACCCGGATGTGCGCTTCGAAGTGGCGAAGAAGATTGTCCACCGCGCCATGGACCACGGCATCCCGGCTTGCGACGTGCTCGTCGACCCGCTCGTCATGCCCATCGGTGCCATCAACCTCGCCGGCCAGCAGGTCATGCGCCTGGTGCGTCGCCTGCGCGACGAACTGAAGGTGAACACCACCTGCGGTGCCTCGAACATCAGCTTCGGCCTGCCGGCGCGTGACGGCATCAACAGCGCGTTTCTGACCATGGCCATTGCCTCGGGCATGACCTCGGCCATCACGAACCCGCTGCATGGCGACATCGTGCGTGCCTGCATGGGCGCGGACGTCATGATGGGTCATGACCCGGACTGCGCTCGCTGGATTCGCAAGTTCCGCGAGGCCCCGCCGCCGCCGGCCGATGGCAGCGCCGCCCGTGGCCGTCGCGAAGGTGGCCTGCGCCGCCGTCCTTCCGGCGCCTGAGTGCGCGTCGGGCGGGCCGTCAGTCGGTCCGCCCCTTAGCTAGTTTTTTCCGTTTACGTTGGAGTTGCCCGCTTGAGCACCCAGGATCCTCTCGTTGTCTTCACGCCTTCGGGCAAGCGTGGCCGCTTCGCCGTCGGCACGCCACTGCTGGCTGCCGCGCGCAGTCTCGGTGTCGACATCGACTCCGTGTGTGGTGGCCGGGCCATTTGCGGCCGCTGCCAGGTGCTCGTGGCCGAAGGTGAATTCGCCAAGCATGGCGTCACCTCTTCCGCCGAAAGCCTGACGCCGTTCTCCGCCACCGAACAGCGCTATGGCACCAAGCATGTCATGGCCGAGGGTCGGCGCTTGTCGTGTCAGGCGAAGGTGCAGTCCGACGTCGTCGTCGACGTGCCCGAGTCCAGCCAGGTGCACCGTCAGGTGGTGCGCAAGGCCGCCGAGGCCCGCGACATCGAACTCTACCCGCTGGTGAAGCTGCACTACGTGGAAGTGCAGGAACCGGACATGCACGACCCGTCCGGCGACTTGCAGCGCATGGAGAAGGCGCTGGAGCGCGAGTGGGGTCTGCGCAATCTCAAGTGCGACGTCGTGATGCTGCAGACGTTGCAGTCGGTGCTCCGCGCCGGGCAATGGAAGGTGACGGTCGCGGTGCACGATGGCGACCGCATCATTGCGGTGTGGCCCGGCTTCCACGAGAACGTCTGGGGCATGGCCGTGGTCGTGGGCTCTACCACCATCGCGGCGCATCTGTGCAATCTCGTGACCGGTGAAGTCGTGGCGTCTTCGGGTGCCATGAACCCGCAGATTCGCTTCGGCGAAGACCTGATGAGCCGCGTTTCGTATTCCATGATGAACCCGGGCGGCGCCGAGCAGATGACGGCGGCCGTGCGGCAGGCGCTGAGTGAGCTGGCCATCGATGTGGCACGCGATGCCGGCATCGAAGCCAGCGACATCATCGAGATGACGGTCGTGGGCAACCCGATCATGCATCACCTGCTGCTTGGTATCGACCCGGTGGAACTGGGTGGCGCTCCTTTCGCGCTGGCCATCGATCGTGGCGTCACGGTGCGTGCGGCGGACCTCAACGTTGCGTTGCACCCCGGTGCTCGCGTTTACGTGCTGCCCTGTATCGCTGGCCACGTGGGTGCGGACACGGCGGGCGTCATCCTCGCGGAACGCCCGGACCTGACGGACGAAATGACGCTGCTGGTCGACGTGGGCACCAACGCTGAAATCGTGCTGGGCAACAAGCACAAGCTGGTGGCTTGCTCCAGCCCCACGGGTCCGGCCTTCGAGGGCGCGCAGATCAGCTGCGGTCAGCGTGCCGCGCCGGGTGCCATCGAACGCGTGCGCATCGACCGCGAAACGCTCGAGCCGCGCTTCCGCATCATCGGCTCGGAGCTGTGGTCCGACGACCCGGCGTTCGCTGCCGCGGCGAAGAAGACGGGCATCACCGGCGTTTGCGGCTCGGGCATCATCGAAATGGTGGCGGAGCTTTATCTCGCCGGCATCATCACGCAGGACGGCGTCATCGACGGGTCGCTGGCTGCCCGTTCGCCGCGTATCGTGGAAAACGGTCGCACCTTCGCCTACGTACTGCACGAAGGCGCGCAGGTGCTGCGCATCACGCAGAACGACATCCGTGCCATTCAGCTCGCCAAGGCGGCGCTCTATGCCGGCATCCGTTTGCTCATGGACCGTCTTGGCATCGATACCGTGGACCGCATTCGCCTCGCGGGTGCTTTCGGCAGCCACATCGACGTGAAGTACGCCACCGTGCTCGGCATGATTCCGGACTGCAATCTGGATAACGTCGCCTCGGCCGGCAACGCCGCGGGCACCGGCGCACGCATTGCGCTACTCGATTCGCGCTCGCGCGCCACCATCGAAAGCCTGGTGAGCCGTGTGGAGAAAATCGAAACGGCCATCGAGCCGGCGTTCCAGGCGCACTTCGTGGACGCGATGGCCATCCCCCACAAGACGGCGCCCTACCCGAACCTGACGAAGGTGCTCACCTTGCCGGCGCCGAAGGCGGTCGCTACCGCAGCGGAAGGCGGGCGCGGTGCGCGCGGGCGGCGTCCGGCGCGCGCCTGACGAAAGGCCTGGACGGGCGCCCACAGCCAGCCCGAATGAAAAAAGCCACGGTACCCATGGTTGTCATGGGGCGCCGTGGCTTTTTCATTGGCCTTTACGGCCAGCATGGATGGTGCGCCTGCCAGGCGCACCCCGAGCAGCTTTAGTAGTTCGCGTCCGGCATCGAGTTCTTCTTGCGGGCCACGAAGTCCAGCAGGGCTTCGTCGATGGCCGGGTCCAGGTCCGGCGCCTGGTATTCCGCCAGCTGCTTCTTCCACAACGCGTTGGCGCGCTGCGTGGTGTCGAGCGCGCCTTCCGCTTCCCACTGCTCCACGCTGTTGTTGTCGGCGATGGGCGAACGGTAGAACGCGTTTTCGAAGTTGGCCTGCGTGTGGCTGCAGCCCAGGAAGTGCTTGCCGGGGCCCACTTCGCGGATGGCGTCCATGGCCTGCCCATTCTCCGAAAGGTCCACACCCGCCAGCAGCGTGTGCATCATGCCGGCCTGGTCCGCGTCCATGATGAACTTCTCGTAGCCCATCGACAGACCGCCTTCCAGCCAGCCCGCGGTGTGCAGCACGAAGTTCACGCCCGCCAGGCAGGTCGGCAGCAGCGTCTGCGCGGACTCGAACGCGGCCTGCGCGTCGGAAATCTTGGAGGCGCACAGGCTGCCACCCGAACGGAACGGCACACCCAGACGACGGGCGAGTGCCGCCATCGTGTAGAGCACCAGGGCAGGCTCCGGCGTACCGAAAGTCGGGGCGCCGCTCTGCATCGAGATGGACGAAGCGAAGCTGCCCATGACCACGGGCGCGCCCGGATTCACCAGCTGCGCGAGCGTCATGCCCGCCAGGGATTCGGCCAGCGTCTGTGCTGCCGTGCCGGCCACCGTGACCGGCGACATGGCGCCGGCCAGAATGAACGGGGTGACGATGGTGGCCTGGTTCGCCCGGGCGTAAACCTTGAGCGCACCCAGCATGGTGGCGTCGAACACCATGGGCGAGTTGGCGTTGATGAGGCTGATGAGCATCGTCTTCAGCTTGCCGTCCGCCTCGTAGGCGTCCGCACCAAGTGCGATTTTCGCCATTTCGACGCTGTCTTCGGCACGTTCCGGCGCCGTCACCGAGCCCATCAGCGGCTTGTCGCTGTACTTCAGGTGGCTGTAGACCATGTCCAGGTGACGCTTGTTCACCGGCAGGTCGACGGGTTCCACGATGGTGCCGCCCGAGTGGTGCAGCGAAGGCGCCATGTAGGCCAGCTTCACGAAGTTCTGGAAGTCCTCGAGGCGCGCGTAGCGGCGGCCCTCGTCCAGGCTGCGGATGAAAGGCGAGCCGTAGGCCGGGGCGAACACGGTGTTCGCGCCGCCGATCCGCACGTTGCGGGCCGGGTTGCGGGCGTACTGCGTGAACTCGCGCGGCGCGCTGGCCTGCACGATGCTGCGGCACATGCCGCGGGGGAACTTCACCAGCTCGCCTGTCACTTCAGCGCCGGCAGCGCGAAGGATGTCGAGCGCTTCCTGGTCTTCGCGGAACTCGATACCGACCTCGGCGAGGATGGTGTCGGCGTTGCGTTCGATGATGGCCAGGCCTTCCTCGCTCAGCACCTCGTAGTAGGGCACGGCGCGGGTGATGTACGGCACCGAGTTGCCGGCGCGCGCGGCGCGGGCGGCACGCTTGGCTTCACGTCCGTTGGCGCGGGCGCGGCGCTCCGGGGCTGGCTGCTGGGTGTCCATCGCAATCTCCTTGGAATTCAGGCCGCCAGTATGGTGACCCGCGCGTGCCGGGGCTAATCAGTTTGCGCCATCCACTTGTTCCAGTGCGCCAAGTCGGGAAAGCGGCAGCGGCGGGTCGCCGTCGGCGCAGGGGCACGCAAAACGGTCCGGCACCATGGGCTGGCAGGTGGCTGGTGCGCATGGCGCGGCCACGAGCACTTGGGGTAGGCTTGCGCGCATGCAACACCGTACCGACCATTCCACCTATGACTACATCATCGTGGGTGCGGGCTCCGCTGGCTGCGTGCTGGCGGACCGACTCACCGAAGACGGCAACGCTACCGTCCTGCTGCTGGAATATGGCGGCTCGGACCGTTCCGTGTTCATCCAGATGCCTTCGGCGCTGGCCATCCCCATGAACATGGAAAAGTACAACTGGTACTACCATGCCGAACCGGAGCCGGGCCTCGGCGGGCGCAGCCTGCATACGCCGCGCGGCAAGGTGCTGGGCGGCTCCTCGTCCATCAACGGCCTCGTCTACATCCGCGGCAATGCCCACGACTTCGAACGTTGGCGCGACGAAAGCGGTGCCACCGGCTGGGGCTATGCGGACGTGCTGCCCTACTTCAAGAAGGCGGAAACGCGCGCGGAAGGTCCCACGGACTACCGCGGCGGCGAAGGCAAGCTGGCCACTTCCTATGGACCCACCACGAACCCGTTGCATGCCGCTTGGTTGCAGGCCGCGCAGCAGGCGGGCTACCCAGCCACGGATGACGTGAACGGCTACCAGCAGGAAGGCTTTGGCCGCATGGACATGACGGTCGGCCGTGGCGTGCGTTGCAGCACCGCCAATGCCTACTTGCGTCCTGCCATGCGTCGCCCGAACCTCGAAGTGCGTACCAAGGCGCGGGTGAGCCGGGTGGTGTTCGCCGGGCGTCGCGCCACGGGCGTCGTGTACCTGCGTGGCAATACCGAAGTGCAGGTGCAAGCGCGGCGCGAAGTCATCCTGTGTGGCGGCCCCATCAACTCGCCGCAATTGCTGAAGTTGTCTGGCGTCGGCCCGGCGGAAGAACTGCGCGCGCTCGGCCTGCCCGTGGTTCACGACTTGCCGGGCGTGGGCGAGAACCTGCAAGACCATCTGGAGTTCTACTTCCAGGTGGCCTGCAAAGAGCCCATCACGCTGTATTCGGTGATGAACCCGTTCTCGAAGGCCCTCATCGGCGCGCGTTGGCTGCTGCGCCGCGACGGCCTCGGCGCCACCAATCACTTCGAGACCTGCGGCTTCATCCGCAGCAAGGCAGGCATTGCCTACCCGGACATCCAGTACCACTTCCTGCCGATGGCCGTCAGCTACGACGGTTCTTCGCTTGCCACGGAACATGGGTTCCAGGCGCACGTGGGGCCCATGCGTTCCAAGAGCCGCGGCTATGTGCGCTTGAAATCCGCGGATGCGCGCGACAAGCCGACCATCCGCTTCAATTACCTCTCGCACCCCGACGACCTCGAGGAAATGCGTGCTTGCGTCCGGCTCACGCGAGAAATTTTCGCGCAGCAGGCCTTCGACCGCTTCCGTGGCCGCGAACTCGCTCCTGGCGACCACGTGCAGACGGACGCCGAGATTGATGCGTTCGTGGCGCAGAAAGTGGAAAGCGCCTACCACCCTTCTTGCAGCTGCAAGATGGGCCCCGCGAGCGACCCCATGGCCGTGGTGGATATGGCCGGACGCGTGCATGGCATGGAAGGGCTGCGCGTGGTGGACTCGAGCATCATGCCCACCATCACCAACGGCAATCTGAACGCACCGACCATCATGATTGCCGAAAAGATGGCGGACCATATCCGCGGCCGCACGCCGTTGACGCCATCCGCTTTGCCGTTCTACCAAGCGCCGAACTGGCGCGACAGCCAGCGCTGAAGCGACACGAACGAACACGCGGAGAAGCCTTTGTCACACTGGTCCGAGCACATAGACACCAGCGGCTACGGCCAGTCCACGCGGCGTTTTGCCGGCATGCAGATCCAGCCGTCGGTATTCTTCCCGACGGCGGCCATCGCCTTGCTGGTCATCGTCTACACGCTGCTGTGGCCAGCCTCTTCCGCCGCGCTCTTCAATGGGTTGCGGCAGGGCGTGGTGCAACACTTCGACGGCTTCATGATGCTGGCTGGCGACGCGCTGCTGGTGCTCTGTCTGGCCGTCGCCGTGTCGCCGCTTGGCCGCTTGCGCATTGGGGGCCGCGAGGCGAAGCCGGACTATTCCCTGCTCGGCTGGTTCTCCATGCTGTTCGGTGCCGGCATGGGCGTGGG
>JACCDJ010089718.1_pt1 | contig 12317 bp, 8 predicted proteins | sample 7444481 | NCBI WGS metagenome assembly JACCDJ01 (sample SAMN15323435, study PRJNA562643) | freshwater metagenome | isolation source: river surface water | place: USA:Blue River Watershed | collected 2017-08-15 | reverse complement strand
GGCACGATCCCACCGAGCGCGGCGAGCACGGCCCAGACCCCACCGAGATAGCGCGCCGCCGCCAGCGCGGCGTCGGCGTGGGTCCGAACCACCTCCCCCGCACCGCGCCCTTCCACCCAGAGCAGGGAGTCGACCGAGGCCAGCACGGGGTGACGCGTGCGGACCGCCGTCCCGTGCACCCCGTCACGCGCGGCGAAGCGGACCGTGCGACGGCGATCGAAGCGCAGAATGAACTGCACCGACCGCGCACAGAAGGCGCAGTCCCCGTCGTAGACGAGGAGCGGGGCGTCGGTCGGGGTGGGGTTCGTGGCGGGACTTTCCGTCGCGGTCATATGTTTCCCGGAGAGGGTCGGAAGTTCTGACCCTCCCCTGCCGTCCGCCACCCCCTGCGCATGTCGACGACCCCAGAAAAGATCTCCGCGCGCGACGGCACCGCCCTGATGGTCCGGTGGTGGAAGCGCACGGGCCGGCCGCGGGGCACGATCCTCGTGGTGCACGGGCTCGGGGAGCACGCCGGGCGGTACGTGAAGGTCGCGATGCATCTCACGAAGCAGGGCTTCGACTGCGTGACCTACGATCTCCGGGGTCACGGGAAGTCCGAGGGGCGCCGCGGGGCGATCCGCCGACCCGATGATCACCTCGACGACCTCACGCTCGTCATCGACGCCGTGCGGCGCGCGCATCCGCAGAACCGCCTCTTTCTCCTTGGCCACAGCATGGGGGGGCAGGTCGCGGCGCAGCTGGTGGCGCGTCGGTACCGCCCCGTGGACGGACTGATCCTCTCCTCTCCCGCGCTCGCCGTGAAGACGAGCTTCGTGCAGCGGCTCCAACTGCTCGTCGGCTCGGCGCTCTTCCCGGGGCTCGCCGTCCACAATGGCGTGCAGCCCGACAAGGTCTCCAAGAGCGCCGCGGTCGTGGCCGCCTACAAGGCCGATCCCCTCGTGCACGACCGGATCACGCCACGGCTCGCGCGCGCGGTGCTGGCCGGAGGCGGCGAGGTGATCGCCCAGGCACGACAGTGGCCGGTCCCGACACTTCTGATGTGGGCCCTGGAGGATCATCTCGTCGACCCGGCCGGGAGCGCGAAGTTCGCGATGCAGGCGCCGCAGCACGTCGTCCGCGCGAAGAGCTTCGGCGGCCTCTACCACGAGATCTTCAACGCCGTCGATCCCGCCCCGGTCTACGCCACGCTCGACGAGTGGCTCGAGGAGCGCGCGCCGAGCTGAGTCAGCGCGGGACGCGGGCGAGGGTCGGCTCGGAGAGACTCCCGAGGTAGAGCCAGCGATCCGTCGCGAGGACATCGGTGACCGGCGCGTAGCCGCCGGTCGGATCCTGTCGATCGTCGAGCACGCGCCCCGTCTCGTCGATGGCGATCAGATGTGCGTACCGCGACGGCTTGGGCTGGAGCGCGGACGGGATGCGGACGATCACCCGGCGCAGCGCAGGGCGCGGCGCGAGTCGATCGAGGATCGCCTTGCGGGGTGCGAAGAGCGCCACCCAGAAGCGCCCGTCGGCATCGCGGGTGATGTTGTCGGGGAAGCCGGGGAGGTTCTCGAGGATCGGTGTCACCGTGCCGCGCGACGGCCCCACGACGTCCACGCGCAGGATACGGTAGGCGCCCGTCTCCGTGAGGAGCACCGCCCGCGCATCCGACGTCAACGCCACCCCGTTGGCGAACTGCAGCCCGCTCGCGATGACGCGGACCTGTCGCGTGGTGGGATCCCACTCGAGGAGCCGCCCGTGCCCACCATGCTCGATGATGTCGAGCGTGCTGGCGTTGGCGTCCGCCCGCGCCGCCACGGTGAACTTGCTCGACGCATCACTGAAGTAGATGCGGCCATCGGGCGCGACGTCGAGGTCGTCGGCGAAGCCGAAGGGGCGCCCCTCCGCCTCGGTCGCGAGCACCGTCACCTGCCCGGTGGTGTCGACGGCGAGGAGTCCTCGGATGCCATCGGCCACGTACAGCATCCCGTCCGTGCCGAACGCGAGCCCGAGCGCGCGTCCGCCGGTCCGCGCCCAGACCGTCGGATTCCGCCCGGTGCTGTCGAGGCGCACGATGCTGCCGTCGAGCGTCGCCGCGTAGAGTCGCCCGGCCGCATCGCGGGCGACGCTCTCCGGCCCCGGATGATCGCTCAGCGCGATGCGTTCTGCGCCCGCGAGCGACGAATCGACGGCGAAGGCACCGACGTAGCCGGCATCCAGCGGCGCGTCCCACGCCACGGGGTCGACTGGGACCGGCCAGAACGCGAGATACGCGAAGACGGCAAGGTCGACGGCGAGGGCGAGGAGCACGATGAAACGGCGTGGCAGCGATCTCATCCCGGTAATGTCGAGCGTGGTGGCCCGCGCCGCGAGCGCGCCGCTTGCGGCGCCTGGCGCCACGTCGTAGGTCAGTGGGTATGCGCCCACTCGCTCGTCTGCCCCGCACCGGCCTACCCCACACCGGCCGGCTCCGTCGCGTCCGCGGCCGCACGATCTTCCCCCTCGCCGCGCTGGCCCTCGCCACGGCCTGCGGTCCGGACGCGCCACCGCCGGATCGTATCCTCCTCAACGGCCTCATCTGGACCGGTGATTCGGCACGGCCCGCCGCGACGGCGATCGCCCTGCGAGGCGACTCGATCGTCGCGGTGGGATTCGACGCCGACATCGAGGCCCTCGCGGGAGAGGCGACCCGCGTGGAGAACCTCGAGGGTCGGCGCGTGGTCCCGGGCTTCCATGATGCCCACTGGCACCTCCCGACGCGCCGAACCGCGGACCTGACCGGCGCGCCGAACGTCGATTCCCTCGTGTCACGCCTCCGAGCGTTCGCCGCCACACTCCCCGACTCGGCGTGGATCACCGGGCGTGGCTGGACCCCGGACATGTTCCCCGCGAACACGGCGACGAGCGCCGCGCTGGATCTGGCCTTCCCGGATCGCCCCGTGCTCCTCACCGATCGCGACGGCCATCAGTCCCTCGCGAACCAGGTCGCGCTGCGCCTGGCCGGTATCAATCGGTCCAGCATCGCGCCGCCGGGCGGCGCCATCGACCGAGCGCGTGACGGCACCCCCACTGGACTGCTCCGCGAAACGGCGGCGGCCCCGGTCCGGGAGCGGATCCCGCCCCCGAGCGCCGACGAGGTCTACACGGCGCTGCAGGAAACGATGGCCGCGGCGGCGCGCGACGGCCTCACGGCCCTGCAGATCGCCAACGGCTTGAACGAGGCGGAGGAAGAGGCCTTCGCGCGGGCACTCGCCGAGGGGACCCTGCGCACCCGATTCCGCATCGCGGTGCCCTTCGTACCGCTGCCGACCGATTCCGCGCTGTCGGAGTGGACCGCGCGCCGTGACCGCGACCGCGGGCCGTTGCTGCGCCACGGCATCGCCAAAGGGATGCTCGACGGCACCGTCGATGCCCGCTCGGCCGCCATGCTCGCCCCCTATGCCGTGGGTGGGGGCACGGGACTCCCGCGCTGGTCGCTCGACACCCTCGTCGAGACGCTTGCCCGCTACGACAGCGCCGGCCTCCAGGTGGAGCTGCACGCGATCGGCGACGCCGCGATCCGCCAAGCCTTGGACGCCTACGAGGCCGTCGCGCGACGGAACGGTCCGCGGGATCGCCGCCATCGCATCGAGCATCTCGAGGTCCCCGACCCCACCGACATCCCCCGCTTCAAGGCGCTCGGCGTGATCGCCTCGACCCAGGCGGTCTTCGCCACGCCAGACGCGACGGCGCTCCAGAACTACGTGCCGCTCCTCGGCCCCGAGCGCGCCGCGCGTGCGATGCCGTTCAAGGCGCTCGACGATGCCGGCGCCGTGCAGGCCTTCGGCAGCGATTATCCCGTCTTCCCGATGAGCCCGATCCTCGGGATGCAGATGGCGGTCTTCCGACAGCTCGCCGACGGCACCCCCGAGGGGGGATGGGAGCCACAGCACCGCATCAGCGTCGAGGCGGCGCTCCGGCACTACACCCGCGACGCCGCCTACGCCGCCTTCCGTGAGCGGGAGATCGGCATCCTCGCGCCGGGGATGCTCGCGGACCTCGTCGTGCTCTCCGACGACATCCTGGATGGCACGCTCGCGACGTTCACCCGGGCGCGACCCGTGCTGACGATCATGGGCGGCCGCGACACCTATCGCGATCCGGCCCTGCGCTGAGCAGCGCAGGGTCGGCGCGTCCCCGCCGGTGCTGTCCGATCGCGCGCGCCGCGACGGGCGCGGCGCGCGCGCGCAGGCTCACCCCGCGTGCGGGTCGACGTCCTTGGTCTCACGGACGAAGAGCAGCCCGATCACGAAGGTGACCGAGGCGATGATCACCGGATACCAGAGCCCGGAGTAGATGTCGCCGGTCGAGGCGACGATGGCGAAGGCCGTCGTCGGCAGGAACCCACCGAACCACCCATTGCCGAGGTGGTAGGGGAGCGACATCGACGTGTAGCGGATGCGCGTCGGAAACATCTCGACCAGCATCGCGGCGATCGGGCCGTAGACGAGCGTCACATAGACGACGAGGATCCAGAGGACGAACACCACCATCGGGCGGTTGATTCCCGTGGGGTCGGCAGCCTTGGGGTACGCCGCCGCGTCGAGCGCCGCCGCGAGCTCCTCGTCGAAGCCCACCTTCTGCTGCGCATCGGCATAGGTGGCGTCGTAGGACGGGATCTCGACCGCCCCCACACGGATCGTCGCGGCACCCGTCGCGGCCTCGTTCGCATACGGGACGCCGCGCTTCACGAGCGCGGCCTTCGCCACGTCGCAGCTCGAGGTGAATTGGCTCGTCCCCACAGGATTGAACTGCACGGAGCACTCGGCCGGATCGGCCACCACGACCACCGGCGCGCGCTCCTGTGCCGCCTCGAGCGCGGGGTTCGCGAAGTGGGTCAGGGCGCGGAAGAGCGGGAAGTAGGTCAGCGCCGCGAGCAGACAGCCCGTGAGGATGATCGGCTTCCGCCCGATCCGGTCGGAGAGCCGACCGAAGATCACGAAGAATGGGGTCGCGAGCAGCAGCGAGACGGCGACGAGCACGTTCGCGGTCTGCAGATCGACCTTGAGCGTCTGCGTCAGGAAGAAGAGGGTGTAGAATTGCCCGGTGTACCAGACCACCGCCTGCCCCGCCGTGAGACCGAAGAGCGCGATCAGCACGACCTTGAGGTTCCGCCACTCACCGAACGACTCGCGCAGGGGAGCCTTGGAGGCGGTGCCCTCCGCCTTCATCGCCTTGAAGACGGGCGATTCCTCGAGCGCGAGGCGGATCCAGACCGAGATGCCGAGGAGCACGAGCGAGACGAGGAACGGGATGCGCCAGCCCCACGCCGCGAAGGTCGCCTCCCCCAACGTCACCCGGCAGAGGGTGATCACGAGGAGGGAGAGGAAGAGCCCCATCGTCGCGGTGGTCTGAATCCAGCTCGTGTAGCTGCCGCGCTCGCCCGGCGGCGCGTGCTCGGCGACATACGTCGCGGCGCCACCGTACTCGCCACCCAGGGCGAGACCCTGGAGCAGGCGCAGCACGATCAGGATCACCGGCGCGGCGATCCCGATCTGGGCGTAACTGGGCAGCACCCCGACCACGAAGGTCGAGGCACCCATCAGCAGGATGGTCACGAGGAACGTGTGCTTCCGCCCCACCAGGTCGCCGAGCCGGCCGAAGACGAGGGCCCCGAAGGGCCGCACCGCGAAGCCGGCGGCGAAGGCCAGCAGGGCGAAGATGAATCCCGCGGTGGGGTTCACCCCGGAGAAGAACTGGGTGCTGATGATGCCGGCGAGGGAGCCGTAGAGGTAGAAGTCGTACCACTCGAAGACCGTGCCGAGGGACGACGCGAGGATCACGCGGCGGGCATCACGCGTGGTGTCGGGAAGGAGGGCCATGCGCGAGAAGATGCGGCCGTCCAGCGGAGGGCGCGAGGGAGGCGCGACGGAGCCCTCGGGGCTCCACCCGGTGGCCGGGGTGACGGTGCTCGGCCTACGGCGTGAACCAGTAGGAGAACTTCAGCAGCAGGGTGTTGTCCGGATGCGTCGCAAAGAGACTCCGCAGGTCGCGTCCGGCGTCGAAGGTCCCCGGATTTCGCCCGTCGGCGCGCCCCTGCTGCCAGACCAGGAAGAGGGTCGACCCGAGCCGGTACTCCCAGCGCAGCACCACGTTCGAGTTGAACTGCTTGGCGTTGTAGCCTTGCAGCGCGCTCCCGACGCGACTGAAGGACGCAAAGCGGTCTGCGTAGGCGGCGGCATCCGGGTCCGCGATCTCGCGCCAATCGGAGAAGGCGCCACTGGCCACGAAAGGTTGTGCGTAGAGCTGGAGGCTGAGCGTCGGGGTCAGCGTGACGTTCGCCCGCGCCACCACCGCCAGCGTCGTCTGATCGAGGCGCGCGAAGGTGTAGTGCGTGGTGTCGCTGAGCGGCGACCCATAGTTCGCATAGGGCTGCGTGTCGTTCCTCCGACGCTCGTACGAGAGCCCGAGTTCCACCGAGGAGCGCGTCCCGATCCGGCCGTTGACGCCCCCCTCGACCTGCGTGTGCCACGAGCGGCCATCATCCCCCCGCGAGACCGTCACCCCAGCCTCGGGACGAATCGCCTTCCGGAGATCTCCCCCGAGCCCGACGGTCAGCAGCGCCCCCGGCGAGACCCGCAGGGCGGGGCCGCCGCGCGCACAGCTGATGCAATAGCTACGGCCTAGATTCCAGGTCGTGGCGTAGAGCTCGTAGTTCCAGAAATTCGTGAACTCGCCCCCCGAGCGCATCGCGACCGAGGCGCCACTCGGAAGCCCGCCGCTCGTCCAGTGCTGCTCGGCGCTGAAGGTCAGCTGCGCCCGGCGGTACCATGCCGACGGACGGACGGAGACGAAGGAGAGGTTGTTCCGGATCGACGCGTCGTTCACCAGCACGACGAGCCCCATGTCGTTCAGCTCGGTCCCCGGCTCGGCGAAGCGTGTGGTCGTCTCCCACCGCACGCGCCCCGCATACCGTCGGATCGACGCCGAGGTCACCCCGCCGGAGAGGCGCGTGCGCGTGGGATCGTAGACGAGCTCGCCGCCGGGCCGCTGCGCGTAATGCACGCTCGAGAGCTGCGTCCGGGCGATCGCCGCCTCGCTCCCCCGCGTCGCCGTGCGCCCCGCGTAGCCGGAGACCTCCCAGCGCTCCGCGAAGCGGTGATAGCCCTGCACGAGGACGGTGTACGCATCCCGTCGCAGGACGGGGCGCGTCGCCTCATCGAGGTCACGGGTGAGCTGCGTGATCATCGTGCCGATCTGCGACCGCCCCTCCCGGAAGTCCTGGATGACACGCGCCACCACGGCCCGCGTCCTCGGCTCGATCGTCGTGCCACTCGCCCCCACCTCACGGGCCGACGAGACCCCAACGAGTCCGAACTGCAGCCCGCTCGGCAACCGACCGGTGAGCTTCGCCGCGGCGTCGATGGTGCTCGCGAGCGGGTCGGTGGTGGCACTCCGGAGCTGCGGGGCGCGCCCGAGCCGACGGGTATAGAAAATGCCCTCGCACGGTCCGCCGCACCGGAAGAGGTTACCCCCCTCCTGGAAGAACGGCCGTCGCTCCTCGAAGCGGATCTCGAAGGCACTCAGATTCAGGACCGCCGGGTCCGCCTCGACCTGACCGAAGTCGGGGTTCAGCGTCGCGTCGAGGGTGATGTTCGGGCCGAGCCCCGCTTTGACGTCGAGGCCGGCCGCCTGCTGCTGCGGATGGCGCCACCCACCGCCCGCGACGGGCTGCGTCACGTTCTTCGTGACGACGTACGGCATCACCTCGAGGCGCCGCTGCCCGCCGATCCCCTCGATCCCCACAAGGTCCCCGAGCTGCGAGGCGAAGGTCTGCAACGAGGGGCGATACACCGGCCAGCTGTCCCGCTCCCCGTGCCGGACGTCATCACGCCAGATCCCGAACCCGAAGGTGAGCACCTCGCTGGGCGGGAATCGCAGTTGACTGAAAGGGATCGCATACTCGGCCGTCCACCCGAGCGAGTCGATGCGCGTCGACGCATCCCAGACGGCGTCCCACGCCCCGTCCTCCACCACGTCGTTCGTGATGTTCGCATCCCGTTTCACGCCGGCCGGGTTCACCATGAACTGCATCCCGCTCCGCCGGTCGTGGTAGCCATCGATGACGACCTTGATCCATTCGGACGGCGTGCGGACGTCGCGTCGGCTCAGGAGGGCGATGAGCGAGTCGGGATGCGGGTCGTACATCCGCAGGAAGACGTAGAGCATCCGGTCGTCGTACGCGACCTGGAAGGCGGTGCGGAAGCGTGCCGGGGCAGCTTCCGCCGGCGCGAACTGGTGGAAGTCGTCGGTGACGGGGGCCGTCCGCCAGATCGGGTCGGCATCGCGTCCGTCGAGGACGACGGGCACCTCCGTACGCACGGCGCGCGCGGCCGCGACCGAGACCGCCTGCGCGGCGCTCACGCCCGAGCCAAGGAGGCCGAGCAGGAGGACGCCGAGCCCCCGGCGCAGACTGGGATGAAGGACGGGCACGCGGTCTCTACGGACGGCGCTGCCGAGATGTTGCGAGCGGCTCAGCCGTCGAGGTACGGCGACGGCCCGCGATCCTCGCCAAAGAGCTCGCGGGAAGACTTCCGGCGCTTCGCCCCCTTGGCCGGGAGCGCGCGCACGGTGAGTGGCGGCCGTTCCGCCTCCGGCAGGAGATCGTTGACCATCTCCACCAGCTGCTGGCTCAGGTGCCGACCGTACTTGTAGAGCGCCACCACACGCGTCCGGCTGCTGAGCAGGAACACGAGGATCGGCTTGTCCGCCTTGGACGCGTTGCAGGGCCGGCAGCTGAGCACGAGGTTGTCGCGCCGGTCATAGGCCGTGAGCCCGCGGCGCGGCGTGACGTGGTCGAGCGTGATCGTCCGCTCCGCGACGGTGCGCTCGCAGTAGGCGCAGACGGGGCCGTGCTGCTCGAGGAGCCAGCGCCGGGTCTCGGTGTAGGCCGCACGCCCGGTCGGCAGCGAGGTCAGGGTCGGTTGCCGCTTCCCCTTCCCCCCTCCGCCCCCACCACGCCCGCGACGCCGTTTGGCTGCCATCCTTAATAATAGTGCAAACCCGGCCAGCAGGCCGGTGCGGGACCCGAGGTCAGGGATTGCTGGATATTTGGCCACCCGGAGGATAGCCTCCCGAGGTTCCCATCCCCCCGGAGGGCGGGCGTGAAGGTTCTGGTGGTCGGCGGCGGTCCCGCCGGGCTGTATGCGGCGCTCTTGCTGAAGCGACGGCATCCGCACGCCGAGGTCATCGTCGAGGAGCGCAACCGCCCCGACGACACCTTCGGCTGGGGCGTGGTACTCTCCGATCAGACGGTCGCCAATCTGCGCGCCGCCGACCCGGTGAGCGGCGCGGCCATCGGGGCGGAACTCCATCGGTGGGATGACATCGCCGTCCACTTCAAGGGCCGCAGCATCCGCTCCGGCGGACACGGCTTCAGCGGAATCGGCCGGCGCCGTCTGCTCGAGATCCTGCAGGCGCGGTGCGCCGAGGTCGGGGTCACGCTCCGATTCGAGACGCAGGTCGCCGATGACATCGAGACGCGCGTCCTCAACGAGGGCCTCGACCTCGTGCTCGGCGCGGGGGGCGTGAACGGACGGTACCGCCAGCACTTCGCCGCGACCTTCCAACCCGACATCGACCTGCGCCACTGCCGCTACATCTGGCTCGGGACGCCGCGCACCTTCGACGCCTTCACCTTCGACTTCGTCGAGACGCCACACGGGTGGTTCCAGGCCCACGCGTACCAGTTCGACGACGCGATGAGCACCTTCATCGTCGAGACGCAGGACCGCACGTGGGAGGCCGCAGGCCTCTGGGAGATGACGGAGGCGCAGAGCATCGCCTTCTGCGAGCGGCTCTTCGCCGAGCGACTCGGCGGGGCGCCCCTCATCTCCAACGCGGCGCATCTCCGCGGGTCGGCGCAGTGGATCCGATTCCCGCGCATCGCGTGCGCCTCCTGGGTGCATTGGATCGACACCGGCGCCCGGCGTGTCCCGTTCGTGCTGGTCGGGGACGTGGCGCACACCGCGCACTTCTCGATCGGCTCGGGCACGAAGCTCGCGATGGAGGATGCCATCGCCCTCGACGCGGCGATCGCCGCCACCCCCGATGACCTCGCCGGCGCGCTCGCGCGCTACCACGCGGAGCGCTCGGTCGAGGTGCTCAAGCTCCAGAACGCCGCGCGCAACTCCACCGAGTGGTTCGAGCACGTGGACCGCTACGCTTCGCTCGCCCCGGAGCAGTTCGCCTACTCGCTCCTCACGCGGTCGCAGCGGATTTCGCACGAGAACCTGCGCGAGCGCCATGCCGCCTACGTCGCGGATTTCGAGCGCTGGTTCGCCGACCGCACCGGCCTCACCACCGCGCCGGCGGCGCGCCCGGTGCCGCCGGTCCTCACGCCGTTCACGGTCCGCGATGTCACGCTGCCGAACCGCGTGGTCGTCTCGCCGATGGCACAGTACTCCGCCCACGAGGACGGCACGCCGAGCGATTGGCATCTGGTCCATCTCGGCGCACGCGCGACCGGAGGGGCGGGCCTCGTGATGACGGAGATGACCTGCGTCGCCGCCGACGCGCGTATCACCCCGTGGTGCCCCGGCCTCTGGACCGTTGCGCATCGCGATGCCTGGGCGCGCATCGTCCGCTTCGTGCACAACCACAGTGCGGCAAAGATCGGCCTCCAACTCGGCCACGCCGGCGCCAAGGGCGCCACGAAGAAGATGTGGGAGGGGATCGACCAACCGCTGCCGGAGGGCGGATGGCCGCTGATCGCCCCCTCGGAGGCGCAGTATCTCGCCGGGGTGTCACAGGTGGCGCGCGCGATGACCCGCGCCGACATGGACCGCGTCCGCGACGAGTTCGTCACCGCGACACGCCTCGGCGCCGCGGCCGGTTTCGACTGGCTCGAGCTGCACGCGGCGCACGGCTACCTCCTCTCTGCCTTTCTCTCGCCGCTGACGAACCATCGCACGGACGCGTACGGCGGCGACCTCGAGGCCCGGCTGCGCTTCCCCCTCGAGGTCTTCGCGGCGATGCGCGCGGTGTGGCCCGCCGACCGGCCGATGTCGGTGCGTCTCTCGGCGCACGACTGGATGGACGGCGGCACGACCCCCGACGACGCGGTGGCGATGGCGCGGGCCTTCAAGGCCGCCGGTGCCGACGTGATCGACGTCTCCGCCGGCCAGGTCGTGAAGGGAGAGCGTCCCGTCTTCGGCCGGATGTGGCAGACACCGTTCGCCGACCGCATCCGTCAGGAGGCAGAGATCGCCACCATCGCCGTGGGTGCGATCTCCGACGCCGACCAGGCGAACGGAATCATCGCCGCGGGCCGCGCCGACCTCGTCGCCGTGGGCCGACCGCACCTCGCAAACCCCGCCTGGACGCTCCTTGAGGCCGCGCGCCTCGGGTATCCGGGCACCGACGCGCTCTGGCCAAAGCCATACCTCGCCGGGAAGGCCCAGCTCGACCGACTCCTTGCCCGTGAACGCGCGGCCCGTGCCGCCGCCGAGGGCGCCCCACCCACTGGAGAACTCACATGAGTCCGCTGCGCACGCGACACGCCCTCGTGACCGGTGCCAACCGAGGCATCGGCGCGGCCATCGCGCGACAGCTCGCCGCCGCCGGCGCCGACCTCACCCTCTGCGTCCGGACGCCGTCGAGCGCGGAGGGCCTCGCCGAGAGTCTGCGCGCCACCGGCCGACAGATCCACATCGTGCAGGCCGACATCCTCGATACCACCGCGCTCACACGTGCCTGCGCCGAGGCGGAGGCGATCGCCCCGGTGGACATCCTCGTCAACAACGCCGGGACCGCGGAGACCGCGCCCTTCCTGCGCTCGGATGCCGCGCTCTTCCAGCGGATGATCGACACGCACCTGATGGCACCGGTGCACGCCACCCACGCGGTCCTGCCCGGGATGCTCGCCCGCGGCTGGGGACGGATCGTGAACGTCGCCAGTATCGCTGGGCTCGCCGGGGCGCCGTACATCACGGCGTACGCCGCCGCGAAGCACGCCGAGGTGGGGTTCACGCGTGCCCTCGGCGCGGAGTGCGCGCCCAAGGGCGTGCTAGTGAACGCCGTCTGCCCGGGCTATGTCGATACCGATATGGTGCATGGTGCCGTCGAGCGGCTCTCCGCGAAGACGGGGATCACCGCGTCTGATGCGGTGGCGACGATTCTGAAGGACGCGGGTCAGGCGCGCCTGGTGACGCCGGAGGAGGTCGCGGCGGCGGTGCTGAGCTATTGCCTCCCAGGGACGACCGTCTCGGGGGAGGCGCGGGCGCTGATGGGAGCCGCCGCGTGAGTGTCGGCGTCAGTGGCGGCGGCACCGTAGGCACGCGTCGGCCGATGGTCGG
>JACCDJ010081670.1_pt1 | contig 12318 bp, 12 predicted proteins | sample 7444481 | NCBI WGS metagenome assembly JACCDJ01 (sample SAMN15323435, study PRJNA562643) | freshwater metagenome | isolation source: river surface water | place: USA:Blue River Watershed | collected 2017-08-15 | reverse complement strand
TTCATCCGCCGACTTTATAGACCTTTTCAAAAGGTTTATTCTATTTCTAAAAGACCAAACAATTGTTACGTCTTCCATTACATTTTGTCTTTCATATAATTTATTACTTCTTGAATAGAGTCATCTAAACTAACAACGGCTTCAAACCCTAAAAGTTCTTTTGCTTTTGAAGTATTAGGAATTCTTTTTTGTACATCATATTCATACCCCGCATCACAAACATGATTAAATGGTTCATCAGGTCTTAAATACCCCCAAATTTTTTCAGCAAGTTCTAAAACTGATGTTGCAGTTGATGTTGATAAATTAAAGTCATTGTTAATGGCTTTATCTGATTCCATAACCATTCTAATACCACGAGCCAAATCACTACCATTAGTATAACACCTTACTTGGTCTCCACAACCTAAAACGTGTAATGGGTTTTGACCCTTTAATATTTTATTGATTAAATCAGGTAATACGTGAGACATCATTAGTTTAATATTTCCTGATGTAACTTCATGTTCAGAAATAGAATCTTCTTCACCAACACCTACACAATTGAATGGTCTTACAATACTGTAAGGTAAACCATATTGTTCAAACGCACCTTTAGCAAAATACTCAGATGCTAACTTTTGAAACCCATAAGTTGAACTCGGTGGTGGACAATTTTTAATTTCAGTTTCAGGAGTAGGGTATACTGTAGTCTCTTCAAATACCATCGAACTCGACATAACAATAATTCTTTTTAACCAACCTTCTTGGTGACCTTTAATTGCTGCGTCAAATGTTTGTGCTAAAATTCTTTCATTAGTAGCTAATAAATCATATGCATATTTGTGAAAATAAGAAATACCACCAATCATGGCCGCTCCTGCAATAATCATATCAGGTTTTTCATCTGATACAATTTGTGAAAATTCATCAGTTAATACATCCGCAACATATAGTTTGAAGTTGGGATTTTTATCTTGAGGTCTACTTACTTGACCGTATTTTGAGTAGTTATCAATACCTACAACTTTGTAACCATTTTCTAATAATTCTTGGCAGATGTAACTACCAATAAATCCTTGACTTCCTGTTAATAAAACTTTCATAACTTTTAATTTTTTCTCATACCGTTGAACACGGTTGTTTTAAATTTATTATTCTCTTTATCTAAGGTTTCGAACAAATTTAATTCTAACCCTAATTCTTTAACAAAAGAACTTAATGCTTTAGTATCTTTTGGCAAACAAACTCCACCGTACCCTCTAAAGTTTTCATTAACATCTAAGTAAATGTCTTTTGTAGTTCCTCTTTTAACAAACGTATCTTTCACTTTAGAATAATCGACACCTAAATTTTGACAGATTTCGTAAAACTCATTTGCAAATATAATTTTAGTTGCGTTATAAACGTTAGAGTAATATTTGAGAAGTTCCGCCTCTGTTGAGTTCATCATCGAATATGATTTAGGGTAGTTACCGTGACACTTTTTAATTTTTTCAAATACTTCTTTTGAATCTGTACCCACAGCTAACAAATCGTGATTTTCAGTAAAGTCTGAAATCGCACATCTTTCTCTTAAAAACTCAGGAACAAAACACATATTAAGACCTGTCTCATCTTTTAGTCTTTGTGTTGTTGTTGGTTTAACCGTTGATTTAATTGCCACAATCCCTTTATAGTTGTGTTCTTTTAATTCTAATACTACTTTCTCGACAATACTAACATTACAACTTCCGTCTTCATTCGATGGTGTTGGGACACAAATATAACATATTTCCGTGTCCAAAACATCTTCAATCTTTGTATTATCTTTTATGTCATGACCCGTAACTTTATGACCTAATTTCTCAAAACCATATTTACATGCTGAGCCAATAACACCCAATCCAATTATACCTATTTTCATCTTTATTTAATTATTTTTTCAATATCAATAATAGTGTCTTCTAACAGATTTGTATACACTTTTTCTGTGTCATACCAAAAACATTTTTGAGCGTGAGGAGAGTGGGTACTTGAGTTTTCGACTATATAATCATCCGAATTTAAACCAAAGTTAGAGAACAATTCTTGTGTAAATTCTTTTATGTTTGTTAAAACACCAGAACCTACAATTGAATCTTTTTCAATGTTATTGATTTTATCGACTATCATTTTTGGGTGAATGATGTCTCTAAAAATATTTATGTTACCAACCTCAACTTTAGATTTATTTATAAGGGATTCAAAAATCTTTGCAAATAAAAATCCTTGTTTTCTATATGGTGAATTAAAGTTAAAAGGGTGAATAAAAAAAACATTTTCCATTTTACCTTTATATTGTTCTTCCTTTACTTTCTCAAATAATTTTTGTTTTGAAAAAATGTAATGACTGTATTGATAGTCAAAAGGAAGACTTTCATTTATTGGTCCATTATAGTTATTCCATAATTCACTTGAACCAAACAAAATAACCTTATCATTATTCTCTGAAAGTTTTTTAGCGATATCAAACGTATAATTGACATTAACATCTATATAATCTTCAATTGGGAGATTTAAGTAGGTTCTTTGTTCTGCGAACGTTAAAATAACTTTACTGTAACCAGTATCTAATCCTTCATAATTTCTTGAGCTCACGGAAATAGTATCTTGTGGCTCAAAATAATTTATAAGTTGGGAGGTATTTCCTACTACTAAGTTCATATCCTAATAAAAATGAAGTCCGCCAAAAAATCCATTACCCTGATGTGGGTCCAAGTTTTCTAATAGTCTACAGTGACTATTAACTTTTGCAGGTTCCTTTAATAACGTTTGTAACGCGTCACTTTTAGCTATTGAACACTTATAATAAATTTCATTAAATTTGTTATTTAAATAACTGTCTGTCAAACTTTGTTCAATTTGTTTACGACTGCCTTTTGCTCTTTCGTGACATGTTTTGAATAGGTCAGTTCTTATAAACAAACCGGGGAATTCAAAAAACCAATCGTTTTTAAATTCTTCCATTCTTCTAAATACAAGATAGTTATCGTTACCCAAAATTTTATTATCTTCCATAAATTGTAAATCACCGATAAAATTGGTTGCGCTATCAAATTGAGTTCCACCCAAAGTCATAGATACCATACCACATTTTCTTCCATCAATCTCATGATTAAAAGTATATTCTAAATCTTCAATTTTAGGTAGATTTGCCTTTACGTCGTCTTCGTTGTAAAAAACATATTCACTATCAATATTTTCGAACGCTCTATTCATTGATAGTATTCTACTTTTGTAATTATCAATCAACACCGTCCATCCGTTTTGTTCTAAAAATTTAATTGTATTCCAATCAACTGTATGCCCATCAAACTGGTCTATTGAAACTATTTTTTTACAAAAAGGAAAATTTTGTTGGTCCATATGAATAATCGTTTCCATTAACCATTTAAGTCTGTCAGGGTGTGCAATACCCATAATAAATGCAGTTATATTCATAAATTAAAATGTTTTGGTGTGGTGTTTATACGTAGTGAAGTAACTAATTAAATTTGGTGCTAAAACTGACTCATCCCATTTTTTATATGTTTTATTTTCATATAAACTTTTATAAAGGGTTCTGTCCTCGTAATTCATTTCTTCTTTATGTTGAATCAGTGTATTATTTGGTGAATCTTCAGTCCACTTTGTATCATAATAACCTTTGTTTATATGACCTAAATCCATCCATGTGCTGTTAATTGTTTCTCCATTATAATTTCTTTCTTCGGCAACATCACCAACAAAAATACCAACATCATTTGTCTTCAGTCTATTCCAAAAATCTGTATCTTCAAATTGACCACCTTCAAAACCTTCATCAAAAAATCCAACAACAGTCATTAAATGTTTATGAAATCCAAAAAAATGAAGACCATCAAAAGTAACTAAACCATAACCTTCATCTAGTTTTTCTTTGATTGTGTTAAAGTGTTCAATAGTTGGTCTTTGTCTCCAAGATGCGATAATAACATAATCAGTAGGACAATTTTTTATACAGTGATTCCAAATTTTAACTAGAGGTCTTCTTTCGGTTGATTCAACATGTATGAATGATACATTTTCATGTTGAATGTAATCTTCGTCTTTCCCGTTATCATCAACAACTATAATTTTTAAATCACAGTTATTAACTAAGTGTGTAATTTCTTGGTTTGCGAATGGTAAATTGTTTGAATTTACCGGTAACATTATTGTGTAATTTTCCATATTATTGAACATTTATACTTTCTCCTCTTACAAAGTGATATGTAACACAATCTTTTACTAACAACTCTTCATATCCATCGAGTTGTAATGTATCGTGAATTGCAACATCACCGGTTATCCCATTTCTAAAAACAGGTATAGGACCATATTTAGACCATTCTTCTTTAGTCATTAACCACGAACAACCATCAACTCTATTTATAACTCCAAGAGTTGTTTGTAGTTGTGTTGGTTTACCCCAGTATTTCAAACAATCATCAATTGTTAACACCTCTTGGGTTAAATCTCTATTTATTCTTGCTATGAATTTTTCATAACCTTCATAATCAAACGTATCGAACGTGAACCCTAAATCCATAGTGAAGTGTCTACTAATAGCATTAATTTCTCTAATTCTTGTGGTGTTTTCTATAGTGTTTGCTTGTAGAATAATCTTTCTATGTGGTTCGTTAATTCTAAAGTTTTCAGCAATTTCATATAATCTAATAAAACTATCTTTAGAAAAAACTTGGTCTGAACCACCTCTAAAAACATAACCTTCAGAAGATTTCTCATAACCTAAGTTCCAACAAGCATAAAGATTATCAATAAATGTATTGTATGGTTCATCATAGATAACATGAGTTAAACCATTTTCATTACAATAATTTATCAAGCTTTCTGTTACTGTTGTTGGTATATTATTATTTCTATAGATTATAATAATGAATTCTTTTTCACAAGGTAATCTATCAAACCCTGCATAATTTCTAACATTCTCTACGTGACCTTTTAGTAAGTTCAAATCCTTACCGATTATTGTATAATATGTAAATTTCATAGTTGTTCGTTAATTGTGTTTATAATAAATTGAAGTTCTTCATCAGATAGACTGTGATTATTTGGAACGTAAATTCCAAGACTGTCAATCAAATCACAATTTTTAAGTTCTTTGACTCCATATCTTTCTGTATAAAATGGTTGTCTACCCATACTACCACATACTAAAGGTCTACACTCAATACCATTCTCAATTAGTTTTTCGATAATTTTGTCTTTATTTGGGTGTATAATAGGAACACAAAAGTTAGATGTCAAACTACCAACCATTGAGGGTTTCCAAAAATCATTTTTAATTTCAGAATGAAACTTTTTATAGTTTTCAAATCTTTTTTCGATAATAAAATCTAATTTTTCTAGTTGACCTAAACCGATATAGGCCTGTAAATCTGTTGAACGTAAATTAAATCCTGGGTAATAAAAAGTGTAGAAGGCGTCAAAATCACTAATGTTATTTTTTTCTCTTAATTCTTTTTGTTTTTCAATACTTAAGTCTCTATCCCAACCGTGACTTCTGATGCTTAATAATAAATCATTCATTTCGTCGTCGTTGGTAGAAACAATACCACCTTCGATTGTGGAAATGTGGTGACCAAAATATGTAGAGAAAGAGGACATCAACCCAAACCCACCTAATTTTTTATTATCGTATTCAGTACCTAAAGACTCACAATTGTCTTCAAGTAAGATTACATCATACTTTTTACACAACTCAAGAATCTCATTCATTTTTGGTGAGAAACCTAAGATAGAAACTAATAATAAGGTTGATGGTTTTTCCTCAATAAAAATCTTTTCTAATTCGTTCAAGTCAACAGCAAGAGTTTCTAAATCAACATCACAAAGTATTGGTTCTAAATTTAATTGTAAAATAGGTGCTAAATCAGTCGCCCAACATAGTCCCGGTAAAACCACTTTATTGTTTTTCATTCGACCTGAAATAATCAAAGCATATAACATTAAAAGATTAGCGGATGAACCTGAGTTAACAAATACACTATACTTAGTTCCTAACCATTTTGCCCATTTTTGTTCAAACTCCAAAGTAACCTTACCTTTTGTTAATCTTGGGTACGTTTTTAACCATTCGATTAGTCTATCGATATCTGCATCATTGATTGTGTCTCTTTGTAATGGAATATTATTCATGTGATTTTAATTTTTGAATGAAGTTTATAATATCTTGAGAGTATTTTGACCAAGTCATATCACTCACTTGAGCTCTTCTTTTTAATAAAGGTTCCTCAATCTTTTCAAATATTTCTTTTAGTTTGTTCTCATTATCTGTTTCAAATGTGTAATCGGCAAAAAACTCATATCCGTTAAATCCAACATCTGCTGATATTACAGGTGTCCCCGTACTTAATGCTTCTTGCATAGACATAGGTCCTGCGGTCCAAAGACCAGGGATAAGAAGATAATCAATCTTTTGATAAAAAGATGGATAAATTGAATAGTCGGTATCGGGTAAAATTTCTAAATCAATATTTCTACTTTGAGCGATAGACTCAATATTGTTCCATCCATTACCTAAAAACTTAAATCTGAAGTTTTGTAAATTTGCGGTAGATAAGAATCTTTCCATAAACTGCTGACCATAACCGGGATAACCTCCTCTTGACACAATACCTATTGTTATTTTTTTAAGGGGGAATGTATCATGAGTTTGACCTGGAGTGATAGTTTCAAGTTTTTCTTTAGGGAACCCAACTCTTTCTAACATATCGGTATATCTTTTATTCATACTCACAATGCCGTCCAAATTATTAAACGAGTTCGTATAGTGTAGTAAGTTTTTTAACCAAACCTCACTATTCATATCTGCGTGAGTAAAATACCCAACGTCAAATTTTGTTTTTTGACCTGTGTAACAATTTTGTAAATCACAATAGTAATTAACATCTGCGTTATAATCGGCACTATGACCAACAGTAATTACAACATCAGGATTTGTGTTGTAATCTTTCATTCTCTCTGCTATTTTCTGAAGTATCCAACCACTAGATACCGTTACTACGTGTATGTGCATATTTTCTTTCTAATAGTTTTATATCATTATTTATCATAACATGAACCATCTGATTGATATCTGTTTTAGGTTCCCAGTTCAAAACTTTTTGAGCTTTAGATGAATCACCAAGTAAGAAATCTACTTCAGCAGGTCTAAACAATTTAGGGTCTTGAACCACGTATTGAGACCAATCATCAATACCAACCTCAGCAAAGGTTAAATCTAAAAAGTCGCGTACTGAATAAACTTTATTTGTTGCGATAACATAATCATCAGGAGTGTCTTGTTGTAACATTAACCACATCGCTTCTACATAATCAGGTGCATAACCCCAATCACGTTTAGCGTCTAAGTTTCCTAAATAAAGTTTGTCTGCAAGACCCAAGTGTATTTTTGCAACACCGTCTGTAATTTTTCTAGTTACAAACTCATGTCCTCTTCTTTCTGATTCATGATTAAATAGAATACCAGAACAATTAAACATGTCATAAGACTCTCTATAATTTTTAGTAATCCAGTGTCCGTAAAGTTTAGCAACCCCATAAGGACTTCTTGGGTAGAAAGGTGTATTTTCATTTGCCGGTTCTGTACCCATTTTACCAAACATTTCTGATGAACTAGCCTGATAGAATTTGGTTTTCTTACCATACTCTCTGATTGCTTCCAACATACGTAAAACACCCATTCCTGTAGTGTTACTTGTCATCTCAGGGGTATTCCAACTTTCAGCAACAAATGATTGTGCACCAATATTATAAATCTCATCTGGTTCGCTTTGTTTGATTGCTCTAAGAATTGAATTTTGGTCTGTAAGGTCACCTGAAATAATATTTATTTTGCCGTCTAAATGTTCTACGTTCGTATTATTTTTTACTGAGGTTCTTCTTTCTAAACCGAATACTTCATAATCTTTACTTAAAAGTAAGTCCGCTAAATGACTCCCATCCATACCTGTTATACCGGTAACTAATGCTCTTTTTTTTGCCATTTTAATTAATTAGTTGTTTGATTTTTATTGTAGATTTCTCTGATTCTCTCTAAATTTTTTGGGTCGGTGCTTTGAGTTATCTCAAACCATTTTGGTAAATAAGCAAATGGTAAAAGTTCAGTCTGTAAACCTTCTTCATTAAGTAATCTTTCAAGTGCCCACCCGTTTTGTCCGTTTGCCTTATATGTGTCATATTTGGTCATGATTTGGTAGTCAGTGGCAAATCCTCTGTGGATTACACAGTAATTTGTTTTTACCGCCGATTGTAAACCATCAGGGTATTGTTTGTGATGTAGTCCCGACTGTTGTGGGAATGTCAGATTACCTGTGTTTCTCCAAAGAGGAACCCAACCACCATTCAATGAATGGTATTGGTCATCCACTCTATAATGAATGTCGCTTCTCCAAAGGTTGTAGTGGTCAAAGAAAAATGCGTCAACTCGTTCGAAACTACCTTGTCGACATAATTCTTTTAATAATTTTCCATCGTCATCTAACAAACGACCGTCTAATAATAAATCACCATCTAACCATAAAATCCAATCCGTGTCTGGATGTTCTTTTAATAATTTTGTTAATAGTTCATTTTTACAAACAAGTTCCTCAGAAAAACGATTAACCTCAGATTCAATTACTGTTACGTTATCAAATTGTTTATAATATTCTTTACTTCCATCTGTGGAATTTTGGTCAAAAATGTACATGTGGTCACATACCGACATACATTTGAACCAATTCTCAAGGTTACCCTTTTCTAATTCATTTCTCAACTGTGTGAAACCAACTATTTTCATATTAATTTCTTATTTTATGTGATTTTAGTTTTTTAGTAATAGTATTAAAGAGATGCTGATTTCTGTATGCTTTATTTATTAAAACCGCATCTTTAACTAAATTAGTGTAATGCCATTGATGAATAGCAATTGGTTCATTAACAATTTCAAGTTTTAGATTCATCAATCTAATTCTTAAAAGTAATTCGTCATCGTCAAACGCATGACCTTCGGCATATCTTTCATCAAAACCACCAAGCTCATCCATATTTTTTTTAGTCATCGCAGAAACAAAATGATAATAACTTGGTCTACAAAATGAGTGATTGTACCAAGCCTCTTCACCTTCTTGAGTAAATCCAATCATTTTGAATTCACCAATCTCAGTTTTAATTTTATCGTAGATATTTTGTTCTTGAAAATCTAAATTACTAATTCTTTGTGTTTTTTCTTGGTTGATTGCATATGTAGAAAACGTTAAGTAATTTGTGTCGTTGATGTTCTCTCTAATATATGTTAGACTGTCCCCCAAGTGTAAACACTCCGGATTTTGTAAAATAATAACATCACCTTTTGCTTCTTTAATACCAATGTTAAAAGGTACACATGGGTTATGATACCATTTGTCTTTTTTTTCTAACCTAACTACTTTAAGAAAACTAAATCGTTCTTGTAAGTCTTCAATTCGTTCATTCTCATCAGAACAATCATCAACAACAATGAACTCAGTATTATCGACTTCACTTGATTTTTTAATTGTTTCTAATGTATTGATTAGTTGCCTTTTCCTATTGTGATACGCACTTACGATTGATAATTTCATAATAATTTTTTTAGTGATTCAATAATTTTATCAGATGTTGTCCCGTCACCCAACCAATCTGTGTTTACTTCTTTTTCAGAATCAAGCCAATTAAATGATTTTACCCAACTGTCATTATTTTCTGTGTTAACGTTAATCATAAAAGAACAATTATTTTCAACGGACTCAGGCCTTTCAGTGTAGTCTCTTGGAACGATTACGGGAATGTTTAAAAGACATGGTTCTTCTTGTGCGGTTCCTGAGTCAGATATAATGAATTTACATGAGTTAATCTTATTTAGATAATTTTTAAAAGATAATAAATCTATTTTTTTAATTTTACCCATATCTAAATTATGTGATTCTATTTCTTTAAGAGTTCTACCAAACCCTAACATTTCAATTTCACAATTATATTTCTCAGCAACTGTATTTGCATATAAAAGTATGTTTTGTAATCTTTCTTTGTATTTAAAATTTTCAGGTCTATGAACATCTAATAAAATTAGATTCTTTTTATCTTCTTTTTCAAAAACTACATTTTGAATAACCTCAACAATAGTGTTACCAACCACAAAAATGTTTTCTTCAGGGATATTTTCCTTCATTGCCTTTTCTTTGTAGTTATCATGATAAACAAATAGATAATCACTACAATGGTCACATATGGTTCTGTTAATTTCTTCTAACATTCTTTTATCATATGACCTCATACCTGCCTCAATATGTGCAATTTTATAACCTTCTTTTTTCAGTACGGTTGATGCTAATACTGAGTTTGAGTCACCCAAGAATATAATAACGTCCGGGTTTAAATTCTCATTTCTGATAAGCTCTATTAATTTTACTTGTAACTCACTAGTTTGATGAAAATGTTCTTTGTTTGAGCCACCAATCTCTAAGTTATAATCAGGTTTTCTAATATCTAATTCTTCGAAGAAGACATCAGATAATAATTTATCAAAGTGTTGTCCTGTATGAATTAATATGTGATTAAAACTATCGTCTAATTTTTTAAAAATACTAGACATTCTAATAAAATCTGGACGTATACCAGAAACTGTAATAATTGTTTTCATTTTTTAATTTAAAATTTTAATATATTCTTCTTTTATTTTTTTTGCAACTTCGATTGAGTTGAACTTTTCTACATCTGAAGGTACCTCATGTCTTTCTTTACTAAGAATATCACCTTTATCGTCTACTTGATAAATCCATCCTGGTTTACCACATAACCACCCTTCTATCGTAGTTCTACCAAGTAAAATACCTGCAGTTTCTGTACAGTTTTTAACGTACTCCTCAACTTTATTAGTTGCTTGGAAATGTTTAACGTGTGAATTATTTAATAACTCAGGCAAGTAGTTTGATTTGTTTTCACCAACTAACCACAACTCTTTACTGATAGATTTTGAATACTCAACCAAATCTCTAATTGTTTTTTCTCTCAAATAATCAATAGTACCAACAAATAAAACATATGGATATGTCTTTGTATTTACGTTATTAAATCTATTTGTGTCGATTGGATTATAAATTACATCTGTGTTAGTTTCGTCTATGTTAAAATTATCAACAACATGTTTTTGAATTTCAGGTCGTATACAAATATACTTTTTAATCGAGTCGTGAATAAACGGGTTTTCTAATTCAATTACCTCTGAATGTATTGTTGAAATTTTTGGCGTGTTTGGATACATATCACATACTCTTTGTGATATTGGGTTATGTTGTACGTGCATTATATCGTAATTTACATCTGACATCTTGTACAACATATTAGGTTGACTTTGAACAAAACCTTGTGGTGTGTTCATGCCCCATCTTCCATCACCCATTTTATAACCGGGTGGATTAGAAAATGGTAAAGTTTTAATTCCTTGTTGATTTGCTAATGCGGATAATGGACCATCAATATCTGAAAGAACGGTAACATCACAATTTAATTTTTTAAGACCTCTTGCTAGTTCATAAACATACATTTCTGAACCTGTGAATGTTTTAAAAAATAAAGACGACAATAATACTTTGATTGGCGACTCTAATGTAAGATTTCTTTTAATTTTAACGGGTAAAAGGTCTTTATTTGTTTCAGCAAATTTTATTCTATTCTGCTCCCATTGTTCGTTTGTCTGACCTATTGATTTGTGAGTGACCCTAACGTCGTAGATAACTCCAATTTTTACATCTTCAATAAAGTTTCTAAATGAAAAATCTACATCATAGAAGTGGAACCCTTTTATTTCTTCATTAAAACTTTGTTTAATATTTTTCTTATTTAAAACAATAAAAAGACCATCGACTAAAACCACATCCTCGATTTGATTTCCTAAACTTGCCGAATATTTTGATTCCCATTTTTTACCTTCGTGTTCGTGATTTACAATACCTTTCATTTTGGAAAAGTCTTCCCACCATTTAGCGGACTCAGGTAGTTGTGTTGAACCTGCGAGTCCTAAAATCCCGTATTCAGGACTTCTTTTAAAGTGTTTTAATATTTTACTACCCCAATTCTTACTATCAAAATAGATATCATCGTGACACAACACAACAATGTCATTTGTTGCTTGTTCTAAAATCATATTGTAAGCTTCAGGTAGTGAATACTTACCCTCATTTTCTATTGGGATTATTTGTGGGTTTGGAACACCACATGTTTTTTTTAATAGTTCTACAAAACTATTGTCAATTTTTCTTGTTGAAAATCCTATTGTTATCATTTGATATTTTCTAT
>JACCDJ010488225.1_pt1 | contig 12319 bp, 9 predicted proteins | sample 7444481 | NCBI WGS metagenome assembly JACCDJ01 (sample SAMN15323435, study PRJNA562643) | freshwater metagenome | isolation source: river surface water | place: USA:Blue River Watershed | collected 2017-08-15 | reverse complement strand
CGGTATCTTCGTGATCATCACGAACAAAAACCGCGAGCAGATTCTTCCTGCTGTAGCAAAAGAATTCATCTCCATGTACACGGATTACAAAGGAATCCAAAAAGCAACGGTTACTACAGCTTCTACTTTAACAGCAGAGCAAAAAGCAACAGTAGCCAAAATCGTGAAGGACTACACTGGAAAAGAAGTAGAATTGATCGAACAAATTGATGAAAGCCTGATAGGTGGATTCATTTTGAAAGTAGGTGACCAACAGATCGATGATTCGATCAAGCGGAAGCTGAACGATTTGAAAGTTTCTTTAGCATCTTAAAAAAAAGGCCTTGTTCCAAGGCCTTTTTTTTATCAACCATAAAGCCGCGCGGCAACCCCTCCCATGAAAAAATTTGCGTTATTTACTGGTTCACTCATTGCGGGATTATCGGTCGCCTTAGGCGCCTTTGGAGCACACGCATGGAAGGACTATTTGCGCGAAATTAATCGCCTGGAGACCTTTGAAACGGCAGCTCGCTACCAAATGTATGGTGGAATTACCTTATTGATTTTGGGGGTTTGGCAGATGAATTTCAGCAATAAGCACTTGAAGACAGCTGCCTATTTTCATTTTGCCGGCTGTATTATCTTTCCGGGATCTCTTTATCTAATTTGCTTAACGAATATGTCCATTTTCGGAGCAATTGCCCCTATTGGTGGATTGTGCTTTCTGATGGGCTATGGACTGATGATGTGGTCCATATTTAAGAAGTAATTAGTGACGCATCACGAGTTCTAAGCTTAACCAAACAATCTCTCCCATCGTTTGGCATTTCAAAAAGCGATCATCCTCATAATGTTTCGCTAATTCAGTTTTCAATTGTTCCACATTTTCAGGTGGAGCAATCTCATCCTTTGCCATTACGTTCATTAAATCATACACGCGTTGACTTTCTGACTTTAGACGAGAGGATATCATCGATCGCTCCTCAATCTGGTATTGCCAAACCGATTCAGGCGTCATATACTTCATCCCTAACTCAATCAGGGCATTGTTTTGCTTGAAATACTGTGGAAGGTAAACCGTTTTCTTACCTTCGTAACACTGCTGATCAAAGTCAATTGGACGAATCCGGTAATATATCTCCTCAAAATCCGGAGTGGTGATAATCACAAAGTTTGCACTGTGCATATCACCCAAAAGTTGTACAAGACAACGCTCGTTGAACTTCACAAACTCTTTAGCAAGACGAATAGGCGACTCTAAATCCGTCTCTAAATCTTGTTTTAAAAAGGCGTCCCCGGGTACTCCGGCGATATGTTCCTCCACAAGTGTATTCTCGTGAGTGACGTAATTAATCCGGTTGGGCGATAAAATATGTTCTAATTCTAGACCATAAACGCGAGATGCATCCGCCACTTTAATGTAGAAATAATCAAAGTTATCATTCACCCGATTCACGATGCGTATCCGAAAAGGATGCGTATTCCCGTAGGTACAATAATCCACGCGATCAATCACTAAGTGCTTGATTACCTCCTCGTTACCATCTGTTTTTAAATCCGCATAAATCTGCTTTAGCGCCTCATACACTTCTTGTTGATCCGAAGGAGAGTAAAATACCGTCTCCCATAGCGTATCAAGTCCATTTTTATCATACAAAACAATGGCATTCTCATAGCGCAATAAATCCTGGTAGCTAATATTCATCGCGTGCTCCCGGTTGTATTTATGCAAATACCGCCGCAGCTGCTGATTAATCCGATACAGATTTTTCTTCTTTGAGATGAGCGCCATTATTCCGTGTAGTCTAAGGATTTACCGAAAGTCTCTTTCAATTGAATAACCGAGTAGATAGCCAAACTAAAGCATAAAACACCCACATAGGCGGCAGCTTGAATTAAGCCAACGGAAGGAATCAAAAATTTAAATAATAAAGAAATTGGAATCAAAGCGCCACGAACAAAATTAGGAACCGTCGTTGTCACCGTCATCCGTAAATTCGTCCCAAACTGTTCAGAAGAGTAGGTCAAAAACACCGCCCAATACCCTCCAAAAAAGCCCAATAAGGTTATCATTACATAGGCGTGCGTCATAGTAATAGCAGACATTCCAAACAGATAATACAAGCAAATGCCCACAGCGATAAATAAATACGTTAAAACCGCCTTTCCACGGCTTTTCAGCCACTGACTCAGCGCTCCCGAGGCAAAGTCACCTAGTGCTAGTCCTAAATAGCAAAACATAATCGCATCGCCTCCACTGATTTTTCCATTGATACCGATGAGATTAGAAATTTCAGGTGCAGAAAAAACAAGAATTCCGATGATGTACCAAATGGGTAAGCCCATCAGAATACAATACAGGTATTTCTTGAACGTAGCTCCAGTAGAAAATAGTTGAAAGAAATTACCTCGTTCCACTTGGTCATCCATCTCTGTATACATGGAAGATTCAAAAGTCCCCAAGCGCAATAACAAAAGGGCTAATCCCATTCCACCACCAATAAAGTAGCAAGTTCTCCACCATTCAGGGTCAGAACTTAACCCTGCAATGATAGGGGCAAAAACGGCACCTGCGGCACCCACTCCCGCAATGATTAAGGTACCAATACCTCGCTTAGATGGAGGCAATGTTTCATTTACTAGCGTTATACCGGCACCTAATTCCCCCGCTAAACCTATACCAGCGATAAATCGCAGAATGGCATAAGTAGTCAAATCTGTCACTAATCCATTCAAGGCATTTGCAGCCGAATAGAGTAAAATAGACCCGAATAAAACCGATTTACGTCCTTTCTTATCACCATAAATACCCCATAAAATTCCTCCTAATAACATGCCTCCCATTTGCACATTCATTAGGTTCAAACCTTGATTTAACAAGTCTTCCCCTTTCAGTCCAAGGCTCATCAAGCTGGGGTTTCTCACCACCGAAAATAAAATGAGGTCGTACACATCCACGAAGTAGCCAAGGGCTGCAACGGCGATGAGCATTTTGGCTTTAGCTGAAATTGTTTCTTTTTCCATACTAGCGAGAAAGCATGTCAGACCGGTGAGAGTCTAACTTTAAAAAGATAAAAAGTAAAATAGTAAAGGACCACAAAGAGGACCCACCGTAACTGAAGAATGGCAATGGAATACCCATTATAGGCATCAGGCCAATTGTCATCCCTATATTAACTAAAAAGTGAAAAAACAGAATTCCTACTAATCCGAAACCATATGCCCTCGCAAATCGCGAGCGCTGCAAGTCTGCTAAATACATCAATCGCCACAAAAATCCCAAGAAGAAAATAATCATCAACATCACTCCCACAAAACCATGTTCTTCCCCTATTGTGCAGAAAACCATGTCCGTACTTTGCTCCGGAACGAAATCGAATTTCGTCTGCGTACCCCCTAAAAATCCTTTCCCCCAAAAGCCCCCCGAACCAATCGCAATCTTCGATTGCGTCACCTGATAACCTAAACCCCGAGGATCAAAACCAGGGTCAATCAAGACACGAATTCGATTTCTCTGATGTTCTTTTAGTACATTATTTACTACCCAATCCACTAATAAAGCGAGCGTCATAATCCCGGCAATGGCACCCGAAAGACGCAAATAGGTCTTCGGATCACGTTGCATGTAGATAGGCATAAACAAGACTAATAAGCCCGCTAATATGACTAAAACCACGAAAATAATCCATGCATTCACTAACAAGGCAGAAACAAATAAAACAATACCACCAAGAAACAAGGCGGGATAGGTTCCCGGTAATCCCTCACGGTACAACAGGATTAAAAAGGAGGCAAAGACCAAGGCAGATCCTGTTTCATTCGACCCAATAATCAAGATCATAGGAATTAAGATGATCAAGGCAGCCTTCCATTGAAAAGGGAACTTCGTCAAATTGACTAGGGGATCATTCAGGTATTTAGCGAGTAGAAGGGCCGTGGCTGTTTTGGCAAACTCAGCAGGCTGAATGGTCACAGAACCAAATTTAAACCAGGAGTGAGAACCATTAATGGTCACCCCCAGAAAAGGCACAGCAATCAACAAAAGCAATAACCCTAGGTAAATAAAGAGGGCAAAGGATTCAAAAAAACGAAAATCAATCACCAGAATGCAGACAATCAATACGAAGCTTGTAGCGATCCACACGAGTTGCTTACCCGCATTGGAATTATAAAAAGCGGGATCAGAGAAAGCCAAAGGCGCATCCGGACTATAGACGGCAGAGTAGATATTCAACCAGCCTAAGCCCACGAACAAGACATAGAATCCCACAGTGATCCAGTCAATCCGGCCTTGTATGTGATTCGAATCTGTCATTTCTTTGTGGAATCTGGGGCTGCCTTTTTACGCACCACACTGTATGCATTAGGCAGGTAATTCATGTTCATAAACTTGGTTTCCACCGCCTTGCGGTCTACCTTACGTTTCAAGTATTTCTCCACCACTAGGGAGGCAATAGGTGCCGCAGCAGATCCACCGAAACCAGCGTTCTCCACAAATACTGCAATAGCTATCTTCGGATTATCACGTGGAGCGAAGGCGATGAAGATGGAGTGATCTTTGCCTTTTTGGTTTTGAGAGGTCCCTGTCTTACCCACCATCTTAATATCTGGAATACGGCCATCCGCCTCTACCGTTCCATGGGTCACTGCGTCTTCCATTCCATCGATGACCACATTGAAATACTTAGACTCTACCCCTACTTTCACAGGCGTCTTGTAGAAAGGGTCAATCGACTTCTGCAGACCTACTCCTTTCACCACATGAGGAGGAATGTACCAACCCCGATTCGCAATAATCGCGGCTAAATTGGCCATCTTCAAGGGGCTCACCACAATTTCACCTTCGCCAATACTGATCGAATAAATGTTTGAAAACTTCCACATTTTTTCGCCTTTGTAAACGGAGTTATAATATTCCACATTAGGCAGAATACCTTTCTTCTCATTTCCTAAATCCACCCCAAGTTTACGTCCAAAGCCGAAATTAGCCACTAAATCAGCCCAACGCTGCAAACCTTTAGCGGAGCGTTCATAAGTATCTCCGGATGTATTATCGTAAATCATCTTACGGAATGCGTGGTAGAAATAGGGATTACAGGAAACGCGAATCGCTCCACGCAAATCTACTGGTCCGTGGCCGTGGCATTTCACCGGTGCCCCTGCGTGGGAAAACACCGTTCCTGGTCCAATAAATCCTAATTGCTGTCCCACCAAGGCTTGTACTAGTTTAAAGGTTGAACCAGGGCGGTAATAGGCTGATGGCGGACGGTTCAATAAAGGCTTCAGGGGATCTAAAGCCAGTTGCTGGTAGTATTTGGAAAAATTATTTCCGGTTAAAAGACTCGCATCGTAAGAAGGTGCAGAAACCATCGCCAAAATTTCACCCGTCGAAGGCTCAATCGCCACTAAACTACCCACCTTGTGCTGCATCAAGCTATCCGCATATTCTTGAATTGCAAGATCGATGGAGGTATATAAATTATTGCCAGAAACGGGATTAATATTCAAAGAACCATTCTTATAATCCCCTTTTTCCACCCCATTGCTATTCACCATTCGGTATTTTACCCCACGTTGACCGCGCAATGTTTCCTCATAGAATGACTCAATGCCTGAGATTCCCACATAGTCACCTTGTCGGTAATAATCGTCCTTCTGATCTTCCAAGGCATTCGGACTAATTTCAGCCACATAGCCTAAGGCATTTGAAAAAGAGCGCGACTGGTAGGTACGAAAGGCATTGGTTTCAAAAAAGAAGCCTGGAAAATCCACCATCGCATCTTGCACACTAGCAAAATCTTCCTTGGATAAATGCTTCAAAAATAAACTAGGTTTTACCCGTGAATAGGCACGAGCGCGCTGGGTCGTTTTGATAAAATACTCTTTCGTCACCCGGAAAACCCGGCAAAAATGATTCGTATCCTTTACGACTGCTTTCCGTGGAATCATGTACAAATCGTACACCGGCGTGTTGTAGACAATTAATTTTCCGTACCGGTCATACACCTCGCCACGAAAAGGAATCTGAATAATCTTGCGAATGGCGTTATTGTCTGCGGCTTTTTCGTAGGTATCATCAATCACCTGTAGGAAAAATAATTTCCCTATGAACAGGAGCCCCACAATGCTGAAGAACAAAAAGATAAGATTTCGCCGCTGATTAAACAATGGAATTAGATTTTAACCACAAAAATAACGAATTATCCGCGCTTCTACGAACGCTATTTGGGAAGACTTTTGATAAGTGCCAAAAGCGCAAAGGCAATCGATCCTAGTGAGAATAAAATAGTAAACCAAGGCTTATCCGTCAAAAAATAAGCATCTAAATAGCGCCCAGCAAAAACGCCAGCGACAATCGTGACAAGCATCTGAAATGCGGCGCCTAAGAATTTTTGATACGTATTCATATTCACCTAAAATTATCCAATTTTCGGGAAGATAAATCGTAAATTTGAAAATTGTTCTTTTGAACTTATGTACCGGAGTTTCGTCATTCTTTTTCTAGCCTTCTTTACCTGGTCTTGTTCTCAGTTCAGCAACAAGCCCACGGCCGTTGCCTTTCACAATGTGAATGCGAAATACAATGCGATTTGGCAAGCATCTCGATTAGATAAAGAATTGCAAAAAAAATACTTTGCGGAGCGTAAAGAAAGTTATAACTCCATTTTGCCCATCGTTCTTCCACGCGATTCCAGTTTCAGACTAGGGAATGAGAAAGATATCAAAGAATTAATCCGCAAAGCCTCTTTAGTAATCGATCGGCACCAAAATTCCCATTACATCATCGATGCCTATTTACTCATTGCACGGGGTCGTTTATACCAAAACGACCTAAAGAATGCTATCGAAACCTATAAATACGTTAATTCACTAGATATCAGACCCGAGGCTTTACTCGCCCTATACGAGATTTATCTACAGCAACAGGAATTTAGTTCCGCTGAAAAAATCGAAGAATTCCTGAGTGAAAACCCCTTGAACGCCAACGAGAAAAAGCAATTTCTTCTCTTAAAGGCCTATTCCTTTCAATTGCTAAACGAGCCCATCAAAGCCGTTGCTGTCTTGCAGGAAGTTCAACGTTATCTAAAGAAAGGGGAAGAGAAAGCACGCCTTTCTTTCATCATGGCACAGCTATTGAGCGATAATAATCAACCCGCTCTAGCTTTAGCTAACTACCGAGAAGTCCTAAAAAATAAACCAAGTTACGATTTACAACTACAGGCAAATCTCGCCATACACGAACAAGAAGGCAATTTAACGGCTTTGCTCAATATGTTGAATGACCCTAAAAATGAGGAAAGCAAATCCCTTATTTACGTCAAAATTGGTCAATACTATTACGGAAAGAAAGACTTCAAAAAAGCCAAGGAGAATTGGGAGAAAGGCGGAGAAAACAATCCAAACAAGGGCGAATTATTCTTTCAATTAGGGGGCTTATTTGCCAAGCAAATGAAGGATTATGACCTAGCTGCCCATTATTATGATAGCGCAGCGACCTATCTCGCATCTAATCATCCGGAATATGCCAAGGCTCAAAAACTGAAAAAATCCTGGGGAAACTACAGCGGCTTTGCCAAACAAATTAGCCTACAAGATTCCTTACTACGCTTAGCAAACCTTGATCCTTTAGCCTTGCATGCTTTGTTTTTAAAACAGCAGAAGGATACCGTTAAAACCGTTGTACAGAAAACGGTTGCGCCTGTTTTTACTAGACGTCCCTTTAACGCAGATCAACAAAACTTCTATTTTAACAATGAACAAGCCCGCATACAAGGAGCAATAGAATTTAGTAACCGTTGGGGGAATCGAACGCTGGAAGATTTTTGGAATCGAAGAAACAAAAATGCCACGATGACCCAAGCCGTTGCGAGCAACGTACCTGTAGAGAAAACAGTGCGCACAGAATCTTTGCAAGAAGAGAACTGGCTAAAAGCCATTCCTTCGACGCCCGAGGCTAAGTTAAAAGTAGGAAAAACGATCGAAGAAGCTTTGTTCAAACTAGGCAAATTAGCCCGTTTGGAATTAGGCGAAAATGAGTTAGCGAATGCGGCACTGAAACGCTTGTTGACGGAATATCCGAGCACAGCATACGAAGCAGAAGCCTTGTATATACTTTATTTAAGTAATGATGGAGCATCGAAAACAGCCTTCCGCTCTCAATTATTTGAACGCTTTCCTGGAAGCTATTTTAAGACGATGATTCTCAAATTGGAAAACGGCATCCTGTCTGAAAACAAAGAAATACTGGCTCAAAAGAAATACGAAGTGGCTTTTGAACGTTTTAAAGCCGGACAATTTGCCGAAAGTTATGAATCTTGCCTTTTTGCCCAACAAAACTACCCAGGTAGCAAATTGGAAGATAAAATTGTATTTTTAATGGCGCTTTCAAAAGCGGGGTTACACGAGACAGTAGAAGCGAAACGAATGCTTGAAGAATTTATCCCATTATTCCCAGCAAGTCCGCTTGTGAAAGAGGCCACTGAAATGCTTAAGCTGATTAACAAATGATAGAACCCAAAAAGGAATCTAAATTGAATAAAATTACCTTAGCCTACAAGATCTTTGGAGGCACACTCCTATTTGCCATCCTGTTTATTACGGCGGTGAATTATAATTTCTTGTGGCTTTTTGGAGGAATGCCTAGCCTGCAAGAATTAGAAAACCCGAAAAGCCAAGAAGCCTCCTTGTTGATTTCAGAGGATGGGGAAGAAATAGGGAAATACTTTCGAGAAAATCGCAATCCAGTGGAATTCGAGCAACTTTCTCCCATTTTAGTAAATACATTAATGGCGACGGAAGATGCGCGTTTCATCAGCCATTCCGGCATCGATGTTCGCTCGATGGCGAGGGTACTATTTACGTTCGGTACTTCTGGTGGAGGAAGTACGATTTCCCAGCAATTAGCGAAGAACCTGTTTCATACCCGATCTTTAGAATACGGAGAGGATGACCCCATTTATATGGGTTTGTTGATGAAAGTGGGAGGATTGAAGACGGCGATTGCCAAAATCAAAGAATGGATTTTAGCCATCAAATTAGAGAGACGCTACACCAAGCAGGAAATTTTAGCGATGTATTTGAATGAGGTTAGCTTTGGCAATAATGCCTATGGAATCCAAGTCGCCTGCCGCACCTATTTCCAAAAAAACGTTCAGACGGTTACCTATCCAGAAGCAGCAACGTTAATCGGTTTATTGCAAAATCCTTCTCTTTACGACCCACGCATTCGCCCAGAACGCACCTTAGCACGTCGCAACACGGTTCTTGGTCAATTAGCAAAATATGAATACTTGACGGAAGAGGATGCGGAAAAGATGAAGGCTGACCCACTGAATTTAAAATACAAGGTAGAGAATCAAAATACCGGTGCTGCGCCGTATTTGCGAGAGTCGATCCGAAAAGAGATTTTGGGGATCATCCAAGAAATCAACAAAGACCGCCCAGAAGACCAACAATTGAATTTGTATACCAGCGGCTTGCGCATTCATACGACCATTGATTCGCGGATGCAGAAATATGCGCAGGATGCGGTGCAAGAACATATGAAAGCGGAGCAAATCGCATTTAATCAGCATTGGGCTGGCAGAAATCCGTGGGTAAACGAAAAGATGCAAGAGATTAAGGGCTTCATTTCTACGGCAATGAAACGCACACAACGCTACCGTGACTTGATGGAGGCCTACAACAATGATGAGACGCGGGTTTGGGAAGAATTAAATCGCCCCATCAAAATGACTGTCTTCTCCTACCATGGGGATATCGACACGACTTTAAGCCCATTAGACTCGATGCGTTACTATAAACGCATTCTGAATGTGGGAATGATGTCCATGGACCCTACAAATGGACACGTAAAGGCTTGGATAGGCGGCATTAATTACAAGTATTTCAAATATGATCATGTCGCCCAAAGTAAGCGTCAGCCAGGCTCTACCTTCAAACCATTCGTTTATGGGGCGGCCATCGAAAACGAGATCGCTACTCCTTGCGATAAATACGTAGATGAGCCGGTGACTTTTGGGACAGAGGATGGATTAACAAACGACACCTGGACTCCCCAAAACTCCGACGGCAAATACAGTTACGAAAGTTTAACGCTACGCCGTGCGATGGGTCGCTCCATTAATACGATTTCAGCTAAATTAATGAAAGCCTTAGGTGCTGGCAAAATCGCAGACTTTGCTCACAAAGCAGGGATTACTAGCCCCTTATACGAAGGCCCCGCCCTTTGTTTAGGAACCTCCGAAGTATCTGTATTTGAACAAGTGTCTGCCTACAGCACCTTTGCGAATGGTGGCGAAAAAATCGACCCCATTATTATCTTAAAGATTACGGATAAAAATGGAGTTGTGCTTCGGGAGTTCTCTCCTACCGCTAAAGCAGTCATGAAACCTGAAACGGCTTATTTGATGACCTTTATGTTACAAGGCGCAGTACGCGAGCCAGGTGGAACGGCAGAAGGCTTGAACCGCAGCTTTATCGCAGCTGGTAATGAAATCGGGGCTAAAACCGGTACCACATCAAACTTCTCCGATGGTTGGTTTATGGGTGTCACCCAAAAATTAGTCACTGGCGTTTGGGTAGGTGGTGACGACCGAAGTATTCACTTTAGAAATATTCAACTAGGTCAGGGTGCTAAAATGGCCATGCCTGCCTTTACAAAGTTTATGGAAAAAGTATATAGCGATCGATCCCTTGCGCTTGACGGATATCAAAAAATACCTTTTATCAAACCTGAAAATATAGCCTTTGACTTTAGTTGTGTAGGAGGAATTGGAGGGGATTCCACCTTAACTAGTTCAACTGCAACCGCCTTACCTGAATGAGAATAATAGCCTTTGTATTCCTTGCCTTATTTACTATAGCCTGCAGCACAAAAAAAACAGGAGAAGAACTGGCGAAAGAAAATTGTAGTTCTTGCCACAAGTTCCCAGATCCGAGCCTTTTGGACAAAAAAACGTGGAATGATCACGTCCTAGTCGAAATGTCCTATCGTTTAGGGATGCGCAATAAATTCGAATTGTTAACCAAAATCCCAGAAGAACAATTTCAGTCTGCTGTCGAATTAAATATCTATCCTGACACTCCTGAAATGAGCGTAGAAGACTGGCAATCTATCGTGGATTATTATGTGACAAACGCTCCTGAAAAACCGCTTCCACAAAAAGCTAGAAGTCCCATTTCAAAAAAGCCTTTACATTTCACGCAGGAAACGTTTATTTACCCCCAAGTCAATCTGGGGGGTGTAACTTCTGTAAAAGTGCATCCGAACAAAGCAGAAGCTTGGATTGGAATGAATACGAATGAGACGGTTATTTTAGACAGCAAGCTACAAGTTAAATCGAAAATTAGAAGTCAGAGCCCAAATGTAAATACCGCTTTCATTCAAGGGAAAACCTACTTGTTAGGGATAGGAAAAATGTATCCTAATGACCAAAAATTAGGTAGCCTATTCCAATTGAAATTAGACGGGAAATTAGACAAGTTAGTGGATTCATTGAAACGCCCGGTCGATATGCAATTAGCAGACTTTAATAGCGATGGAATACAAGACTATTTGATCTGCGAATATGGTTTCGAAGCTGGGCAATTAGTCTGGGTAGATGGAAAGACTAAAGAAAGGCATTTATTGAAAACGCAGGCTGGATCTAGAAATGTCATCATCAAGGATTATTCAGGCGATGGAAAACCCGATTTATTAGTCTTAATGGCACAGGCGAAAGAGGGAGTTTCGTTGTTTATCAACAAGGGGATGGGGCTATTTGTAGAGAAGCCTATTTTGCAGTTTGATTCGGTTTGGGGAAGTAGTTTTATGGAAGTTGCGGATATGAACAAAGATGGTTTTGATGATATTATCATCTCGAATGGTGATAATGCTGATTATTCATACTCGAAAAAGGCTTACCATGGGGTTCATATCTTTTTAAATGACCGAAAAAACAATTTCAAGGAAGCCTACTTTTATCCATCCTATGGCGCCTCTAAAACGTTAGCCCGAGACTTTGACGGGGATGGAGATTTGGACATGGCATTGATTTCCTTCTTCGCAGAAAACGACAAAGGAGTGAATGAATCTTTTCTATATTTCCAAAATCAAGGCAATTTGACCTTCCAAGTAAGCAATCTGAACGTACCTGAAGACGCACATTATATTGCGATGGATGCCGGGGATTTTGATAAGGATGGGGACATTGATCTCCTCTTAGGAAACTACCAATTTGGAAAACCAAAGCCAGGCGTTAAATTAACACCTGGCCTTCAAGTTAGACTCTTGCGCAATTCAATTCACTAATGGAGTTTTGCCCCCTTTGGTATGAATGCTTGGGCGCTGGCGCTTTGG
>JACCDJ010190952.1_pt1 | contig 12327 bp, 11 predicted proteins | sample 7444481 | NCBI WGS metagenome assembly JACCDJ01 (sample SAMN15323435, study PRJNA562643) | freshwater metagenome | isolation source: river surface water | place: USA:Blue River Watershed | collected 2017-08-15 | reverse complement strand
GCCATGAAAACCATCATCTCCCTCCCCGCGGTTCTGGCCGCCCTGCTCCTGGCAGGTTGCGCCGCCTGCAAGTGCGGTTGTGACTGCGGTTGCTCGGCTGAAAAGGCCTGCGCGTGCAAGTCCTGCAAGTGCTCGTCCTCCTCTAAGTGATGATGACGCGTCTGGTGCTGGCGGTACTCGTTCTGGCGGGGGCCGCCCTTTTTGCCTGCCCGCCGGCAGCCTCGGGCTACGGTTCGGGCAAGGCCTCTCCCGACGGCATCGGGAAGGTCTTCATGGGCCGGGAGATCTCGAAGGTGATGGGACATCCGGGCATCGGCTGGCTCGAGCGCACGGAACGCGAGCGCGAGGAGGCTCCTTCCAAGGCGCTCGAGATGCTGCGCCTCCCTCCGGACGCCGTGGTGGCGGACATCGGAGTCGGTTCCGGCTACTACGCTTTCCGTCTGGCTCCCAAGGTGCCCAAGGGAAAGGTCCTCGGGGTCGACATCCAGCCTGAGATGCTGGAGTTCCTCTCCGCCCGGGCCAAGGAGCTCAAGGTGACGAACGTCGAAGGCAGGCTCGGCAAGGTCGATGATGTCGGGCTGCCGGAAGCTTCCATCGACGCCGCCCTCATGGTCGACGCCTACCACGAGTTCTCCCATCCCGCCGAGATGCTCGCCTCCCTCCGTAAGGCGCTGCGCCCGAAGGGACGCGTCTATCTGCTGGAATTCCGCGCGGAGGATCCGGAGGTGCCCATCAAGGCGCTGCACAAGATGAGCGAAGCCCAGGCCCGGAAGGAGTTCGAGGCCTGCGGCTTCAGGTTCGTCGAGTCGCGTCCGGGGCTGCCCTGGCAGCACCTGCTGGTGTTCGAGCGGCCCTGATCGCTCTCAGCCGCCGCGCTTGATCTCCTTGAGGCGCTGGAATTCGGGACGGGCGGTGTAGAACTTGTCCAAGGGGTAGCACCCGCTGACCAGGCCGTTGCGCGGCGCGGTGGTGCAGTCGCTGAAGGTGCGGCAGATGAGGCGGGTCTCGAGGGCGCCCTTGTGCGCGGCGTCCGCCAGCATCTCGGGATAGCTCAGCACGGCGCGTCCGACGCCGATGGCATCGGTCCAGCCGCGGTCGAGCAGTTCCTGGGACACGGCCGGGAGATGCTCCTGCAGGTAGCTGAGTCCGGAGCTGATCACGGCCATGCCGGCGGGCATGCGCGCCTTGAGCGCCCTGACGGCCGCGACCTGCATCGCGACTTCGACCAGCGGATCGTGGGCGGGCTGGTAGCCGTCGCTGGGCGGATAGGCGGCCGGACGCTGCAGGTGCGGGTTGTAGTAGGGCGAGCCCGCGGTGGTGTTGAGGAGCTTGAAGCCGAGTTCGCCGAGCAGTTCGAGGAAGCGGAAGGTCTCGGCGAGGTCGACCCGCGTGGGATCCGCGGGATCGCATCCGAAGGCGTATCGGTACGGGAGCAGGTGCGCATGTTCCTCGGGGATGCCGGGGCCGGGCTTGCCGGGCGCGGACAGCGCGGGGTCCGGCCGGTGCGGCACCATGTCGTAAAGACTCAGGCGCACGGCGAGGTCGATCGGGTTCCCTTCAGCCCGGATGCCCGCGACGATCTCACGCAGGATGCGGGTGCGGTTCTCGAAGGAGCCGCCGTAAGGTCCCGGACGGGTGTGCGCGCCGAGGAACTCATGCAGGAGGTAGCCGTGGCAGTGCTTGATGTCGACGAAGTCGGCGCCGGCCTCGCGGGCCAGCCGGGCCGCGCGGACGTAGTCGGCGATCAGCGTGCGGACATCATCATCGGTCAGAACCTGCGCGTCCGAGGTGACGTTGAACTTGCCGTCGAGGACGGGGTGACGGAAGGCCACGCGGGATTCCCAGCGTTTCTTGTCATTGGGGCGGCAGAACCTGCCGGAGTGGGTCAGCTGGAAGCCTACGACGAGGTCATCGTCCGATCCCCAGCGGGCGGCATGCTCCGCGCGCAGGATGCGGACCAGTTCCGCGATGCCGGCGAGGTTCTCCGGCGTGATGATCAGCTGGTTGGGATTGGCCCGTCCGTCCGGACGCACGGCCATCGCCTCCGCGCCGCAGACGATCTTGGCGCCGCTCGCGCCGAAGCGCTTCCAGCGGCGGCGCATCTCGTCGGTGACGCCGCCGGCGGTTGTGCCGTCCCATCCCTCCATCGGGTGGATGGCGATGCGGTTGCCGGGCGTCCGACCGTTGATCGTCACCCCGGCCAGGCGGCGGAGCAGGGGACTTTCGGCGCCCGTGCGCAGCGCGTCGGCCACGGGGATGTCGGCCCCGATGCCGGCGCAGTGGGCGCGGAAATCCGCGGGCGTCTTCAGGGAGTTGACGCGAGTGAGCTTGAAGGGCGTCGTCATGGTCAGAGCTGGATGCCGAGGCGTTCGGCCATGCGGCGGGCCCGGATCAGGGCTTCGGCCATGCGGGCCGCCTCGTCGGCGCCGCGCAGGTCCTTGCAGTCGGGATGGGCCTCGGGCGAGGCGATCACGCCCAGGGCGTGCAGCACGTGGGCGGTGCTGTGCTTGTAGGCGGCGGCGCTGCCGCGCGCGTCGAGCCGGAAGACCTGGTCCTCCAGGGACTGGAAGGCCTCGAAGAGCTTGTAGACGCGGGTGTCGAAACGTCCGGCTCCGCGTCCGGTCACGGCCCGCTTGCCGGGCACGTCGTCATGCAGCCACAGGTCCTTGGCGGCGCAGATGAGCGGGGCGGCGCTGCTGGCGGCGCCGATGAGGAGCGGACGCCCCAGCTTGATCGCCGTCGCGATGCCGAAGTCGTCGCCGCTGTGCGGCTGGAAGTCGGGCCGGAGGTCGCGGCACATCGCGGACCAGTAGAGGAAGTGCGGTTCGTCGAGCGTGCTGATCTTGCCGCCGATGAATTTTGGATGGGTCGCCAGCTGCCAGAGGAGCCAGGGTCCGTAAGGAGTCGCCCAAGGCACAAAGGACGGCTCGAGGGCGTGCACGATGCCGGGCCGCACCAGCCATTCCGCGATGCGGTAGTAGCCGTCGCGACGTCGCTCTGGGTCGAGCGAGTTCAGTCCCTTGGAGGTCATGATCATGACCTCGCAGTCCTCATGGGCCTGCACGATGTCCATCAGGGGCCGGTAGCGCTCGGCCTTGAACTCCGCGTCGCGCTCGGCGCCCCGAGCGGTCACGCCCGCGATGAAGCGGCGGCCGGGGAAGGCGGCGCGGAAGCGCCGCAGCACTTCCGCGTAAAGCGCGTCATCGAGGTCGAAGATGTAGCCTGTGTCGGCGTTGAGCACGGGCACGAGTTCGACGCCGTGGCGCTCGGCGGCGGCGTAGCTCCAGGCGAGGGCCGCGGTGAAGCCGTCCCAGTCGGGCTTGCGGTCGCGGAAGGGGAGGAGGGCGGCCGCGCAGAGGCGGGAACGGGTGCGGTGGTCGGCCATCTCCTCCTCGGAGGTCCACGCCCAGACCGTCTCGCTCCAGGCGGTGTCAGGACGCAGCTCCTCGGGCTTGGTGATCATGATTGGAATCATAGCAGGGATTTAATCGCTTGAAAAACAGTAGTTTCAGTAGTTTAAGGTCGTTTTTTACGAATGGAACTCTACCAGCTCCGCTATTTCACCGAAGCTTGCCGACAGCGGAGCTTCGCCCGGGCGGCCGCCCGGCTGCGACTGGCGCCCGCCGCGTTGAGCGAACAGATGCGCCGGCTGGAATCCGAGGTCGGCACGTCGCTCTTTTCGCGCGGACGGCGCGAGACTGTCCCGACGGCGGCCGGCCGGCTGCTGCTCTCGCACGCTGAATCGCTCCTGGCCGCCGCGGCGGCGGCGGGGGGTGCGGTCCGTGAGCTCGCGGGCCTGCGGGGCGGCCGGCTCACGGTCGCCTCGATTCCTTCCGCGGCGGCCTGCCTGCTGCCTGCGGCGGTCGCGGGCTTCCGACGGGCGCATCCTGAGGTCGAGCTCGTGGTGCTCGAGGGGACTTCGGAGCAGTGCGTCGGCTGGGTGGAATCGGGCGAAGCCGAGCTCGGTCTGGTGCAGTCGGCCGGCCGCCCCCGCGGACTGGAATCGCGCACGTTGCGTGAGGAGGAGTTCGTCGCTTTGGTCCCCCGCGGGCATTCCGCCGCGGGCAAGGGCCAGGTCGCGCTGGCTTCGCTCTCCGAGGAGGGCTTCATCACCTATCGCGGGCGGGCCCGGGAGGCCGCGCTGGAAGCCTGCCGGCGCGCGGGGTTTGAACCTCGGATCGTCTGCGAAAGCGGCGACCTTGGCACAGTCCGTTCCCTGGTGGCTTCAGGGCTCGGCGTGGCGCTCCTTCCGGAGATGGCCGCCGGCGACAAGGGCGCTGGTTGCCGAGCGCTCCGGCTTTCCGGCCGGCCGGTGCGACGGGCGGTGGCGGTCGTACGTCGTCGTGGGGCCGCCTCGGCCGCGGCCGGCGCCTTTCTTCCCCTGCTGGGGTGATTCGGAGGAAAACGCTCCTTGAAGGACTGACGGATTGCCTTCAGATGGGGCGCGAGCTCATGCACGAAAAAGCCCCATCCACCGTGACCAGCGCGATGCAGATGACGCTGCTTGCCGGCTTCCTGGGATGGATGATGGACGGGTTTGAGCAGGGCATCTTCCCGATGCTGGCCAGTCCCGCGCTCAACAGCATGGTGCCGTCCGAAATCGCCGCGCAGGGCGCCCAGGCGGCCAAGGGATGGGTGGGCGACTGGATGGGCTGGATCACTTCGGCCTACCTGCTCGGCGCGGCCTTCGGCGGCGCGGCCTTCGGCTGGCTGGGCGACCGTGTGGGCCGGGTGCGCGCGATGTCGCTCAGCATCCTCTTCTATTCTATCTTCAGCGGCCTGTGCTACTTCGCGCATGAGCCCTGGCACTTCCTCGTCTTCCGCTTCCTGGCCTCGCTGGGCATGGGCGGGGAGTGGGCCCTCGGCGTCGCCCTCGTGATGGAGGTCTGGCCCGAGCGGCATCGCTCCAAGATGGCCGGCGCGATCGGCATGGCCGCCAATGCCGGCTACGTGCTGGTCGGCGTGGTGGCGCTGCTCTATCCGGCGACGGGCGACACCTGGCGCACGCACTTCCTCATCGGCGCCTCGCCGGCGCTGCTCACGCTGCTCGTCCGGATCTTCGTGCCCGAGTCGGAACGCTGGAAGCAGGCCGCCCAGGCGGAGGCCGCCGCCCCGACCGGCCGCTCCAAGCTCGGCGAGGTGTTCGGCGCCGGGCTTCGCGGGTCCACGCTCGCGGCCATCCTGCTCACCTCGATCGTCTTCATCGCCACCTGGGGCGCCGTGCAGTGGATCAGTCTCTGGGTGGACTCGCTCGCCGGTCCCGCCAATCCGCGCGCCAAGGCTTACGCGATGGTGGTCCTCTCCGTGGGGGCCTGCATCAGCACCTTCCTGGCGCCCGTGCTCCTGGCCCGCTTCTCACGGCGGACGGGCTACCAGCTGCTGTGCGGACTCGCGCTCATCACCTGTCTCTGGCTCTACCGCACGCCGGCCGAGTGGGGTCCGCTGATGAAGGTGAAGATCTTCACGCTCGGCCTGACCTCGACCGCCTTCTTCGGCTTCTTCCCGCTCTACCTGCCCGAACTCTTCCCGACGCGCATCCGCGCGACGGGGCAGGGCATCTGCTTCAATGCCGGACGGATCGTCGCGATCCCTTTCGTGATCTTCTCCGGCCGTCTGGTTGAGACGCTCGGAGGCTACCAGCAGGCGGCCGCGACGGTCACGCTGATCTACGCCCTCGGTCTGTTCGCGGCGTTTCTCGCCAAGGAGACGTCGGGCCGTCCGCTGGAGGACTGACGATGTCCAATCCGCACGACGTCCGCATCCGCGCCGTCCGTTGGCACGCGCTGCCGGTCCGCACGCGCGTGCCGCTCAAGTTCGGCACGGAGACGGTCACTTCGGTGTCCTGCTGCCGGGTCGCGCTCACGGTCTCCCGCACCGACGGCTCCCGCGCCGAGGGCTGGGGCGAGACGCCCCTCAGCGTCCAGTGGGTCTGGCCGTCCGCGACGGTGCCCTACGAGGTCCGCCGGCGAGCGCTGGAGGAGTTCTGCGACATGCTGACGGACGCGTACGCGCAGTTCCCGGGCTCGGGTCATGCGATGGAGATCGGCCATGACTTCCTGGAGGCGGCGCTGCCCAGGCTGCGCGAGGCCTTCAACGCCACGCTGCCCCGCGGGGTCAGGATGCCGACGCTGGCCGCGCTGGTCTGCGCTTCGGCCTTCGACCTCGCGCTGCACGACGCCTACGGGCGGGTCAACGGCACGCCGACCTACCTCACCTACCGGGCGCCCTGGATGAACCGCGACCTCTCCGCCTACCTGCAGCCGGCCGCCGACGCGCCGGGGGTGTCGTTCACGGACCGCTATCCGGCCGACTTCTTCCGGTCCGCGCCGGAGACCCGCCTGCTCGCCTGGCATCTCGTCGGCGGGCTCGACCACCTCACCGCCGCCGAGGCCGCGGGATCGGGTCCCGACGACGGCTATCCGGTCTCTCTTGACGAATGGATCCGGCGCGACGGTCTGGTCGCCCTCAAGGTCAAGCTGCGCGGCGACGACGCCGAATGGGACTTCCGGCGTCTGCAGCGCGTCGCCGAGGTGGGGCTGCCGCTCGGGGTCCGTCTCTTCACCGCCGACTTCAACTGCACGGTCACCGACCCGGCCTACGTCAACGGCGTGCTCGACCGGGTGAAGGCCGAACTGCCCGCGCTCTGGGAACGCCTGAGCTACGTCGAGCAGCCTTTCCCCTATGAGCTGGAGGATCATCCGATCGACGTCCGCAGCGTCAGCGCGCGCACGCCGCTCTTCCTGGACGAGAGCGCGCACGACTGGCGGCTCGTCCGGCTCGGACGCGAGCTGGGCTGGACGGGAGTCGCGCTCAAGACCTGCAAGACGCAGACGGGCGCGCTGCTCAGTCTCTGCTGGGCCCGCGCCCACGGGATGAGCCTCATGGTGCAGGACCTGACGAATCCGATGGTGGCCCAGATGACGCACCTGCTGCTCGCCGCACACGCGCCGACGATCGCGGGAGTGGAGACGAACTCCATGCAGTTCTATCCGGAGGCCTCCTCGGCCGAGGCCGCGGTGCACCCCGGTCTTTACCGGCGGCGGGAAGGCATGATTGACGGAGGGACGCTCGCCGGGCCCGGCTTCGGGCTGCGTCTGGACGAGGTTCGCCGGACGCTGCCGCCCGCGCGACGCTCGTTCCCGGCCTGAGCGAAGGCGCTTGCCCGTCCCGGGGCGCCGGGGCTGAATGGGTCACCCCCATGACCCTACGTCTCCTGCTCCTGGCGGCCTGCGCGGCCGCCGTCTCCGCCGCCGAAGTCCCGGCACGCAAGGTGCTCTTCTTCACCAAGTCCTCCGGCTACGAGCACGAGGTCATCTCCTGGAAGAAAGGTCAGCCCAGCTTCGCCGAGAAGCAGCTGCTCGCGCTCGGCGCGGCCCACGGCATCACGTTCACGTTCTCGAAGGACGGCTCCAAGTTCTCGCCGGAGTACCTCGCGCAGTTCGACACCGTGATGTTCTACACCACCGGCAACCTCTGCGAGGAGGGCACCGACAAGAACCCGCCGATGAGCCCCGCGGGCAAGCAGGCGCTCTTCGACTTCGTGCGCGGGGGCAAGGGCTTCGTGGGCACGCACTCGGCCTCCGACACGTTCCACACGGACAACGAGTCCCAGAAGGGGCCCGAGCGCTTCAAGAACCACGGCGACAAGGCCGACCCCTACGTCTGCTTCCTCGGCGCGGAGTTCATCCGCCACGGCAAGCAGCAGGTCGGCGTCAACCGCGTGGTCGACCCGACGTTCCCGGGCTTCGCGGGGCTCGGCGACTCGTTCGCTTTCATGGAGGAGTGGTACACGCTCAAGGACTTCCGCCCCGACATCCACGTGCTCACGGTCTTCAACGACCCGCCGCTCGAGGGTGACGACTACAAGCGCCCTGCGTTCCCGAACTGCTGGGCGAGGCAGGAAGGCAAGGGCAGGGTGTTCTACACGGCCATGGGCCACCGGGATGACGTCTGGACCAACCCGACCTTCCAGCAGATCCTGGTCGGCGGAATCAAGTGGGCCAACGGCGACGCCAAGGCGCCCGACCTCTCCCCGAACCTGCTCAAGGTGGCCCCTGGCGCCATGACCAACCAGCCCTACACGCCCACTCCGCCCCCGAAGGCCAAGGCCTCCGCCAAGAAGGCGCCGGAGAAGAAATAAGGCGCCCGCCCGGACCGGCCCATGAATGAGGTCAAGGAAGCGACGAAGCTCAGCGAACTGACCTCGCACCAGCGCAAGTCGGGCCTCGCCGCCTGGCTGGGCTGGTTCTTCGACGGTCTCGACCTCCATCTCTACACGCTGGTCGCCACGGTCTTCGTGGCCGAACTGCTGGTCGCCCCGGAGAACGACCCCTCGGTCGCGCGCTACGGTTCGGTCATCCAGGCGGCCTTCCTGCTCGGCTGGGCCCTCGGCGGCGCCTTCTTCGGCGTGATCGGCGACCGGCTCGGACGCAGCCGCGCGCTGGTGCTGACGATCCTGACCTACGCCCTGTTCACGGGCCTTTCCTTCTTCGCCCACACCTGGTGGCAGCTGATGATCTTCCGTTTTCTCGCCGCGCTGGGCATCGGCGGCGAATGGGCGGTGGGCGCCTCGCTGCTCTCCGAGACCTGGCCGAAGAAGTGGCGTCCCTGGATCGCCGCGGTGCTGCAGTGCGCGGTCAACTTCGGGATCATCGCCGCCATCCTTTCGGTCGAGCTGCTCCGCCTCATCCCGGGCTACGAGCCGCGCTGGGTCTTCCTCATCGGGGTGCTCCCGGCCTTCGTCACGCTTTGGATCCGCAAGGAGGTCCCCGAGACCGAGGAGTGGCGCTCCGCCCAGGGGCGCCGGGCGGCGCCGCCTTTCTCCGACCTCTTCGCGCCCGGCAGCCGCGGCACGACGCTCCTCGCCTCGGCGCTCTGCGCCATCTCGCTCACGGGGCACTGGAGCTTCATGTTCTGGCAGCAGGCGTTCATCCGCACGCATCCGGAGGTGCCCGCGGAGCCGTCAGCCCAGGCGGCCATCACGGCCAAGGCCCTGTTCTGCGTCATCGCGGCCTCCGTGCTCGGCAACTTCGCCTCCGGCTGGGCGGCGCGCCGGTTCGGCTACGCGAAGGCGCTCTGCGGCTTCTTCTCGGCCTACTTCGTGCTGATGGCGCTCACGTTCGCCCGGCCCTGGGGGCTCGACGTGACCCTCGCGCTCTACGCGGCGGTCGGTTTCTGCCAGGGAGTGTTCGGGCTGTTCACGATGGCGCTGCCGCCGCTCTTCCCGACGCTGCTCCGCACGACGGGCGCCGGATTCAGCTACAACATCGGACGGGTCTTCGCCGCCGCCGGCACGGTGTTCTTCGGCATCTTCGCCAAGCCCTCCGACTTCAGCGCGGTGCTGCTCTACGCGTCCTTCCTGTTCTTCCCGGCCGCGCTGCTCGCGTTGCGGCTGCCCGAGGATCCGGAGTCCTGACGGGGCTTGCCCAAGGCCCCGGGAAGGTCACAGTGCCCCGCCATGGGGCTCCTCAGGTTCATCCGGTTGCGTCGCAAGGCCAAGCTGTTCCTGCAGCTGCAGGCCGTGACGTTCGCGGTCGGCACGGCGTTGCTGCTGCGCTCGCACACGGAGAAGGGCACGACGGTCGCGCAGGCGGTCGACGGGACGCTGCTGGACATGCAGACGAACGGCTGGTTCCTCATGCTGCCGTTCTTCGGGCTCTGCCTCTTCCTGCTCCGCACGGACCCGCGCCCGCGCCGCACGCGGCAGGTGTTCCTGAAATGGACGGCGATCTTCCTGGTGATGGAGTTCACGACGCAGTGGACGCGCGAGGGCTGGGCGGCCGCGACGGCCTCGTTCCCGGTGATGGCCCTGCGGTTCGGCAGCGCGGGGGCGATGGCCGCCGCGGTCTGGTGGCTGATGGAGCGTTCTCCGCGGGTGCATCCGCCCCACGCGCATGCGCCCCATCCGCCCAAGGGCGGTCACTCCTGAGTCATCGCCGGGCGAGGGCCTCGACGGCCTTCGCCTCCGCCGGGGTCACGGGCGTCACGGACAGGCGGTTGCCGGGACGCAGGATCAGCATGCCGCGCAGGGCGGGATGGGAACGGAGGTCGGCCAAGGTCACCACGCGGGGGAAATCACGCAGGTGCCGCACTTCGACGCAGCTCCACCGTGGGTCCTCGCGACGTGACTTGGGATCGTGGTAGTCGGACCTGGGGTCGAACTGGGTGGGGTCGGGATAGGCCGGCTTGGACACGGAGGCCAGGCCGACGACGCCGGGCTCTTCGCAGTTGGAATGGTAGAAGAGCACGATGTCGCCGACCTGGCAGGCCCGCAGGAAGTTTCGGGCCTGGTAGTTGCGCACGCCGGTCCAGGGCTCGCGGCCGCGCCGTCTGAGCTCCTGGAAGGAGAACTCGTCGGGCTCGGACTTCATCAGCCAGTGGCGCATGGGGCCAAGTTGCGTGCGGAGAGGCGCTTGGCAAGGCGACGGCGCTTGCGCCCGCTTGCCGTCGGGGCGTAATGGCGCGGTGCGCCTCGTCGATTCACATTGTCATCCGGCCTCCGCGCTCCGCGAAGGCCGGATCGGCCCCTGGATCGCCGCGGCGCGCGCCGCCGGAGTCGAATCCGCCGTCGCCATCGGCACGGATCTCGACGACTGGACGGAATACCGGGATCTTGCGTCGGCCCATCCGGACTTCTTCCGTCACACGGTCGGCCTGCACCCCTGCCATGTCGACGAAGGCTGGGAGGACAAGGTCGCCGCGCTCTCGCCTTTCTTCGCCGACGCCACGGAACCGGTCGCGCTCGGGGAGATCGGGCTCGACCACTTCCGTCTGCCGGCCGATCCGGCCGAGGCTGGACAGGTCAAGGCCCGTCAGGAGGAGGCCTTCGCGAAGCAGCTCGCGCTCGCACGCCAGTTCGGCTGTCCGGTGGTCATTCACTCCCGGTCGGCCTTCTCCGACTGTGTCCGTCTGATCGACGCCTCCGGAGTGGACTGGTCCAAGGTGGTGTTCCACTGCTTCGCGGGCGGCCCCGACCAGATGCGCGAACTCAACCGACGGGGCGGCCGCGGCTCGTTCACGGGCACGGTCACCTATCCCAAGGCGCCCTTGGTGCGCGACGCGCTAAAGGCCCAGGGGCCGGCCCGTCTGATGCTCGAGACGGATTCTCCCTACCTCGCTCCGCAGTCGATCCGGGGAAAGGAGAACACGCCCGCCTCACTGGTCGAGATCGCCACGCAGGCCGGCGAGGTGCTGGGAATGCCCGCCGCCGAGGTCGCCGAACTGACGACGCGCAACGTCCGGTCTTTCTTCGGCTTCTGAATGTCGCACATTCGTTGCCTTCCGCTCCCGGAAAGGTCACCGGGAAGGGGCAGGATGTTCACATGCCCGACAGCCGCAGTCCGGACGCCCATGGTGAACTGAAAGCCAGGCTGGGTCCGCTGTCCTTCCTCGCCCCCGTCCTGGACCGGCTGCTGCTCACGCGGGAGTTCGATGAGTTTCTGGTCGGACTTCATGCTTCGGGCCGGCCGGACTTTTTCCGTGCTGCCTTGGAAAAGGCAGGAATGGAGGGAGTCTGGACCGACGGGTGCCTCGCCCGGGTTCCGCGGTCAGGCCCCCTGCTGGTCGTGGCGAACCACCCGCACGGCATGGCGGACGGTCTGGTGGCGATGGATTTCCTGCTGCGCACCCGGCCCGATGCGCTCGTGGTGGGCAATCGGTTTCTCGGCCGGATCGCCGGCATCCGTCCCTGGCTGATCGAGGTCAATCCGTTTGAGCCGGGTTCGGGCGACGCCGCCAATCTGGAAGGTGTCCGCCGCATCATCTCCCATCTCAGGGCGGGCGGCTGCGTGCTGGCGTTTCCTTCCGGCGAGGTCGCCGCCGCCAGCTGGCGACGCCGCGAGGTGCGTGAGGCGCGCTGGTCCGCCGGCATGGTCCGCATCGCGCGCAAGACTGGCGCTACGGTGCTGCCCTTGCACCTTTCCGGCGCCAACTCACGGCTCTTCCAGGGCGCCGGCCTCGTGCACCCCGCGTTGCGCACGCCGCTGCTCATCCGGGAGTTCATGCGCCCCAAGGACCGTCAGGTGCGCGTCCGCTGCGCCTCGCCGGTCTCGCCCTCCGGCCTCGCCGGGCACCCTGACGATGACGAGGCGACGCAATTCCTCCGGCTTCGGTGCGAACTGCTGCCCGCCCGCGACGAGCGGCCCTCGCCCTCGGCAGCCAAGACGGTCCAGGCCGAACTCGTCCGGCCGGTGAGTCCGTCGCTGCTCCGCGCAGAGCTGGAGAGTCTGCCCGCCGAGGACCTGCTGCTCACCAGCGGCGATTTCAAGGTGTACCGGTTCCTCGGGTCCGACCTCCCGCATACGCTTCGGGAAGTGGGCCGCCTGCGGG
>JACCDJ011550676.1_pt1 | contig 12331 bp, 8 predicted proteins | sample 7444481 | NCBI WGS metagenome assembly JACCDJ01 (sample SAMN15323435, study PRJNA562643) | freshwater metagenome | isolation source: river surface water | place: USA:Blue River Watershed | collected 2017-08-15 | reverse complement strand
TCGCTTTGCGCTGCCAATTTGTCGGCACGCTCGCGCACCACTTGTTGGAATTGGTTGGGCTTGGCAATGGCATCGACCAAGCGCCAGTCGACAGCTTTTTGACCGCGCACACCTTCCACGCTGGTGCAGAAAATATCGGCCAAGTCGTGACGGACGTGGCGCTTGTCGGTCACGCGTGTCAGACCACCGGTGCCAGGCAACACGCCGAGCAAAGGTACTTCTGGCAAAGACACAGCAGACGAACGGTCGTCCACCAACACGATGTCATCACAAGCCAAGGCCAACTCGTAACCGCCACCAGCGCAAGCGCCGTTCAATGCTGCTACAAATTTCAAACCAGAGTATTTGCTGGAGTCTTCAATGCCATTACGTGTTTCGTTGGTGAACGTACAGAAATTCACTTTCCAACCATGTGTCGAAACACACAACATGAAAATGTTGGCGCCAGAGCAGAACACGCGGTCCTTCAAGCTGGTCACCACCACAGAGCGAACTTCTGGGTGCTCAAAGCGAATGCGCTGCAGCGCATCGTGCAATTCAATGTCCACGCCCAAGTCATAAGAGTTGAGCTTCAATTTGTAGCCAGGGCGAATGCCTGCGTTTTCGTCGATGTTGATCGACAACGTGGCCACAGCACCATCAAAAGCCAATTGGATGTGCTTGTACTCGGATGGGGTGGTTTGGTAATTGACAATAGGCGCTGCGGTCATTGGGTTCTCCTTGGGGTGTCCTGAAAGTTCAGTGATTTCATAATTGCGGCCTGTGAATCCATTCAACCGCGTTGACATGCAGTTTATTGCATTAACTGAAGACACTCAACATGCAATTTAATGCATTTAATTAGTATTTACCCTAATTATTGAAAAATTCTGCGAGAACTATTCCACCCATTGAATCACTTTGCGTACTTCCGTTTTCAAGCGCTTGAAACTTTCCTCTGTGTTTTGCGCGCTGGTATCGATGCTGAGATCCGCTTTGGAATAAAACGCAGAGCGACCTTCCAAAATGCGTTTCAAATCCTCCATGGCCTCTGGGCTGGCAGCCATGGGACGTAAATCACCTTGCGCCGCTACACGCGACATGTGGTCGTTGGCACTGGCTTGCAACCACACGGTGGTGCAGTGGGTCAGCAGCAAATTGAAATTGGCAGAATCTGACACCAAACCACCGGGTGTTGCGATGACCACCTCAGGATAAATTTGGATGGCTTCCTCCAAGGCGCGACGCTCGTAACGGCGGTAAGCATTGGCGCCATACAGGTTGTGAATTTCGCTGATTTGGCAACCCGCAAACTTTTCAATTTCGCGGCTCAGCTCAATGAAGGTAAAACCCAAATCATCGGCCAAACGTTGGCCCAGCGTGGTTTTGCCAGCACCTCGCAAACCAATCAAGGCAATGCGCGTACGGCGCGCGGTGGCGTCGCCACTCTCACCAAACATTTCGGTCAGCTGCACGCGCGCACGACGCAAATCAGCCTCTGTGCGTTTGCTCAGCAGTTCACGAATCAACAGCCATTCGGGCGAGCTGGTGCTGATGTCACCCAACAGCTCTGCCAATGAACATTGCAATGCATGCGACACCTGCAGCAACACCAACACAGACACATTGCCTGTACCGTACTCCAAATTGGCCAAGTGACGCTCTGAGACATCTGCCGCCAAAGCCACTGCTTTGCGGGTCATGCCTTTGCGAGAACGCAAGTTGCGCACACGATCTCCCAGCGCCATTAAAAATGGGCTGCGCAGGGGCTCAAGTGAGGCACCCACTTCTACAAATGTGGTCGATGAGTCGGTCACCGAAATCTCCAAAGACAGTGAATTGGGAATGCTGGCGGTCCAAAATTAAGGGAAAACCCTGAATTTTGAATACAGACAAAACATGCACTTTATTGCATACTCACCCGCAAGCAAGATAGTGCATTTATACCGCGAGTTGCCCCAAAGCCCAAGCGTTTTAGTGCAGACCACCCTAATTTTTGATCAAGATCATGGAGACTCACATGACGCTACCCTCAGCCCCACCCGCGCAATTCAACTTCGCGCAATTTTTGATTGCTGCCAACAACAGCCGAAAAGACAAAACAGCGCTCATCGACGATGTGGGCCGCCTGACCTACGGTGAAATGGGCGAGCAAATCAGAGCTTGTGCCGCTGGTCTTCGCAAGCTGGGTCTAAAGCGCGAAGAGCGCGTGCTCTTGCTGATGCAAGACAGCACAGATTGGGTGGTCTCATTTTTAGGTGCACTCTATGCGGGCGTGGTGCCTGTTGCCGTCAACACCCTTTTAACGGCCGACGACTATGCCTTCATGATCAACAACCGCCGCGCACAAGCGGCCTTGGTCTCTTCTGCATTGCTCAGTACCTTGAACACCGCCATTGCAACAGGCACCAAGAGCATCAAGCATGTGGTGGTGTCTCGCCATGAAGGCGAGTTACCAGCACCCCAGATGCACTTCAAGGATTTCTTGGCATCAGCCTCCGGTCCAAGCCTGCCCGCTGAAACGCATGCAGACGAGCCTGCGTTTTGGTTGTTCTCTTCAGGCTCCACAGGCAACCCCAAAGGCACGGTGCACACCCAAGGCAATTTGTATTGGACGGCTCAGTTGTATGGCAAAGGTGTATTGGGATTGACCTCCAACGATGTGGTGTTCTCTGCTGCCAAATTGTTCTTTGCGTATGGTCTGGGCAATGGCCTGACTTTTCCATTGAGCGTGGGTGCCAGCGTGGTGCTGATGGCCGAGCGTCCCACACCACAAGCCACTTTCAAACGCTTGGTTGATCACAAGCCAACCGTTTTCTATGGTGCGCCCACCGGCTACGGCGGCATGCTCGCCAGCCCCGACCTGCCGGCCAAAAGCCAGGTCGCCCTGCGCCTGTGCTCCTCGGCCGGCGAAGCCCTGCCGCGCGACATCGGCGAGCGCTGGACGGCCCATTTCGGCTGCGAAATCATCGACGGCATCGGCTCCACCGAAATGCTGCACGTGTTCCTCTCCAACCGGCCCGGCGATGTGCGCTACGGCACCACCGGCAAGCCCGTGGAAGGCTACGCCGTCGAGCTGCGCAACGAGGACGGCTCGGTCGTCACCGGACACAACGAGATCGGTGACCTCTACATCCAGGGGCCGAGCAGCGCCCTGATGTACTGGAACAACCGCGAGAAGTCGCGCGACACCTTCCAGGGCGCCTGGACCAAGAGCGGCGACAAGTACAGCCGCGATCTGGACGGCTACTACACCTACGCCGGCCGCAACGACGACATGCTCAAGGTCAGCGGCATCTATGTCTCGCCCTTCGAGGTCGAAGCCACCCTGGTGCAGCACCCGGCCATTCTGGAAGCCGCCGTCATCGGCAAGGACGACGAGGACGGACTGACCAAGACCAAGGCCTTCATCGTGCTCAAAGCCGGTCAGCGCCTGGACGAAGCCGAGGTCAAGGCTTTTGTTAAAGAGCGACTGGCGCCCTACAAATACCCGCGCTTCATCGAATTTGTCAGTGAACTGCCCAAAACGGCGACGGGCAAGATCCAGCGCTTCCGCCTGCGCGATCTGGAACGCGCACAGCCCGGGCGATAACTGACAAAAATATGAAAAGTGCCAAAATCACCTAGGGATTACCCTAGAATCAGTGGGTTCATTGTTACGCGCCCTGCGCCATTGCCATGCATGTCAAGACCCGGCTGATTCTTGGAGGCCTGATTTCACTGATCGGCCTGCTCATTGTGGCCGTGGTGGCCCTGTTCATCGAAAAGTCCTCCATGCTGGAGGACCGCAAGGTCAAGACCCGGCACCTGGTCGAATCGGCGCACAGCCTGGTCCTGCACTTCCAGGAACTGGAAAAGTCGGCGGGCATGGAGCGCGCAGCCGCTCAATCGGCCGCCATGCAAGCCATCAAGGCCTTGCGCTACGAAGGCAAGGACTATTTCTGGATCCACGACCTGGGAACACCTGTGCCGACCATGCTGATGCACCCCACGGTGCCCAGCCTCAACGGCAAGGTGCTCGATGCCCCGGTGTTCAACAGTGCCACCACGGTGCAGGCGGGTGTGCAGGGTCCCGTCGTGCGGACGAGCGACGGTAAGAAAAACATCTTTGTCGCCTTCAACGAGGTCGTGGCCCAGGCCGGTGATGGTTTTGTCACCTACGACTGGAGCAAGCCCAAGGCCGGCGGCGGGGTGACCGAGACGCTTTACGAAAAACTGTCCTACGTGAAAAAAGTCGAGGGTTGGGACTGGGTGATCGGCTCGGGCATTTACGTGGACGATGTGGAAACGCGGTTCTGGCAGCTGGCCGGCCAGTACGGTGTGCTGGTCTTGCTGGTGATGCTGGTCCTGGCTTTCGTCATCCGCTGGCAGATCCAGGCCATCATTGGCCCGCTGGACGCCTTGCGCAGCCTGGTCAGTTCGGTGCAGGAAAGCGCGGATTTTTCCCGGCGTGTCCAGGTGCAGCAGCAGGACGAAGTCGGGCAGACGGCCATGGCGTTCAACCGCCTCATGGACGCCCAGCAGCACGCCATCGCGGAAGTCAATGGCGTCGTGGGGGCCATCGCCCGTGGCGATTTCAGCCAGCGCGTGCAGGCCGATCTGCGTGGCGATCTGGCCATCATGAAAGAGGCGGTCAATGCCAGCGCGCAGAGCGTCGAGCAGACCATGCATGCCTTGCAGCAGGTGATGCAGGCCCTCTACAACGGCGACTTCAGCCAGCGCATGTCCAGCGAGGTCCAGGGCGATCTGCGCGGCGCCGTGGACAAGGCGATGCAGGCCATGCAGACGCTGCTCGACGATGTGGGCAGCGTCATGAACCGTGTGGCGCAGGGCGATATGCGTGGCCGGGTCCATGCCGACGGCCGTGGCGATCTGGCCACCCTCAAGACCCACATCAACCACTCGCTCGATGCCCTGAGCCAGACCATGCAGACCATCAACCAGAACACGCGTCAGGTGGCGGCGGCGGCCAACGAGACCAGCCAGGCGATCAGCCAGATCAGCGACGGCGCCCAAAACCAGATGCATGCCATTGGCCAGCTGGCCAATGCCGTGCGCGAGACCGCCAGCTCGGTCAGCGATGTCTCGCGCAACACGGAAACGGCCAGCGCGCGCTCGCGTGAATCCATGTCGATCGTGCGTGCGGGGCGCGACAAGATGGCCACCATGGTCGAGGTGGTCAATGGCATCGCGGCCAATTCCGAAAAGATCAACAAGATCACCGAGGTCATCGAGGGCATCGCCAACAAGACCAATCTGCTGTCACTCAACGCCGCCATCGAAGCCGCTCGCGCTGGCGAGCATGGCAAAGGCTTTTCCGTGGTGGCCGAAGAAGTCGGCAAGCTCGCCGCCAACAGCGCGCAAAGCACGCAGGAAATCGCCCAGCTGGTTCAGCAAGCCGTCACGGAGGCCCGCCGGGCGGTCGAGACGGTGCGCGAGGTCAGCCGTGACATGGAGAAGATCGAGCAGGGCGCGCATGAATCCGACGGCATGATGCAGCGCATCTCGGCGGCCCTGGAGCAACAAAGTCTGGCCGTTCAGCAAATCAACAGCAACATGGTCAACCTCAACCAGATTGCCGAATCGAATGCCTCGGCCAGCGAGGAAATCACGGCCACCGTGATCGAGCTCTCCAAGATCGCCGACGGCACGCGCCGCGAGGTCGACAAGTTCACGGTCTAAGCCGTCCAGCGCCCGGTCCCCTCTGGGCTGCCTCTTCGAACGGACAGCGCGGGCAGCCCCGCCCGGCTGGCGCCGCGCTCAGAGCGCCGCCAGGTCCTCGGCAGGGGTCTGCAGCAGGGTCTGTGCGGGCGCCAGTGCCATGCGGGCATGGGCGTCCGCGCGGGGCAGCAGCCGCTCCATGTAGAACTGGGCGGTCTCGATCTTGGTGCGGTAGAACGCTTCGGTGTCGGTCCCCTGCCCGCTGCGCAGGGCCTCGTCGGCCTTGAAGGCCATCTGCACCCAGTGGTGGCCCATCATCACAAAACCGCTGTACATCAGGTAATCGCAGGCGGCCGCGCCCACCTGTTCCTTGTTCTGGCGGGCCTGGAGCATCAGGCGCAGCGTCAGCCAGTTCCATTGCAAAGCCCGCCCCGCCAGCGCCCGGGCCATGCGGCCCAGCGGCCCGCCCGAGAGCAGGCGCGGCCGCGCCAAGGCCAGCATGCTGCGGCTGAACTCGCGCACGCACTGGCCCCGCGTTTGCAGCAGCACCTTGCGGCCCAGCAGGTCCAGCGCCTGGATGCCGGTGGTGCCTTCGTACAGGGTGGCGATGCGGGCATCGCGCAGGACCTGCTCCATGCCGTGCTCGCGGATGTAGCCATGCCCCCCCAGCACCTGCACACCGAGGCTGGCGGCCTCGACCCCCATCTCGGTCAAAAAGCCCTTGAGGATGGGCGTGAAAAATCCCAACGCGCTGTCGTGGCGCGCGTAGGCCGCTTCATCGCCGGCCCAGGCCGCGGCAAACATCTGGTCGGCCAGCTGTGCGGCGGCGTAGATCATGGCGCGCCCGCCTTCGGCCACGGCTTTTTGCGTCAGCAGCATGCGGCGCACATCGGGGTGCCAGATCAGGGCATCGGCCACCTGATCGGGCTCCTTCTTGCCCGAGAGCGCGCGCATGGATCGGCGCTCCTTGGCGTAGGCCAGCGCCCCCTGAAAGGACAGCTCGGCATGGGCCACGCCCTGGATGGCGGTGCCGATGCGTGCCGTGTTCATGAAGGTGAACATGGCTTCGAGCCCCTTGTTCGGCTGGCCAATCAGCAGGGCCGTGGCGCCGTCGAAATTGAGCACCGCCGTCGAACTGGCGCTGATGCCCATCTTGTGCTCGATCGAGCCGCAGTGCACCGGGTTGCGCTCGCCCAGACTGCCGTCGGTGTTCAGCAGGTGTTTGGAGACCAGGAACAGGGAGATGCCCCGTGTGCCCGGCGGTGCATCGGGCAAGCGCGCCAGCACGATGTGCACGATGTTCTCGGTCAGGTCGTGCTCGCCGCTGGAAATGAAAATCTTGGTGCCGGTCAGCGCGTAAGTGCCATCCCCCCGCGGCCTGGCCTGGCAGCGCACCTGCGCCAGATCGGAGCCACATTGGGGTTCGGTCAGGCACATGGTGCCGGTCCATTCACCCGACACCAGGCGGGGCAGGTACTGCGCCTTGACCTCCTGGCTGCCGTACTGCAGCAGGGTGTTGATGCAGCCGATGCTCAGGCCAGGGTACATGTTGAAAGACCAGTTGGCGGTCCCCATCATTTCGCTCTTGAGCAGGCTCAGCGACATGGGCAGGCCCATGCCACCGTATTCGGAGGGGAAAGACAGGCCCTGCCAGCCACCGGCCACGAACTGCGCATAAGCCTCTTTGAAACCGGCGGGGGTTCGCACCACACCCGCATCCCAGTGGCAGCCTTCTTCGCCGCCGCTGACGTAGATCGGCGCGAGAACGTCCTCGCAGTAGCTGGCCACCGCCTCCAGGATGGCGTCCACCGTGTCGGGCGTGGCCTCTTCAGCGCCGCCGAGCTGGCGGTAGTGGGCCGGGTAGTCGAGCACTTCGTTCATCACGAAGCGCATGTCGCGCAGGGGAGCTTTGTAATGGAGCATGGGGCAATCGGATCAACGTTCAAGAATGGCGACCACGCCCTGGCCGCCAGCGGCACAGATCGAGATCAGGCCGCGGCCGCTGCCTTTTTGTGCCAGCAGCTTGGCCAGTGTGGCCACGATGCGCGCACCGGTGGCGGCAAAAGGGTGGCCGGCGGCGAGCGAGCTGCCGAGCACATTGAGCTTGCTGCGGTCGATGGGGCCCAGCGGCTGCGGCAGCCCCAGCTTGTCGCGGCAGAACACCGGGTCTTCCCAGGCCTGGAGGGTGCACAGCACCTGGGCGGCAAAGGCCTCGTGGATTTCATAGAAGTCAAAGTCCTGCAGCGTCAAGCCCGCCCGCTGCAGCATGCGCGGCACGGCATACGCCGGGGCCATCAGCAGGCCCTCCCTTTGGGCCGGGTCGGGGTGGAAGAAGTCCACCGCAGCGACTTCACTGAAGCTCAGGTAGGCCAGCACCGGCAGCCCCCGATCCGCGGCCCAGCCTTCGCTGGCCAGCAGCACCGCCGACGCGCCATCGGTCAGCGGGGTGGAATTGCCCGCTGTGAGCGTCCCTTCGCCGGCGGCAACCGGCCGGTCGAACGCCGGCCGCAGCTTGGCCAGTTGCTCGAGCGTGAGGCCGCGGCGCAGGTTGTTGTCTTCGCGCAGCCCCTGGTAGGGCGTCATCAGGTCGTTGAAGAAACCGCTGTCGTAGGCCTGCGCCAGCTTGAGGTGGCTCTGCAGCGCCAGCTCGTCCTGCGCCTGACGGGAGATGCCCCACTGGCGCGCCATCAGCTGGGCATGCTCGCCCATCGACAGCCCTGTGCGCGGCTCGCCGTTGCGAGGCAGCACGGGCCGCAGGAACTGACCGGGCCGGATGCGCAGCGCCGCGCGCAGGCGCTGGCCGGCGCTGCGCGCACGCGCCAGGTCAAGCAGGGTGCGGCGCAGCTTCTCATTGAGGGCAATCGGTGCGTCTGAAGTGGTGTCCACCCCGCCGGCCACGCCGCATTCGATCTGCCCGACCGCGATCTTGTGCGCCACCAGCATGGCCGCCTCCAATCCGGTGCCGCAGGCCTGCTGCAGGTCAAAGGCCGGCGTCTCGGGTGAAAGCCCGGTCGAGAGCACCGCCTCGCGCACCAGATTGAAATCGCGCGAATGCTTCATGACGGCGCCCGCCGCCACATCGCCCAGGCGCTGGCCATGCAAGCCAAAACGGTCCACCAGGCCTTGCAGCGTGGTGCTGAGCATCTCCAGATTGGAGGCCCGCAGGTAAGCGGTGTTGGAGCGGGCAAAAGGAATGCGGTTGCCACCGACGATGGCGACACGGCGAAGGGTGTTGGAGGTCATGGGGTGTCTCTCCCGGAAGGGGCATGGCAAGTCAGCAGCGCGCGCAGGTGGGGCGATTGGCCAGCGGCATCGCGCACTTCAAAGAGGGTCTGCCCAGGCCCGGGCTGGGCCTGCCAGAGCGTGGCCTGCGCGGGCAGCCACAGGGGCCGCTTGAAGGCGCACTGCAGCGTGGCCTGCGCCAGTGCCGCCTCGGGCGCGAGCAGGGCCAGGGCACGCGCCTGCGTCCACAGGCCATGGGCGATCGCACGGCGAAAGCCGAGCAAGCGGGCGGTCAGTGGCCACAGGTGGATCGGGTTGTAGTCGCCCGAGACCGCCGCATAGCGGCGACCCGTATCGGCCGGCACCTCGAAACCGCCCTGGCGGGCCCAGGACAAGGGCGCATCCAAACCGTCCGCAAAAACTTCGCCCACAGGAGACGGCACCCCCAGCCTCAGCAAAGTCTGGGTGGCCTGCCAGATGCACTCGCCGCTGGCCTCGCGCAGGATGCGCAGCGCCAGCGTGAAGACCTGGCCTTTCTCATGCGCGTGCAGCGTCCCGGTCTGCAGTTCCACACGCACGGCCTCGCCGACCGCCAGCGGGGCATGCTGGGTGATGGCATTAGCCAGATGCACCGTGCCGATGGCCGGCCAGGGACAGGCGCTCGAGCCCATGTAGTGCATCACCAGCGGAAAGGTCAGCATCTGCGGGTAGGTCAGCGGCACCCGGCCAGAGGGGCCCGCCGCGGGGAAGCCGCACACCGCGGCATAGCGCGCCACATGCTGCGCGTCGATCACCACGCGCGGCAAGGCCAGTGCCACCGGCTCGAGCGCGGGCACCGCAAGCGATGGCCTCAAGCTGCTCAGCAGCACACGGCCCAGGCTGCGCAAGGTGCCGGCAGGTTGTACCGTCAATGCCATCTCAGGCCCCGATCAGGCTTTGGCCGCACACCCGCAGCACCTGTCCATTGACGCCCTGCGAGGCCGGGCTGAGCAACCAGGCGATCGCCTCGGCCACATCCACCGGCTGGCCGCCCTGCCCCATCGAGTTCATGCGCCGCCCCGCCTCGCGGATCGCCAGCGGGATGGCCGCGGTCATTTGTGTTTCGATGAAGCCGGGCGCCACCGCATTGATGGCCATGCCCTGGCCAGCCAGCCGTGGCGCCAGGCCCTGCACCAGGCCGATCACGCCGGCCTTGGAGAAAGCGTAGTTGGTCTGCCCCGGGTTGCCCGCGATCCCCGAAATCGAGGACACGCACACCACCCGGGCCTTGGGCCGCAGCGCCCCGGCCTCCAGCAGGGCCATGGTCAGGGTCTCGGGCGCGATCAGGTTGACCTGGACCAGCGTGGTCCAGAGGTGCGGCGCCATGCGGGCGATGGTCTTGTCGCGGGTGATGCCGGCGTTGTGCACCACGCCGTCCCAGCCGCCATCGGCACGGGCGGCCTCGACCAGGGTGGCGGCGGCGGCAGGCTCGGTGATGTCCAGCGCCAGCGCGGTGCCCCCCAGGCCAGCGGCCACCGCCTGCAGCGCGTCTTGCGCCTGTGGCACATCGACACACACCACCCGTGCCCCCTCGCGCGCCAGCGTCTGGGCGATGGCCGCGCCGATGCCGCGGGCGGCGCCGGTCACCATGATGCGTCGCCCGGCCAAAGGCTGCGCCCAGTCCGCCGGGGTGGGCCCGGCAAAGGCGCCGAGCCGGATCACCTGACCGGACACATAGGCACTGCGCGGCGAGAGCAGGAAGCGCAGCGTGCCCTCCAGGCGCGGCTCGGCGCCTGGGCTGACCAGCACGGTCTGGGCCGTGATGCCGCGCTTGAGTTCCTTGGCCAGGGCACGCACAAAACCCTCGAGCGCGCGCTGCACCGCGGCCTGGGACGGGTCGGTGCAGTCCTCGGGGGGACGGCCGATGACCACCACCCGGCCGCAGGCCTGCAGGCTGCGTGCGGCCGCATGGAAACAGGTGTGCAGTGCTTGGGCCTGATCCGCATGGCGCAGGCCGGTGGCATCGAACACCACCGCCTTGATCGGGCCACCGGACTGCCCGTCCACCGCCCAGGGGCCGCTCATGGCCCCGGCCTGGTTGGCCATGGCCGTCCAGCCCGGCACGCTGGCATGCGCCACGGTGCGGGCCTGCATGGCGGTCAGGGCCTGCAACAGGGGGGACAGGAGTTGGGGCTCCGCGCCAGCGGCGACCAGCACCTCGCCATCGATCACGGGCTGGCCCGGCGCAAAACGTTCGAGCGGCACCGGTTTGGGCAAACCCAGCCAGGCGGCCACCCGGGCACCGACGGTGGAATTGGCAAAGTTCAGGTAGGCATCGGACATGGACAGGTGCTCCTTGTTTGTGTACGATCGTACACCGAAACACAGCCATCTGCCTATTTGCCCCTGCCGCCATGCCCAGAACCCCGACTGCACAGGACACCGCGCCACTCAGCCGGCAGGACCGCAAAGACCAGACGCGCAAAAGCCTGGTGCAGGCCGCGCTGGAACTGATCGGGGAAGGACGCAGCTTCACCAGCCTGGGCATCCGGGAAATCGCCCGGGAGGCGGGCATGGTGCCCAATGCTTTTTACCGGCACTTCCGCAACACCGATGAACTGGGCCTGAGCCTGGTCGACGAAGTGGGGGTCACCCTGCGCCGCTTGCTGCGCCAGGCCAGGCAGCCCGGCAGCGCCGAAACCAACGTGGTTCGCGAATCGGTCCGGGTCTACCACCAGTACGTGCGCGAGAACCGTCGGCTCTTCCTGTTCATCGCCAGCGAGCGCTCGGGCGGCAGCCGCATTCTGCGCGTGGCCATCCGGCAGGAGGTGCGTCACTTCGCCGACGAGATGGCCAGGGACATGCATTCGATGCGGGCGTACCAGGGCGTCGCGCAAGCCACGCTGCAAATGGCCTGCGGCCTCATCGTCAACAGCATGCTGGCCAGCGCCCCCGAAATTCTGGACCTGCCGGCCGATCCCCCGGCGGCCGAGCAGGCCATGGTGCAGGCCTCGGTCCAGCAGCTGCAGCTCATCCTTCTGGGGCTGGGTGCCTGGCGAACGGACGCGGCCCTGGGGTCCGAGGAAGCCAATAAACCACAAAAAACAACAAAGAATTCGGCATTTACATAAAATACAAGGATCATGAGCACCACCGAACGTTCTCCCCTGGCCAGCGCTTACCTGCGTTTTCTGCAGCTGTCCCGCGCCGTGGACGCCCTGCCCACCGGACAGTCGATGGACGCCAACGAATCGGCCTTGCTGGAAGCGGTGGTGCTGCGCTGGCATGCGGGTGAGCCCATGACCGTGCGCGAGGCGATCAACCTGAGCGAACTGGGCTCGCCAGCCACCTTGCACAAACGGATCACCCGTTTGCGCAACAAAGAGCTGCTCAGCGCACACAGCGAACCGGGCGACCGCCGCGCCAAATACCTGGTGCCCACCCAGCAGGCGCTGGACTACTTCCATCACCTGGGCCAGACCATGCAGCT
>JACCDJ010701821.1_pt1 | contig 12349 bp, 9 predicted proteins | sample 7444481 | NCBI WGS metagenome assembly JACCDJ01 (sample SAMN15323435, study PRJNA562643) | freshwater metagenome | isolation source: river surface water | place: USA:Blue River Watershed | collected 2017-08-15 | reverse complement strand
TGGTGATCTTTCTAAGATGAGTTTCTTACGTTCGATTCCCAATAGTGATTTTGATGAGATGCAAAACCCCGGGGTTTTACGTGAGCACTCTAGAGGTTGGTTGGGGTATCCAACTATTTCTGGACATAGAAGTGGAAAGGCATGGTCCACAAAGTTTGGTGTAAAGGAATTAAATTCCAGTAAAGATACTTTAAACGCAAAGCTGATTGACGATTACGCAAAACTTGAGTTGATGCTCTCCTTTAGATTAGATCAATATGGAGCAGCGCGAATAAATTATAAATTGACTAATCTTGATGAGAATTACACCTTAAATGAACTTTGCTATTGGTTACCGCTTAGTGAGAAGGCAACCCAAAGCCTCGACTTTGTCGGACGATGGTCAAAGGAGCGGACGCCGCAACGTAAACAAATTGATATTGGACGTTGGGTTCGCGAGTCTCATGAAGGCAGAAGTGGGCATAATTTCACTATTGGTGAAATTGCCTCAACCCCTGAAACTAATTTCGCTTCTGGTGAAGCTTGGTCAGTCGCGTTAGCTTGGAGCGGAGATTCTCGCTATTACATCGAGAAGAATTATGAAGGCGTCACTTCTATCGGCGCTAGCGAAGCTCTCGCGCCGGGTGAAATCATTTTGGGTAGCGGTGAGAGTTACCAATCACCCGAGTTGATTGCTGTTTACTCCGATAAAGGACTTGATGGACTAGCCCAGGTTTTTCATAGCCATCTACGCGCCCGCGCAAATCACCCAAAGAAGGCGCGTCCATTAACTCTAAATTTATGGGAGGCCATTTACTTTCAACATAGCCATGAGCGAGTTAAGAAGATTGTTGATATCGCCGCTCAAATTGGCGTTGAGAGAGTCGTTTTGGATGACGGTTGGTTTGGTTCGCGCAGGAGTGATCGCAGCGGCTTAGGGGATTGGCAAGTTAGTAAAGATGTCTGGCCTTCTGGCTTAAAGCCAATCTCTGATTACATTGCAAGTAAAGGAATTGAGTTTGGACTCTGGTTTGAGGGTGAAATGCTCAATATCGACTCAGATTTATACCGCGAGCATCCAGATTGGATTTTGAGTGTGGGTGATCGGGTTGCGCCGACTTGGCGTCATGAACTCGTTTTAAATCTCGCCCACGAGCCAGCATTCAATTATGTCTTGGATGCGGTCAGCAAAGTAATCGTTGAAAATAACGTGAAATATATAAAGTGGGATCACAATCGCGTTCTGGTTGATGCCGGCTACCTCGGGAAGGCCGCAATTCACAAGCAGACCAGAGCTATCTATAGATTATTTGCTGAGTTAAAGAAGCGTTCTGCCGGACTTGAGATTGAGTCATGTGCATCAGGCGGAGCGCGAATTGATCTTGGAGTGATTGATTTTGTAGATCGTTTCTGGACAAGTGATAACAATGATGCACTTGCTCGCCAAGAAATCCAGCGATGGACTATGCAATTCATCCCGCCGGAATTATTAGGAACGCATATCGGATCTAATCCTTCGCATCAGACTGGACGAGAACTATCGCTCTCCTTTAGAGCTGCTACAGCGCTATTTGGCCATGCTGGTATTGAATGGGATATAAGCGAACTTGATTCGAGTGAACTTGAGAAGCTACGCGCCTGGGCAGATTTATATAAAGAAAAACGCTCGCTCATTCATAGTGGCGAGAGTATTCGGATGGATTATCCAAATGAAGATCATTATCTCTACGGAGTTGTTGGTAAAGATGAAGCGCTCTTTGTATTCGCAGCGCTAAGGCCAACCACAACTTCGCATTCACCAAATCTTCGCTTCCGGGGATTGAAGAGTGAGGCTAAATACATGGTGCGAGCACTTCATCCAGCGGGGGAACCCGGAATGATGCTCATTACTCCACCGGCTTGGTTGAAAGACGGAATTACAACCACCGGTTCAATTCTGCAAGAGATTGGTCTACCAGCGCCGATTTTGCAACCTGCACAAGCGCTATTAATTGAGATAAAAGCTATTTAACCCAATCTAGAGTTCGTTCAATCGCACGCTTCCAATTCGCTAGACCAGTCGTTGACAAATCCGAGGCAGGATTTGCTTTCCATCTTTTCGCCTCTTGCCAATTAGCCCGAAGTTGCGCAGTATCTTTATAAAAACCAGTTGCAAGTCCAGCAGCATAGGCTGCACCTAGCGCGGTAGTTTCAATCACCTTAGGGCGAACTACATCAAGTTGCATGATGTCAGCCTGCATCTGCATACAAAGTTCGTTTGCAGTAATTCCACCATCAACCCGCATCTCAGGTAACTTCACTCCACTATCGGCAGACATTGCATCTAGAACATCTCGCGTCTGGTAACAAATTGCTTCGAGAGCGGCGCGAGCAAGATGAGCTTTTGTTGCTGCGCGCGTTAAGCCAACTACAACGCCACGCGCATCATTTCGCCAATACGGAGCAAATAAACCTGAAAAGGCGGGAACGAAATAGACGCCACCGTTATCTGGAACGCTCTTTGCCAACTCTTCAATTTCTGGGGCGCTCTTTATTATTCCGAGTTGATCACGGAGCCATTGCACCGCCGAACCAGTTACCGCAACTGATCCCTCGAGCGCGTAGCGAGCCTTCTCGTTTCCAAATTTAAAACAAACAGTGGTGAGCAATCCATTTTTTGAGCGGACAATCTCTTCACCGGTATTGAGCAAGGCAAAGTTTCCAGTTCCGTAAGTAGTCTTTGATTCACCTCTATTAAAACAGGCTTGTCCGACCATTGCCGCTTGTTGATCGCCAAGAATTCCGGCAATAGGAACTTGGGCGCCGAGCGGACCGTCTTCCAAAGTGTTTCCATAGATTTCTGAAGAAGAACAGATCTTGGGCAAGATTGAACGTGGGATGGCAAATATCTTCAGCAACTCCTCATCCCAGTCAAGCGTTTCAAGATCCATGAGAAGTGTTCGACTGGCATTTGTCACATCAGTTACATGAATTCCGCCGGTTAAGTTCCAAACCAGCCATGAATCAACCGTCCCAATCAGCGCTCTACCGGCACCAATCGCTTCTGCGACGGCGGGAATATTGTTTATAAACCAATTCATTTTGCTACCGGAGAAATATGGAGCAATCGCTAGACCAGTTTTATGGGTAACTTTTGATTTTTTCTCCTCGGATAAGGTATTTAGGAACTCTTGAGTTCTTGTGTCCTGCCAGACAATCGCATTGGCAAGTGGTTTCCCAGTTTCCCTATCCCAAACCACCGTTGTTTCTCGCTGGTTAGTTATTCCGATTCCGGCTAGATCCCCACCCTTAATTCCGGCGGATTTTAAGGCGCCTCCAATAACTTCTTTGGTTCGCTCCCATATCTCAGCAGCATCATGTTCAACCCATCCAGCCTTTGGAAGAATTTGGCGATGTTCGAGTTGATGTTGACCAACTATTGATCCAGCTTCATCAAAAACTATAAACCTAGTTGAGGAAGTGCCCTGGTCTAGCGAGCCGATAAATCTCATAGCGCGTATCCTACGCAGGTGAGAGTTTTATCCTCCGAACTTAGTCCCAGTACACGCGTTGATGCGATGCTCGCTTTGAAAAATGATGAGTTCGACATCCTTGTGATTGGTGGCGGAATCAATGGCGCCGGCATTGCCCTTGATGCCGCATCGCGAGGACTAAAAGTAGCTCTTGTTGAAATGTCCGACTTCGCTGGCGGCACATCTTCTAAATCTTCAAAATTGATTCATGGTGGACTTCGATACCTTGAGCAGTACGACTTCAAACTAGTTCGCGAAGCGCTACAAGAGCGCGAATTGATGGTGACAACTCTCGCACCGCATTTAGTTAAGCCAGTCTCATTTCTATATCCACTTCACGAGAAATTTAAAGAGCGCACTTATGTTGGAGCAGGTATGGCGCTCTATGACGCTTTGCGAGGATTTAAGCGCGCTTTACCGTGGCATAAGCACATCTCCCAGAAAGAGTTGAGCGAAGTTGCACCTTCCTTGAGATTAGATTTAATTACAGGGGGCTACCAATACTTTGATGCCCAAGTCGATGATGCTCGCCATACGATGATGATTGCGCGCACTGCTGCTAAGTATGGAGCGATTATCACGACGCGAACTTCGTGTAAGAGCCTGATTCGCGAGGGTCGAAAAGTCCAAGGTGCCGTCATTGTTGATACTGAAAGTGGCGAAGAAATTACCGTTAAAGCGAAGTGCACGATTATGGCGGCGGGAGTTTGGACTGATTCACTTTATGACTCGTTCGGTATCAAACCCGGCTATCGCGTGAGAATGTCAAAAGGTGCTCACATAGTCGTGCCGGGCTCAGCCATAAAGTCGAATACCGGAGTAATAATCAAGACTGAGTTATCTGTTCTCTTCATCATTCCTTGGGGCGACAAGTGGATCGTGGGCACAACTGATACTGATTACAACGACGATCCTGCTGCGCCACTTGCTACCCGTGAAGATGTCAATTACATATTGGCACAAGCAAATCGAGTTTTAGAACCTAAGTTAGATAAATCGCAAGTCATCGGTGTTTTTGCTGGCCTTCGCCCACTAGTTTCCTCTGACCCAGACTCGGCCACGACCGAACTCTCGCGCGAACATGTTGTTGACCACCCAGTCCCAGGCTTTGTGACAATCGCGGGAGGTAAGTACACGACGTATCGCGTTATGTCCGAAGATGCTGTTGATTCAGCCGTTAGTGATTTAATGCGGATAGTTCCTGATTCCTGTACTGAAGGACTGGCGATTATCGGTGCCGATGGTTACTCAGTGCTTCTTAATAAAGCCGATGATTTGGCAAGTGATTATGGTGTTTCCTCCTCAACTATTTTGCACTTGCTTGAGCGCTATGGCTCGTTATTCCATGAAGTATTAGAACCCGCAATTCTCGATAAGAATTGGTCAAAACCAATCGTTGAAAGTCTTCCTTATCTGCGCGCCGAAATTCTCTATGCAGTGACACATGAAGGCGCACGCTCAATAGATGATGTGCTTTCTCGTCGCACTCGCATCTCCTTTGAAGCAAGTGATCAAGGAACTTCAGCCGTTGAGGAAGTTGGCGAGATAATCTCAAAAGTTTTGGGTTGGAATAAAACCCAAACCCAAGCTTCGATTGATGAATACCTTGCTATCGTCGAAGAACAGAGAAGCGCCTTAGAGCGCACTTTGCGCGAAACGGTCTAGTTTTTTATCTGACCCTTGCAAGTATCGACTGGTCTTGGGACAGGTTTCGGTGAGGGAGTTGGCGTTGGAGTTGGCTCAGGACCTTGAATCAAAGTAAATGAGATTTGTTGCTCAGAACGTGCATGAGTGTTTGTTTGATCAACATAAATCACCGAACCAATTGTTATACCGGCGGGGAGATCCCTAAGTCTTAAGGTCCAAACTCCAGCAGCATCGCGAACGGGAGTTTGATTTACTCGAAATGCTGGATTATCTGCAAGTTTGAAGGCAACTGTTCCGGTAACGACCGGTTCATTACTTGGTCTTCTTACCTCAACCTTTATCGCGGTGCTCTTATCTGTCGAACTTGCCTTAATTGATGTCACCAGCATCGTGGTCGGCTCGTTAACGGGTAGGTAGTCCCCAGCAGCCGGGCTCCAATTTCCCTGCGTTAGTTGTAAGAAGGAGGTCGCATCGCCTCTGAAAACATTTAAATCAACTCGCGCGGAAGCCACTCCGTATTTCTCACCAATTCCGCACGAGGAGTATTGCCATATCTGCCAGAGACTTGAGCAGTTCGCTGTACTCCATGAATGCACAAAGCAACCAAAGATTTTTCGCCCTGGCTCAGCAGTTGGATCTGCGGGATCAACGCCATATTGAGCTTTCCAAAGCGGGTATTGGCGCAATTTTTCGCTTCTTGTCATAGCCTGTTCAAGAAATGTTGGATAAGAGTAGAAGATTGGTTTTCTCCCGGTCTTTTCATGCATCATGGCCATGAATGTCTCGGCCCAAAGAGTCACCAAATTTTTTGGAGCATATTTTGTGCATCGCGAACCAGATGCAGCAACACAATTGTTTTCTAAATCAAGGGCATAGGGAAGGTCGCGTTCGGTGTAACCGCCAAGGCTGGAGAGGCGCCAGACGGCTTTCTGAGCTTGCGCTTGGGCGTCACGAATTACAGATTGGCGATTTGTTGTATTTGGCAATACTGCGTAGTGGTAGTACCCCGTAAATAAACCTGCGGCTTGAGCAGAATTACGATCCATTAGTAGGTACTTGAGTGCTAGTTGATCCGCGTCATCTCTAGTATCTGAAGCTTTGATCATGACAAAGCGAATTCCAGCGTTGTACATTTTTACGAAATCGATTGGCTTATCTCCGGGATGTTGCCATCTACTTACATCGGTGCCATGAATTCTTCCGCCCGGACCGGTAAGGGCAATCAAATCTTCAGGAGCAGTGATTTGCGGGACTTGTTTAACTGTAATTGAGCGAGTTCTTGTGGTGTAAGAGTTACTTCCAACACTCACACGTGCTCGATAAGTGGCCTTAGTGGCGAGCGCAGTTATATTTGTTTGGATTTTCCAAGCGCCACTTGAAGTTGAACGAGTGCGAAGTCTTGTATCGCTCCACCCATCCTTTAGTTGTACATCAATTCTCACAACTGCATTCTTCACTTTCGGTTTGATCAAACCATGAAACGATAACTTCGATTCTGGGTATCCAGGAGTTTGAGCGAGAAAGAAGCTAGAAGAAACGTTCGCTGCCTGGGTTGCTGGAATTAGCCATGAAGTAATGGCTATGCCCATGACTATTGAAATTAGACGCAGCGATTTCACTGCGGAATTATCTCTGAAGATGAGTCTATTTCTCGGTTGATTCCGGTCCGTGGCTATCCTTGGTGAGTGATTGAGTTCGCAACGCAATTAATAGAGAGCATTGGCGTGATTGGCGCCGGAATATTTATCGCTATTGAATCTATAGTCATTCCACTCCCATCCGAGTTCGTTCTTTTGTTATCAGGTTTCAATGTTTCTATCGGCGAATTCTCATTTTTTCCGGTATGGGTTGCGACAACTTGCGGTTCACTCGTGGGCGCACTTGCCCTCTATTGGATTGGTTTTGCGGTATCGAGAGATGGAATCAATGCTTTAACAACAAGATTTGGAAAGTATGTTGGCATAAAGGTACGTGATATTGATAAAGCCTTTGCTTGGTTTGAAAAGTACGGTCCATACGTGATTTTCTTTGGTCGACTCGTGCCTTTGATTCGCTCGTTAGTAAGCATCCCAGCGGGCCTGGCCAAGATGAATCTGATTCGATTCTCAATTCTCACAATCTGTGGAAGTGGGATTTGGAATGCGCTCTGGATATTCATAGGCATTCAACTCGGCGAGAGATGGCAAGATGCAGAAGGTTGGGCGAAATACTTGGATTACGGGGTTTACTCGCTATTGGTTTTAGTTGCGATCATCTTCGTTACAAGAATGATTCGGCAACGTAAGAACTCCAGTCTCAACTAAGTTCAATAACCGCAATTTCTTGTTCAAAAGTATTGAAAAGCACCTTCTCTAAAGCGGCACGAAATCTTTCATGCCGAACCTTGGCATAATCATGTCCGCCTGAAAACTTATTGGCATCTGAGAAATCAAGAGTCAAGATCCCTTTTTCAAAGGAAACAAGACGCCCATCGAAGTAAGCAAGCCAGGCAACTCGATCAATTCTCTCAAGGGAATCTAGAACTTCATTCCATCTATCCTTGATGTGTTGCAGATCGGTAATTGGGGTCAATTACCCTTACTCCTCACTTGCGATTGAGCCATCGCTAGGTATTAGCCAAGCCCTTGAAGGATCAAAATCAACTGTGGCGCCTTTACCAGGCTGGACGATTTCATCATAAATCGGATCCGACTCAATCGCAGTAATCTCACCATTTTCTGTTGATATCGAGTACTCAACATGATTTCCATAGAAAACAATATTGGTAACTGTTCCATGAGATCTCTTTGATTTAGCTGCCTTTACTGTTATTGATTCTGGGCGAACCAACAAGACTGGTTTAGCCGATGCAATCGCTTTAGGGTGGGCAGGAACTTCCATCTTCTCGCCATTAACTTGAACTTTGGCTCTTCCGGAGCGACCAGACTTAATATTTTCAACAGCAAAAAAGTTGGATCTTCCAATAAAGTCAGCTACAAATACAGAGTTAGGTTTGCGATAGATTTCATCGGGCGTTCCAGATTGCTCCACGACTGCATTTCGCATCACAACAATCCGATCCGAGAGGCTCATTGCCTCATCTTGATCATGGGTCACAAAGACGCTTGTGATTCCAAGGCTCTGTTGAATTTTGCGAATCTCGACTCGCATTTGGGCGCGCAATTTTGCATCTAGATTTGAAAGCGGCTCATCAAAGAGCAGCACCTTCGGCTCTACCACCATTGCTCGCGCTAGCGCAACGCGTTGTTGCTGACCTCCAGATAATTGGTTTGGAGCACGTTGAGCTAAATGGGCAAGACTCATCTTTGCCAATACCGCCGCCACCCGAGATTGAATTTCGCTCTTGCTTAACCTTTGTACGCGCAATCCATATGCCACATTTTCAAAGACGGTCATATGTGGAAAAAGTGCGTAAGACTGGAAGACCATACCCATCGGACGTTTATCCGGGGTTAGATTTTTCATATTCTTTCCGTCTAACTCGATATCACCCTCTGTTGGTGTTTCAAATCCAGCAATCATGCGAAGTGTTGTCGTTTTACCGCATCCAGAAGGGCCAAGAAGCGTTACAAATTCACCGGGTTTGATGGTTAGGTTGAAGTTATCGACGGCGGTGACTTTGTCGTCACCATTGCCAAAGACCTTAGTGACATTAGTCAGCTTTAAGTTTCCAGTTTCTCTCGCCATGTTTATGCCTTTCTTTAACCAGCGCTAACTGTTATCGGTCTATAGCCCGTGCCTTGAGTCTTGCGAACTATTAGGTTTATTAATCCCATAGTCACGAGAACAATGGCAATGAGCAAGGTGCAGAATGCAAATGCGTATCCATACCGGACAGTGTCAGCCTCAGCAAGGATTAACGAGGTAAGAATCGGGGTGTCTGGAGTTGTGATGAAGATGATGGGGGAGAGAGTTGTCATCGAACGGGCGAAAGCAAACATCAAACCAGTGAGGAAGGCCCCACGAATTAATGGAAGTGAGATCTTTCTAAATGTCCTACCTCCAGATGCTCCGAGTGAGGCAGATGCTTCATCTATCGATGGATCAATCTGCTGCAAGTTTGCAATTCCAGATCGCTGGCCAGCTGGGCTGGAGCGGATGACATAAACCATGACAATAGCTACTGCGCCTCCAAGAATTGCGCCACCACCAGCGAGCTGCGGGAGGATCGTTATTCCGAAAAGTTGAATTGGCGAATTGAAAGTAAATGCGTAACCAATTCCAAGAACAGTTCCAGGAAGAGCAAGACCGAGCATTCCTAAGAAATCGAGAGCTTGTCCGCCACGCTTTATCTTTCTCACAATTACCCAGGCAAGCATCATGCCGAAGAAACCGGCAATAGGCGTTGCGATTAGCGCGAGCATTGTTGTAGTGAAGACGGCATCATTACCAACACCGCTAAATATGTAACGGAAATTATCGAGGGTGAGGGAATAATCCACTTTAAGCGTCTTGAAAAATGCTCCCATAATCACCATTGAATAAACCAAAACAACAAAAGCAGCGATCGTCCAAGCAATAAAAAGCAGAGAATACTTTGCGAAAGGAGTCTTGATCATGTCGACTTGGCCAGATGGTTTTCCGGTGACAGTGACAACATCAGCTCGTTGCGACCAATAACGTTGAATGATAAAGACAAGTAACGCTGGTATTAAAAGAATCGTCGAATAAGCTGCGCCACCGGGAACGTTGTACTCACCTGAAATTGCAACATAGGCCCTAGATGCAAGCACTGTGTAATCTCCGCCGATCACTAAGGGGTTTGCTAAATCGGCGATTGCTTCAACAAACAAAAGCAAAAATGAAGCGCCAATTCCTGGGACTAGCAAGGGAAGAGTCACAGTTCTAAAGATCTTGAATTTCGATGCTCCTAAGCTTCGTGCCGCCTCATCTACCGCAGGATCCAAACTCCGCAACATTCCAAGAAGATTCATGTAAGCAACTGGAAAATATGAAGTCGCTAAGACCAGCACCAATCCCTTGTAGCCATAAATCATCGGCTGCTTATCAAATATTCCATTTGAGATGATCCCCGAGCGACCAAAGAGAACAATCACGGCAGTTGCGAATGCAAATGGCGGTGAAACCAAGGGCAGAAGACTCAATACGTGGAGTAATTTCTTGCCTCTGAAATTCACCCTAACCTGAACGTAGGCAAGCAAGAAACCAACTAGCGTTCCGACAGCGCCAACCGATGTCCCAAGCCAAATCGTGTTAAGAATTATCTGGCGGGTGTAATCATTTTCAACGACGTCACGCAATACATCAATTCCGCCTGGTTGGAATGATTTATAAAGAACATTTCCAATTGGAATAAGAATTAAAACCGTAAGGATGAGAACCAGAACAAAAATGGCAATCTTGGTAAAGAGATCCAACTTCGCACTTTGCCGCCGTATTGCCACAAAACTCCTTAGCGATTCTTATCCAAGCTAATTCTTGCTAAATCGACTCTAACTAATTAAGAAGGATCTCCCCAGAATGGAGAGATCCTTCTTGGTCAAGCTTTTTCTAGCCTCTTACCTGGGTGCGGTTGATGATTTCATCATCAAAGCGCTTGGTTAGATCTGGCTTGCGATTTCCAGCTTTCTCAAAGTCGTAATCAACTAGATTGACTTTGCTTAGTGGAATTATCAAGCGGTTGTACTTTGCCTGTGGGTTTGTGAGCGCCTGATATGCCTGTGCTCCAACGCCAAGGTTTTGAGCATCCGCCGAGAGTGCGAAGTCAATAAATGTCTTCGCGGCCAACGGGTTCTTCGCTCCCTTAACTAGGGCGACGCCACCAATCTCATAGCCAGTTCCCTCGGATGGGAAACTGTTTTTAAGGGGTAGGCCATTTTGGATTCCGGCGATGCAGTCATGAGCAAATACAAGTCCTACTGCAACTTCACCTGAACCGGCGGCTCCGACTGGAGCAACACCTGAACGGGAGTAATAAAGGATGTTCTTATGAAGTTCCTTCATGTAATCCATTGCCTTATCTTCAGATCCAAGACGAGTGACTTGAGTCCAGAAAGTGGTGAAGGCGGTACCGGAAGTTGAAGGATGAGCAGAGAGGACCTGACCTTTTAGCTTTGGATTTAGCAGGTCAGCCCAACTCTTTGGCTGCTTCACTCCAAGTTTTGCAAGTGCTTGAGTATTTGAGCAGAAACCAAGAGCTCCAAGATAAACACCGCTCCAGAAACCTTTATCATCCAAATATTTAGATGGAATCATCTTTCGAGTTGGCGATAAATAAGCCTCAGTTAAACCTGAATTTCGTCCAACTACATAGCCGTCGGCTGGACCACCATGCCAGACATCGAATTCAGGATTGTTCTTAAATGCTTCGAGGCGAGCTGGGACAAGACCGGCTGAGAGACGAACGAACTTTGTCTCAACTCCAGTCAATTCTTTAAAACGCTTTGCCATCGCCGCGCACCAAGTTTCGGTAGCTCCGCAGACGACGTTGAGAGTGCCACTAAGTTTGCGGCCTTCCGCATATTGCAACTTTCCACCTACGCGTTCGCAGGTGTAAGTAATTCCACTAATCGTGCGAATTTGTCCTTCACGTCCGCACTGTGAACCTTTGAGGTCGCGGGCTTGGGCCGGGACCATTGCTGAGATAACTGAAACGATTAGGGCGGCGATCAAAGCAAATGCCACCGAGCGTTTTCTATTCATTCATAGCCTTTCTAAACCGAGGGGGTATTACTCTCCCTCACATTAACAGGGCGGGGGCGGGTTGTCAGGCAGGGCACGAAATGGCACCGTTCTCTACGAGTCGCATTTGCCCAATTCCGCCGTTTTCTGGAATTTGGTAGTTACCTAAAAGTCGGCGCGCAAAGATTTCGTAAAAATAGTCAGTAGGGCCGTCAATACGAGGATGGCGGCAAGAACTAAGTAAGTACTATCCACACCAAATCTTTCAACAGAGATCCCAGTTAAAACCATTCCAAGCGGAGGCGCCGCGTAAAACGCTGCGGTCTGGACGCCAAATACACTGCCATGTTGATCTTCGGGAACTCTGTTCTGAATCAAAGTGCTAATCATTGGATTGAATGGCCCCCAAGATAACCCTAGGAAAAATCCAGCCACTACAAGAATTGGCAATGTTGGAAGAAAAGCCATCGGGACAATGCTTAAGGCGCTACCAAGTTAGGTTAATCGCGCTAGCGTCTTACGAGAAATCTTTTTGCTTAACCATCCATAACCAAATGCTGTCGTGGCGG
>JACCDJ011646423.1_pt1 | contig 12368 bp, 11 predicted proteins | sample 7444481 | NCBI WGS metagenome assembly JACCDJ01 (sample SAMN15323435, study PRJNA562643) | freshwater metagenome | isolation source: river surface water | place: USA:Blue River Watershed | collected 2017-08-15 | reverse complement strand
ATCCCTTACTCTCTAGGGTTCTAATTACATCTGCAATTGGCACATCTCCCTGTCCAATAGGTGTGAATAGACCCTTTTGCACCCCTGACATTATTGACTCTTGCCGAGCCAAAACTGACTTGGATTTTGAAAGATTAACATCCTTTAAGTGCACATGCCCCACACGCTGGTGAGCTTGCTTAGCAAACTCAACAACATCAACTCCACCAATAGCCATATGTCCGGTATCAAGGCACCACTTAACATCGCACCCATTTAGCACGCGATCCACATCTTCCTTGGTTTCAACTGTTGTTTGTAGGTGCGGATGAAGCACATTTTGCAATCCATTGTCCTGACATATTTTGTCTATTTCAGAAAACATCTTAAACATGTTTTTATACTCTTCATTAGTCAGAGGATTTGGATTATCCCAATTCCATGTATAAACAGGTGAGGAAACTAAATGAGTTGCACCAGTTTTTTTAAATAACTCCGCGGTCTTTTTTACTTGACTTAAAGTCTCCTGATTTTCATTTTTGTCATGAACTACAACTGGTGTAAATCCACCAATCAAACTCATATTAAATTCATCTAACTTTTCAGAGATTTCATTTGGATTTGTTGGTAAAAATCCGGGAGCGCCTAATTCAGTTGCAGGCAACCCTAGACCTTTCATCTCTGACAATACTCTGTCGGTAGGAAGCATCTTGCCCCACCCAGGGACCTCGCAAATTCCCCAAGATATTGGAGCAGATGCGATTCTAGAATAGAAGGATTTCATTGGCTTATTCTTTCACAAATGATGATAACTAGATAGGGTATAAACGTGAAATTAACGACCTCTGAGGCTTTAGTTAAGTATCTTATTGCACAGAAAATACTTTTAAATAACAAAGTTGTTTCCTTTTTTCCATTTGCTTTTGCAATATTTGGTCATGGAAATGCACTTGGATTAGGTGACGCATTAGAAAGACACAGAGACGCTATTCCAACACTTCGTGGTCAAAACGAACAGGGCATGGCATTAGCAGCTGTTGCATTTAGTAAAGCTCAATTGAGGCAGCAGTGCGCAGTAGTTACAACTTCTATCGGACCCGGTGCAACTAATGTTGTAACAGCTTCTGCCGTTGCAATGGCAAATCGACTTCCAATGTTGATCTTATCCGGTGATACTTTTGAATCTCGTCGACCTGATCCAGTACTACAACAAGTTGAACATTTTGATTCGCCAAGTACCAGTGTGAATGATTCATTTAGAGCTGTAACTAAATATTGGGATCGAGTAAATCGGCCTGAACAGTTACTTCATACTTTACCAAATATGATTCAGACATTGCTCGACCCAGCAGATTGTGGTCCAGTATTCTTGGGATTACCGCAAGATGTCCAAGTTGAAACTTTTGATTTTCCAGAGGATTTTTTCAAAGAGACCATCCACGAAATTCGCAGGCCAAAGGCAGACTCAAATTCAATAATAAAGGCCATAGAAATCATAAAAGCCTCTAAAAAACCACTAATAATTGCAGGCGGTGGTGCTCGCTATAGTCTTGCACACAAAGAACTTTCAGATTTTGCAAATAAGTTCGGTATTGCAGTTGTTGAAACTGTAGCTGGAAAATCTACCTTACTAGCTACGGATCCTGCCTGGTGTGGTCCTGTCGGAGTTACAGGATGTGATCCAGCAAATAAGTTAGCAGAGGAGGCAGATCTAATTATTTCAATAGGCTGCAGACTTCAAGATTTTACAACTGGTTCATGGACCTTGTTTAAAAATCCATTACATAAGATAATTTCAATTAACACAGCAAGGTTTGATGCAACAAAACGAAACGCAGTTGCAATTGTTGGTGATGCTAAAGAGACTTTAATTGAACTTAGTGAATTTCTTGGTAGTTATAAGGCTGAGACTTCATGGAGTGAAAATAGGGCAATAACTCGAGATCTCATGTTACAAAACATTCAAGTCAGGACCTCCGAAAAATTAGATTTACCTTCTTACGCTCAAATTGTGAAGACAATCAATGAGGCCGCTTCTAATGATGATTATGTCTTGACCGCTGCAGGAGGATTACCTGGGGAGTTAAATAATAATTGGCTATCAAAGAGCCAAGATTCATTTGATTGTGAGTATGGATACTCGTGCATGGGGTATGAGATTGCTGGCGCTTGGGGAGCTGCACTTGCATATAAAGCTGCCGGTAGAGTAGGAAATGTTATTTCAATGGTTGGTGACGGCTCATATTTAATGCTGAACAGCGAGATTTTATCCGCAGTTAATAGTGGTATCTCAATTATATACATTCTTTGCGACAATAAAGGTTTTGCAGTTATTCAAAGGTTACAAACTTCAAACGGATCCAAGAGTTTTAGAACTATGTTTGATGATTCAGATTTGGCTAAACCGTTTGATGTTGATTTTGTTGCGCATGCTAAATCAATGGGAGCGAATGCCAAAAAAATTACTTTAGAGTCACTTAAGAATGAGTTCATAGCTGCTAAAAGTCATACTGGCGTTAGTGTGTTAGTAATAGATACCCATCCAAGTAAATGGACTGAAGGTGGGGCTTTTTGGGAAGTTGGAGTTTCTGGTAGCAGTAATGAACCTGAAATCAAGTCTGCATATTCAAGGCAAGTTGAAGGTAAAGCAAAGCGACGCTTTTAACTAAAGTTTTTTAACCCCAAGTCCACATGCAATACTTGCTGCTAAGCCATCTTCAACTGTTGCAAAATTCTTATCCAACTTACGCTTTTGAAGTGAATTAACAAATGCCTTCAACTCCGCAATATAGGCTGACTCAAAGCGTCCCATCCAATCTTTATGTAATGTTCCGCCCTTTCTTGAGGGTAGCTTAAAATTGTGAGCAATGTTTAGTTGACCTAAATTCTCGATTACCAATGACCCATTTTCGGTAATAACTTCCATACCTACTTCATACCCATAGGTGCTATTTGCGCATATATCAATGGTTGCCAAAACTCCTGACTCGGTATGACAGTTTACTGAAATAGGATCAGAGAGATTGGGATTCGCTTTACTTGTAGTTTTTGCAAAATTAACTCCAACTGAAACTATTTCTTCTTCTAGCAACCATCTAATAATATCTATTTCATGAACAGCAACATTTGTTAAAAGCATCGCAGTGGTTGCAGTTGGCGAACTTACATTCCGAGAAGTACATCGAATCTGCAGTACTTTTCCATATTTTCCACTCGCGATCGCTTTTTTTAGTTCTAGGTATGGGCGATCAAATCTACGCATAAAACCAATTCCAACTATTGATTTAGAGTTTCGAACTAGTTTTGCAACTTTTCTAGCATCCTTTTCTCTTGAAGCTAAAGGTTTCTCGCATAGGACATCTTTACCTGCATTCACTGCCTGTTCTAGATGAACTGCATGAAGATGATCGGGTGAAGCAATAATCACAGCTTTAACAGATTTATCTTCTAGGATCATAGATAATTCCTTATAAACTTTAGGAAGCACCTTAGTTTTCTTGAAAACTTCTTGAGCTACTTTTTCTGCTGTGTCGACATTTGCATCATAGATAGCTACAACTTTGCCACCATTCACATAATCCGAAAGATAAAGTGCGTGACCTCGACCCATGATTCCTACACCTATAATGCCGATGCCAATATCTTTTGCACTTTTAATCACCTTACTATTCTAGTAAGGTAATTGTGTGAGCGAAACCTTTTTAAGTGAATTAACTGGAAGTTTTTCCACTCCCTCTGGAGGTAATCCAACAGTTGCGATGGTAGAGGCGGCTTATAGGCATCATAAATTAAATTTTCGTTACATTAATTGTGAAGTACAACCAAAAGATTTAGCCAATGCAGTTTTAGGAGCTCGAGCAATGAATTGGGCTGGATTCAATTTATCAATTCCACATAAAGTTTCAGTCATTCAATTTCTAGATGGCTTGGGGAAATCTGCAGACATTATGGGAGCAGTAAATTGTGTAGTTAATCGGGACGGCAAGCTAATCGGTGAAAATACTGACGGTAAAGGATTCTTGCAGGCATTTAAGAAAGTTGATACACCACGTGGAAAAAAGGTTGCGATTTTGGGAGCTGGTGGTGCGGCAAGAGCAATAGCAGTCGAACTGGCATTAGATGGTGCTAAAGATTTTTTAGTTGTAAATAGGGATGCCAAGCGAGGACAAGATTTAGTTAAATTGCTTAATACAAAGTTACAAGTCTCGGCACAATTTATTGGCTGGGGAACCAAATTTAAAATTCCGGATTCTATTGATGTACTAATCAATGCCACATCAGTAGGAATGGCAGATAGTGGTAGTTACGACTTAGATATCGACCTGACCTCTATAAAAGGCACCATGATTGTTGCAGATGTAATTGTTAATCCACCACAAACAAATTTTCTTAAGAGTGCAGCTAGTGTTGGTGCAAGAACAATTGATGGCTTAGGAATGGTAGTTAATCAAGCAGTTATTGGGGTTAAGTACTGGACTAATTTTGACGTAGATCCAGCTATTATGCATGCTGAATTACATCGTGTTCTAAAGCTGTAAACCTGTTTGATCTACAACTCTAAGTGCTTGAGCTGCAATTGTTAGAGCTGGATTCATGGCTGCAGATGATGGAAAGAATCCGCCATCAATTAAGTAAAGGTTCTCTAAATCATGAGCTTTACAGTATTGATCAACCACACTTGATTTTGGATCATGTCCTGCGACTGAGGTACCGCATTGATGAGAGTTCATTGAAATATCAAATGGTTGTACAAAAATTGCTTGAAAACCACATTTACGCAACACCCGTTTAGTTTTTCGCATCAATTCTTTGTGTGCTGAGGTATTTATTGATTTTCGATAAATCTGAATCATGCCATTTGAAGTAATCTCGACTCGATTTGAAGTGCTTGGAAGATCCTCGTTCATAACTACAAATTCAACTGATCTTTCTGCAATAAACTTCAAAATGGCAAGTGGTACTTTGGTTGCGTAACTTTTCATCATGATAGGTTGAACTTTTCCAATAAGTTGAACAGCTCCTAATGGATACCCTGAGCCACCATCAAAGTACCAATCTGAAAACGAAAGAGTTTTTTGAAAAATTACATCATTCTTACTCTTGATATCAAATGCTGCGATATGGGCATTGTTGTGCATCATAAAGTTTTTACCTAGCAAACCAGAGGAATTAGCTACTGAGCCTGATCGTAAAAGTAGGGCTGCAGTATTAACTGCACCCAAACTAAGCACATACTTTTTTGCAATTATTTTAATCTCTTGACCATCTCTTTGTGCCAATAAATAATCTACTTTGCCATTTTTTACTACAACCTTAGTAACCTTTAAGTTAGTCTCTAGTTTTACCTTCCCAGTTTTTATCGCTGGCTCCAATGCGCATGTTTGAGCATCGCTTTTGGCATCTAATTTGCACACAAAACCATCACAGGTGGCACACCTAATACATTTACCATCACTTTTAAGATCAACTCCCATGGCATTTGAGTGGGGCTTAACACCGGCTGCTGCTAACTTGGCCGCTAAATTTGAAATGTATTTTTCATGAGCTAGCGCTGGATATGGAAATGGTTTACTGCGCGCAGGTTCAGTTGGATCTTCACCAGTTGTGCCATGGACTTTATACAATTGCTCAGCCTGACAGTAGTACGGTTCAATATCTTGATAGGTAAATGGCCACGCAGGTGAAACACCTTCTTTATGCTTAATTTCTTGAAAATCACTCTCTCTAAATCTTGGCAACGAGGAGCCATAAACCTTGGTGTTACCACCGACTATGTAATGGACCCCTGGGGTAAAAGATTTACCTTTTTCATCTAGCCATTTTTCATTGGGTTTATACTTTTGATTTATAAATATTTCTCGAGCAGACCAGTTAGCATCTTCTTTTTTTACAAAGTCACCACGCTCAATAACAATGCAATCAATGCCGGCTTTGGCTAATCCATAAGCGGTAGTGGCACCACCCATCCCAGAGCCAACAATCGCTACTGAGGTTTCTATAATCACCGTACTGGCTTTAGCGTCTGATCCTTAACATCAACCTTTACAGCACCGGTCATGATCGCAACTGCATCCTTCATGTCATGAGTCTTTGGCGTCACAACAGCAGCACGTTTACCTAAACGCATTACCTGAATACGATCAGCTACTTCAAATACCTGTGGCATGTTATGTGAAATCAAGATTACTGGCATCCCGCGCTCGCGAAGAGATTCAATCAACTTCAAAACTTGATTAGATTCTCTAACACCAAGGGCAGCAGTTGGCTCATCCATGATGATTAATCGTTGTCCAAATGCAGCAGCTCTGGCTACAGCTACTGCTTGGCGCTGTCCACCAGATAAAGTCTCAACTGCTTGGCTCATATTTTGAATTGTGCCAATACCCAACGCTGATATGTGTTCTTTTGCTTGCTTTTTCATTCCGGAGGTATCTAACATTCTTAAGATATAACCGGCAGGGCCCTTCTTTCTAATTTCGCGTCCCAAATACAGATTTGATGAAATATCAAGTGCAGGTGATACTGCCAATGTTTGATAGACAGTCTCAATTCCAGCTTCTCGTCCATCTTGTGGCCGCTTGAGGTGCACCTCTTTGCCATCAATTTCAATACTGCCAGTGTCTGGGGTTTCAGCTCCAGATAAACATTTAATCAAGGTTGATTTGCCAGCACCATTATCACCTATTACTGCAAGTACTTCACCTGGGAATAGTTCTAAATCAGCACCATCTAATGCAACTACACGCCCATAAGTTTTGGCAATATTTTTAGCTTGTAATACAGCAGTTGCACTCATGTTCGTGCCTTTCTAATCCATTGATCAATTGTTACGGCAAAAATAATCAACAATCCAACTGCAAGAATTTGATAGTACAGGTCAACGCCAGCAAGTGTTAAGCCATTACGAAATACTCCAACAATTACGGCTCCAATTAGAGAACCAAATACTGTGCCTCGACCGCCAAATAGTGATGTGCCACCAATTACTACTGCAGTGATTGTGTCCAAATTTAAATCAGGACCAGTATTTGGACTTGCCACTGTAACTCGACCCATAATGATCCAAGCTGCAATTGCAAAAACTAAACCTGCAACCATATATACAGACATTAAAACTCGGTTTACTTGAATACCAGCTAATCTAGCTGCATTAGGGTCATCGCCTACCGCATAAACATGTCGGCCCCACCCAGTAAAGCGAAGTGCAAACGCCAAAACTAGGTAAATCAAAAGCATTACCAATACGCCGTAAGTAATACTGAACTGTCCTATATCTAGCTCGGTTCCTAGTACAAGGAAAAAATCTGGTAACTCATTTGTAGCAACAGTTCTACCGGTTGCATAAATTAAAGTTAGAGCGATGAATACATTGAGTGTTCCTAAAGTTACAATAAATGGCGGCAGTTTAAATTTAGTTACTAAATATCCATTAAATGCTCCCGCTAATGTTCCAACCAATAGGCCTAGAACAAATGCCCAAAATACAGGTAGTCCATCATTAGGGTTATCTGGATCTCCCATAAAAGTTTTTGCCATTACCATCGATGCAAAAATTGCAATTGCTCCACAGGATAAGTCGATTCCTGCAGTCAAAATAATTAAGGTTTGGCCCGCTGCGATAGCTCCAACTATTGCTACTTGTTGAAGTATCAGCGATAGGTTGCCAGGGGTAAGAAAATTTGAATTAAAGAAGCTAAAAGTAATTACGGCAATTAAAAGTACTAATGCAGAACTTAACCAAGGGTAACGATGAAGAATTGCTTGTACTTTTTGAGCATTTGAGGCTCGACCAACAAACTCGGCTGCAGCATCCTGAGTACCAACTTGGCTCATTAAAATCTCCTCATTAATCGCGTTTAGGTTCTAAACCTAACTTAGCACAGTACAAACTTAGAGAGAACTGACCAAATTAGCAAGGGCGGCCACTAATGCAACCGCCCTTACTAACTCTTTACTAATTAATTATGTATTTATGAAAACTTGGGCTTACCAAGCGTTCGCAATTCCATAATCTGTGTTTTCTGATGGAACGCCATCTTGTGGGTCATCAGTAATTAACTTGACACCTGTGTCAAAGAAATCTTTACCAGGAGTAACTTCTGGCTTCTTTCCTGTCTTCACAAGATCATAGATAGCTTGAAGGCCAAGATCAGCCATTAGCAATGGATACTGCTGTGATGTAGCACCAATGCAACCGCTCTTAACGTTCTCGATACCTGGTAGTCCACCATCAACTGATACAACGATTGCACTCTTCTTGGCAGCCTTTAGAGCAGCACAAGCACCGGCAGCGGTTGGCTCATTGATTGTGTAAACAATATTGATGTTTGGATTTCTAGCAAGTAATTTCTCCATGCCTGAGCGTCCACCATCTTCGTTGGCACCTGTAGCAACGTTTCCTACGATTTCGTAGTCGCCGCCAGAGTACTTACCTTTTTTAGCCTCATCAGCCATTTTGTTTGGATCGTTCACAGGAATTCCCATACCCTCTAGGAATCCGTTATCACGTAGATAATCTACTGGTGATACGCGATCATCAAAAATGTTTAGAAGTGCAATTACAGCCTTTTGGCCATTAAGTTTCTTTGCACCCCATTGACCAATCAGCCTTCCAGCCTCACGGTTATCAGTTGCAAATGTAATGTCAGCGATATCAGCTGGATCTGTTGGTGTATCCAAAGCGATTACAAGTAACCCTGCTTCACGAGCCTTAGTGATTGCTGCGTTAACATTTGTAGACATTACTGTAATTACTATTCCAGCGTGCTTTGCAGAAATCGCATTTTCAATTGCTGCGATTTGTGCTGCATCATCGCCCTCTTCTTTACCTGAGCTAATTGTTAGATCAATTCCTAGTTCAGCTGCCTTTGCTTCGGCACCTTTAACCATGGCAACGAAGAATGGGTTAGTTTGATTCTTTAGAATCAAACTAACTTTAACGTCTCCAGCTGCATCATCTGAACCAGATGAACAAGCTGAAAGCACTAAAGCTGACACAGCTAAAAGCGCTACAAGCGCTTTACGTGTGAACTTTGATTTCATTTATTTTCCTCCTATAGGCGTTCGCATTTTGGCGAACTGGGCTGAGCCTAGTTAAAAAAAGGCTGAGAAAGAAGTGGGGAGGAGCGTAGGGGGTAAAACTTACGAAAAAGTTATAATTACCCTGATTTGAGGATAACTGAGCTATAGGGAATGGGATCTCCCGTATGAATGATCCCCAAACATTGTCCTACCTGAATTTTGAACTCAGAATGAGGAATTTTTGTGGTCGAAATACCCTGGTGGTGCTTTAGGTAACTTTGGACTGTTTTTTCATCTACCTTTTCGGAAAACTCATTTGCTAATACTAAAGAGGTAATTTGTAGGTGAGGAAGTATTTCATCTAATACTTGAGGAATTGTTGGCCAGCCCATAGTTATAGCAAGTTCCACTGTTTCTACATTTGGATAAGTAGGAAATGGACCATCGACAACTGCGATTGCATTTACATGACGAAATCTTGCCAGTAATGATGCAAGTTGTGGATGAAGAATTCCATTTTTAATCATGGCTAAAACCTACTCCAAAGATGTAAGCATTGACAATATCTCATCCCTAGTTGGCAATGAGGGAACAGCCCCAGCTCTTGTTGCAGCAATTGCACCAGCTGCAGTGGCAAACTTTAAGCAGTATTCAATTGATGATCCATTGGCTAGTGCAGTTGCATATGCACCACAAAAAGCATCACCGGCAGCGGTGGTATCAACTGGTGAAACTTTAAATGCTGGCGTATAGATTTCTCGTTGCTCATCTGCATACAAACTTCCTTGATCACCTAATGTAACTACTACTCGCTTTGCCCCTTGTGCAAGCAGTTGCTGGGATATCTCTTGCGCCTGACTCTTGCTTAATTTTTCAACTGCCGCACCAGTTAAAAAAGATGCCTCAGTCTCATTTACTATCAAATGATCACATGCCGAAATAAGCATTGGACTAAGTTTTTGAATAGGTGCTGGATTTAAAATTGTAATCACACCAGATTTATGAGCATTAACGATAAATTCTTCTACCTCAGTAATTGGAGTTTCTAGTTGGGCTAAAACAACTTTTGGTTGGGTTGGCAGCTTTAGGTACTGCTCTTCATATTTTACTAAAGCATTGGCTCCAGGAATAATTAAAATTCTATTCTCAGCCTCCTTTGAAACTTCAATGACTGCAATTCCAGTTTGTATTTGTTGTCGTGAAATAAATCTTGAATCAATTTTCTCATCAACGAGGATTTGATTTAGAAAATCACCTTCTACATCCTTACCAAGGCAACCGACCATTAACACTTCTGAACCAGAGCGTCGTGCTGCTATTGCTTGATTTAACCCTTTGCCACCAGGAAAGCGAAGTAACTTCTTACCAGTGACTGTTTGGCCAAGAGATGGAAGTTCATCTGCATATGCAACTAGATCTAAATTTAAGCTTCCAAACACCAAGACAGTCATTAGTAAAGCCTATGGGAAAGTCTAAACTCTTGGAATACTCGGCAAGTTAACGATTTCATAAATCTATTATTTTCGATGGCGCCCTCTTAAGCGTAAATAATCAAAAAGTAATACTGTCGACAGACTCGGAATTTGATTTGAGTTTTCGATGTTGTTCCAGCACAGATTCTGAGTGTTTTTCAAATGAAGTAATCACATCAGGTATTTTCCAATTTGCAAGCTCACCCGTTAACGCCCAAGCAGCTTGTCTTGCGGCACCATCTGCGACTAACTCCATTGGTGGAAATGTCATTACCTCTCTACCTAAAATTGCTGATGCAATAGGTCCCACACCAGGATTTTTTGCAGCCCCACCAATAATCATTACCCGTTCAATTCTTGCTCCACTACTTTTTAATGTTTCAAAGGAATCAATTAGGCTACATAAAATTGCCTCAATTGCACTTCTAGCAATATTTTCTGGGGTTAAATTACTATTAGTAATTCCAGCTAGTAATCCTTTGGCTTTTGGTCGATTTGGTGTGCGCTCGCCCTCAAAGTAAGGCAACATAGTTAATCCTTGCGCACCCGGTTTTGCCGCTAAGGCTAAGTAGCCAATCTCATCATGAGTTTTACCCAGAAGTTTTGAAACAACATCTAAAACCCTAGCGGCATTTAAAGTACACACCAATGGCAGATATCTACCAGTTAAATCTGCAAATCCAGCAACCGCACCCGTTGAATCCGCAGTTGGAGTATCTGAGACAAAAAAAGCTGTGCCGCTAGTTCCAAGTGAGATAATTAAATCTCCACTTTTAGCACCTAAGCCAAAGCCAGCAGCTGCGTTATCACCAGCACCTGCTGCAATTGGAATGCCATCTTTAGTTTCACCTGCAAATTGATCAAATTTTGCAATCTTTGGTAGGTATATCTCCCGATTATCTTTTAACGCAATTGCCAATAGATCTTTTCGGTATTGGTTAGTAACTGATGAAAAATATCCAGTACCTGAGGCATCACTTCGATCAGTAAAGAGTTTGTCAAAATCCTTACCTCCTTGCAGCTGCCAAGATATCCAGTCATGGGGAAGTGCAATAGCGGCTAATTTCTTAGCGTTATCTGGCTCATTTTCAGCTAGCCATCTGACTTTAGAGACTGTGAAGGAGGCAACTAAAATTGACCCTATAGCTTTTGCAGTTTCAACTGCACCACCAAACTCCTCATTCAAATCTGCTGCAGCTTTTGCCGATCTCAAATCATTCCAAAGCAGCGCTGGCCGAATGATGTTGGCATCTTTATCTAAAGCAACAAATCCATGCTGTTGACCGGCAACTGAAATTGCGGCCACATTTTTTAAGCCACCAGCTGCTTCAATTGCTTTATCTAATGCGCTTAACCAGTGGGCAGGATCAACCTCTGTGCCATCTGGGTGCGAGGCCTTACCCTCTCTAATCAAATCACCCGTTATTGCGTCTTTAATTACCACCTTTACTGATTGAGTTGAGGAGTCGATTCCAGCTACTAAGTCATTACTCACAGTAATAGATACTCTTTACTTATTCTTCAACAGGATTTAGAAAAGTTAGCTCAGTTGGTTTTCTAAAGTACTTTTTATCAATGCTATTGATGTGTTTTACATGACTGGTGAGCATATGATCATCCCATTGAGCTTTGCTTGACCATTTTTCCATCATTATCCAAGTATCAGAACCTTCTTGTGATACCAAGTCATACATTTCACAACCTGATTCTTTGTAAGACTCTAAAACTAAGTTTGCAAACTCTTTTTTTAAGTAGTCAATATGATCTAGCGCAGGATAGATCGTGGCAATTAGGTAAAGTGGTTTTGACATCTTTACTCCTTAATCTTTATCTGGTGGGGCGGGTAGGGCTCGAACCTACGACGACCGGATTATGAGTCCGGGGCTCTAACCAACT
>JACCDJ010996355.1_pt1 | contig 12369 bp, 10 predicted proteins | sample 7444481 | NCBI WGS metagenome assembly JACCDJ01 (sample SAMN15323435, study PRJNA562643) | freshwater metagenome | isolation source: river surface water | place: USA:Blue River Watershed | collected 2017-08-15 | reverse complement strand
GCAGAGTGGTCGATTGCGGCAGTCTTGAAAACTGTTGACTGTAACAGGTCCAGGGGTTCGAATCCCTTTTCCTCCGCTAAACGAAAAAAGGCGAACATAATTGTTCGCCTTTTTTCGTTTAGCGGAGGAAAAGGGATTCGAACCCCTGGACCTGTTACAGTCAACAGTTTTCAAGACTGCCGCAATCGACCACTCTGCCATTCCTCCGCTGCAAAGATAAAACGAATTTTCAAATTCACAACATTTTTCTTACGAACTTTGTAGCATCGCCCTTTGTTATTTAGCTTTATACCCCTAACCTATTCCTATGAATTACTGGCTTATCAAATCCGAACCTTTTGTCTACTCCTATGATCAACTCGTAAATGACGGTAAAACCGACTGGACAGGCGTTCGCAACTACCAAGCCCGTAACAACCTCAAAGCAATGGAAAAAGGCGATATCTGCTTCTACTACCACTCCAACGAAGGAATGGAAATAGTAGGTAGCGCTAAAGTCAATAAAACCTTCTTCCAAGACCCTACTACCGAAGATAAAAACTGGGTAGCCGTGGAAGTCGTGCCACACAAAAAATTCAAAAAGACCGTCAAATTACAAGACGTGAAAGAAGATAAACGCCTTGCCAATATGGTGCTCGTAAAGAACAGCCGCTTATCGGTTCAACCCGTAACAGCAGCAGAAGCAAAAATCATCGAGGAGCTTTCAAAATAAATAGAAAAGCCTATACTAAGGCCTCCGTTAGCACCCTTCCTGGTAACATCCCCGAAGGTATATCATTATAAAATCCTAATAAATGCGCAATCGTAGGAACGATATCAATCGTCTCCCCTACCGGCGCCGTATTGCTACCAAAAACTTGGTTCGACTTGATCTTGCCATTCGGACCAACCATCAATGCAAATAGTCTTCTACTGTTCGCATCACTCGTGTGGTCAAAGGCACGCATACCATACGGATCGATAATGGCATTCGGAGAAAGATTTCGTCCATGCTCCGGCATACAAATCATCACCGTATCATTCGCCAATCCTGGTGTCGATTGTATCTTATTCCACAACCAGCCTATCCCATAATCCGCTCTGTGCGTATATTCTAAATAAGAGCTGAAATCACTATGACAGACATCTAAGTTGAATGTATTAATGACAGTCAACTCTGGCTTGAAGGTTTCTAAGACTTGCCACGAATAAGCGATATTCGTCAAATCACCTGTCAGACTAGCTCGTGAACCTCCTGGTGTTGGTAATGGTAAGGTATTATTAGCCAACTTCGCATAGGTATCGGCCATAAACTGTTTAATATTCACGCTATCTGCCGCATCATTATGTACGCCAGGCATCTCGCTCGCAGCCCGATGAAAACTCTTATTCAGAAAGTCTTTCACCGTCTTCATACGCTGCACATCATCTGGCTGATATGTCTTCGCATCACTCAAATATTGTTGTCCATAGCCTTCAAAAATGGTAGAAGGATTGATATAGTTAGCGCCATACTGCGGACCATATAATGGATGTCGACTGAAATTCAAACTTGGATAGGGTCCTAAGCCTTCTGAAATCCACCACGCATTCACCGCACTCTTATTCGGATTCGTATGCTTGCGATAGTACTCAAATAAAGTCGGCATGTCTGGATTGATATTTAAATTCAAACCAGTATTCGTATAATTACCCGTCATCGCCACGGTATGCCCGTTATAGTGTCCCGTAGGACCTTGTGCATAACGAAGTTCCTGAAACAGGGATCCTTGCGTACTGAGCGGACTAGTTAATATCGGCGACCAAGGTGTAAAAATCGGATTGCTAAGTGGCGCATTACCACTCAACATATTATTCATGATATTACCCGTAATAGAAAAGCCTGTTTGCGTAGCGGTAAATTGTTGTTCGATCGACTCTTGATTTCTTAATCCTCCCGCAAACAATACGAAGACGACATGATTCACGACACGCGACCCTGTAGAAGCAAATAAGCGACCACTCGGCAAGATATACGGTGCAAGAATTGCTCCGGTAGTAGCAAGGGCGGCTTTCTTTACAAAACTTCTTCTTTTCATTGCCATAGATTTAATAAAACCAATATTCATCGCTCAATGCAAAAGAGCTGTACACCAATTCAGGAGTCATATTCGGGTCGTCCGTGATTAGTTTTCGTAAGCCATACAATTCATATGAAGTAGGCTTGCGCTGGTAAAAACGGATATAGGTATCAGTGATAAATTGATCTAGGTTACTGCGCATATAAGCAGCTGTCGGTAGCACTACCCCAGGATTATTCATGTAATGACTCACCAAAATTTCATTCACCAATCCTTTGTCGCCAAAACCTAAATTCACTTGACTCAAATTGGTCAATTCATTATTCGGAATGGTAGTCTGCTTTAAGTCGGCGTATAAAATAGAAAGATATTGGGTAGCCGTTTTTTGCTTAGACTTTTGAGAGGCAGAAGTATATACGACTTGATTTCCTAAATCATAAATCACATTATCATATACCTTGTCTTGCACAATCGTCTTCTTACACGAGCTCGTCGTGAAGGCGATTGCCAGACCAATGCTGACCCATAAAACAAATTTAGAAGCCTGCATAATTTTTGGATGCTAAGATTGTTTTAAGTAAGAAAAGATAATCATGATTATGCGCTGCGAGCTGATCTTGTAGCGTATGAATTTCTGTAGCTGAAGGTTCACGCAATAAGAAGTTTAGATAAGCCCCGCGTATCATCCCTTCATAAAAATCATTAGAGTATACTACGATTTGAATAAAGTCGCCTTTCCCTGTTCCCGATTGACCAAACAAAGTAGCCGCGCTAAAGCCATCTACCATTGTTTTTCCGGCAGCGAGCTCATTGACTGTTGCTGCGCGATGGAATAAATTTTCGAAGCAGGCTTTCACAAAATTCTCCGAACCCATATTGATTTGATCGTAGAAGTAGTTGTTCAGAAAACGCGCATAGAATTGGTTAATCGAGAGATTGCCAATTCGGTACAAGGAATCACAATTATACAAATCAACTACTCGATTATATTCTGAAAGCATATAGTTAGCTCCTACCTGATCATTGTTTGCGAGGGAGGATTGATACAAGGATTGGAACTGAGCGCCTTGTTGCGCTATCTCCAATTTGGAGGTACCATTCAAAACATTATTAGAAGTTTTAATGAACAGCTGTTCGAAAAAGGTATGCGACAACATCAGCTGATTCACTAAACTCTCCTTCGCCAAAACGGTGGTGCTGGCACTCCGAAAGTCACTCACGGCAGCGCTGAGCTCGGCAGCTAATGGTTCACGTCCTAACAAGTCGACATACAACTTATTGATATACGCTTCAAGATCTACCGTGGAAATACTAGTCGGCAAGGTGCCATGGTCGACAGGCACAATTAAATTCTCATGCACATTTTCATGTACCGTCTTGCGGCAGGCACTTTGCAACAAGCAAAGCACACTCAGCATGAAACCGTATAGTAAAGATTTGCGCATGCTTAAATATACGTAAAGACAATGAAACTTACAACTAGCCTTTGAAGAGCATTGCAGCAATCCCCTCTACCCAAGATTTAGGTAATAAATTCCCAAGCCAAACCCCCATTTTATTAGAGAAGCCTGCGATCACTTCTGGCTTACGTTTGAACATACAATGAATAGCCAAACGAGCTACGTCAGACGCTTCCATACCCATCTTCTCAAATATCTTATCTATGGTTTGATTCATCCCTGCACGTGCCACAAAACCTGTTTTCGTTGGTCCAGGACAGACAGCCGTCACACTCACCTCCCCTTTCCATTCATGATAAAGCGCACGAGAGAAAGACAATACAAAAGACTTAGTAGCTGCATAAGCAGCCAACTTAGGAACTGCTTGAAAAGCCGCTGTACTAGCGACATTCAAGACATAACCTTTTTGCTTTTTCAATAATGGGTAGAACAAATACGTCAGGCTCATCAAGGACTCATTATTCAAGCGCAACATTTCCTGTTGTTCTTTTAAACTTACTTTTTCAAACGCACCCCAGACACCATAACCAGCATTGTTCACCAATACTTCTACTGCAAGATTTTGTGACTGACAAAATTCAAGCAACTGCACGGGTCCAAGGTCATTCGCTAGATCTACTTTACAAACTAAAGTATCACAGTTATATTTCGACTGAAGATCTGTGGCGATCTGCTTTAACTTCTCCTCCGAACGCGCGGCCAATACCAAATGATAGCCACGTTGCGCTAATAAAATTGCTAGTTCGGTTCCAATACCGGAGCTGGCTCCTGTGACGATTGCGTACTTCTTTTCCATGTTCTTACAACGAATATTTTTAAGTTTTGTTCATAAAAAAGGCCCCTTTCGGAGCCTTTTCTAAGGTATTTAATGTTTTTCTACTGATTCATGCTCAGCTGTGCTCGGAACTGGATTTTTTTTTTCAATCTCCATTAGTACCGAGTGATTCGGTGCTTGGTTCTTATTACGCACATTGATAATTTTGAAGTTGGTACGACGATTTTGTGCATGCTCTTGTTCAGAACATTTAACGCCATCTTGGCAATGATTTACCGGCTGTGACTCACCATAACCACGAGACACCATACGACGCTTATCAACGCCTTTACGACGCAAATAGAACACAACTGCAGCAGCACGACGCTCACTCAACCACATATTATACTTCGCTTTACCACGGCTATCGGTATGTGCTGAAATTTCGATATCCAATTGTGGGTTATCACGTAATTTCTTTGCTAATGAATCCAATGTCTTCACCGCATCTTTACGAAGCACCCATTTGTTAAATGCATAGTAGATATTACGTAAAGGAATATCCTTGTTCACCTCAACCGGCTCCATGCCTAAGTTAACCACGAACCCTTTGCGTTTTGCTTCTTTAACCGTACGCAATACATCTTTAGAGCCAATGTATTGATTTCCTTTAGAAACGCGGATATCATAATTAGAACGACAAGCAACATCATCGAAAGAGTATTTACCTTCTTGATCTGTTGTAGTAGAAATGATAGAATTGTTTTGGTTATTGATCAACTCAACCTTTGCACCAGCAATTGGCTTGTTTGATTTTTTATCCATGATTTGTCCTTCTACGAATAAAACAGGATCGTTACGAGTCCAGTCGAAAATACGATCACGGCCTGTTCGGTTAGTAGAGAAGAATCCTGTTTCACCAGAACCTTTCGTAACGAAGCAATAATCATCGTGTGAAGAATTAACAGGTACGTTCAAGTTTTCTGCAGCATCGAAGCTAGAGCCATTCCAAGTAGCAGAGAACACGTCCAAACCACCTAAAGTATAACGACCATCCGTAGAGAAGTACAAAGTATTATTATCATCAACGAATGGGAATACTTCATTACCATTGGAGTTCACTGATTCACCTAAGTTTTGAGGTTCGCTCCATGAATTATTTTCCGCGTCGAAGTGAACAACATACAAATCCGTTCCACCCATACCGCCAGAGCGATCCGACATGAAATACAAATCTTGACCATCAATTGACAAAGCAGGATGACCTGTATTGAAATCATTACTATTGAAAGGCAATTCTTTGATATTCTGCCACGTGTTATTATCTTCTTTAGTAGCTGAATAAATCTTCATGCGGCTGATGTTCAACATAGCACCTGACTTATCTTTCGCTTTGATAACGCTCGTACGTGTGAAGTAACAGATATTCCCTTCAGCATTGAAAGTAGCAGGACCTTCGTGCGCAGGGGTATTGATTTTACCCATCAATTTAACAGGCTTAGTCCATTCTGCATCTGGCACAGTATCTTTTTCCGTATAGTACAAATCGAGGTAACCAGGAACTGCATAAGAACCTTTCTTAGCTTTCGGGTCTGCAACCTCTTGCGCATACACGATACCATTAAGGTAAGGCACTGCAGCAAAACGATCTCCAGAACCACGGAAACCTGCTTCGTTAATCGTGTACAAGGCTGTATCACGTTTGAACATCGCGATAGAATCGCAACTTTCCATCCATAATGAAACAGAAGGATCACTGTTGTTTGTCAACTCATTGTATTTAGCAAACCATTCACGCGCATCTTCATATTTCTCGTTAGCCATCAACATTTGTGCATAATGCAAAACGTCCTCTGGCGTTGCTTTAGCCGCTGTTTTTTTACCACGCACTAACTTCGAGTAAGTTGATTCTGCTTGACGCGTTTTGTTGGTCAAACGATAAGCATCTGCAAGCTTTCTTAAGGCATCCGCGTTTTCAGGCTTCGACTCCACATATTTCTTCATATAATACGCCGACTTCGGGTAGTTCATCTCGTTATATGCTTGAGAAGCTACCTTGTAGTTTTGTCCAGAACAGGCTGCTAAAAAGGCTACGGCCAACAGCACTGCAGAGTAGACAAGGGTTTGTTTTTTCATTCCTTCGATTGATTAGATGGACTTATAATACTAATGGACAAATTTAATCTATTTTATCCAAAGAAAAAGGTCATTTTCCTTAGAAAAATGACCTTTTAGGTTGAAAATTTAGGAAATAGGACATTTCCCTTAACTTATCGAATATCGTTCACCTCTACACCAGGGTATTTTTTAGCATCGAAAACGAAGCTAGCGTCTGTAACATCTTTCGGGTTAGCCGTAAACTGAACAATATCGTAGGTAATGAAACCGCCATTATTGTTGAAGATTTTCATCTTCTGAATCGACTTTTCAGCTTTGTTGACAAAAAGTTTAATCTTAAAATAAGCCTTCTTTTTATCGGTAGGTGTTAATTCAACTACTTGTAAGCCTTTTGCAGCATCCACTTCAGCCATTTGGTAGATAAATCCCTTTTCGTACATCGTAAAAATCTCAGAAGGGTTTACCTCGTGAGCATTGTGCTCATAATTATTTACTTGCACCTCATTCGACTCTTTAGAATAAGTCCAAACCGTTTTACCATCGCAATAGATATCTTGATTATCCAATTGAATGATGTATTTAGTTCCCTTCAAAACCAAAGCACCTCTTTTCTCTTGCTTGGTCTTCATATTCGGGTGTTCCATGCTCAACTTAAAAGTAGCGCGGATTGACTTGATCGCTTTGTAATGTTGGCTAACTGCATCCAATAATGTTTTTGCATTAGGATCCATGGCTGCCGGAGCTGCTTTTTTCTGTTGAACGAGCATTGGTGCCGATGTAAAGGCAAACGCAGCCACAACTGTCAAAAGCAAGAAAATCTTTTTCATAAGTAGGTTTTTCAAATCTATGCAAATATACGGCCAAATTTTGAAATCCACACGCTTTCGCTTAGGAAGGCATGACCATCAACTTCGCAAACTTGAGCATGATTTTCTTCGCACCGAGCTGTTGAAACACCACATTCGCAAAAACCTGATCCCCCGCTGTCTCTAAACTTTCCACTACCCCCATCCCAAATTTCTGATGGGCAACATTCACCCCAGCCTGAATGGCTTCGAGCGGACTCACCACGAAGTTAGCAGGAACCTGAACCGCTGCAGGTGGCGGAGTCGGAGTGCTAGCGGCAGGACGAACCGGTGCGCTAGGCTGTGCCGGACGATTGGCCGGATAATCTGTGCGGTTTTGATTGGCAAAGCCCGGTCGGGTATTTTTTGCCGCGTTGTTCGTATAGCCACTACGGAAAGAGGTCACACGTGTAAAAGCGTCTGGCTCTTGGGCTTTCGGCTGACGGATACCACTCGTTTCGGTAAAATGCTCTGGAATTTCTGTCAAGAAGCGACTTGGATCGCAGAACATCAACTTTCCAAAACGATAACGGTTCAAGGCATAGGTTAAATATAATTTCTCCCTAGCGCGTGTTACCGCTACGTAAAACAAACGTCTCTCCTCTTCTAAATCAGAGCGATCATCTACACTTCGAGCACTTGGAAACAACTCTTCTTCCATCCCAACGACAAAAATGCAAGGATACTCCAAACCCTTTGCAGAATGGACCGTCATCAATTTTACTTTATCTTCGTCCTCTTCTTCTGCTTCACTCGAAGTAAGTAATGAAACGGTTTGCAAATAGCTCCCTAAAGATTTATCTACGATCTCACCTGTCTCTTCATTCACACGAACTTCTTCTGTAAATTCCTTAATAGAATTGAGTAACTCTTGTACGTTTTCATAACGACTTACCCCTTCTACTGTTTTATCTTCTGCCAACTCCTTAATCAAGCCTGTTTGTTTCCCAATATATTGAGCAAGGTCGTAGGCATTGGTATTGGCCATCATCCCGGTGAAAGACTTAATCATCCACACAAAATCTTCCAAAGACTTTCCGGCTTTGATAGAATATAATGAGGCGTTGGCAACCACTTCCCAAAGGGTACGGTCTGTTTCGTGCATAGCCACTGTTGCCCTATCCATCGTAGTTTTACCGATTCCACGCGCTGGATAATTGATTACACGACGTAATGCTTCTTCATCTTGCCAGTTGACCGTCAGGCGTAGATAGGCGATAAAGTCTTTGATTTCCTTTCTTTGGTAGAAGGAAAGACCACCATAGATACGATAAGAAATATCTAAACGGCGCAAGGCTTCCTCAAAAGAACGAGATTGTGCATTGGTACGATAAAGGATCGCAAAATCCTTATTACGCCAACGGTTGCGCATTTTGTTTTCAAAAATCTTGTCGGCTACCCAACGACCTTCTTCGTTATCGGAGGCGGTTTGTACAATTTGTACTTTGTCGCCACCTGGATTTTCGGTCCAGATTTCTTTTTTAATCTGTGCGCGGTTGTTCTCGATAATGGAGTTTGCCGACTTTACAATATGTTGCGTGCTACGATAGTTTTGTTCGAGCTTGAAGGTCTTTACATCTGGATAGTCCTTTTCGAAGTTGAGGATATTGGCAATCGTCGCGCCACGGAAGGCATAGATCGACTGGGCGTCATCCCCTACTACAGCGATGTTTTCATTAACGGCCGCGAGTTTTTTGATAATCTCATACTGCGCGAAGTTGGTATCTTGAAACTCATCAATGAGGATATATTTAAACTTGCGTTGGTATTTCGCAAGGGCCTCTGGCGAATTCTCTAAAAGCTCATGCATTTTCACCAAAAGATCGTCAAAGTCCATCGCACCACTCTTTTCACAACGCTTGGTATACCATTCAAAAATCTTGCCCATCATCGGACGGCGCGCCATTCGATCTTCTGTCATCAACTCTGGACTCAACTGATATTGTTGCCAGTTGATCAAAGAGTTTTTGGCCGAAGAAATTCTTCCTAAAATGCTATTCGGCTTGTAGATTGCGTCGTCGAGGTTATTCTCCTTAATGATATTTTTGATAACGCTTTTCGCATCATCGGTATCATATATCGTAAAATTCGTTGGATAGCCTATCTTATCGGCTTCCATGCGTAAGATGCGTGCAAATACGCTGTGGAAGGTACCCATCATCACATTTCGCGCTTCGTCACCTACCATGTGCGAGATACGTTCTTTCATCTCTTGAGCCGCCTTATTGGTAAAGGTTAGTGCCAAGATATTAAATCCATCCACCCCTGAATTCAACATATGAATGATCCGGTAGGTAAGCACGCGGGTCTTTCCCGAGCCTGCACCTGCAATGATCATAACCGGTCCGTTGATACATTCAACCGCCTTCCTTTGTTCGGGATTCAATTCTTCTAAATACTGCATAACTCGTTTTTCTATATACGCTTGACTCGCAAAAATAATTTACTTATTAAGGAATTAAGCATAAGCGGGAAAATTAAATTTACTTTGTGTCAGAATTTTTGCTGACATGAAGAAAACTAATAACGAAGATTTGGGTAGAATTAGTGTGGAGGAGTATAAAAATAGTCCGAAACACCCGATTGTCATTGTATTAGACAATATCCGCAGTTTTCATAACGTAGGTTCGGTATTTCGTACGGCAGACGCCTTTCGTATCGAAGCCGTGTATCTATGTGGCTATACCCCTTGTCCGCCCCACCGTGATATCCACAAAACCGCTTTAGGAGCTACCGAAAGTGTTACCTGGGAATATCGCGAGAGCACGTTGGATGCAATTCATGAATTAAAAGGTCAAGGTTATACCGTTTATGGCGTTGAGCAAGCAGAACCGAAAACGTATTTGAATGAGTTGCAAGTAAACGGTCCGATTGCTTTAGTCATGGGCAGCGAAGTGGGCGGCATCGATGAAATAGCGCTTGCAGCATGCGACGCTTGCCTAGAGATTCCACAATGGGGAACCAAGCATTCTTTGAATATATCGGTAGCTACCGGAGTCGTGTTATGGGAAGTGATCCGTCAGATCGCCCCAAAACATTAATCCAATTTCGGCAGTTCGAACTTCATATGTCGAGCAGCCACTTGTGGCAAAACAGCCACCGTATGGCGTGACAGGCACATTAAATTACCGGATTCATCCGTAATTTTTATCTCCCAAATTTGGGTCATTCTTCCCAAGTGAATCGGCTTTGCTGTGCCGAGCACATACCCTTCATGTTTGGTGCGAATATGATTGGCATTGATCTCCAAACCAACCGCATAATTCACATCTTGGTCTAAACACAAGTTGGCCGCCAAGCTTCCAATTGTCTCCGCTAAGGCAACATTCGCTCCGCCATGTAAAAGTCCTGCACTCTGGCGTGTACGCTGATCCACAGGCATTTTAGCGACAAGGTAGTCGTCACCCACTTCGACACATTCAATACCCAAAAGTTGAATCATATTGGTCATGAATAGCTCATTAATACGTTGCGGAGTGAGTTGGTATTTCCAAATAATGGTAGACATAGCTAATTTTTTAACGGGGCGAAGATAATGCCTTTTATTGCAGGATACTATCCCAAGTAAATTGCGTATTTTCGCGCGAGCAATTCAGAAATTTTATGTCGAAGCAACGTTTTCTTATTACAGCGGCCCTTCCTTATGCGAACGGTCCTATTCATATCGGTCATTTAGCGGGCTGTCATTTGCCTGCGGATATTTTTGCCCGTTACAGGCGTATGCAAGGCGACGACGTATTGTTTATTTGCGGTACGGATGAGCATGGTGTACCTATCACCATTGCAGCCAAGAAAGAGAATACAACGCCGCAAGCCGTTGCTGATAAGTATCATGAGCTGATCGATGTTTCTCTATATAAGTTTGGCATTTCTTTCGACAATTTCTCAAGAACAACGAACCAAGTCCATAAGGACACGGCAGCGGAGTTCTTCACGCATTTGTACGATAAGGGACTTTTTATTGAAAAAGAAGAAGAGCAATTTTTTGATGAGCAGAACCAACAGTTTCTTGCCGACCGTTATATCATGGGCACTTGTCCGAAATGCGGTAACGACAGAGCTTACGGCGATCAATGTGAAAAATGTGGTAGCACTTTAAATCCGCGCGACCTAATCAATCCGCGTTCAACAATTTCTGACCAGGCATTGGTGATGAAGCCTACTAAGCACTGGTATATTCCATTAGATCAATATGAGGCTTGGTTGAGAGAATGGATTTTGGAAGGTCATAAAGAATGGAAGACGAATGTATACGGTCAGTGTAAAAGCTGGATTGATGGCGGTTTACAAGCACGTGCGGTGACGCGTGATTTGGATTGGGGAATTCCTGTTCCTTTGGCAGATGCGAAAGGAAAGGTATTATACGTTTGGTTCGACGCACCGATAGGTTATATCAGCGCTACGAAAGAGATAACGAACGATTGGAAGAAATACTGGTGTAACGAAGACACACGTTTAATTCACTTCTTAGGAAAAGACAATATCGTGTTTCACTGTATCATCTTCCCTACCATGTTGAAAATGCATGGCGGTTTTGTATTGCCTGAAAATGTGCCTGCGAATGAGTTCTTGAATTTGGAAGGTGATAAAATCTCCACTTCTAGAAATTGGGCGGTTTGGTTACATGAATATTTAGAAGAATTCCCAGAACAGCAAGACGTCTTGCGTTATGTATTGGCTGCCAATGCGCCAGAAACGAAGGACAATGATTTCACCTGGAAAGACTTCCAAGATCGCAATAACAGCGAGTTAGTTGCGATTTTAGGTAATTTCTTTAATAGAAGTTTAGTCTTAGCACATAAGTTTTGTGGTGGAAGAATCCCTGCCCATCATGTATTATTCGATGGTCCTTTAGAGGAGCAATTGTGGGGCGAAGTGGAGGCTGGCAAGCAGAAGATAGAGGCGGCGATGGCGCAGTATAAAATTCGTGAAGCCTTACAAGAGATGATGAACGTGGCACGCGCTGGTAATAAGTATCTAACGGAGTTAGAGCCTTGGAAAAAAGCAAAAGGTGATTACTATGTTGGCGAAACAGAGGAAGACCAATTACATAATAAGTACTTGGTAGAAAATTGCCTATTCCACTGTTTACAGTTGTCGGCGAACTTATCGATTTTGATGTATCCATTTAAGCCATTTACGGCGAAGAAGAT
>JACCDJ010834926.1_pt1 | contig 12378 bp, 9 predicted proteins | sample 7444481 | NCBI WGS metagenome assembly JACCDJ01 (sample SAMN15323435, study PRJNA562643) | freshwater metagenome | isolation source: river surface water | place: USA:Blue River Watershed | collected 2017-08-15 | reverse complement strand
TTCTTTCCAATTCCGCACGATGAGTACTGCCATATCTGCCACAGTGAAGAACAGTTTGACGTTGACCATGAGTGAACGAAGCAACCAAAAATCTTACGACCTGGTTCTGCAGTTGGATCGGCAGGATTGACGCCGTATTGAGCTTTCCAGAGCGGATACTGACGAAGCTTCTCGCTACGTACCATCGCTTGTTCTAGGAAGGTCGGGTAGGAATAGAAGAAAGGTTTACGGCCCGTTTTGGCATGCATAGTTTCAAGCCATGTTTCCGCCCATAGCGTGACAAGTGAGCGCGGTGCGTACTTTGTACAAGTGCTTCCCGATGATGCAACACAGTTGTTCTCAAGATCCAGTGCATAAGGAAGATCGCGCTCGGTGTAACCACCCAAACTAGATAGTCGCCAAATTGCTTTCTGGGCCTGCGCCTGTGCATCGCGGATGACAGCATCGCGATCGGTCGTGTTGGGAAGAATTGTGTAGTGGTAGTAACCCGTAAAGATTCCAGCCGCCTGCGCAGCATTACGATCCATCAAGAGATATTTCAATGCGAGAGCATCAGCATCATCTCGAGTATCTGAAGCTTTGATCATCACAAAGCGGATTCCTGCTTCATACATCTTCACAAAGTCGATTGGCTTATCTCCAGGGTGTTGCCATCTGCTGACATCAGTTCCGTGGATTCGCCCCCCTGGTCCGGTGACAGCAATGAGTTCATCTGGCGTGCTGATGACTGGGGTTTGCTCTATAACAATGGAACGCGATTTAGTGGTATGCGTCTTGCTTCCGATGGATACACGCGCACGATAAGAGGCTTGACCCTCGAGCGCAGTTGCCCGCGCTTGGATTTTCCACGCTCCGCTCGGAGTTGATTTGGTGCGAAGTCGCGTATCGCTCCAGGTATTACCGAGTTTTACATCAATGCGCACAACTGCGTTCTTAACCTTAGGTTTGATGACCCCGTGAAATGTGACTTTCTGCTCGGGGAATGCGGGAGTTTGAACTAAGAAGAATGAAGAAGTCGGCGTCACAGCACTTGCGGGCGACAGCAAGCTTGAGAGAAGCGCAACGCTGATAGCAGAGATGAGAAGACGGGAGCGAATCACTCCGCAATTATGGCGATTTGAATGCCAAAAATCTCAATACACGCACGCTCCAGAGCCTCGCGATGTGAGTCTTTCCTGATGTGGGTGTAGTCATGAGAGCCGCTTAATTTCTCAGCATCTACAAAACTTAACTTCAGTTGATTGTTATCAAAGCTGACCAAGCGAGCATCGAAATATGCCAGCCAGGCCACACGATTTTCTCGCTCGAGTAGATCCAGTACATCATTCCAACGGCTCTTGATCTCCTGGAGCGTCAATTCAGAAGTCATAGAAGAAGCAACTAATTGAGAATTGCGAAAATGCCTGCGGCTACTGCAACTAATGTTGTCAGAATTTTCCCAGGAACAGTTGCAAGGTACTTCTTACCTGCATTGAGGTAAGTCAGAGCAAAGATGAGAACGCCTGCGCCGACAATCAAGAATGTGGTCGTGGCGAGATCATCCTTTCCGCTCTGATAGCGCAGATTTATCAGACCGATTGCAATCAGTGCATATGCTGCATAGCGAAAATATTGAATCGATGTCATGGTTGAGAACTACTCCTGATCTTGCTTGGTGGCGTGCGTGGAATCAGAAGGTAGCAACCATGCACGGTCCGGCTCGAAAGAATAATGTGCAATCTTTCCAACTGGGACAATCTCTTCATAGATAGGGTCAGAGACAACCGCGACAATTTCACCTTCGTGGGTATCCAAGGTGTATTCGACGTGATTTCCATAGAAGACCACGTTGGTGACTTTGCCTTCTCCTTTATCAAAGCTTGTTCCGCGCGACTTCGAGGCCGTCACGCTGATTGACTCAGGGCGCACAAGAAGAACAGGCTTCTTTGAACTCAAAGCTTTGGCTTGAGCAGCGACTGTCATCTTCTTTCCACTGACGACAACTTTTGCTTCTCCGTTGCGAGCCTCTACAGCGCTCTCTACTTCAAGGAAATTAGAGCGTCCGATGAAGTCGGCCACAAATACAGAGGAAGGGCGACGGTAGACCTCATCTGGCGTACCAACCTGCTCGACAACTGCATTTCGCATTACGACGATGCGATCTGAAAGGCTCATTGCTTCATCTTGATCGTGGGTAACGAAGATGCTTGTGATGCCAAGTCGACGTTGAATCGAGCGAATCTCTACGCGCATTTGAGCGCGAAGCTTGGCATCCAAGTTTGATAGCGGCTCATCAAATAGAAGTACTTTGGGACGAACAACCATGGCGCGCGCAAGTGCGACGCGTTGTTGTTGTCCACCGGAGAGTTGGTTTGGAGCACGGTTAGCTAGGTGAGAAAGACTCATTGATTCCAGAACTTCTGCGACTGCGCTTTTGATTTCATTTGCTGACATCTTCTTCACGCGCAATCCATATGCAACGTTGTCAAAGACTGTCATGTGAGGAAAGAGCGCATACGATTGGAAGACCATACCCATAGGGCGCTTATCTGGTGTCATCGCGCTAAGGTCATCACCATCAAGCAGAACTTGTCCGCCGGTAGGTGTTTCAAATCCAGCAATCATGCGAAGCGCTGTGGTCTTGCCGCACCCTGAAGGTCCAAGGAGTGTTACGAATTCACCTGGATTGATTGTGAGTGAGAGTTCGCGGACTGCGACGACTTTCTCTTTGCCGTTACCAAACTCCTTGGTAAGGCGTTCGAGTCTGAGGCTGCCGGTCTTGGTTGCCATTATTTCTCCTTAGCGTCCTGTCACCATGGGGCGATCGATTGAAACTTGAGTTCTACGTACTAGGAGGTTGATGAGCCCTCCAATAATCAGAATTAACACAATCAAAATGCAGCAGAGAGCAAACACGTTTCCGTATCTACCTTGGTCCGCTTCAGCCAGAATCTTTTGGGTCAGAATTGAAGTATCGGGCGTTACGAGGAAGATGATGGGAGAAAGAGTCGTCATAGAGTGCGCGAACGCGTACATCAATCCTGATAGGAAAGCGCCGCTAATAAGAGGCAAGGTGACTAATCGGAATGTCTTGCCACCAGCCGCACCAAGTGAAGCTGAGGCTTCTTCAATGGCGGGGTCGATCTGTTGCAACTGTGAAATACCAGAACGTTGACCGGCCGGGCTGGAACGGATGATGTAGACCATCACGATTGCAACGGCTCCGCCAAAGATTGCGCCACCACCACCGACTTGTGGGAAGACCGTTACTCCGCCAATTTTGACTGGATCGTTATAGGTAATCGCATAACCGATACCGATAACCGTTCCGGGAACAGCAATACCTAGCATTCCAAGGAAATCTAGCGCTTCCGATCCGCGACGGACTTTGCGGATAACTAGCCAGGCAATGAGCATTCCGAAGAATCCAGCAAGAGGAGTTGCCATCAATGCAAGCATCGTTGTGGTCTTGATGGCGCCGTTAGCAAAGCCACCCAAAAGATAACGGAAGTGATCTAATGTGAATTCATTATTGACGCCAATAATTTGAACGAAGGCACCAAACAAGACAGTTAGATATACCAGAGAAATCAAAAGTGTCAGCAGGCTTGTAACAGAGAGCAGGAAAAACTTTGCTGGCTTGGACGTAACCAGAGTTGGTCTTCCGCTTGGCTTTCCAGTCACGGAGACAACACTGCGTTTCTGGGCCCAATATCGCTGGATGAGAAACACAAAGAGCGCGGGCAATAGAAGAAGTGTTGAGTATCCCGCCGCAAGTGAGATGTCGTAATCACCGTTAATGGCCATATAGGCTCGAGAGGCAAGAACGGTGTAATTACCACCAATAATCAAGGGGTTTGCCAGATCGGCGATGGTTTCAATAAAGAGCAACAAGAAAGAACCGGCAAAACCTGGAATCAAGAGTGGCAATGTGACAGTACGGAAAATGCGCCACTTATTTGCACCCAAACTTGAACCCGCTTCATCAAGTGCTGGATCAAGACTGCGAAGCATTCCAAGCAAGTTCATGTAAGCGATTGGGAAAAACGAGAGCGTGAGAACTAAGACCAGTCCAGGGTAACCATAAAGAGTAGGTCGCCAATCAAATACTCCGCGAGTGATCATTCCGCTTCGACCAAAGAGAACGATGATGGCAGTGGCGAATGCGAATGGGGGAGAGATGATCGGAACCAAATTGATGATGTGAAGAACTTTCTTGCCACGGAAATCTACTCGGGCTTGGGTATAGGCCATGATGAAACCGAGCAAAGTTCCGAGGGTTGCAACCGAGAGGCCAAGTTTTACCGTGTTCCAAATAATGTCTCGAGTAACCACGTCCGATAGCGAATTTGTGAGAATCGCGCTACCAGAAGGCTGGGTTGAATACACCAGAATATTAAGTAGCGGAAGAACAATGAGAAGACCGATGATCAGTACAACAAGCACCAATGCAATCTTGGTGAATATGTCGTACTTAGCTCCGCTGGTTTTGATTGCCAATTTCAATCTCCTCTAAAGACTTCTCATAAAGATAAGGGTTCTGAAGTTGATCTCCAGAACCCTTACCTCGTCTAGAACTTACGTCGTTCTACTTTACTGAGCTACTACTTAGCAGATGATGCGAGCGCAACTTCTTTGTCAAAGCGCGCCTTCATACGTACTGCTGCTAGACCAGCTTTTTCTGCGTCATAGTCCAAGAGAGTGATCTTCTTGAGTTGAACCATACGGCGATCGTATTTCGCATTTGGGTTGGTCAAGACTTGGAATGATTCTGCAGAAGCAGGTCCGAGGTTTTGTGCCTCAGCTGAGAGTGCGAAGTCAATGTATGCCTTTCCAGCATCAGAGTTCTTTCCACCCTTAACAAGTCCTACGGCACCAATCTCAAAGCCGGTTCCTTCCTTAGGGAATGAAACAACAAGTGGATTGCCGCGAAGGATTGCTGCTGTGCAGTCATGTGAGAAGACAAGTCCGACTGCAACTTCACCGCGACCGAGTGGGCCAGTTGGGCCAGCACCGCTACGGGTGTAAGAAAGTACGTTCTTGTTCAATTCCTTCATGTAATCAATAGCCGCATCCTCTGAACCAAGGCGTAGTACCTGTGAGTAAAGAGTGGTGTACGCAGTTCCTGAAGTACCAGGGTGCGCCATCATGATGTTGCCCTTGAGTTTTGCGCTGGTGAGATCGTTCCAACTTGTCGGAGCACGAAGTCCAAGACGCTTCAATTCATTTGTATTAGAGCAGAAACCAAGAGCGCCCATGTAGACACCAGTCCAATAACCATCTGCATCTTTATGTTGAGACTTCAACATGTTGCGCGTTGGAGATTTGTAGGTATCGAGAACACCCTGTGTGCGACCCGAGATGTAAGTGTCGTTTGGACCGCCATGCCAGACATCAAATTCAGGATTGTTCTTGGACGCAACGAGGCGAGTCAAACCTTCACCTGCTGAGAGGCGGATAAATTTTGTTGTAATTCCAGTCTTCTTCTGGAACGCAGAGGTCATCGCAACGCACCATGCTTCTTGTGCTCCGCAGAGGACGTTGAGAGTTCCAGACAGCTTGCGACCTTGTGCATACTGGAGGTTTCCGTTTACACGTTCACAGGTATATGTGACTCCAGAGATGGTGCGAACCTGGCCTTCTTGCGCACACTTGCTGCCCTTGAGATCACGCGCTGCTTGAGCAGGAGCGACAACAGAGAGAAGAGAGAGTACGAGGGCGGATAGCGCACCGAATGCGATCAGCTTTGATCTTTTCATTCTTGCCTTTCATCAATACTTAGGTCAATACGAGGGAGTACTGCTTGGCGCGACAATAACAGGGGAGGTCCCGAAAGTCATGAATCGGTCATTAACCAATTCAATGGAGCAAGGAATCTTGAAGCTTTTTCGGACTTATTGACCCTTGGTCAGCGCGCCTACCAGCCATTCGAGAGGTCCTTGACTAAATCGCCCCAACCATAACTTGGAGATGTAGACCAGAAAGATCCAGATTCCAACTGCAGTGAGAAGAACTTGCCAGAGCTCTATCTTCTGGAATAGCCCTAGACCCCATGGGCCAAAAATGAACGAAGCAAGAATTGATTGAGATATGTAGACCGTAAGCGACATCCTGCCAGCAGGACTCATCCAGGCCACCAACGTTGACTTAGTTTTGATCAATCGCAAAATAAGTCCGACATAACCCATAGAGAGCAATGGAGCGGCCGCGAAAGCGAGAACGGTCGTGCCAATAAAAGTAGCTTCAGATACATTCAATGATTGTTCGTTGCGAACCAAGATCCACGCCAAGATAACTTGTATCGGTAATCCGATGAAGAATCCATAACGAATCATCTTGGAACTTAATCCAAGATCTATTGAGTCTGATAGAAAGTTAGCCCGGGCGGCACGTAATCCCACTAGGAATGCAGCAAATGCGAAGCCGCCTTGAAGCACTAATCCAGAACCCAAAATACCAATGACCCAGAGTTCAAGGCGCGGAGCAATTGATTCAAGAAAAGTTCCATCACGAAGAACTTCATCAAGTGTTGAGAGAGAGTCTGGACTCAAGCTCTCCTCTGGAAAAAATCTTTCGCCTATATAAACGAGCGCTGCAAATACGATGAGTAGAAAGGAGAATGTGCCATAGATGGCCCGAGTCCAAATCTTTAGAGTTCGATCGGCCCTAAAGAAGAATGGAAGCAATAGAAGACCAAAGAGCCCGTACATAAAAAGAATGTCCCCATGCCAGAGCAGAGTGAAGTGAATCGCGCCAAGGATCATCAAGACAATGCACCGTTTTAACCATCGCTTGCGATTGGCGCGTTCGCCCCTGACTATGTAGCCAGAGCTGTAGCCAAATAGGAAAGAGAAGAGCAAGTAGAACTTACCCAAGAAGATTGCCGACATAATGAATGCGGCAGACCCGTTGGCGAATCCCTGAACGCCATCACCGCGCGCACCCTCTTGGCTATTGAGTGCCATAAAGGGAATATTCACGATCAGAATTCCAAGAAGTGCAAAGCCTCTCAATACATCAGGAGCGGTATCTCTCTGTCGTGTCTGTGTCACAAGAGACCCCAGGAAGTCATGGCGCGTAGGTTACTCAAAGCCTGCTTTATCAAGCGCTTAATACGACACTTAAAGGTTGCTTAGAAAACAAAGAGACTAGGTAGCATGTGAACATGTCGGAAAAGCCTCGAGAGATTCGCAGAAAACCTCACCGTTCGATTGCGGAATTACAAGAGATTTACGCAATTTTGGATGAAGGATATGTAGCTCACCTCGGATTCAATGATCCTCAAACTGGTGAAGCCACCGTCATTCCACTTGGCTATGTTCGAGATGGTGATCGACTTCTTTTTCATGGCTCAACGGGATCACGATTATTCATGGCTCTCAAGGCGGGAGTTCAGGTATGTGCAACAGTCACTTTGCTGGATGGTCTCGTATCTGCCAGAAGCGCTTTCAATTCTTCAATGAATTATCGATCAGTGATGGCTTTTGGTGTCACTGAAGTTCTCGAAGAAGCAGACAAGAGTGAAGCTATGAAAGCGCTAACAGAGAAGTTGATTCCGGGATTATGGGAAGGCGGACGACCTATGACAGCCAAAGAATTCGCTCAGACAATGATCGTTGCACTTGCCCTCGATGACGTCACAGCTAAGCAGCGAAGCGGGGAAGCAAATGATGGCGAGGATGCCGCACTTGATATCTGGGCGGGGCATATTCCGATCATCACAAAACTGGGCGATCCAATTACAAATAACGATTCAGCTCACATGCCAGTTCCCGAATACATTCGGCGAATGGTGGAGTGGGGCAGGTAGGGCTCGAACCTACGACGACCAGATTATGAGCGCAAGCAACGCTCGCGGAGTTTCTCCACCAAACGCTAAAAGTGCAGTTCAAACGCACCCTTGCCAACCGATGCACTCTCTTGTTTACCAATAGATGTTGCACGCAAGTTGCACAAGATTGTGCCGATTGAATTAGTAATGATTGGGGAATGAAACTTTAAGTGCGCCCGTCTTCCGACTTCTTACCACTAAGGGCTTCCCCCAAAGAGGTTGGCGGACTCATTTGTTCCACATTGGCGGGTTCGCCACGCTGTCTACGAGTCGGAGTATCAACTGTTTTGCTATCAAGAAGACACCCTTGCCTCTCTAGGGACCCCGCAGTTGGTAGGTCTTCAGACTTTCTATCGACTCCACCTTTATCGTAGGCTTGTTCGGTGCGGTCTTATCTTCGAAGCAAGAGTTTATTGATTCCGCTATCGATGATTTTGGTGTTTGTTACTTTAGGTAATCCACAAGCCATAGCGAAGAAGCCAGAGTGCATTGGGGCAGAAATGGCGCTGCTCTACAACCTTAAGGAAATGAGTTTTACGTTAGAAGTATTGGTGCAAGACGACAGCAATCAAATTGATTTCTTAATCTCTAGATACAGTGATTTTGTTGGCTATGGAAACACCTCTTCGCCTAATGCAGTAAGTCTTAAAGTTCAGATTGATGCCTTAAAGTCTAAAGTTGCGAATTACAAGAGGCAGATCGCTTCCCTGGATGCGCAAAGCAAGAAAATCTTAACTAAATGCAAGGAAACCACGGTAGATAAGTTGCAGGCGAGTAAGAATAGAAAAATTTGCACTTCAAATGAGAAGAAGGCAATCAATTCTGTAATTGCAAGTTTCAGGAGCGTGCAAGACAAAAAACAGAATTGGGATGGCAAAAAGCGAGTCGCAGAAGCCTGGATGAATGACTTAACAAAGCCCGACTCGATTAGAGCTACGGCGATGTCTGATTTCCGTAAGTACTCTCGATATTACGAAATTGAGGAAGTTAAGGAGAGTTTTGTTGTCAGCCAATTCGAATTTCTTAATGCTGGCTGTAGAAACTCTGGTTTATATCTGCCGAAGGCATTTACACCTCCAACTCCAAAGCCACAACCAGATCCTAATACGGGGGTTTATCTTGAAGATTGGAGATTTAACTACAATTCACTTAAAGGTGGATTTACTTCCGAGCGACAATCAGACGGAAGCGTGAAAATTCAATGTAAAGATGGAAATGGAGCAAATACAAAGTGGGACTTTCCGATTGGCCTGAATCTTGAGGGTGCAAAGCTTCTATTGACAGGCTCTAGAGAGTCAGACGGTGTTTACAATCAATTCACACTGAACTCCTTCAGAGCTAAAGATTTCTTAGTTCCGGTGGAGCGAGTTAAAGTTTTTGGCGCAAAGATGGGACGACAGGACAACTACGACACATTTCAAGGTAATGAAATTGCTGGAAAGTCAATTGGTTTTTCTTCGAATGGCTCAATCTGCGGCTTGACTACGGAAGCAATCGGCAACTTGAATCAAACTTTTGCTTCAGATGTTAAGACAGCTGGTCTGTTTCTTCTTATCAGAACCGATCGAAATCCTGGAAGAATTTGGCCTCCCGGAAATCAACTTGCAATTCTTATAGGGTCTTTCGCGGAATTGTCAGCAGAGGAGAAAGCAGCAGCGGAGAAAGCAGCAGAGGAGAAAGCAGCAGCGGAGAAAGCATCATCCTTTGTCTGCATCCCAAGCTCAAATTGTCCAATAGGAAGTACTGGCCCAGGAGGTGGAATTGTTTTCTATGATGCTGGCAGTCAGCAATCCTGGGGAAGGTATTTGGAGTTTGCGCCCGCTAGTTGGCGAAATGCAGGCGCGTCATTTCCATGGTGTGGCGACAAAAATGTTCTATTTGCTCACTTAGCTGGGTCAATTACCGACGTAAATCTAAAAGCAAGCGTTGGGTATGAAATCGGAAAAGGCAAAGCTAATACCGATCTAATGTTAGCGAACTGCGGATCAGGCGCGGGTCATGCGGCACGGGAATATAGAGGTGGGAACAAGAGTGATTGGTACTTACCTTCAAGGGATGAGCTAAACGAACTTTGTAAGTTTGCAAAAAATCAAGTCACGGGCAAGGTTGATGTGCCGTGCCAAAGAGGTACATCCCCTGAATCATCCGCGGCGTTCTCGCGTGGAGGATTCTCAAACGATTATTACTGGTCGTCATCAGAATCAGGACGCTATAGCGAGTTCGGTTGTAAAGGCATAAATGACACCACCCAATGTAGAGACGAAGCGCAAGTCGCGTTATTCCAAACCTTTGTCCTTGGCGACACTGGCTGGCAAAGATTAGGTAAAAAGATAGACACACTCAAAGTTCGACCAATCCGAGCATTTTAAGTTGACTGCTTTAAGGATGGGTGTTCAATTACCGAACATCGGGGAGATAAAGACTGAAAAGGCAGGGTGGGTAGCCATTCAGTCTAAAAAAACTTTATCATTTAGCCTATGAACTCGCTCCTAGAGCAGGCGTTGAACGTTCTTTATGTGTTCTTCGTCCTATCGATCTGGGTTCTTTTGTGTCATCTCGTAGCAAAAAGAGCCGTTAGGACGGGTTTGTACTACAAGCCTTATTTTTGGCTATCCATTCTCTTTCTCCCCTATGTTGCGATTTACGTCTTTTTTTTCCGCACTAAAAGACCAATCAACATAGGAATTAGAGTTTTCCCCGAAAAAGATTGAGCGTCAGACCTCAATTTTATTCAGGAAAAAATCCCAGATGGGGGTCGTGGGTCTGCTCATACTCACAAAAAATGCATCTAGGGCTTAACGACCATAACACTTGGTAGTGAGTGGCAGGATTTGTTGGCTATAAATCGAATTACCTTCAAAGAAAGTTTGGCTGTTTGACATCGTCTTGAGCCCACTCTGCATTTGCACTAAAATGGCTTTTAAAGACTTGTCATCAGTTTTCTTTATCAATTTACCAAACTCAAAGGCAAGGGTTGTTAGATTGGCACTAGAACCTTCCGGATTATCTATGGATTTCATAAACACATCCGTTCCCTTTCCCATCAACCGAATTGCCTCTTGGCAAGCTTCATCGCCCGATAGAGCGTTGGAATTGCTACCACCCGAGCAACTTGTTGCAAGAGTGAGGACAAGAGCCATAGCAATAACTTTTGATTTGATGGGAAATCTATTTATTCTCATACCTTGAGCCTATGCCCAAGACCGCCATCATTTGTGAGGTGACAATCTTGGCGATGTTGGCGGTCTTACCCCCCCCGTTCCATAATTTCGCGGAGATGTGCGCATTGGGATACGCGGGGTGGCGCAAATGCATTTGCTCCGAACTTTTACCCCATACCCATTGATGCCGATAGGGGATGAAATGCGTATTGACATAAAAGCACACAGGGGGAATGAATGTTGTCTTTGTGGTGTTGTATGGTCTTGTGATGAGTTTATTGGCTAGCAAGCCACCGGTCTTGCCAAATCCTTTTCTACCTATTCTCAAAGAGCAAGAGAAATTCCAAAGAGCTCTTGAGCCAATAATTGAACAAGGCAACCGCATTGCAAGGCTAATTGCATCTCATTGCAAAGACCCTAAATCAAGATGTGAAATGCACATTTACCGCAAAGCCGAGCAGGGCAACACCCCATCAATTGCCAAGATTCTGCAACGCCTAATCAATTACCTATCTTTCTTAAACATAATTCAATCGATCAATTCACACCCTCAAGCTAAACCAAACAAAGTTTCATCGCGGTTGCACTCTCTTGGCGTTATACCTTGCGCGCCAAATGCCTATGCGTAAGAGGCAACCAATCCATTAACTATCGGTTCGCCTCACTTAGCTAGGGCTACCAATGCCTCAATCGTTGCCGATGCATTTGGTCTTGTTGAGGCACAAAGGCGTATGAGGCACTCAAGTTCAAACATAACCGGCAAGCACTATGCAAGACCGCTTGCGGGCAGAGATACCCAAGTTGCCAATCACCTTGATGGCTTGATGTCTAAGCAACCAGCTTTGGCACTTGCTAATTAAGATGTTGCACACAAGTTGCACAAAAAGAAAAAGCTAAACAATTTAATAAGTAAGAAACAAGAAAAAGGGCATTTGAACTGCACTTTCTTGGTGGGGCAGGTAGGGCTCGAACCTACGACGACCGGATTATGAGTCCGGGGCTCTAACCAACTGAGCTACTGCCCCTTAAGCAAAAAGCCATTGGGTAGCAGGCAAAGCATAGTTGCTAATGCACTGGCATCAGATATCAGACGATTTCAGTGGCTACGTCTCTGGCCTGCACGCGAAGCTCTGGAATGGCCGTGGTCTCGAAACGTTCGCCAAGGAGGATTGGCCCAATCGCAAACAAGCCCTCAACGCTCTTACCTTCACTGTTGAGAACAGTGTGATTGGGGTAGTTAGTTGAAACTCCTAGTTGGAGAGGTCCAGGGGAAACCAAGTTTGCGGCAGATAATTTTTCGATCAAAGTCCCGCCACCAGGAGCCTCGTAACCTAAGCAATTAACTATGGCCTTTGCTGCGAAATTGCCGCTAGTCCTAGTTGAAATAGAGAGATGTCCTGAAACTTC
>JACCDJ010424550.1_pt1 | contig 12378 bp, 9 predicted proteins | sample 7444481 | NCBI WGS metagenome assembly JACCDJ01 (sample SAMN15323435, study PRJNA562643) | freshwater metagenome | isolation source: river surface water | place: USA:Blue River Watershed | collected 2017-08-15 | reverse complement strand
GCCGTGGCGATCGCTCGAAACGCTCCCAAAGAGATTGCACTTGCCGATTCCATCGGTGTGGCGACTCCTGTAGACATCACTCGGGTGGTGTCTGCGGTTCGATCCGCGTTACCCGATGTCGCATTACGGTGTCACTTCCATAACACTCGTAACACCGGACTTGCGAATGTCATGGCAGCAATACAAGCGGGTGTCTCGGTCTTTGATTCATCGATTGGCGGTATTGGTGGCTGTCCGTTTGCGCCGGGCGCGACAGGGAATATTGCGACCGAGGATCTCGTCTATATGCTGAAGCGAATGGGGGAGGCCCAGACGATTGATCTTGTCGCGGTCTGTGAGACGGCGGTCTGGTTGAGTCAGGTATTAGAGCATCCATTGCCAGGATCGGTATCGCGCACGGGGATCTTCCCGTTTGCGCCGAAGACGCAGGAGTCGCGCGTTGCAGCTTAAGGCCCATGCCCTCCGAGTAGGTGACGACATTGACACAGACGTTATTTTTCCTGCGCGTTATCTGTCTGTGCTTGAGCCGAAGGAACAGGCTCGTCATGCCTTCGAACCGTACGGAAAGGATTTTCAGTCCCGACTCATCTCAAGTCCGGCCATTGTCGCGGGCTGGAACTTCGGCTGTGGATCTTCGCGCGAGCATGCCGTGACCTGCCTGTTGGGACTCGGGATTCAACTGGTGGTGGCCAAGTCGTTTTCGCGCATTTTCTTTCGAAATGCAGTCAATAATGGACTTGCTGTCGTCGTGTGCGATCTCGCGGATCGCGTTCAGGATGACGAGCTCATTTCAGTGGATCTTGCCAAGGGCCAGGCAGACTTAGCGGGCGAATCCGTGCGGTTCACACCGTTAGCGCCGCCGCTGCTGAACATTCTTCAGCATGGCGGCTTGTGGAAAGCGCCTCGACTTGCTGCGGGAGGCCAATAATGGGGCAGACGTCTGCTGAAAAAATCATGAGCCGGATCGCTGGCCGAACCGTCTCCGCCGGGGACTTTATCGAAGGCTGCCCGGATTACACCTTCAGCCTGGATGATGGCATCGGACTTGTCGATCGTTACTTTCGGCTGCACGGGATTGACAAGGTCCGTTACCCCGAGCGGATTGCAGTGTTCTTTGACCACTACGCTCCGGCAGACACGCCGTTGCATGCGAATATTCATGGCATTGGTCGGGTACTCTGCCGTCGTTTTGGGATTGATAAGCTCTACGAGGTCGGCGATGGGATATCCCATCAGGTCTCCATTGAGTCAGGGCTTGTTCGTCCGGGACAGTTCGTGACCAACACGGATTCCCACACGATCACCTTGGGGGCGGTCGGTGCGGCAGGATGTGGGATCGGTGTGGCAGAGATGGCCTACCTGTGGGCCTATGGCGTATTGTGGTTTCAAGTGCCAACAGCATCGCGTGTGGTGATTAACGGTCGACTCACGCCTGGGGTCTATGCAAAGGATCTTGCACTGACCATTGTGCAGAAGCTCTCGGCACGTGGAGCGATCTATCAGTCGATCGAGTACTCGGGGTCAGCCTTTGACAGTCTGTCTATCTCGGAGCGGATGACGTTGTGTAACCTTGGTGTGGAGATGGGCGGGAAGTTTGCCATTGCACCGATTGATGCTGTGACCAGAGCGCACTACGCTCGTTTTTCGGATCAGTCGGTGGATGACTCGACCAATGCGGATCTGGATGCCCACTATGCAGCCCATTATCAGTTTGATGCGGCATCGATCGCGCCGATGGTGTCGTCACCCCATTCAGTGGATAACGTCGCGCCTGTGACAGACCTGCCAAATACTCAGATTCACCAGGCATTTCTCGGGACGTGTACCAATGGACGACTCGATGATCTCCAGGCTGCAGCAGCCGTGCTAAAGGGAAAGCGTGTTGCGCCTGGCGTACGATTCATTGTCACGCCTGCATCACGCGAGGTCTATAAGGCCGCCATCGAGACGGGAACGCTTGGGACACTTGTCGATGCAGGATGCGTCATCACCACCCCTGGCTGCGGCGCCTGTGCGGGGATTCATCAGGGCGTGCTTGCGGAGGGCGAGGCCTGCATCGCCTCATCGAGTCGCAATTTTCTCGGCCGGATGGGAAACAAAGATGCGCGGGTTTTCCTTGGCTCGCCGGCCACGGTCGCGGCCAGTGCACTTACCGGACGGATCACAGACCCTCGAACCATTTTGAGTACCACCTAGTCGATGAGGAATGATCTATGACGATTCAGGGAACGCCTGAGAATGGTGCGCTTGCGGGCGTTAAAGTACTCGAGTTAGGGCAGCTGATCGCGGGCCCGTTCTGTGGGCAGATGCTTGCGGACTTCGGCGCAGATGTCGTGAAGATTGAGTCGCCGGGATCGGGAGACCCGATTCGTGAATGGGGTAAAGAAAAGACCGGTGGTAAGTCCTTGTACTGGCCTGTGATTGGGCGCAACAAGAAATCGGTCACATTGAATCTGCGACTCCCAGAAGGCCAGGCGCTGGCCCGTCGACTTGCTCAAGAGTCCGACATTTTGATTGAGAATTTTCGTCCCGGCACGCTCGAGAAGTGGGGCCTTGGCTGGGAGGATCTAAAAAAGTTAAATCCGCGGTTGATCATGGTTCGGGTGACCGGCTACGGCCAGACAGGACCGTACGCGGAGCGTGCAGGATACGGTGCAATTGGCGAGGCCATGGGGGGGCTTCGTTATGTCAATGGGGATCCGTCGACCCCGCCTTCGCGCGTCGGTGTGGCGATTGGCGATACGCTCACGGGCTTACACGCAGCCTATGGCGCACTGGCGGCGCTCCAGGCTCGCACGCGAACAGGGCACGGACAACTGGTGGACGCAGCGATCTACGAGAGTGTGCTTAACATGATGGAAAGTCTGATCACTGACTATGACGTGGCCGGATTTGTACGGGAACGGACGGGGTCGATCTTCCCAGGGATTGCACCGAGTAATATCTACCCCACCTCGTGTGGCCGATCGGTATTGATCGGAGCGAATCAAGACACTGTCTTTCGCCGACTGTGTCAGGTGATGGGGCAGGAGGCGCTCGGAACCGATCCGCGTTTCGCCACCCATGCGGCACGGGGCCAGAACCAGGGTTTATTAGATCGATTAATTGGTGAGTGGACGATTCAGCACACCCGCGAGTCCGTGCTGGCGATGTTGGATGAAGCAGGGATTCCCGCGGGCCAGCTCTACACCGCAAAGGAGATGCTCGAAGATCCTCAGTTTGCGAGTCGGCAGACGATCATCCGTGCACCGAGTGAGGAGCTTGGCCAGGTGGCGATGCAGAATGTGGCGCCAAAGTTGTCAGCGACACCGGGCGGTGTCCATCATGCGGGGGCTCGGCTCGGCGCTCATAACCACGAGATCTTTGTCGGTCGGCTTGGATTGACTGAAGAACAGTTTGTCGCCTATCAAGAGGCGGGCGTGATCTAACGGTTGATCAGCTGACGAATCTCTGGGATCAGCTCTGAAGCGGTAATCCCTACCATTCCCCCCAGACGCTCGGTGAGTTCCTCGGCGGCCTGCCCGTGGATTCTTGCACCTGTGGTGACGGCGTCGATGGGCGATACGCCTTGGGCGATGAGGGCTGCAATCAGGCCTGCGAGGACATCGCCTGTTCCCCCTGTCGCCAGTGCTGCGTTGCCCGTCGGATTGATCTGGATGGATCCATCGAGATGGGCGATGACTGAACTGGCACCTTTGAGCAATGTAATCGCGCGGAAACGTTCTGCGAGCGCGCTTGCCGCATGCGTTCTATCCGATTGAACGGTTTCGGTAGTCGTCTGAAGTAGTCGGGCCGCCTCGGCGGGGTGGGGCGTAATCACCGTGGGGGCTTCCCGACGGGCGATCTGCCGCGCGAGTGCGGGATCTTGCGCAATTAGATTGAGCGCATCGGCATCGACGACCATTGGTGCAGCAAGTCGGACACAGTCGAACACGATTTGGTGTGCCGCATCCGATTCTCCCAACCCGGGGCCGAGCAGCCAGGCGTTAATCGGACGGTGCCGACTCTGTGGCACATCGACAATCATGACCTCAGGGAAGAGGGGATCCAAGACGAACCCATCATTGAGATCAGGCCGAACAAGATAGACGCGTCCGCAGCCACTCATGACCGCACACCGTGCGGAGAGCGTTCCGGCCCCGACCGTGCCGCGCGCGCTGCCCACGATGCCCAGGGCACCGTGGTCCCCTTTGTGAGCGTCAGACTTGCGCGTCAGAATCGGCATCGACTTGCTTATTCGCGGGAATCTTATTGCGGCTTTAAGGCGCTTTTGATCTGCTCCAGCGCAGTGGGATCTTCAAGCGTGGTCAGGTCACCCGAGTCGCGGCCTTCTGCTAGGGCCTGCATGGAGCGACGCAAAAGCTTGCCAGAACGTGTCTTTGGCAGCATCGTGACAAAGTGCACTCGCGACGGCCGTGCGATCGCGCCGAGTTCCTTATCCACGGTCGACATAATCGCTTTCTCTTCCGCTGCACGTCCCTCTGGTGTCTTCACGACATCGATATTCTTCAGTACGCAGAAGGCCAGGGGCATTTGGCCCTTCAGCGCGTCCGCGACGCCGACAACGGCAACCTCGGCAACATTCGAATGAACTTGGATCGCCTCTTCGATCTCGCGAGTCCCTAACCGGTGACCAGCCACATTAATCACGTCATCGGTACGACCAAGAATGAAGTAATAACCGTCTTCATCTCGAGTCGCATAGTCAAACGTGGAGTAGAGCTTACGACCGGGAACTGCGGTGAAGTAGGTCTTCAAGAAGCGCTCATCATCGCCCCAGACGGTCTGCAGACACCCGGGGGGGAGTGGAGGAACGGCGCAGAGCATGCCCTTTTCGTTCGCACCGACCTCTTCATAGGTCGTCTCATGGATCAGTCGCAGGTCATAGCCATAGACCGCAAAGCTTGGGCTTCCAAACTTAGTGGGTGTCTCTTCAATGCCGTGCTGAGCGGCAAGAATCGGCCAGCCTGTTTCGGTCTGCCAGTAGTTGTCAATGATCTTCGCGCCACCCAGGGCATCCGAGATCCAGCGTGCGGTAGGTTCATCGAGCGGCTCACCGGCAAGAAATAATCGGCGCAGGCACTTGGTGTTGTGCTGAGTCATGTATTTTGGATCTTGTTTCTTCAGTACCCGTGCTGCGGTTGGAGAGGAGAACATGGTGGTTGCCTGGAATCGCTCAACGATGCTCCACCAGATACCGGGATCTGGATTGGTGGGCATGCCTTCGTAGACGATCGTGGTAGAACCATTAATGAGCGGGGCGTAGACAATGTATGAGTGGCCCACCACCCAACCGATATCGGACGTACAAAAGAAGACCTCGCCTGGCTTGCAGTCAAAAATATGGTGCATGGATGCCGCAAGCGCCACCGCGTAGCCTCCAGTATCTCGCTGCACACCCTTGGGCTTGCCGGTGGTGCCCGACGTGTAAAGAATGTAAGAGGGATCGGTGGCCAGCATCGGCTCGCAGGCAACAGACTTGCCCAGATGGGCGGTACGAAGTGTGGCGTAGTCCACGTCGCGTCCGTCGATCTGCGTCATCGGCGCAAGACCACGATTCACAAGCAAGACCTTCTTTGGCGGACGCTCCGCCAGCCGACAGGCTTCGTCGACCAGGTGTTTGTAGGGCACCTCTTTACCGTTTCGCATCCCTGCATCAGCAGAGATCATGACGACTGGTTGGGCATCATCGATTCGTGCGGCCAGTGAAGGCGCAGCAAAACCGCCGAAGACAACAGAATGGATTGCGCCGATTCGAGCGCAGGCGAGCATGGCAAAGATCGCTTCGGCGATCATTGGCATGTAGACCAGCACCCGATCTCCCTTTTTGACGCCGAGTGACTGAAGGATGGATGCCATTGCCTGCACCTCGTCGTGCAGCTGTCGATAGGTGTAGATTCGCTCTTCTTTGATTTCCGTTGAGATGTAGACCAGTGCCTTCTGATCTGCGCGTGTGGCTAAGTGCCGGTCAATCGCGTTATGACAGAGATTGATCTTGCCGTCCGGATACCAGCGGGCAAAGGGTGGGTCACCGAAGTCGAGAATGGCCTCGGGTGGCGTAAACCAGTCGACCAGCTTGGCCTGCTCAGCCCAGAAAGCCTCTTTGTCTTCGATCGAGCGTTGGTGAAATGCTGCGACGGTTGTTGCCATGGTTGTCTCCTTTACCCTTGGTCTTGTGGTATTCGAACCCAGCCTTCCATGAGGATACGCGCACTACGACTCATCATGACTTTTTTTACGACCCATTGGTCGCCAATTTTTTCTGCTTCCGCCCCGACACGAAGCGTCCCAGAAGGATGGCCAAATCGCACGGCAGATCGAGACTGTCCGCCGGCAGCACGGTGCACCAGCGTTCCTGGAATCGCGGCGGCGGTGCCGATGGCAACAGAGGCAGTACCCATCATCGCGTGATGGAGTTTCCCCATGGACAGTGCACGAACAAGGAGATCGATCTCTTGGCCGTCGACCGTTTTGCCGCTTGACGCAGTGTAGGTCTTTGGCGGCGCAACAAAGGCCACTTTCGGGGTGTGTTGTCGTGTCGCTGCTTCAGACAGGTCCTTGATCAATCCCATCCGCAATGCGCCGTGGGCGCGAATCGTTTCAAACATCGCCAGCGTCTTGCTGTCATTGTTAATCTGATCTTGTAGTTCGCAGCCCGTGAATCCAATCGCCTGGGCTTCGACAAATATCGTCGGGATACCCGCATTGATCATGGTGGCAGCGAGCGATCCGACACCGGGCACATCCAGGGTGTCCATCAGATTTCCGGTCGGGAACATCGCGCCTTCGCCCCCTTCCTCTTCGGCGGCAGGGTCCATGAACTCGATCTGGATCTCCGCAGCGGGGAAGGTTACCCCGTCTAGCTCAAAGTCACCGGTTTCTTGGACTTCGCCATTGGTCATCGGCACATGCGCAACGATGGTCTTACCAATGTTGACCTGCCAGATCCGGATGGTGGCGATCCCGTTCTGGGGAACAGTGGATGGGTCCACGAGTTGATTGCGAATGGCAAACGGCCCTACTGCTGCAGTCAGATTGCCGCAGTTACCGCTCCAGTCAACAAACGGCTTGTCGATTGAGACCTGACCAAAAAGATAGTCCACATCGTGACCTGGCTGCTGACTCTTTGAGAGGATGACGGTCTTACTGGTGCTCGACGTGCCGTTGCCTAGTCCGTCAATCTGCTTGCCATAGGGATCTGGGCTACCAATGACCCTTAGTAATACCGCATCGCGTACAGGCCCAGGGACTTGCGCCGCGGCAGGAAGATCCTCGAGTCGAAAGAAAACGCCTTTACTGGTGCCACCCCGCATGTAGGTTGCGGGGATTTTGATCTGAGGGGGAAACGACATAAAGGGTCCTAGGCTGCTTTTGATTCCAGAAAGTCTTGGGCAAATCGTTGCAAGACACCGCCCGCTTCGTAAATGGAGACTTCCTCTGCCGTATCCAGCCGACACAAGACAGGGACCTGCTCGGATATCCCATTCTTGCGATGGATGACGAGGGTGAGTGTGGCGCGTGGTGTGCGATTTCCGATGACATCGAAGGTCTCGGTGCCATCAATCCCGAGGGTGAGACGGGTTGTGCCGGGCTGGAATTCCAAGGGCAGAACGCCCATCCCAACGAGGTTGGTCCGGTGAATACGCTCAAATCCCTCTGCAACAATCGCCTCGACACCCGCGAGCCGCACGCCTTTTGCGGCCCAGTCACGGGAAGAGCCCTGGCCATAGTCGGCTCCCGCGATGATGATCAATGGCTGCTTGCGGTTCATGTAGGTTTCAATTGCCTCCCACATCCGCATGACGTTGCCTTCTGGTTCAATGCGAGCCAGTGAGCCCTGAACCACCTTGCCATTTTCTTTCACCATCTCGTTCAGCAGCTTAGGATTCGCAAAGGTGGCACGCTGTGCGGTGAGATGGTCCCCGCGGTGGGTGGCGTAGGAGTTAAAGTCTTCCTCTGGAAGCCCCATTTTTGCCAGATATTCGCCTGCTGCGCTGTCGAGCAAGATCGCATTCGATGGCGATAGATGATCGGTGGTGATGTTATCGCCCAGCACCGCCAACGGCCGCATGCCACGCATGGTGCGTTCGCCCGCAAGGGCGCCTTCCCAGTATGGGGGCCGACGAATGTAGGTGCTCTTGGGGCGCCATTCATACAAAGGGCTGACTTTCTCGCCGCCATCCAGTCGAACCTTAAACATCGGCTCATAGACGCTGCGGAACTGTTCGGGTTTCACGCTCTTGGCAATCACCGCATCAATCTCTTCATCGGTCGGCCAGAGATCCTCAAGATGAATTGGCTTGCCATCGGCGGTCTGACCGAAGCTGTCTTTTTCAATATCGAAACGAATGGTCCCCGCGAGCGCATAGGCGACGACCAAAGGAGGGGATGCCAGGAAGGCTTGTTTCGCGTAGGGATGAATGCGACCGTCAAAGTTTCGATTACCGGATAACACCGCCGTGGCATAGAGATCACGATCAATGATCTCCTGTTGGATCTTTGGATCTAATGCGCCGCTCATACCGTTACAGGTCGTGCAGGCAAATGCGACGACACCAAATCCAAGTTGCTCTAGCTCTGGAAGTAGGGCGGCTTCTTCCAGGTACAGGGCCACTGCCTTCGAGCCTGGCGCCAGGGAGCTCTTCACCCAGGGCTTTCGGGTTAATCCTAGACGATTGGCATTTCGGGCCAGTAGGCCTGCCGCCACCATATTGCGAGGGTTGTTGGTGTTGGTACAGCTGGTAATCGCAGCGATGATCACTGCACCGTCTGGCATGAGACCTGGTGTGGTTTCGACCTTTCCGGTGATGCCTTGGCTGGCAAGATCGGTAGTTGCCACGCGTTTATGAGGGTTCGATGGTCCTGCGATGTTGCGAACGACTGTCGAGAGATCAAACTGCAGTACCCGCTCATAGTCGGCGTTTTTCAACTGATCCGCCCAAAGGCCCGTCTGTTTCGCATAGGATTCTACAAGGCGCACCAGACTGTCATCGCGACCGGTGAGTCGCAGATAGCGTAGCGTCTGGTCATCAATGTAGAACATGGCCGCGGTCGCACCGAATTCGGGCGCCATGTTTGAGATGGTGGCTCTGTCACTCAGGGTGAGGGCTGAGGCCCCTTCTCCAAAAAACTCCAGATACGCAGAGACCACCCGTTGCTTACGCAGAAACTCGGTCAATGCTAAGACGACATCGGTGGCCGTGATGCCAGGCTGTGGGCGGCCGGTGAGGTGCACACCGACAATTTCGGGAAGACGCATGTAGGAGGCTCGGCCTAGCATGACGCTTTCCGCTTCAAGCCCGCCGACGCCAATCGCAATGACGCCAAGGGCATCGACCATCGGCGTGTGGCTATCAGTACCGACGAGCGTGTCGGGAAATGCCACATTGTCTTTGACCTGAATGACTGGCGACATCCGCTCTAGGTTGATCTGATGGAGGATGCCGTTCCCTGGGGGAATCACATCAACATTTCGAAAAGCCTTCCGTGTCCATTCAATGAAATGAAAACGGTCCTCATTCCGTCGGTCTTCGATGGCCCGGTTCTTATCGAAGGCCTGAGGATCATCGCCGCCACACTCGACCGCAAGCGAATGGTCCACGACCAGCTGTGTCGGAACGACGGGATTCACCTGTGAGGGATCTCCGCCTTTTTCAGCAATAGCATCGCGCAATCCGGCGAGATCCACAAGTGCGGTCTGACCAAGAATGTCATGGCAGACCACGCGCGCTGGAAACCAAGGGAAGTCGAGATCACGTTTGCGATCGATAATCTGAAGCAGTGCATCGTGTAGCGCCGCTGGGTCACACCGACGCACGAGATTTTCGGCGAGCACTTTCGAGGTGTATGGCAGCCTGTCATAGGCGCCGGGGCGAATTGCCTCTACGGCCTCACGCGTGTCATAAAAATCGACCGTAGTACCAGGCAGGGGCTTACGATGAGCGGTGTTCATGGGCGACCTCGTTTACTTACGCTTCTCGATCGGAACAAATGCCTGGTCTTCCGGTCCGATGTAGTTCGCGCTCGGACGAATGATCTTGCCGTCCGCGCGCTGCTCAATGATGTGGGCACTCCAGCCTGAGGTACGGGAGATGACAAAGAGTGGGGTAAACATGGCGGTCGGGACCCCCATCATGTGATAGCTCACCGCGCTAAACCAGTCGAGGTTGGGGAACATCTTCTTGGCATCGGCCATGACAGATTCAAGGCGCTCGGCAATATCAAACATCTTGGTGTCTTTGGCCATGAGTGAGAGTCGGCGTGCGACCTCTTTAATCACTTTGTTTCGTGGGTCCGCAATGGTGTAGACCGGGTGTCCAAATCCAATCACCACTTCTTTGGCCTCGACCCGACGACGAATATCCGCTTCCGCCTCATCTGGGGTGTCATACCGTTTCTGAACTTCGAAGGCGACTTCGTTCGCGCCGCCGTGCTTCGGGCCGCGCAGCGCGCCGATGGCCCCCGTAATACTGCTGTAGAAGTCTGCGCCGGTGCCGGCGACGACGCGGGCCGCAAAGGTTGATGCGTTAAATTCGTGCTCGGCATACAAGATCAGTGACGTGTGCATGGCACGGACCCACTCGTCAGGGGGCGTGCGGCCGTGCAGCAGATGCAGGAAGTGACCGCCGATTGAGTCATCGTCCGTTTCGGTGTCGATCATCTTGCCGTTATGGCTGTAGTGGTACCAGTAGAGCAGCATGGAGCCCAGTGAGGCCATGAGTCGATCAGCGATGTCGCGCGCACCCGGCGCAGCATGGTCATCTTTCTCCGGCAGGTTGCATCCAAGTGCCGACACGGCCGTCCGCATCACATCCATCGGATGGGACGATGCAGGTAACGATTCCAGCGCCTGCATGACATTCGCGGGGATCCCGCGCAGTGCCTTGAGCTTGGCCTTGTAACCATTGAGCTCGGCTAACGTTGGGAGCTTTCCATGGACCAATAGATAGGCGATCTCTTCAAATTCGCAGGTCTCTGCGAGATCGAGAATGTCATAGCCTCGGTACGCCAGATCGTTGCCAGTACGTCCGACAGTACATAACGCGGTGTTGCCGGCAGTCACGCCAGAAAGCGCGACGGATTTTTTGGGTTTTGGGGTGTTAGGGGCGAGTTCTGAAGAAGTGGTCATGGTCAGTCAGTGTGGTCAAAAAGAGAGAAACAGAAAATGGCAAGGAAGAAATTGGACATGGCGGGGGACCAGAAAAACAAGGCGACCGTAAAGTCGCCTTGTCTGCCCTATTTATTTTGGAACAAGGCGTCGAGTTTGTTCTCGTAGTCCCAGTATCCAATTGAGTCGTAGAGCTCTTGACGGGTCTGCATCATTGAGACGACGTTCTTCTGGGTGCCGTCTTTGCGAACTGCTTGATAGACGGTCTCGGCGGCCTTGTTCATCGCGCGAAACGCGGACAGAGGATAGAGCGCCATAGCAACATCCGCTGTTCTTAGCTCATCCGTGGTGTAGAGCGGTGTCGCGCCAAACTCGGTGATGTTTGCGAGGACAGGAACCTTCACGGCCTTTGCAAATTCCTTGTACATCGACAGTTCGGTCATCGCCTCGGGGAAGATCGCATCGGCGCCGGCCTCAACACAGGCACAGGCGCGATCGATGGCGGACTGAAGTCCTTCGACGGCGAGCGCATCGGTGCGCGCCATGATCACGAAATCAGGATCCGTTCGTGCATCAACCGCAGCACGAACACGATCCACCATCTCTTCCTGGCTTACGATCGCTTTGCCGGGTCGGTGGCCGCATCGTTTTGCGCCGACCTGGTCTTCGATATGAAGTGCGCCGGCACCGAACTTAATCAGCGACTTTGTCGTCCGGGCGATATTGAAGGCCGACGCACCAAACCCGGTGTCGACGTCGACCAATAAGGGCAGGTCGCAGACATCGGTGATCCGGCGAACATCGGTGAGCACATCGTCGAGCCCAGAGATGCCGAGATCCGGAAGCCCAAGTGATCCGGCGGCGACGCCGCCCCCCGAGAGGTATATGGCCTTGAAACCCGCGCGCTTTGCGAGCAGCGCATGGTTTGCATTGATCGCGCCGATGATCTGTAGTGGTTTTTCTTGCGCAAGTGCCTCGCGGAAACGACGCCCTGCGGATGTTGTCGGCTGCGACATACCTCTTCTCCCTGATTGGTGCCACTTGGTATGCACTGGACGATACGGGAATCGAACCCCCCTGAGAATGCGTGATTTTGGACCTACCCTTCGTCATTTGCGAAGGGTGAAGGGCTCCGGTAAAGTGAGGACATGAATCTGGACCCTTTTTTGACGGCCACGGGGGCTGTTGCCATCGGGGAGATTGGGGATAAGACCCAGCTCCTGACCCTCGTCCTTGCCGCGCGTTTTCCGAAGCCGCTTCCGATTCTCGCG
>JACCDJ010479670.1_pt1 | contig 12385 bp, 12 predicted proteins | sample 7444481 | NCBI WGS metagenome assembly JACCDJ01 (sample SAMN15323435, study PRJNA562643) | freshwater metagenome | isolation source: river surface water | place: USA:Blue River Watershed | collected 2017-08-15 | reverse complement strand
TAATTTCTTGATCGGACTCCGTGAAGGCCTGGAGGCCGCACTTGTTGTAGGTATTTTGATCGCCTATCTCAAGAAGATTAACCAGGGGGATAAGACCCATTACATCTGGAAGGGCGTCTTTGCAGCGATCGCGCTCTCAACCGCCTTCGGCTCATTCTTTACCATCTCCTCGATCCACCTCGAGGGCGATGCCGAGCCGCTCGTGGCCGGAATTTTATCTTTCGTCGCATCAGCCTTGATTACCTGGATGGTTCTCTGGCTTGGAAAGAAGGCGCGTTTTCTCAAGGCAGAGCTTGAGGGCTCGATTGATCGCGCGCTCGCTACCGGTGCTGGCTCACTCTTTGCGCTTGCCTTCTTCGCGGTTGGTCGCGAAGGTTTAGAGACAGCAATCTTTATCTGGAACGGAGCGATGGCATCGCAAGATGCAGCGCTAACTGTCTTCGGTACATTTTTAGGAATTGCTGTTTCAGTAGTAGCTGGTTACCTGCTCTACCGCGGTGCGCTCAAACTTAATTTAGCGAAGTTCTTCCGCTACAGCGGAATCGCACTCATCGTTGTTGCTGCTGGAATGTTCTCGTACGGAATCCATGAGTTCCAGGAGATCGGCTTGATTCCAGGTGATGCCAATAAGCTCTATGACATCTCAAATATCATCAGCAAAGAGAGCATCTTGGGATCTGTATTGAAGGGGCTCCTCAACTTCACCCCAACACCATCAGTTCTTCAGGCAATCGGCTGGACGGCATTTATCGCAGTTGTTTCGCACTTCTTCTTTAAGAAGCCAGCTGCGGCTAAAAAGGAGATGGCGAACGCCTAATTCCAAGTAATTTGCATAGTAAAGCAAAGAGCCCCGGCAGCTACCTGCCGGGGCTCTTTGCTTCTCACGTTTATACGAGATCGAAACGATCTGCGTTCATTACCTTTACCCAAGCTGCTACGAAATCGTTGATGAACTTATCGCGATTGTCATCTTGAGCATAGACCTCAGCGTAGGCGCGCAAGATTGAGTTTGAGCCGAAGACCAGATCAGCGCGAGTAGCGGTAAATTTCACTTCACCAGTCTTGCGATTGCGAAGGTTGTAGAGGTTTGAACCGGCTGGCTCCCAGACATAAGTCATATCTGTCAGATTGATGAAGAAGTCATTGGTCAGCGCACCAACGCGATCAGTGAATACTCCATGTGTGCTGCCACCAAAGTTGGTTCCGAGAACGCGCAATCCACCAAGGAGAACAGTCATCTCTGGACCGGTAAGACCCATCAACTGTGCGCGATCAAGGAGGAGCTCCTCTGGGCTGACGGAGTAATCCTTCTGGAGGTAGTTCCGGAAACCATCATGGATTGGTTCAAGAACTGCAAATGATTCGAGATCAGTTTGTTCTTGAGTTGCATCGCCACGACCGGGTGCGAATGGAACTGTGAGTGTGGTGCCAGCTTCCTTCGCCGCCTTCTCGATACCAACATTGCCAGCGAGAACGATGACATCGGCAATTGATGCACCGCTTGAAGCTGCAATTGGTTCGAGGACTGAGAGAACGCGAGCAAGGCGAGTTGGCTCGTTTCCTTCCCAGCTCTTCTGAGGCTCGAGGCGAATACGTGCGCCATTAGCGCCGCCACGGTTATCTGAGCCGCGGAAGGTGCGTGCGCTATCCCATGCAGTAGCAACTAACTCGCTAACGGTGAGATCGGTTGCAGCAATCTTCGCCTTTACCTCTTCAACGTTGTAGTTGGAGCTACCTGCTGGAATTGGATCCTGCCAGATGAGATCTTCCTTTGGAACATCTGGTCCGAAGTAGCGGCTCTTTGGTCCTAAGTCACGGTGGGTGAGCTTGAACCAAGCGCGTGCAAAGACCTCACTAAAGTAATCTGGATTTGCGTAGAACTTCTCGGAGATTGCGCGGTATGCCGGATCGACCTTCATCGCCATATCGGCATCGGTCATCATCGGGTTGTAGCGAATCGATGGATCTTCAACGTCGACTGGCTTATCTTCCTCTTTAATATTAATTGGCTCCCATTGGTGAGCGCCGGCTGGTGACTTGGTGAGCTCCCACTCGTAGTTGAGTAGTAGGTGGAAGTAACCGTTATCCCACTGCGTTGGATGAGTTGTCCATGCGCCTTCAATGCCAGAGGTCACAGTGTCGCGACCGATGCCACGGGTAGTGTGGTTCATCCAGCCGAGACCCGCCTCTTCAATCGGCGCACCTTCTGGCGCAGGGCCAAGGTTTGATGCCTTGCCATTTCCATGTGCCTTACCAACGGTATGTCCGCCAGCGGTGAGAGCAACGGTCTCTTCATCGTTCATCGCCATACGCGCAAAAGTCTCACGGACGTGAGCTGCGGTGCGAAGTGGATCTGGATTTCCATTGACACCTTCAGGGTTCACATAGATGAGGCCCATATGTACCGCGGCAAGTGGGTTCTCTAGCGTTGTCGCATCATCGAGATTTGCATAGCGCTGCTCAGATGGTGCGAGGAACTCAGTCTCGCTGCCCCAATAAATATCTTTCTCCGGGTGCCAGATATCCTCGCGACCAAATGCGAAGCCGTAAGTCTTTAGCCCCATTGATTCGTAAGCGATGGTTCCGGCGTAAGCAAGGAGATCGGCCCAGCTGACTTTGTTGCCGTACTTCTTCTTAATTGGCCAGAGAAGGCGACGGGCCTTGTCGAGATTTCCATTATCTGGCCATGAGTTAAGCGGTGCGAAGCGATTGTTTCCGGTGCCTGCACCACCGCGACCATCGGCGACACGATACGAACCGGCGGCGTGCCAGGTGAGGCGAATAAAGAGCCCGCCATAGTGGCCCCAGTCTGCTGGCCACCAATCCTGCGAATCTGTCATGAGTGCATGGAGATCGCGCTTGAGGGCAGGGATATCAAGCTTCTTTAATTCTTCGTGATAATTAAAATCTGCGCCAAGTGGATTGGTCTTGGTGTCATGTTGATGAAGAATGTCGAGGTTGAGCGCATTGGGCCACCATTGATGATTGGTTGCGCCAGCTGTGGTCATTGCGCCATGAGCTACCGGGCACTTGCCTGAATCTTGCATCTGAGAATCCTCCGCTTATTGAATCGTGTGGGGAGTTTAACGATGTCGCGGAGGAGTTTCTCGCTGAAAATAAGGTCTCAGTTAGTTGAAATTTCAACTATATTAGTTTAAGATTCAACCATACCGTCCAACGCGGTCACCCCAAACCACCCCTCGAAATAAAGGAAAATCAATGTCAGTTCTAGCCTCTCTTCCAGCAGGTACTTACTCAATCGACGCTTCACATAGCCGTGTTGGCTTCAGCGCCCGCCACGCCATGGTGACCAAGGTCCGCGGCTCATTTAACGATTACACAGGATCTGCAGTTGTCGCCGATGGCGGTGCAACACTCTCAATCGAGATCTCAGCAGCCTCTATCGATACTCGTAGCGCAGATCGCGATGGCCACCTCCAATCTCCAGATTTCTTCGATGTTGCCAATTTTCCAAAGATCACCTTTAAGTCAACATCAGTAAAGGATGGCGGAGCTGGAATCATCGTTGATGGCGAACTCACCATCAAAGATGTAACTAAGCCACTCACAATAGAGTTCGAATACACCGGTACAGCAAAGGACCCATTCGGCAACGACCGTTATGGCTTTGAAGGTTCATCTGAGATCAACCGTAAGGATTTCGGTTTAACTTGGAATGCAGCCCTTGAGACCGGCGGACTCTTGGTCTCCGAGAACATCAAGCTTGAGTTTGAAATCTCAACAATCGCGACTAAGTAATCTCTTTCCTCGAAAATAGCCCCGTGCATCTGTACGGGGCTATTTCTCTGCCCTTAAGATTTACCTATGGCAGTTAGCGATGGTGACCGAGAGAGATACTTCCCGCTGATAGAGAAGAAGTACGGCGAGAAGATGTCCTACTGGTTCAAAGTGATGAAGCAGCTTGAGGGAGAGAAGTACCCGGTTCAAGTTGCCCACCTCAAAGAGAATTATGGATTTTCGCAAGCGCACGCCAACGCTCTGGTCATGTATTCGCGCGGATCTACATCTTCAAGACGCTTTGAAACCCCGGCTGAGTTCTATAAATCTGTGACACCTCAGCAGGCCAAGACGATGAAGGCAATCTTTAAAGCCATCACCAGTAAGTTCCCTGAACTTGAACTGGTCATTGCCTGGAACCAGCCGATGTTGAAGATCGATAAGCATTACATCTTTGGCTGCTCGGCAGCAACGAACCACATTTTGATTGCTCCATGGGACCTGGATGTGCTTAAGAAATACACACCTAAGTTTAAGAACTATAAAGTCAATAAGAAGACGATTGCGCTACCCAACGATTGGGAAGTTGATGCCAAGTTATTACAGGCGATGGCAAAAGATAGCCTCGCCGCCCTTTAACCCTCTGCCATCTGTCTTAAGCGTTCTTTAATAATCTTCTTGAGTAGCGTCTTCGGAAAAGGTTTATCGCGATCGAAGTGGATAGAGCCTTTTGTCTGCTCGTAATTGGCTAGCTCGTCTTTCATTCGAGCTCCAAGTGATCCGCTGTAAGGAAAAATGCTGTTGTGGTTCTTAAAGCCATCAAAACCAATAACGCCTTTGCCATCTATTGCAAAGGTAGGGATGCCGTACTCGATTACCTCTTTCGCCTCCGGAAGTCCCTCGGCGATAACTTGTCGCACCGCCTGAAGAGCATCGCGCTGTGGCTTATCAAACTTCCTTAGATGTGCCGTAACTTCAGCTTTACTCATTCTCGGCAAGATCCTTTAATCTCACTAGAGATTTAGCGATAGTTATCTCTGTCCATGGGTAAGCTTTTCGAAATTGAAGCCACTTTTTGGCGAGAAATGGAGCTGTTCGAGCATCGAAAGTCTCGGTGACGCGGGTTCGACTTGCGGTAATTTCAATCAATTCATAACGCCAAATCCACCTACCCAGGTGGCGCCAAGCAATCACCTTATTCTCTTCATATTCAACAACCGTATTGGTCACTTGATAGTTAATTCCAAGTCGCATCTTCATTCCAAATTTGGCGCCCAGAAAGAGTTTCTTGGGACCGCTGAAGTTAGAACGAATAGTTCTGCTGCCATCGAAATCTTGGTGGCGATGAGGATTTGAGATGATTGAGAAAATTGCACTTGCACTGGCCTCAATCTCGATTGTTGCTGATTTCGTACGATCATGGCCTGTATTGAGGATTTCAGCGCGAATCTTTGGTGAACTCATATTGGGATGCTAACTAAGTTCGGAGCATAATTAAAGTATTCTTCACGCATGACTTTCACAGATCTCAATCTCATTGGCGTTCTAGTCGCCTTCTTTATCTCATTTGTTAGCGGAGCCATCTGGTTTGGCCCAAAGACCTTCTATCCAATTTGGATGAAAGCCAAAGGCGTTTCATCTGGCCAGCTCACCCACCAGCAGAATAAACCGGCAATCCTCTTTGGCGGAACCATTGTGGGAGTGCTCGTACAGACCCTCACTGTGGCGCTCCTCGTCACCTCGCTTCAGGCAGGAAACCCAGAGTTCTCAATCCTCGATGGCGCTCTCGTCGGTGCGGCCGTCGGAATTGGAATTGCGGCATTTGCCTCACTCTCTCACCGTCTTTTCGGTGGCGACACCTTCAAAGTCTGGATTATCGAGACTGCAAATGACGCAATTAATTTAACAATTGCTGGCGCAGTGGTTACGTTCTTTAACTGAATCGGTGTTTGAGATGAACCAGTACGAAAACGAAGTAAAGGAACGTTGGGGCGATACCGATGCTTATAAGCAATCGACTGCTCGGACTTCGAAATATACGCAAGCAGATTTTGCTGCGGCCAAGATAGATCAAGAGGCGGCAACTGAACTCTTTGTTATGGCATTCGGAAATAGTTATTCGGTGAATTCAGAGGAGGCGCAAAGAGCAGTGGTAGCTCATCGTGCTGCGATTACTAAGTGGTTCTATGACTGTTCAATTGAGATGCAGAAGAATCTCGCATTGATGTATGTCGGAGATCCTCGATTTAAGGCCTACTACGATGGCCGAGCAAAAGGATTGGCACAATATGTGCATGATGCCATTATGGCTCAATAGTTAATTCAAAATTCCAATATTGACCAAGATCGTATTTACCGCGCCTACTATCTTTCCCTGAAGCTGAAAGATAGATGTAATCACATCTGCAAATGGCTCAACGAGGTGACTGTACTCAGTCTCATATATACCGAAGACAATGAGATAGAGCCCCACAGCAATCAAGAAGATTGCTGAAACAACTTCGATGATTCGCATGGAGTTTCGAATGCGCTTGAGGGTAGCTTGCGAGAACAGTGCGATGAGTGCGATGACCACGATTGTCACAGACATGCCAAGGGCGTAGAAGAGGTAAGTCTTGAGAGTCCCGAAGAGACCGAGATCGAGCGAGGCGCTAGTCGCCGCCAAAAGGGGGCCGATAGTGCAACTCACCGACCCAAGTGCAAATGTGACCCCGTAGAGGTAGAGGCTCTTTAGCCGAGTAGAAGGCGCGGTATTGGGGCTCCATAACTTCTTCAGAAATACGGCACGTCCAAGCACGGTGGCCACACCAAGGGCAATCAATAGGACGCCAATAGTGATTGTCACGATCGGCAGATAACGCTGGATCGAAGTACTGATCGGAAAGATCACCGCGGCAAAGAGGGCAAATACCGAGATAACACCCAAGGACATCAGCGATGAGAATTGGAGCGCTCTACCGGTAAGTTGAAGCGGACTTAGCTTCTTAGTTGAGGAGTTGATCAACATCGTCATATAAGCCGGGAGCATGGCAAAACCACACGGATTAAATGTGGCAAAGACGCCAGCGGCAAAGACGAGCGATAAATCCTGTGAGCTACTCATTTCTTCGCGGTGAGCGCTACCAATTTCTTCGCCAGGAACTCTTCATCGCTTGGACCGACCTTCGACGAGATCTTTCCCTTTGCATCTACAAAGATCAGAGTTGGCTGGATGATGACCCCAAAGCGATTCCAAATCTTTCCACTTTCGTCATTGAGATTGGTAAAGATTGAAGTTCCGGTATGGGTTACAAAATCTGCCATCTCTTCACCAGATCCGAGCGCACCTACGCCGAGGAAATTGACCTTGCCCTTGTACTTTTCGGCGGCAGCAACAATATAGGCAGATTCGTTCTTGCAGATTGCACACCAGGGAGCCCAGAACCAGATCACCGTCGGCTTCTTATTTGCCAGGACCTTTGATGAGAAGCTCTTGCCATCAACAGTCTTTGCAGTAAAGGTGAGTTTGGCTTTATTGGTCGTAAATGAACTCTGGAAATTTGCCTCGGCAGGTGCGATCGCAAGCGCTGACCCCACTGCTATCGAAAGCGCTGATAGCAGTGAGATGAGAGCACGTCTCTTCTTCATTGATTCCTACTCAATCTTGTCGAGCTTGAGCTTAATGCCAAGCCATGCGCCGATAAAGGAGAAGAGGAAGAAGGTCCAACCTGAGAGCGCAAATGCCTGGCTACCAGAGAGGAGATTTCCCACGGTGCAACCGAGGCTGGTAAATGAACCCCAGCCAAGGAGAATTCCGCCAACAATGGAAGATCCTGTTCCCTTGAGAGTCGGAATCTGTGGCTTAAATCGATTGCCAGAGATAGATGCTGCAAGAGCTGCAGTAAAGAAGCCGATTACCAGCCAACCATTGTTGGTAATCGTCTCAACCGCAGCACCGATACATCCTGACAGCCCATCAAGACCAACAAGCTCTGGATAGAGGTTGTACTTGGTACCGATTGACTGCGCAATCGTGTTGAGCTGTCGAGTTGTGCCAAGCGGCTCGATTCGCAGGTAGGCAGCGATTCCAACAAGGCCCACAATAGTGCCGGTGATAAATGGGTTCCAACGCTTCTTGATCAAAGCGTTGCGAATCTGTGCCCACTCAATCTCGCCAGTTCCATGAACTTCACGTTCTGCAGGATTGCTCCGTGTGATGAGGAAGTAGAGAGCAACGCCGATCAAAGCAAGAGTGAGAGCGAGCGAACCGGCATACCCGAGGTAATGAGGTAACCAGAGCTTCGGTGCTCCTTCGATAAAGGTGCGATAGATGAAGTTCCAAGAGTTGAAAGAGAGGATGAAGCCGATGATGACTCCGATCAGCCCTGGAATTGCACGCAGGTAGCCTTGAGTCAGTCGGAAGAACTGACCTGAGATACAGGCACCTGCTAGCGCCATACCGATACCAAATGCGAGGCCACCGAGAACGAGAGCCAAACTCAAAGGTCCGATATGTGCCGATGGTGGCAGTTGGTCTATACCAGGAACCGGTAAAAAGATTCCGAAGATCACGGTGTAACCGATGGCGCCGACTGCAAGTGAGGTAAAGATTGCAATCAGCCCATAGTTCTTACGCTCATTGATTGAATCTCTAAAGATGCAGAAGATGCAGAAACGTCCGCGTTCAAATGCGATACCGAGTGCTACACCAATGAGTAGCGATGTTGCTGCTTTGGAACCGTAGGTTTCGCTCTTCTCGAGTACTTGAGAGAGAACTACCAGGAGCGCGATAATCACGCCCGCAATGGCGGTACGAATGGAGTCTTTACGACTCCATTCGTACTTAGTTTCTACTGAACTCACTTAGAAGCTGCCACAGTCTCAATGACCGCCTCTGGAGCGGTTGCTGCGAATTCGAACCAAGATCCGTCGTAGTTCTTCACATTTGTGTTACCCAGGATCTGAGTGAGTGCGAACCATGATGCTGATGCAAGGAGACCAGTACCGCAGTAGAGAATCACCTTTGTGTCCTTGGTTACTCCGACAGCCGCATATGCTGCCTTGATATCTGCAGCTGACTTAAATGTGCCATCAGAGTTGAGGATGTTTGCTGTTGGGATGCTCTTAGCAGTTGCGATATGTCCTGCCTTTGCAGCTGTTCCAAGACCAGTTGCAGCGCCCTTGCCTTCGTAGCTAGCGCTATCGCGAGTGTCGACGATGATGGCACGTGATGCAGCCTTCTTCTTCGCATTGAGGATTACCTCTTCGATCTTTGCGCGGAGCTTTGTAGATGCTGATTTAGCCTTAAATGTTCCAGTTGCCTTCGCTGGAGTTGCTGCGAAAGTTGTTGCTCCACCAGTTGAAGTCCACTTCTGGAGTCCGCCATCGAGGAGTCGAACATCTGGGTGGCCATAGAGGTTAAAGACCCAGGCTCCCCAGGTAGCGCGGAGGTTTGACTTTCCTTCGTGGTAGAGAACAACGGTTGACTTATCGGTGACGCCAAGTCGCTTGACAACCTTGTCGAAGTTTCCGCGAGTGACAACGCCGTTCTTAAGCTTTGACTCTGAAGAGTTTGCAAGCTCGGTCTTCCAATCGATGTACTGAGCTCCTTCGATATGAGTGCGTGCATAGACTGCGTTATCGGCATCGCCGACGTGGAGAAGGATGAGATTTGGATCAGCGAGATTTGCTTTAAGCCAAGTTGTTGAAACAAGCGCCTTCGTTGGCGTTGACTCTGTTACTGCACTTGCAGATGGAACGATAGCCGTCGAGAAGAGAGCGGCGATAAGTGAAAATAGCGTGAATTTCTTTAACATGATTCTCCAAATTAAGGATTAGTAAGTTTGATAAATAAATGAAAAATAACTTGCTTTTGCTGCGGGCTGAAGGTGTAGATCAGCAACAGATAGTGTCAATGCGGCAGTAATCGACGATACGTCGCTTAGTTAAATTAACTGCCTGATTTCGCATGGGTGGGAGGCTAACGAAGTCAAATTCGTATTGCAACACACATATAATTCACATCTGCAAGTAAATTGCATCTGCACAATTTACGAAGAAACTAAAGGTCCATTTGAGAGCCGAGGGTAATTACACGGCTCTCTGGTAAGCCAAAGTAAGTTGATGCGGTCGCAGAATTTCGATGAAGTATGCCAAATACCTTCTCGGTATATCCCTTGAGGTTGCCCTCGGAAGTCTCTAAGAATTTGCGATCGGCGAGGTAGTAAGTGCATTTTGCTTCGTCATCGGCCGGCATTACATTTTCAATAATCGCTCTTTGAATATTTACATCCTGCTTGAATCCAACCCAGACGTAGAGCTGTCTTACCCGTGAATTGACCTCTTTTATAATCGGTTTAGCTGTGACTACCGGGACATCGCCTTGAACCACACTGACAATCAAAATGTCTTCCGGGCAAGAGTGGAGGTTGGTCAATTGTGCAATAAGCGCTTGGGGGACTTTAAGTGCTGATGCCGAGAGATAGATGCCGGTGCCGGGAATGATGGAGATTTTGCCTTCGGCAATGATCGCTTCAACTTCATCCCAAGTCATATCTTGCTTACGTGTCGCCAATTCAAGGGCTCGCTGACCCTTACGCCAGACCAACATGACATAAGTAATGAGCACGCCAATCAATAGAGGCACCCAAGCGCCCTTGAAGATCTTGGTTACTGTTGCTAGGAAGAACGATAAATCGATGGCGATAAGAATTGGGATTACTACGAATAACGCCTTTTTGCTCCACTTGAATTTCTCTGCTGCGATATAACCAAATGCAATGGTTGTCATCAGCATGGTCGCAGAAATTGCAAATGAGTAAGCATTTGCTAACGCGCTGGAAGTCTTGAAATTTACGACTAAGAAGACTGAGCCTAAGCCGACGATCAAATTGATCGCCGGAACATAGATCTGTCCAACAACGGTAGAACTTGTATGGACAATTTTGAGTCGAGGCAAGAGCCCAAGCCGTACCGCTTGCCGAGATAAAGATGCGACGCCGGTGATGAGTGCCTGTGAAGCGATAATTGTTGCCAGCGTTGCCAATACAACTAGAGCTAAACGTGTTGCATCATTAGGCGCTAAGGCGAAGAAGAGACTCTTCTCGCTCCCTGGATTTTCAATGGCAATAACTGCTTGGCCGAGATAGTTGAGCACGAGCGCTGGTGCAACAATAAAGAACCAGGCGATACGTATTGGGCGCTTACCGAAGTGGCCAAGATCTGCATAGAGCGCCTCTGCGCCGGTGATTGCGAGGATGACCGAAGAGAGAATGATGAAGGTGTGGAAGCCATGATGGGCTACATATTCCACTGCATAACTTGGCGATAGTGCTTCGATAACCTCAGGGCGATCTTGGACCTTGAGAAATCCAAGATAGCCAAGGGTTGCAAACCAGATAAGAATTACCGGACCGAAGATCTTGCCGAGGGTTTCACTGCCTTTATATTGAAAACCGAAGAGCAGCACCAAAATCAGGACAGTTATGGGAACGGTCCAACCAGCAAATGTTGGACTGAGCGTCTCTAAGCCTTCGGTCGCTGAAAGTACTGAGATAGCTGGCGTAAGCATTCCATCGGCGACAAGTAGAGCTGTACCTACGAGCATAAAGACAATAAAGAAGAACTTTCTGCCCGAGGTAGCGCTTCGCACCTTATTGGGAAGCAGTGCGAAGAGGGAGAGAATTCCGCCCTCACCATTGTTATCTGCACGCAATACGAAGACGAGATATTTGATCGAGACCACGAGCATGAGTGACCAGAAAATCAGTGAGACAACGCCGTAGATATCGTAAATTTCAGATCCGGCAGTGTGGAGAGATTCACGAAGTGCATAGATTGGGCTGGTTCCGATATCACCAAAGACAACTCCGAGTGCGCCAAGTGTGAGCAGCCCGAGAGAGCCATGGGTACTTGTCTTTTGCATAACTGCCTTCCGAAGCGGTCCGAGAAGTGTATCTAAATTAAGCTGTCGCTAGCCCTGCGGTGCGACGGATAAAATCGACGGTAAGTTTTGGGAAATTCCACATAATCACATGGGCACAGTTCTCGACCACAATCCACTTCGCGTGTTTAGGCAGTACTGATCGATCTTGGGCTAGCTCTTCCGGGAGCGTCTTATCGTTATCGCCGAATACGACAGCGACTTCAACGTGGTGGGGGATATGCGAGTCAAACTTACGCCCACGCAGCCCTTGCCAGAGATGTTTGTAGCCTTTGGATCTCGCCATTGCGATAACTGAGTCACGACATGTTTCATAACTGAGTTCGCGCCACAAATGAGTGATCTTTCTATATCCAATCGCCTTCAATGGTGGCAGGTGATATGCCAGTGGCATAAAGAACTGTGAAATCTTTGCGAGGATGCGAGCATCTAAACTTGCCGGCAATTTCTGAGTTGGACCTGCTTGCCACAAACCAGCTGGCGCTAATGCGGTAACGCTCTTCACTCGATCTGGTGCCACTGCGGCCATCTCCAGCGCAATCCAGCCACCAAGTGAGTTGCCGGCAACATGAAGCTCGGTAATGCCGTGATCACGTTCCATCATCTCAATGACATTATGGGCGAGAGATTTCGGATCAAAGTTTGATTCAGGATTGAGCGGAGCCTCGCCATGACCCGGAAGATCGATGGCATAGACCGAGAAATCTTTAACTAAATCCGAGATTA
>JACCDJ010085019.1_pt1 | contig 12392 bp, 16 predicted proteins | sample 7444481 | NCBI WGS metagenome assembly JACCDJ01 (sample SAMN15323435, study PRJNA562643) | freshwater metagenome | isolation source: river surface water | place: USA:Blue River Watershed | collected 2017-08-15 | reverse complement strand
GTGGTTCAGTCGGTTCTGCTGCGCAAGGGCTAGGTCAGCGGCCATCGCCGTTACCAATTCGTTATCAAAATCTGCAAGATTTCGCCCATCCTGAGAGTTGACTGATAGCGAGCCACCGTATGGGTTCCAAGGGGTAAACACCCGGATATTCAGCGATGACTTTTCGAAAAGTGCATCACCAAAACATAGTGAAAGGCTTCAATTGAAACTATCTAACATTTTGACCGACGGTCAATTTAACATCGTTTACAACATGTTGTCTTTGGGAATCGCAGCGATGCTATTCACATCGATCTTCTTGTTCGTAGCACGCGAGCGCGTACTGCCTCGCTACCGCACTGCCGTAATGGTTTCAGCTACCGTAACCGCGATCGCTGCTTACCACTACTTCAGAATGTTCGAGAACTTCAGCCACGCATTCGCGGTTGATGGCGTGAACAACCCAGCAGCTTACAACGTTGGCTACCGCTACGTTGACTGGCTACTAACCGTTCCACTACTACTAGTTGAGCTTGTTGCAGTACTTGCGCTAGCAAAGGCAGCTCAGAGCTCGCTCTTGAACCGCCTCGTTCCTGCAGCGACAGCAATGATCGTTCTTGGTTACCCAGGCGACGCTCGACTAAACATCATGGACATCCCAGCATCTGTATGGGGTCTTCTATCAACCATTCCATTCCTTTACATCATGTATGTACTGTTCATCGAGCTCGGTAAGAGCTTGACCCGTCAGTCAGCTGAAGTTCAGAAGAAGGTAAAGATCCTACGCTTGTTGCTACTAGCAACCTGGGGTGTCTACCCAATCACCTTCATCTTGGCAATGGATGGCAACACCGTCAGTGCAGACGCGTTCGTAGCTCGTGAAGTTGGTTACTCAATTGCCGACATCCTTGCTAAGTGCCTCTTCGGTCTAATCATCTACTCGATCGCTCGTATCAAGTCAGCTGAAGACGACAAGGAATTCGCTAAGACCGAGTTCAAAGACGCATAAGCAGTAAACCAAAAACTTGCGGGTCACCAATGTTGGTGGCCCGCAAGTCTTTAAGCCATGATTTAGTCATGCCGAAGAAAGACAGCAGCAGCGAGAACGCCGAACTGGCAAACCTGCTGAGGGCCAACATCGAGGCCTCTAATCGAACCACCCACGCCGTGAGGGCCATTGTGCGATTCGCCTTCTTGCAGTTGAGCCTCACCACAATCTGCGGTCTGCTAATCGCCATAGGCGCGGCCATCAACCTGAATCAGGTCTTCGTGCCGCTGTCTTCGCTCACCTGGATAGCCGGCTCGATTTTCGCCGGGCTTACCGCGCGCCGCGACCTAAAGGCCTCGGCTGTTCCAAAGAGCTGACCGCTACTTGATTTTGTATTGCTTTAGAAGCGCGGCTACAGCCTTGTGCTGAGCGGCTATGAACGCCGAATTGCGCCTCTGCTCGGCCCGGTTGTTCTCGGTGCTCAAGAAGTCGACCACCTTGCCGGCATTGATCATCAGGTTAGGCAACTTGATTGCGGTGGCCCTTGCCGAAGTGGCCTTCAGCTGCTGCAGGTATAGAGTCTGGCAAGGCTTGTAGGCCAAGCACTTTCTAAACAAGAGTCCGCGCTCTAGGGTCTCGGTTTTGTGGGTCAATTTAATCCACGGATACGCGACATCGGGCTTGTCCATTGCGAAGGTGAAAGTGTCGAGCAACTCGGGGGTCTGACGGTTCTCGCCGAAGGTCTGGTCGGCTCCCCAGGGCAAGAATGTGAACACGCCTTTTGAATTGCTGCGCAAGAAATAGTTGTTGATGATCGGGCCGGAGTAGGCATCCCAGTGGCCAATGAAGTTATCGACGGCAAACATTTTCACCATCGAAGTGCGGTCGACGCGTTTGGCTAGGCCGTCCCACCAGGCTTTGCCCGGTTCAACGTTCGCGGCCTCAATCAGAGCGGTTAGGTCGGCCTTGTTTGGTGTGGTTCCCCAGCCCTCATCGACGGTGAACTTGCCTTCGATCTCGCCGCCACTATCGTTGCCCGGCTTGAGGTCGGCAAAGGCCTGACCTTCGTAGAGGTGTTGGGTTGGGTCTTTGAAGCGCTTGCTCAAGAAGATGTCGTCTGGGGTTTCAACATTGATGTAGACGCCCTTAGATTTGCCATTGACGAACACTTCGGCCCAGCCGGTGTTTGGCGCAACGACACCCATCGCATTGTAAAGACGGTAGGCACCAAGTTCGTGAACCAAAGAGTTGTCTTGGGTAAGCGAGTGTAGGGTCATGTTCTTGAGCCCCAAGAATCGCTGACCCTTTAGGGCATCGCCCCAGTTGAACTGAATTCTCATCGAAGGCTTCTGCTTAAGTGGCTGAAGCGAGGTGCTGCCCTTGAGCCGAATGCCGATGTTAATCTGGTCAGAAACAAGCTCGCCCTGAACAAACTTGACCTTTGCCGGTACATACTTTTTCAGTGTCGCCCAAGTGTTCAAAGAGCTTTCGCTGGCTGGTGGAATCTCAAGGTAGACCTCTGTGATCTTTGCGACGCTATAGATGTCGGTGAGTTTGATTGTGGTTACGGCCTGCGCGGGCTGCAACGACACTGCGACGAGGGCCAAAGAAAGAAGGGCGGCTGCGAAAGGCCGAAACTTGATGATGAATTTAGCCATGAAGAGTAATCTAGCCTAATGACCGACATCACGCTCATCCCGTTTCTCGGAGCCTTAGCGCTCGACATAGTCTCGATAATTTTGCTTGCCTTCGTCTTCTATTACCGCAGGCACAGAAATCGCGACATGACAATTGCAATTGCGGTCATCAACGTTGCGCTGTTTGCGCTCGCGGGCGCGCTGGCCTCGTTCACCCTCTCGCTCGGTGTGGGCTTCGCATTGTTTGCCGTGATTTCGATCTTGCGCCTTCGCTCGGATGAAGCCGGTTGGCTCGAGATGGCTTATCTTCTTGCCGGTCTTTCGGTTGGTCTGATTCTCGGTTTGCCTGGCTACTCGCTCACGGTTCAGGCCATCTACGCTGCCGTGCTGGTCTTGGCGATCTACCTAATCGACCACCCGAAGCTTCTTCCGTCTGCAAAGAGCAAGCGCATGACCATTTCGGTTGACTTTGTCGAAACCGATCAGGCGGTTTTGGCCAATAAGGTAAATGAGCTGCTCGGCAAGAGGGTTATTTCGATTGAAACCAGGTCGATGGTTGTGGCTCCCCCGAGCATGAAGCTCGAAGTTAAGTACTCAGAGAGCTAAGCGGCGTTCAACCACGCGGGCGATGCGATCTGCCCAAGACTGAGCCGAGCCCTCATCTGCGGCCTCGACCATAACGCGAACCAGCGCCTCTGTTCCTGAGGCTCTAAGCAAGACCCTGCCAGAGCCGTGCAACTCGGCCTCAGCCTCGCGAACGGCGGCCTGAACTTCTTCGTCGCTATCGACTCGAGTCTTGTCGACACCCTTCACATTGATAAGCACCTGCGGCAACACTGTCATAACCTTGGCCAGCTCGGCAAGTGGCTTACCCTTGCGAGCAACCTCGGCGGCAAGCTTCATTCCCGTGAGAATGCCGTCGCCGGTCGTTGCGTAACGAGAGAAGATCACGTGGCCAGACTGTTCTCCTCCGAGCGTGTAGCCACCGTGGCGAATCTGCTCGAGCACATAGCGGTCGCCCACCTTGGTCTCAATGACATCGATGCCGGCAGATTGCATGGCAATCTTTAGACCGAGGTTGCTCATCACGGTTGCCACCAGGGTGTTGCGCGCGAGTTGACCGCGCTCTTTCAAACTGAGTGCCATGATGGCCATGATTTCGTCGCCGTCGACGATTTTGCCGGTGTGGTCAACCGCGAGGCAACGGTCGGCATCGCCATCGTGCGCGATTCCAAGATCTGCGTTGTGTTCGAGCACTGCTGACTGCAGAGCACTCAGGTGCGTCGAGCCGTAACCGAGATTTATGTTGTGGCCGTCTGGGTCTGCACCGATTACGACAACCTTTGCACCGGCGTCAACGAAGGCCTGAGGTGATACTCCAGATGCTGCACCGTGTGCACAGTCGAGAACAATCTTGAGACCGTCAAGTCGATGCGGTAGAGCCTTGAGCAGGTGAACGATGTAGCGATCTTCTGCATCGGCGAATCGCGTGACGTGACCAACCGCGCCACCGATTGGCACTAACTTTTCGGCAGTCATCAGGGCTTCGATTTTGTCTTCGATTTGATCGTCGAGCTTGTGGCCACCGCGTGCGAAAAACTTGATGCCGTTATCGGGTGCAGGGTTGTGCGATGCCGAAATCATCACGCCGAAGTCGGCATCCATGTCGGCGGTTAGAAATGCTGTGGCAGGTGTTGGCAAAACGCCAGCGTCGAAAACATCTACGCCCGAACTGGCTAGACCGGCGGCTACGGCAGCAGCCAAGAACTCACCCGAGATGCGCGGGTCGCGACCGATGATTGCCTTCGGTTTTTCGCCACGATTGCGGCTGTCTTCGCCAAGAACGATTGCTGCTGCCTGAGCGAGCTGCATTGCCATTTCGGCGGTAAGGTCGCGGTTAGCTAACCCACGAACCCCATCGGTGCCAAATAGCCTCGCCATAGTTCGAGATTAGCCGAACGCCCAGAAGAAGCGGTTTAGCGCTTCGAGAACTGCGAAGCCTTACGAGCCTTCTTGAGACCGGCCTTCTTGCGCTCGATGACACGTGGGTCACGCTTCAAGAAGCCAGCCTTCTTTAGTGCTGGACGGTTGTTGTCGCGGTCGATCTCGTTTAGGCAACGTGCGATGCCTAGACGAAGTGCGCCAGCCTGACCAGCAATGCCGCCGCCGCTGATTCGAGCAACTACGTCGTAAGCGCCCTTCAACTCAAGAACGGTGAATGGGTCGGTGATTAACTGCTGGTGCAACCTGTTTGGAAAGTAGTCTTCTAGCGCGCGGCCGTTGACCTTGATAACGCCGGTGCCAGGAACAATGCGCACACGTGCGATTGCCTGCTTGCGACGACCGAGGCCAGCACCTGGCTGAGTCAATGCGCCACGTGACTTGACAGGAGCCTTGGCTGCTGGAGTCTCGGTGCTGTAGCTCTCTGGAGCTGCTTCTGTGGTTTCGTTCTTAGGCATAAGTTCTTCTCGAGTCTTCTCTTGCGCGCTTACTGAGCGACCTGGTCGATGGTGAAAGTCTTTGGCTTCTGAGCAGCGTGTGGGTGCTCTGCGCCACGGTAGACCTTTAGCTTGGTTAGCTGAACTGCGCCAAGCTTGTTCTTTGGAAGCATGCCCTTGATTGCCTTCTCGACAGCCTTCTCTGGGTTCTTCTCTAGCAACTCTGCGTAGGTCGTTGCGGTTAGGCCACCTGGGTAACCAGAGTGGCGGTAAGCCTTCTTCTGAAGCAACTTTGCACCAGTCAAGGCAACCTTCTCGGCGTTGATAATGATCACGAAGTCACCGTTGTCCATGTGCGGAGCGAACGTTGGCTTGTGCTTGCCGCGCAAAAGAGTTGCAGCATGGGTTGCTAGACGACCTAGAACTACATCGGTGGCGTCGATGATGAGCCACTCGTTGTTCAGCTCGTGAGCCTTTGGTGAATAAGTACGCACGTTAAATTGCCTTCTACTTCTTGCTTCGGATGAATCCTCGTAAATTCGCCACGAAAAATCGCGGTTCAGGATTCAGGTTTTCGCCGGGGAAAGCCGGCAACGAGTCACAAGTTTAGCCCGAATTGCAGGCTTTGGTCAAACCCTAGTTTTCGTCTAGAGACCGCAGATTCTGGGCTTTTTCGGCCTGCGCGGCCAGTTGGTCATCGGGTGGGTAGCCGATGGCCAGAAGGCTCAATCCGTGCGGTGAAACGACCTTGTAACTGCCCTCACGGTTGGTCTGCTCGAGCAACTGCTTGATCTTGGCCGGGGTTGCCCTGCCCTGCCCAACGGCAATCAGCGCCCCGACAATCGAGCGAACCATGTTGTGGCAGAAAGCGTCTGCCTGAATCTCAATTTCGACAACTTGGCCTTGCCCGCGCGAAACGGTGATTTCTTGTAATTCACGGATAGTGGTCGAACCCTCGCGAGGCTTGCAGAAGCTGGCGAAGTCGTGCAGGCCGAGCAGGTGTGCGCCGGCCTCATTCATGGCGTCGATGTCGAGCTGCCCGGCGACATCCAAGGTGAATCGGGTTTCGAGCGGGTTCTTGAAGGCGAGGTTGTCGGCAAGGCGATAGCGGTAGCGGCGATTGATTGCGCTAAACCTCGCATCGAAGCCGACTGGGGCGACGCCCACCTTTGAAACACGGATGTCGTCGGCGAGCAGACGGTTGAGCTTGTATGCGATGTCGTCGATTGTCTCGCGCCCGAGTCTGGCCAACTGGCTCTCGGTTAGATCGAAGTGCGCAACCTGGTTGAGCGCGTGAACACCGGCGTCTGTGCGGCCTGCTACTCGAAGCGAGAAGTCGATATCGCTCTCACCAAAAATCAGGTTTAGGGCTTCGAGAAATGCACCTTGAATAGTTCGCAACTCTGGCTGTTTCGACCAGCCAAAGAAGTCGGTGCCGTCGTAGCCGAAATCAATTCTTAAACGAGTGAACCCGTCGACATTTAGGTCAACGGGCTCGCTCATGAGAATCGAGATTACTCTGCTTTGGTCTCTTCTGCAGCAGCTTCTTCGGCAACAGCCTCAGTTGCTTCTGCCTCAACCGCTGCTTCAGCTTCGGCTGGTGCTTCGACCGCGGCTTCTGCTTCAACTGCTGCTGCTTCAACAACTTCGTTTGAAACTTCTTCTTCAACGGCAGCGTCTGCAACAGCGACTGCTGCTCCGGCCTTTACCGCGTTAGTTAGCTTGGTCTTGTTTGCCTTTGGCTTAGCGTTCACTGGCTCTAGAACAAGTTCGATTAGCGCCATTGGAGCGTTGTCGCCCTTGCGGAAACCGAGCTTGGTGATGCGAGTGTAGCCACCCTCGCGGTCTGCGACCTGAGGTGCGATGTTGGTGAACAACTCGTGCACAACTGAACGCTCGGTTAGCTGAGCGATCACGCGACGACGAGATGCTAGGTCTCCGCGCTTCGCGAAGGTCACTAGGCGCTCTGCCAACGGACGAAGGCGCTTGGCCTTGGTCTCGGTGGTAGTGATCTTGCCGTGCTTGAACAACGAAGTTGCCATGTTGCGAAGCATTAGACGCTCGTGCGCTGGTCCGCCTCCGAGACGTGGGCCTTTAGTAGGTGCTGCCATTAGATTTCTCCTCTTGGATTAGCTAGCGGCTTATGCCTGCTGGCCGTCTTCATCGTCGTAGTTTGAGCTGAAGTATGTAGCGTCGAAGCCCGGAACCGAGTCACGGAACTTTAGGCCCATTGAGGTGAGCTTGTCGCGCACCTCGTCGACCGACTTGCTACCGAAGTTGCGAATGTTCATCAACTGGTCTTCTGAAAGGTTGATCAACTCTGCAACAGTGTTGATGCCTTCGCGCTTTAGGCAGTTGTATGAGCGAACGGTTAGGTCTAGGTCTTCGATTGGCATTGCCAACTCTGGTGAGAGGTTTGACTCAACCGGAGCAGCTCCAAGCTCGATGCCCTCTGCTGCTTCGTTCAGCTCTTTTGCAAGACCGAACAGTGCAACCAAGGTGCTACCAGCTGATGCGAAGGCGTCGTCTGGTGCCATCGATGGCTTGGTCTCAACGTCAACAACTAGCTTGTCGAAGTTGGTGAACTCACCGGCACGAGTTGCCTCGACGCGGTATGAAACCTTTAGCACCGGCGAGTAGATCGAGTCGATTGGAATCCAGTCGGCGTCTGCGTTTGGGTTGCGGTTCTGCGAAGCCTGAACGTAGCCACGGCCACGCTCGATGGTTAGCTGCAACTCGAACTTTGCCTTGCCGGTGATGGTTGCGATTACCAAGTCAGGGTTGAAGATCTCAACACCGGCTGGAACCTGAATGTCGGCAGCTGTTACGGTGCCCGCACCATTCTTGATTACGTGTGCAACCACTGGCTCATCGTTGTCGCTCGAAACTACGAGCTCCTTGATGTTCAAGATGATTTCGGTGACGTCTTCTTTTACGCCATCGATTGTGGTGAATTCGTGCTTGACTCCAGCGAAACGCACGTTGGTTACTGCTGCACCAGGAATTGATGAGAGCAGCGTGCGGCGGAGTGAGTTACCAAGGGTGTAACCGAAACCCGGCTCGAGTGGCTCGAGGGTGAAGGTCGCGCGGTCTGCACCGGTTGAGGTTGACTTCAATGTTGGGCGCTGTGCAATTAGCACTATTTATTCCTTTCACAAAGACATCCACTATTTGATGTCTAGTTTTTGAACCCCGCAGTGGCCACTGCGAAGCTTGTTGCTGTGTAAGTTTTTGCTTAGACGCGACGACGCTTTGGAGGGCGGCATCCGTTGTGAGCCTGTGGGGTCACGTCAGAAATTGAACCGACCTCAAGACCAGCGGCCTGAAGTGAACGAATTGCGGTTTCGCGACCAGAGCCTGGGCCCTTCACGAAAACGTCAACCTTCTTCAAGCCGTGCTCCTGTGCCTTGCGGGCTGCAGACTCAGCGGCTAGCTGAGCAGCAAACGGGGTTGACTTGCGCGAACCCTTGTAGCCCACGTCACCAGATGATGACCATGAGATAACCGCTCCGGTTGAGTCGGTGATCGAAACGATGGTGTTGTTGAAGGTGCTCTTGATGTGCGCCTGTCCAACGGTGATGTTCTTAACAACCTTCTTGCGAGGCTTACGTGCGCCTGCCGCAACTTTCTTAGGTGCTGCCATGAGTTTTCTCCTGAATTCTTTCGTCGAATGCTCCGCTAGTTACTAGCGTGCAGCCTTCTTCTTGCCGGCCACGGTGCGCTTTGGACCCTTGCGAGTACGAGCGTTGGTCTTGGTGCGCTGACCACGAACAGGAAGTCCCTTGCGATGACGGATTCCCTCGTATGACCCGATCTCAACCTTGCGGCGAATGTCGGCAGCGACGTCACGGCGAAGGTCACCCTCAACTTTGTAGTTGCCTTCGATGTAGTCACGAATTGAGACGAGCTGGTCGTCTGACAAATCTTTTACACGGATGTTCTTGTCGACTTTGGTTTCAGTCAGAATCTTGACCGAACGAGTGCGACCAATTCCGTAGATGTAGGTAAGTGCGATTTCGACGCGCTTCGCGTCTGGAATATCTGCTCCGGCAACACGTGCCATTGGATTTCTCCTTGTTGTCAAAGGTCTGCAGCATCACGCCCCGATTTCTCGGGCTTCGGCCTTTTCCGAAGGTGACATCTTTCGATGTTGTGGTGCCTTTTGTTTTTGTTGCTATTTAGTTAGAAGTTTGGTGCGCTGTTTTTCTGTTTAGCCCTGGCGCTGTTTGTGGCGCGGGTTTTCGCAGATAACCATGACGCGACCGTGGCGACGAATAACTTTGCACTTGTCGCAAATCTTCTTGACGCTTGGGTTTACCTTCATGTCTCTTACTTCTTCTTAAGGGTTATTGCTAACCGTTTATTTGTAGCGATAAATAATTCGGCCACGAGTCAAGTCGTATGTGCTGAGCTCTACGATTACGCGATCCTCTGGGAGAATTCGAATGTAGTGCTGGCGCATCTTTCCTGAGATGTGAGCCAAAACTTTGTGACCATTGTCGAGCTCTACTCTGAACATTGCGTTCGGAAGAGCTTCAACTACACTGCCCTCGATTTCGATGACACCGTCTTTGTTGGCCATAAATCCTTTATCTACTAGCTTTTGGCATAACGAACGCACGAAAACTTGACACAAATTTGTGTGGGATGACGTGCAGAAACACCGACTCTCAATCCTATGCCTTATTGCAGGTAATTGCTAGTCTTCAGCCCGATTTTCTGGGCTCTCGGCCGAAAAAGTACTAGGCGGCAGAAATTGGTGCCGGAACTATGCCAAACGGCGCTAATCCGGCCACTCCGCCGTCTTCTGCGGTCAAAACCCAGATTCCGCCCTCGTGAACGGCAACCGTGTGCTCCCAGTGGGCGGCATCCGAGCCATCTTTGCTCGAAACTGTCCAGCCGTCGGCCAAAACCTTGACCTGGTCAGATCCCCCGGTCACCATAGGCTCGATTGCCACAACCAGCCCAGGCAAAACCCTAGGCCCTTTGTCGCGGGTCTTGTAGTTGAAGACCGGCGGCTCCTCGTGCATTGTGCGGCCGATGCCGTGACCGATGTAATCCTCGAGAATTCCGTATTCGCGACCGTGCTCTTCGCTCTTTTCGGCGATGTAGGCCTCGATGGCCGTGCCCACCTCGTTCAGGTATCTCGCGTTAGCGAGGGCCGCGATGCCAACCCAGAGCGAACCCTCGGTTACGTCGCTTAGCTGCTGACGCGAGGCCACCAACTCGGCGTCTGCTTCGCCCGGAACAATAATCGAAAAGGCGCTGTCGCCGTTCCACTCGTTTTTCTCGGCGCCGCAGTCGATCGAGAGAATGTCACCGGCGGCCAGAACGCGGTCGGCACGTGGAATTCCGTGAACAATTTCGTCGTTGATTGATGAACAGATTGTGTGCACGTAGCCGTCGACCAGCTGAAAGTTTGAGCGCGCGCCGTGGCTGCGAATTGTGGCGTCGGCAATTGTGTCGAGCTCGAGAGTCGAAACACCCGGCTTAGCTGCGTCGCGAACGGCGTTTAGCGCCTTGCGAGTAATTAGGCCCGCCTCGCGCATTAGCAAAAGTTGCGCGTTGGTTTTTTGGGTGTATTCGGCGCGTGACATGGTTGTTTGCTATTACTTGGTGATGCCGCGCGCTGCGAGAGCTTCGACGATGCGGTTGGTGACTTCTGCAACTTCTCCGAGGCCGTCGACGGTGATAACCAAATCGCGAGCCGCGTAAACCGAAATCAGCGGAGCGGTTTGCTCTTCGTAAACGTCGAGGCGGTGACGAATGACTTCTTCGGTGTCATCGGCACGACCCTGTTCAACGGCGCGGTTCAAAAGACGTCGAACAACTTCGTCGACATCGGCGCTGAGCATTACAACTGCGTCAAGGTGCTGTGCTTTTTCAGCAAGGATGTCGTCTAGCTCGGCAACCTGATCTGCGGTGCGAGGGTATCCGTCTAGCAGAAAACCGTCTGCGGCATCTGCCTGGGCAAGGCGGTCGCGAACCAGGTCATTGGTGAGTGAGTCAGGAACATACTCGCCGCGATCCATGAAAGCCTTGGCTTGCTTGCCCAACTCGGTCTCGTTCTTCACGTTGTGACGAAAGATGTCACCCGTTGAAATTGCGGGAATGCCGAAAGTCTCAGATAGACGTTGGGCCTGGGTGCCCTTGCCGGCACCTGGGGTGCCGATCAAGAGAAGCCGGATCACTTGAGAAGGCCCTCGTAATTGCGCTGCTGCATCTGCGCGTTAATCTGCTTCACGGTTTCAAGACCCACACCAACGATGATCAAGATTGAGGTTCCGCCGAATGGGAAGTTTTGGTTTGCACCAACCAGCGTGAACGCAATCAGAGGAATCATCGCGATGAGACCAAGGTAAATGGCTCCGGCGAAGGTGATGCGGCTCAAAACATACTCGAGGAAGTCGGTGGTCGGACGACCGGCACGAATGCCAGGAATGAATCCACCGTAGTTCTTCATGTTGTTGCTGACCTCTTCGGGGTTGAAGGTGATCGCGACATAGAAGTATGTAAAGCCAAAAATCAACAAGAAGTAGAGCGACATGTAGAGCGGGTTGTCGCCCTGGGTTAGGTAGTTCGAGACCCAGGTAACCCAGTCTTGAACCTTTCCGTTTTCGTCTGGCTGGTTGAACTGCGCAATAAGAGCAGGAAGGTAAAGCAAGCTCGAGGCGAAGATAACCGGAACAACACCGGCCATGTTTACCTTGATTGGAATGTAGGTGCTCTGACCGCCATATTCGCGACGACCAACCACGCGCTTTGCATACTGCACTGGCACGCGGCGCTGAGACTGCTCAACCAAGATAACTAGCAACACGATTAGCACACCGACACCGATAACAACGAGAAGAGTCTCGATGCTTCTGGTCTCAGCGATTGTGATCAATGAAGCTGGGAAGGTTGCTGCGATTGAGGTGAAGATAAGCAATGACATTCCATTGCCCACGCCGCGCTCGGTTAGAAGCTCACCCATCCACATGATCAAACCGGTTCCTGCGGTCATGGTTAGAACCATCAGGATGATTGCGATCGGTGAAGTGTCGGTAAGAATCTGGCTGGTGCAGCTTGCACCAAACAAAGCACCCTGGCGGGCAACGGCAATCAACGTGGTTGACTGCAGAATTGCAAGAGCGATGGTTAGGTAACGGGTGTACTGAGTTAGCTGAGCCTGGCCCGACTGTCCCTCTTTGTGCAGTGCCTCAAAACGCGGGATGACCACGCGCAATAGCTGCGTGATGATCGAAGCCGTGATGTAAGGCATGATGCCCAGCGCAAAAACAGAAAGCTGAAGCAACGCGCCACCACTGAATAGGTTCACTAGTTCATAGAGACCAGAGGTGCTCTGGG
>JACCDJ010657071.1_pt1 | contig 12398 bp, 11 predicted proteins | sample 7444481 | NCBI WGS metagenome assembly JACCDJ01 (sample SAMN15323435, study PRJNA562643) | freshwater metagenome | isolation source: river surface water | place: USA:Blue River Watershed | collected 2017-08-15 | reverse complement strand
TTGATTGCAAAAAAAGCAGCAAATCGCCTTTAAAAATCTTCAAACCCAGGCTTCACCTGGTCCCAGAAGGCATCTAGCGCGACGATTCTAGGCTTAAGAAAAGAAATGATTTTTGGCCAATCATCTGATTCGAGCACATTTACCCCTTCCAAGACACATTCTATTTTGGAGATGGGTTGCCCCATTTCATTTTCTACATGCAACTTCCAGGTCCACTGCTCCTTCAGGCATCCTTCTAGTATCTTTTTGAGTTGCCCAAATTGATCGAACAACAATTCTTGCATTTCCAAGTCTGCATGCCCCAATTCGATCCCAATGGAGGCAAACTCACGCTCAGCACGCATGCGAAAATAAATGTCCTTTACCCCAGTTTTGTAGTTAGGCCAATTGGTTCTTCTCCCATAGGAATTCGGAACAGGCTTCATGTATTGCCCAAAAGCAATCCAAAATTCAGTTCGGATTTTGGAGAGTTCCGCTCGAGTATACACAACTTACTCAGGAAAAATCTTCTGGATAGGAAACAGTCACACCCGAAAAGTCCACCAACCCCCCAATGGCAGGCTGGTGTTTTTTGAGAGTAATGCGGATTTGACTTACTTGAGGATAAGCAGCACGAATGTCTTGAATGATACCATAACCCAAATGTTCGAGTAATTGGACCCGATTTCCCATCCGTAACTTCACCAATTGGTAGAGTTGTGCATAATCCACCGTTCCTTCGAGTCGATCCGTAAGCATCGCGTCTTCAAAGTCGGTATGAAGTTCCAAGTTTACCAAAAATCGGTTGCCGAGCACACGTTCTTCCGGATACATGCCATGGTATCCAAAAAACTCCATGCCTTCCAACAGTACTTTTCCCATTAGTTGAATTGGTCAAAAAATGATCCTGAACCATTTTCACCCTTCTCTTCCTCCTTTTTATCAGTTTCTTCAATAGTTGAAGATTCTTGAATGGGTTCAGCAGCTGCTTGGATTTGCTCCGGTTGACTTTCTTGAACTTCCTCTTCTTCTACAAGTTCTTCTTCCTCACTATATTCCTCTTCTTGCGCTTGGTACTCCTCCGCTTCGAATTCTGACTCTTCTTCTAGCGAATTTTCGAGAACATCTTCCTGTTCCTCTTCCCCTAAAGAAGGTATTTCTTCCTCATGGAAATTGGTATTTTCCTCCTCTGAAACAAACTCCTCCTCGCTTACTTCCACAGAAGAATTTTGGATCTCTTCTTCTTCAACGGGTACGGGTTGAGGTGCTACCTGCAGCGGTTTTTCAATGGCCACTTCCTGCTGAACAGGCACCGACTGACTTACTGGTGCAAGGTTGGCGGCATTGGCAGCGGAAAAATGATTGGAGCGACCCAGTTCCTCTACCGCACGTTGGTACGCTTTCGCATCAATTCGTGTGAAATGTGTTTCGGATAGATCGATTTGATTTAAAGCATCTTGAGACAATCGACGCAAACTCTTGACTAAGGCTTCACGCTGCTCTACCAATCCCTCGTAACTCTTGATCAATCCTTTGATATTCTCCGTCAGGGAGCGCATGGTCTCTTTTGCACTTTCTTCGGCGGCTGTTGTAATGATTCGTGCTTGCTCTGCTGAATAGGCACCCAATTCCTCCGCATAGCGCTGCGCTTGTTTGGTGGTTTCCTCTGCAATTTGATTGGCTTCGCCGATGATTTGATCCGCTGCTTCAGTAGCCTCTGTAATGATCGCCGCACCAGTATCTTCAGCGGTCTTCAAGGTTCTAAACAAAGAATCTTCCACATCCTTGAGACGCTTGGCTTCCCCTTCTACTTGTTGCAAGCGACTTCTCAACTCCAGGTTTTCCTGGTTGATCTGCTCCATCACCACGCTCATCTCTTCCAAGAAATCGGTGACTTGTTTTTTTTCATAGCCTCTAAAAGAGGTTTCAAATGCTTTTTGCCGAATGGCGGTAGGGGAAATTTTCATAAGTTTTGCGCTTCAATTTGCCAAATAGCTATCGTTCGGTCATCTGAAACCGATACAATAACTCCAGAATAGTTACTCCAAAAGACTTTATTAATAGAAGTTCCATGACCAGCATTCCTAGCCTTATCAATGACTTTAACCAGGTTTCGGTTGCTCATGTCCCAGATTTTGAGTGATTTATCCATGGAACAAGTCACTAGTAACTGACCGTCTTCACGGAAAGATAAATAATTAATGGCATACAAATGTGCCACTACATTTTCTTCAAGCAAAAAGGTGGTGGTGTTCCAAAATTTTAAGCAGGCATCTCGTGCACCTGAAACCAGCACTGCTTCATCTGGACTATAGCCCAAGGCAAACACTGAGTTGTGATGTCCTTCCAATCGAGCGAAAGGAGCCATCGCTTTCGCAAGGTCCAAGACCTGAATGCTATGATCACTGAATCCCAATGCCAATTGTTTTTTTGAAGGCGCCAGGGCCAGTACACGAATGGACTTGGAAGAGAGTTTGATGTGGCGTTTTATGGCTCTCACTTCCAGATCAACCACAAAAAGGACCCCGTCACCTGTTGCAACAAATAACTCGTCACCATAGACTTTTAAATCGAAAATGGCCGCTGAGCCTATTTTCAAGTTCCAACTTTCCTTTTTTTCTACTAAGTCAATCACGTGTATCCCCTCGTAATTGTGCCCCACGATCAAGGTATTTCGTTTGGAATCCACTTCTAAGGCATAGACCGAATGGGGAAGGCGCGCCAGCAAAGTTCCGTCCTTTGGGTGATCTAAATCCCACTCCACGACCATCCCATCTCCCGCACCAGTATAAAAATAACGTGGATTAACCCCTTCTTTTAAGGCATAAATACAGTCATTGTGTCCAGTAAGGGTATGTAATTTTTTTACTTGGATTTTTGACATATCTTCGAACTCACTCTTAGCTGCGGCTCTTAGGCCTATGCAAACAAAAATAGGAAAAATTGATTCTTCCTCTGCCCTGTCAGTGAAGATAATCGAGACCCTGTCTGAAAAGGATTTAGAATTTTTAAGTTTCCGAGAAAAACTTTCCTTTGCCAATATTTCTCACCCAGAAAAAAGGAAGGAATGGGGGACAGCTCGGCTTGCCCTCCATGAAGCTTTAGAACTCCTTCAAATCCCCTATCCAGGCTTTTTTAAGGATGAGCATGGCAAGTCTCACTCGATGAACGGACAAGGATTTGTCTCGCTGACGCATACGCGCGGCTATGCTGCAGCCATTTACCATCGAGAACTTTCCGTAGGAATTGACCTGGAAGTGATTCGTGAAAAAATTCTCAAGATCGGTACCCGCTTTTTGGTAGAAGAAGAATTAAACTTTCTTCATCCTCTGCCAGCCCACTACACCATGGCCTGGTCTGCAAAGGAATCCATCTTTAAATGCCTTGGAAAAAAAGGGGTTTCTTTACGTGAAAACATTTTGTTGGAGCCTTTTGAACCGGATGCTACCCTGATCAAAGGGAAAATTCATGGGACAAATTTTGAAGACCACCACTACCAAGTGCAGGTAGAACAAAGTGAAAACCTTATCTTGACTTACACCATTTGGTAAACTCAATTTTCAGTTCTGCTCATGAAGTTTGTTACTGCCTGCCTACTGCTCTTTTTGGGACTAAGTTTCCCCACCCTTAGCCAAAGTTACAAGCAACTTTCCGCTACAGACGCGGTTAGCAATAGCCTCAAAACCCTACCTAGCCTTGTGAAGGAAAAAGGAATCGTTTTGATTTTTCATGACCCCTCCTGTCCTTTTGCCAAACTCTATGAAAGCAGAATTAAAGCGCTTCGTGCCAAGTTTGAAGTACAAGGAATTGGATTTGCATTGGTCAATCCTCAGGCTCAAAACAACGAAACTGAATTAAACCGATTCCGTGCCTACATCGATGAAAGCGGTTTAAATATGCCTTACTTGATCGATGAAAAACAGCAGTGGACCCAAGCTTTTCAAGCGAGTAAAATCCCAGAGGTATTTGTATTAGTCCCAGGAAAAACGGAGCTGGAATTGGTCTTCAAAGGAGCCTTAGACAACAATGCCCAGGTAGAAAGTGTAGTGACTGAAAAATACTTGGAAACCGCGCTTACACAAATCCTTCGCGGAGGAAAGCCAGCAATTTCTCAAGTGAGGGCGGTTGGATGCACTATCCGTCATTACTAATCTTCCAAGAGTTGCATCAATTCTTGAACTTCCTCTACTTTGTTCGTTTCGCCTAACTTTTCAAAGGCCGTAGCGAGGTTTTTCAAAAAGCGCATCACAATCGCCAAATGGCTGCAAGGGTCAAAAAAAGTGGGCTGAGGTTCTATTTTTAGTTGCTCCAAGTAATTGGAGAGATCCGCTCTGGTAAAAATCACTCCCTTATTGAAAGTATTGATGTAAAAACTAGTTTCACCTTGACTATAAATAAGCACAAAAAGGTTGGGAAGGTTTACACCATAAATGGGCAACCCTAATTTCTTCCCGACCAAGAGGTAGAGACTACACAGGCTGATTGGGTTTCCTTTTTTGGACTCCAGCACCATGGAAAGCATGCTATTGCTGGGTGAATGGAAATTTTTAGTATTCCCTGAAAACTGATGCTGCTTAAAAAAGACATGGTTGAGGATTTTCACCTGATCCAAAGGCTGCAAATCCGGCGCAAAAAAGGTCCAAGCCTCCACGTAAAGTTGATGGATTGCTGCCTGCAAGGTTTCCAATTCCAAATCGGGATACTGGTAGGTATTGAGAATCCAGAGTCCTTCCAACAGGTCTTGCTTTTCGGAATTTTTCCAATCTTTCAATCGCTGTTTGACCAATCCAAACTGCAAGTCATGCACCAAGTCCTCCAATTCTTTCTGAAGCACCGGATTGAAACTCTCCTCCCATTTTTGTTCCAAGACCGGAATCACGGCTGCACCCAGCCCAACTAATTTTTCTCGCACATGCTGCTTGACTTCCCAGTCTGAGTCATCTAGGAGGGAAATCAACGCATCCAATTGAGAAGGAGAAAGCATAGGTAGAAATCTAGTGGATTGGGTGACTAGAGTAGGGAATTTCCGTTCGAATGTTTTGGTCAATTTATAAAAAAAACCTTCCTGAATCCAAGAAGGTTTTCAAAGCGATTCAGTAAACAATCAATTCATTTCGATTTCACTTTTGTAGTCCTTGATGGATCGGTAAATCGCAGAAGCCATGTACTCCTGACCTTCTTTGGTCATCAAGAATTGCTCCTCCTCTGAATTCGATAAAAATCCGAGTTCAACTAGTACGCTTGGCATGGAAGGAGTCCACAACACATAGAATGGTCCTTGTTTTACACCTCTACTTTTACGTCCTACCTTTTCCCTAAATTGGGTTTCGATGCGATCTGCCAAGGAAATACTGTTGCCTACATAGGCCTTTTGCATCAAGTTAAACATCATGTACGACTCGGGAGAAGTTGGGTCAAAGCCCTCGTATTCTTCTTTGTAGTTTTCCTCAAGAAGAATTACCGAGTTTTCTTTTTTAACAATATCAAAATTGGCTTCAAAATGCTTGTTCCCCATCACGAATGTCTCCGTTCCAAAAGCAGTTTTATTGGCAGCAGAATTCGAGTGGATAGAGACGAATAGATCGGCCTTATTTACATTAGCAATGTTTGGGCGCTGTTTTAGTGTGGGAAAACTATCGTCCGATCGGGTGTAAATCACCTCTACATCGGGCATATTCTCCTTGATGTATTTACCGACCAGTAGGGTTACTGCCAAATTGATGTCTTTTTCTCGAGCACGGGAACCGATATTTCCTGGGTCGCTTCCTCCGTGGCCTGCATCAAGCACGATTTTTTTCATGCGAAACGCTGGCATCATTGTTTCATTCGGGATAAATCCACCGAATAAAAAAGGAACTAAAATTAGAAACCTTAACAGATTTTTTTTGGTAGTAAACCTTTCCATGAGGGCAATCGAGTTAACTTTACACGAAATTAATTTCAAAAATACTAAAAGCGAAAGCACGGGTGGCGAGTTTAAGAGTTCTTTTTTTAGTCCTGATTGCAAGTTGGTGTGTACACCTCAGTGCTTCAGCACAGGAAACTACTCGTCCTAAGCGAGAAAGGAGGGGCGTCTCCCCGATCCCGGCAACCGAATTGAGAGGTGATACTACGCTTGCCAAGAAAGATACACTCGCTCTGCTCGACTCGGCAAAAAATGTGCCTAAAAGTGATATCGAAACCGAAATTCTTTACTTCGCGGAGGACAGTATCATTTCAGACTTCTCCGAGAACAAAGTTTACCTCTACAAAAAAGCCTGGTTTGAATACGGAAAAATGCGACTCGATGCCGATCGCATCGTGATTGACTGGAAAAACTCAGAACTCTACGCCTACGGAATCGCGGATAGCTTGGGCGTGGTCTCAGGAAATCCTTTCTTCAAAGATGGCAATTCCGTCTACGAAATTCGTAAGGAGATGCGCTACAATTTCAAAACCCAAAAGGCGATCATCAAGGATGTAGTGACCGAGCAGCAAGATGGAGTGCTGCGTGGGACCACCATCAAGAAAACCGAGGATGGGAGCGTGTACCTAGATCATGGCTACTACACCACCTGTAAACTGACCAAACCCCACTGGCACATCTCTTCCTCTAAAATCAAATCCATTTCAGGAAAGCAAGTCGTGTCTGGACCCTTCAACCTCTACTTCAATGGCATCCCTACCCCACTCGGATTGCCCTTTGGATTGATTCCTGATACCCCTGAGGAAAAGGCTTCTGGGGTGATCTTTCCATCCTATGGACGAGAGCAGGTTCGGGGATTGAGCTTGCGGGATCTCGGCTACTACTTTGCCTTCAACGACTACATTCACCTCCGTGTCACGGGCGATGTGTATTCCAAAGGGGGCTGGGGCCTCAAATCTCAAGCGATGTATACCAAAAAATATCGGTACAGCGGAGGCTTCAATGTGGATTTTCAAAAATTTGTCAGCCCAGAAACGGAACTCACTCCCCTCAACTACAATACCTTTCGCGTGCAGTGGAATCATAGTCCCATCACACGCGGAACAGGCAGATTCTCCGCATCAGTGAATGCAGGATCGACGAGTTATTTCAATAACGTGGTCAACCCAAATAATTTTGCAAATAATATCACTGGGGATTTGAATTCGAATATTTCCTACTCCAAAACCTTCGCTGGCACCCCCTTCTCCCTATCAGCCAACCTTCGACACTCCCAAAGTGTGCAAACCGGTGAAGTGCGATTGGACCTACCGACCGTAGGCATCAACATGAATCGGCAGAGCCCCTTCCAGAATGTGAAGTTTGAACCACTCAAGACGCTGAATATCGCTTGGAACTTCAATCTCCAAAACTCGATCTCTAACCGGATCAAAACCTTTGGGCAAACAAATAGCAATGATCGCCCTGAAACCATTCCTTTCAACCTAGACAACTTTGGTTTGCTCTTGAGAAATGGAAACAATGGAGCACGGAATACCATTCCAATCAGTTCGAATTTTTCCTTGTTCAAGTATTTCACCGGGACAGCCTCGGCCAATTATACCGAGCTCTGGTACATGCAGCGTTACAATTACAACTACAATGCGAGTACCAATCAAGTAGACCGGGTGAAAGAAGATGGCTTCAACCGCGTTGGCTACTACAATACCTCCTTTTCCATGAACACCAACTTCTATGGGTTCTACAACTTTAGCGGCAAAGGAAAACTGCAGACCATTCGCCACCACATGGCACCTACCTTTGGATTTAACTTCAATCCCGACTTTTCGGATCCCGCTTACGGCTACTACCAAGAAGTTCAATCCGATAAATCTGGAAGAATTACCCGCTACTCCAGGCACCAAGGAATGATCTTTGGGGATGCTCCCCTTGGAGAGGCAAGAGCCTTAAGTTTGGGTCTTCGAAATGTCGTAGAAGCCAAAATCAAAACACAAACAGACAGCACCGAAGGAGAATTCAAGAAAATCCCACTCTTGGAATCGTTCAATATTAATACTGCCTACAATTTTGCTGCAGATTCCTTTCAACTTTCCCCCATTCAGCTCTCCGCGCGAACTACCTTGTTTGCCCAAAAGTTGTCCATCAACGTGAATAGCACGATTGATCCCTATGCAACCCAGTTCACCCTGGACTCAGATGGTAAACGACGCTACAGCAGCAGCCAAGAATTTGCCTGGAAAAAGGGACAAGGCATAGGAACCATCCGCAATGCCTCCCTAAACCTGAATGCTTCCCTCAATCCTCAAAATGGTCAAAATCCAGGCCAGGTACGCGACGAACTCACTCAAGATTTTATCCAGCGTGGAGGTATCATGAATCAATTCGTTGAAAATGAAATCAACCGAATCGTGGCAGATCCAAGCCAGTACATTGATTGGGATATTCCTTGGAACCTGACCGTAGGCTACAACCTAGCCTATGCTCGGCAAGTAAATAATACCACCAACATTACCCAAGCGATGAATGTGAGTGGTGACCTATCCATTTCCGAAAAATGGAAGATCAATTTCAATACGGGCTACAATTTTGACCAAAACGAAATCACCCAAACCATGATCGGTATTGCGCGTGACTTGCACTGCTGGCAGATGAATGTAAACTGGGTGCCTTTTGGAAGATTCACCTCCTACAACATCGACATTCGGGTCAAATCAACCATACTTCAGGACTTGAAAGTATCGAGAAGAAGAACCTTCTTTGATTTTTAAGCAACCTAGTAAACCTTTAGTCCCTTGACTTTCGTTTGGAACTATAATTCCTTAATCGCTACAACTCCAACTATGAAATTCTCTTTCCTAACGATTTGCCTTGGACTTTTCTTTGCAAGTATTTTCTTGCCTAATCCTGCTTCCGCACAACTCAAAAAAGTGCTCGACAAGGTGAGCACCGCGACAGCAGGCATTGTCAATCCTTCTCCCGAAGAAATGGCCAATGGGCTCAAAGAAGCCTTAGAAAAAGGAACTGGCCTCAGCGTTGATCGACTCAACCTAGAAAATGGCTTCCTTGGTAACCCCGCCATCAAACTTCCTTTTCCTGAAGAAGCCATTCAAGTGGAGCGCAGCTTACGGAAAATTGGTTTGGGCAACCTCTGTGATCAGCTGATCACCAGCATCAATAGAGCGGCAGAAGACGCAGTAAAGGAGGCTCGCCCCCTTTTCACCCAGGCCATCAAAGAAATGACCTTTAACGATGTAAAAGGTATTCTTCTGGGATCAGATCGTGCTGCTACTGACTACCTGCAGCGAAGCACAACGGCAGGGTTGAAAGTCAAATTTGCCCCTCCTATTCAAGCAAGTCTACAAAAAGTAGGAGCTACTGCCCACTGGGAATCAGTCATGACCCGCTACAACAAAATCCCTTTGGTCAAGCCTATAAATACAGACCTTACCGCTTATGTGACCGAAAAGGCACTGCAAGGTTTGTTTGTGGAGATCGCCAAAGAAGAATTAGCACTGCGAAAAAATAGCAACTTGAGGTCCAGCCCCTTGCTCCAAAAAGTTTTTGGATTTGCGGATGCTCAGAAAAAGTAAGTTACTTACAGTTGACTGACCACGGTCGACAGCCCATCTAACTGAACTTCAAAATTTTGTTTTGTCTGGTTACTTTTACTAAACCATTAAAAAGTAAAAAGGTAGCAATAAAAAAGTCCAGCAAATACTGGACTTTTTTGTTTTTGTAGCAAATAAAACCTTATTAATCAATTAGGTCCACCAGCAGGTTCTCGCCTTCCTTGGTCACTTTCACCAGGCCTTTTTGGGTCAATCCTTTGATGGAAATATCCCATTTTTTACCACTCAGGCCTGTTTCTACCTTTAACTCAGGTAAGGAAGCAGGATGCTTGGCTTTCAAGAGTTCTACAATGATTTTCTCCTCCTCTGTCAACTCCATCGCTTTCTTCTCTGGGCGCATTTGCGGGAAAAACAACACTTCTTGGATGGTGGAATTATCTGTCAACAACATGGTCAAACGATCGATACCAATCCCTAGCCCAGAAGTAGGCGGCATGCCGTATTCCAGGGCACGGAGGAAATCCTCGTCCATGGCCATTGCCTCGTCATCCCCTCTAGCGGCAAGCTTCAGTTGCTCCTCAAATCGCTCCCGCTGATCGATCGGGTCGTTGAGTTCCGAATAGGCATTCGCAATTTCTTTTCCATTGACAAACAGCTCGAATCGCTCTACCAAACCTGGTTTGCTTCGGTGCTTTTTAGCCAGTGGGGTCATTTCAATCGGATAATCCGTAATGTAAGTCGGTTGAATCAAGTTGGCTTCTACCTTGGCACCAAAGATCTCGTCGATCAATTTGCCTTTACCCATAGAAGCATCCACTTCAATCCCCAATTTGGTACATACAGCTCGAAGTCCTTGTTCATCCAATTCGCTGACATCAATGCCGGCATATTCTTTGATGGAATCAAACATGGTGAGTCTTCGGTAAGGACCCGCAAAATCTATTTGCTTGCCTCCCACGGTCACCTGAGTGACTCCATGAATGGTTTGGGTCACTTTTTCGAGCAACTCCTCCACCATCTCCATCATCCAGATGTAATCCTTGTAGGCAACGTAGATTTCCATAGAGGTAAACTCAGGATTATGGGTACGGTCCATGCCCTCGTTGCGGAACATCTTTCCAAACTCATACACCCCATCAAATCCACCCACGATCAATCGCTTCAGGTAGAGTTCATTGGCAATACGGAGGTACAAAGGCATGTCCAGCGTATTGTGGTGCGTCTGGAATGGTCGGGCTGCCGCTCCCCCATGAACGGCCTGTAGGATCGGTGTCTCCACTTCTAGCCAACCATGTTCGTCAAAGTAGCGACGCATGTTGGAGATGATTTTGGTACGGGTGACAAAGGTTTTTTTCACCTCTGGATTTACGGTTAGGTCCACATAGCGCTGTCTGTAGCGCTGTTCGGGATCGGTAAACCCATCAAAAACAGTCCCATCCTCATCTCTTTTCACGATTGGCAGTGGTTTTACCGCTTTCGACAATACAGTGAGGTGGGTGACATGCAAGGAGATTTCCCCTGTTTGCGTCGTGAAAATGTATCCTCTCACCCCAATGAAATCCCCAATACCCAGTAATTTTTTGAATACTGTATTGTAAAAATCAGGATTCTCTGGAGTGCTGATGTCGTCTCTGCGCACATAGATCTGCAACCTCCCAGTGGAATCTTGAATCTCCGCAAAGGAGGCAGACCCCATAATTCTACGGCTCATCAATCGTCCTGCAATGGAAATATCCTTGTAGTCCGTTTTGTTGTTTTCGTAATTGGTATGAATATCGGCCGCATTGGCATTGATCACAAAAGACTCCGCAGGATAAGGATTGATACCCAAGGAATAGAGTTCCTCTCGGTCTTTTCTTCGTTCCAGTTCCTGTTCGCTCAATAGTTGCATGATGTAGGGTTGGTCTATTAATTCGTATCTATTTTCTGTTATCCGAGGCTTCTTCGCTTCATTTCTTTTTTCACCAATTCAAACTCACGGCTGCTTTGACCTGCTATGGAGGAATTTTCGGCTGCTCTTCGACTGAGGTAAGGCATCACCTTTTCCACCGGACCATAGGGCACGTACTTCACTACCCGATAGCCTGCACTCGCTAAGTTATAGGAAATCGAATCACTCATTCCGTAGAGTTGCGAAAAGTATACCAAATCTGACTTTGGGTCGATTTGGTATTGAGACATCAATTCGGTAAGCGTAAGTGTACTCTTCTCGTTGTGCGTAGCGCATACCAAATGGATACCTTCTTGTGCTGAGTAGGCGATTGCCAAATCGTAATCTCGATCTGTGGCTTCTTTGTTGGGCTGAATGGGATCTAGGTATCCTTCCGCAATGGCACGTGCGCGTTCCTTTTCCATGTAGGCACCCCGAACAGGCTTTGCTCCAAAGAAATAGCCTTTTTCTTTGGCTACCAGGTGTGCTTTCTTCAAGCGTGCCAAGGAATCATGGCGATACATTTGGTAGGTATTGTAGACCACACAGCGTTCCTGGTTGTATTTGGCCATGGCAGCATAGGCAAGGTCATCAATGACATCTTGAAACCAACTTTCCTCCGCATCCACCAAAATTTTTAGACCCAAGTCATGGGCTGCCTTACACAAGCGATCTACTCGACCTTCTAGGCGGGCATAAGCCTCTTGCTCAGCAGGGGATAGTGCTTGTTTTGCTTGAATTTTTTCTAAAATATGGTAATCCCCCAATCCAGTAACTTTAAACACACCAAAAGGCATGTAGTCCGTCTTGGCAGATTCTACCAAGGTTTGATAGATTTCTTCTGTAGTCGCTTCAAAGCTTGGCTCATCTCCTTTTCCTTCCACTGACAGGTCCAAAATGGAATGTACTCCGTAGTTTGCAAGTTGGCGGGAAGCCAAAACGCTCTCCGCAATAGTTTCGCCTCCACAAAAATGCCCAAACATGGTTTTCTTAAGGATGCCTTTGATGGGTAAGT
>JACCDJ010535725.1_pt1 | contig 12400 bp, 17 predicted proteins | sample 7444481 | NCBI WGS metagenome assembly JACCDJ01 (sample SAMN15323435, study PRJNA562643) | freshwater metagenome | isolation source: river surface water | place: USA:Blue River Watershed | collected 2017-08-15 | reverse complement strand
TCCCTAACAAACGGGGGTGGAGGAATCAACTCCAAAGTCACGTGAGGTATTGCGTGGTGACTTGTTCACTGTGTGGCATTGCGCCACGCCACGCCACTGCGAGAACTGGCATCATTTGTTAGGGACTCCCTAACAAGAAAAGTATGGGCGAAAAAAAGCCCCGCTTTTTAGGGCGGGGCTTCGTGGGTTAGGCGTTCGCTGGGATGCGAGCCAGTGCGGACTGCAAGTCCTTGATGAAGGCGCTCAAGTCCTTGATCTTGGTGGCCTCTTTTTTCTGGGCTTGTGCAATGATCTCACTCAGCACTTTGCGCTTGGTGCTTTCCCATGTTGACTTGTCAGCCTCTGCGCCGTCAGAGTCACCGGCGGCTTGCGCTTCGCGCCGTGCAAGTGCATTGCGCAAGTCCTTGAGTTTCGAGCCGATCTGCTGTTGCCAGTAGCGCTTGTCACCCTTTTGCTGTTCGCTGAGGGCCTTGGTGTCCTTTTTCAACAGCGCTTGCGTGCTGGCCGTGAAGCCGGTCACGATGCTGATGCAAACCGAATCGTACAGGGCGCGGGGCTCATCCTTACCCGGGGCTTTCAACATGTCAGCCGTCACGCCGTCAGCATGCAATGAATCAATGGCTTTGACCTTTGACTTGTCAGTCTTGATTGTCTGGCCTGACCATGCGCCGATAGCGTTGATCGTTGCGGTAGAGAGTTTCACGTTAGTTGCTTTCATTTCAGTTTCCTTATGCATCGGGTTAAGTTGTTATCAACTAGATGCGTCGTTGATGGGATGAATTATGCGCCGTTTGGCATGATCTGTCAAGGGAAATCACGATTCGATAGGCTGTTAGGGATTCCCTAACAAGGCGGGGCACCCTCTAATTTGGCATGGCGAGATATGGCAGACCCACCGGGTACGGCACCCCCCAAATACGTTCAGGAGTCCCGGGCGTCTATAGGACTACTATTCCAAACGAACACTCACCTGCCGGGCAAATCGGGGGCACCCCCTACAAAATCACACCAAAACATCTTTACCCCACCCCCCTCAATCCAGAAAACCCCCCACGGCAAAAATAATCACCCCCACCCAAAAAATTTTTGCTACATTACAGCCATCGGTCACTACGACTTGCGACAATTTGATGCAAACACTGGAACTCCAACCGGAACTGGGGGTGCCTATCCCCCCGGATATGCCCTATATCGACCTGCGTGAGCGGGCCGAAGCAGCGTGCCGGGCCATGGAGTTGCTTGAAGGCCATGGGCTGGAAGTGCCGGACGAGACTCTGGAAGACAAAGAGATCGCGGCAAAAGTCACCACTGCCTACGCGGCAGACCCCATCGCCACCAGCCAAAAAGCCAATAACGTCAATGCGGCGTCATTGACGCCCGCTTCCTTGCGAAATATCCGCTCATACCTCGATGAGTTCGGCCACGCCGTCGTAACTCATGCCGTGGAGGTGCGTCATCTGGTGACAAACCGGCTGCTGGAGGAGTCCGTCAACCCTGATCCGCGTATCCGCATCAGGGCATTGGAGCTTCTGGGAAAGGTATCGGACGTTGGCTTGTTTACAGACAAGCAGGAAATCACGATTACCCACCAAACCACAGACGAACTCAAAGAACGCCTGCGGGGCAAGCTGCAAAAGCTCATTCGTCGCCAAGAAACCATCGACGTGGGTGCGCAAGAGATCAATTTGGACGAGGAGTTGGGGCTAGAACCCCAAAAAATTGGGGAAAACGACGGAAAACCCGAAATTTTTGCCCCTGAAGAGGTCGATGTAGACCCAGAAAACCCAGACGGGACGCCTTGGGATGACTGAAAACGTGCAAATGTCCGAGGATGACTTCACGGAAGCGGAAATCCAGCACATGCTGGACAACTTGGACTCGTTTTCCCCCGAAGAACAGGCAGAAATTGCCAAGATTGCAGACATTCTGGAGCAACGCGAGCGTGCCGCTGCGTGCCACAACGACCTGATCGAGTTCTGCAAGCACATGCAGCCCGACTACAAGGTCGGCAAACACCACCGGATACTGGCCAACCTGCTTATGGCGATTGCCGAGGGCAACAAAGACCGGGTGTGCGTAAACATGCCACCGCGTCACGGCAAATCCCAGTTGGTCTCCATCTACTTCCCCGCTTGGTTCATCGGCAAGTACCCAAACAAGAAGGTGCTCATGGTCTCGCACACCACAGACCTCGCCGTGGACTTCGGACGCAAGGTGCGTAACATCATTGACGACGACCGCTACAAGCTGGTGTTCCCAAACGTCTCTTTGGCGCAAGACTCCAAGTCCGCCGGGCGCTGGAACACAAACATGGGGGGCGAGTACTTCGCCTGCGGTGTTGGTTCTGCGCTTGCCGGGCGCGGTGCAGACTTGCTGCTGGTCGATGACCCGCACAACGAACAAGACATCATCAACGGCAACTTCGAGATTTTCGAGAAGGCGTACGAGTGGTTCACATACGGTGCGCGTACCCGTCTGATGCCGGGCGGACGTGTGGCCATCATCCAGACCCGTTGGCACCAAGACGATCTGACTGGGCGCGTGACCCGCGACATGGCCCAGAACGATCAGGCCGACCAGTACGAGGTGGTCGAGTTCCCTGCGATCTTCAATCAGGGCTCGGACAACGAGAAGCCGCTGTGGCCAGAGTTCTTCGACCTCACAGCACTGCATCGCACCAAGGCATCCATGCCGGTGTTCCAGTGGAACGCACAGTACCAACAAAACCCCACATCGGAAGAAGCGTCCGTCGTCAAGCGCGAGTGGTGGAACACATGGAAGGGCGAGGACCCGCCCAAGTGCGAGTACATCATCATGGCGCTGGACGCCGCTGCCGAGACACACAACCGGGCTGACTTTACCGCCATGACCACATGGGGTGTGTTCTTCAACGAGGAGCGCGAAGGCCCGGGGGCAAACACGTACAACATCATCTTGCTCAACGCCATCAAGAAGCGCGTCGAGTTTCCCGAACTCAAGACTCTCGCGCTGGCTGAGTACCAAGAGTGGGAGCCCGACTCATTCATCGTGGAAAAGAAATCTGCGGGCACTCAGCTATACCAAGAGATTCGCCGGATGGGGGTGCCTGTGCAGGAGTACACCCCACACCGGGGTAGCGGTGACAAGTTAGCACGGTTAAACTCTGTGGCGGACATCGTGAAATCCGGGCTGTGCTGGGTCCCCGAGACCCGCTGGGCTGAGGAGGTCGTGGAAGAGATTGCAGGATTCCCGTTCATGGCTCACGACGACTTGGTAGATACAACGACGATGGCGCTGATGCGCTTCCGTCAAGGTGGGTTCATCCGACTGCCGTCAGACGAGCCTGAAGAAACACGGTATTTCAAATCTCGCCGTCGCGGCGGATACTATTAAGGAGCCGCTATGGCAACAAGCAGCATGGCCCCGGGCCTCTACGCCGCACCTCAAGGTCTTGAAGAACTTGGGGAAAGCATGGGTGAACTCGATATTGAGATCGAGAATCCAGATATGGTGACTCTCTCGGACGGTAGTGTGGAGATCACACTGGAGCCTGAGAAAGAAGGTAAAGGTGAAGAAGACTTCTCATCTAACCTCGCGGAGTACCTCGACGAAGGTGTCCTCCAGTCGCTGTCCTCAGACCTGACAGAACTTGTTGAGGCTGACATCTCCAGCCGCAAAGAGTGGGCCGACACATTCGTCAAGGGCCTCGAAGTGCTGGGCTTCAAGTACGAGGAGCGCACCGAGCCATGGGACGACGCCTGCGGCGTGTACTCCACGGTGCTGGCTGAAGCGGCGATACGCTTCCAAGCTGAGACCATGAGCGAGACATTCCCTGCCTCTGGCCCTGTCAAGACAAAGATTCTTGGCAAAGTGACCAAGGAGAAAGAGGAAGCCGCCAACCGGGTCAAGGAGGACATGAACTACCAGTTGACCGAGAAGATGGTGGAGTACCGCTCGGAGCATGAGCGCATGCTGTACTCGCTGGGTCTGGCCGGTAGCGCGTTTAAGAAGGTGTACTACGACCCCAGCATCGGGCGTCAAGTTTCCGTCTACATCCCCGCAGAAGACGTGATCGTGCCGTATGGCGCGTCGCACATCGAGACCGCTGAGCGTGTGACCCACGTGATGCGCAAGACAAAGGTTGAAGTTGAGCGCCTGCAAGCGCAAGGGTTCTACCGTGACATCGAACTTGGTGAGCCGGTGACATTCCACACCGACATCGAGAAGAAAAAAGCCGAAGAAGGTGGCTTCAGCCTGACTGAAGACAACCGCTACACACTGCTGGAGATTCACGCATACCTGTGTATCGATGGCGTGGACGACGAAGAAAACGACCTTGCAAAGCCTTACGTTGTGACCATCGAGAAGGGCACAGGAGAAGTTCTTGCTGTGCGTCGCAACTGGGAGCCTGACAACGAGTTGATGCTCAAGCGCGACCACTTCGTGCACTACGTGTATGTCCCGGGCTTTGGCTTCTACGGCCTTGGCCTGATCCACATCATCGGTGGCTACGCACGCGCCGGAACGTCCATCATCCGTCAACTTGTTGATGCGGGTACTCTGAGTAACCTGCCGGGTGGTCTGAAGGCACGTGGCCTGCGCATCAAGGGTGACGACACACCCATCGCCCCGGGCGAGTTCCGTGACGTTGACGTGCCCTCGGGCGCGATCAAAGACAACATCATGACGCTGCCATACAAGGAGCCGAGCCAGACTCTGCTTGCCTTGCTCCAGCGCATCACTGAAGAAGGCCGTCGCCTCGGTGCTATCAGTGACATGAACATCTCCGACATGTCCGCGCAGGCACCGGTGGGCACCACGCTGGCACTGCTGGAGCGCACGCTCAAGCCGATGGCTGCTGTGCAAGCCCGTGTGCACTACGCGATGAAGCAGGAGTTCAAGCTCCTCAAGAACATCATCGCCGACTACGCCCCCGAGGACTACGACTACGAGCCTGACACCGGCGTGATCCGTGCCCGCCGCATGGACTACACCATGGTGGACGTGATCCCCGTCAGCGACCCCAACAGCAGCACGATGGCGCAGCGCGTGGTCCAGTACCAAGCTGTGTTCCAGATGGCCAAGGATGCACCGCAGATTTATGACCTGCCGTACCTGCACCGCCAGATGATCGAAGTGTTGGGAATTCGCAACGCTGACAAGATCGTGCCCACGAGCGAGGACCAGAAGCCCCGCGACCCCGTGTCCGAGAACATGTCTGCACTGGTTGGCAAGCCGATCAAGGCGTTCATCTATCAAGATCATGAGGCGCACATCGCTACGCACACTGCGTTCATGCAGGACCCGATGATTGCTCAGACCATCGGCCAGAACCCCATGGCGCAGCAGATCATGGCCGCGCTGCAAGCGCACATCGCCGAGCACTTGGGCTTCCAGTACCGCAAGCAGATCGAAGAGCGTTTGGGTGTCGAGTTGCCACCGCCCGACGAGCAGTTGCCCGAGGAGATCGAGGTGCAGTTGGCCCGCCTCATCGCTGACGCTGGTAAACAACTCACTCAGGCCCACCAGCAGCAAGCCGCGCAGCAGCAGGCGCAGCAGCAGGCCCAAGACCCGCTGTTCCAGCTTGAGCAGGCCAAGGTCAAGGTCCAAGAGATGGAGGTCGCTCGTAAGACCAGCAAGGACCAGACGGACGCCACCATTGCCGCCGAGAAGCTCAAGCTCGACGCCATGAAGGTGATGGCCTCCGTGGACAACGAGAAGAACCGTGTGACCTCGCAAGAGACACAGGCCAAAGACCGCATGAAGATTGACGCGCTCAAGCTGCTTGCGACACCCAAGAAAACGCCCAGCGCCCCGGGCAAGAAGGAGTAATCCATGGGCAAAACCGTCTATGACGTGCTGATCGAGAAATTTGAGGAGGACGTGGCCTCCGCATCACAGTTTCTGGTAAACGGAGGAGCAAAAGACTTCTCCGAATACCGGGAAGTAGTAGGCAGGATTCGAGGTCTCCAGCTTGCTACCCAAACCACAAAAGACCTTATGCGCTCTCAAATGGAAGAAGATAACGATGAGTGAAAACCAAACCGCTGTAACCGATGATGAGTTGGAAGCCCAGCTTCCGAAGCCCGTTGGCTACAAGCTGCTGATTGCCCTGCCCCAGATCGAAGAGACTTTGGGTGAGATGGGCATTATCAAAGCCCAGAAGACTATCCATGAGGAAATGCTCATGACAGTCACCGGCCTTGTGCTGGACATGGGTGAACAAGCCTACGCTGACAAGGATCGTTATCCCAACGGCCCTTGGTGCAAGGTAGGTGACTACGTGGTGTTCCGCGCCAACTCTGGCACTCGTGTCAAGGTCAATGGTGTTGAGTACCGCCTCATGAACGACGACTCAATTGATGCCGTCATTGCCGATCCGCGTGGCGTAACGCGTGCATAAGGAGAACCTATGGCTTTTCAAAAAGTAGAGTTCGAGTTTCCTGACCCCGAGAAAGCCGCAATGGCCGACAAGGGCGTAAAGGAGACGGAGAACGGTAACTTTGAAGTTACCATCGAGGGCCGCGAGAGCGAGAAGCCCGCACCCAAAGAGGAGTCCAAGGCCAAGAAAGCCAAGGATGACGATCTTGACATCGAGGTGGTTGACGACCGCCCCGAGCAGGACCGCGAGAAGCGCAAGTCCAAAGCTCCCATGGAGTTGACAGACGACGAGATGCAGGATTACTCCGAGCGCGTGCGCAAGCGTCTGCAACACTTCAGCAAGGGTTACCACGACCAGCGCCGTGCCGCCGAGGACGCCGCACGCGAGCGTGAAGAGGCTATCCGCCTTGCCCAGCAGTTGGCTGAGGAGAACAAGAAGCTCAAGGGCGCTGTCTCCAAAAACCAAGAAGTGCTGATCGAGCAGGCCAAAAAGTCTGCCGAGCGTGAACTGGAAGATGCCAAGACCAAGTACAAGTTGGCCTATGAGGCTGGGGATGCAGACAAGGTTGTCGCAGCACAGGAAGCACTGGCTGATGCAAAACTGAAAATCGCACGAGTTTCCAATCTCAAACCTACCTCTTTACAAGAATCTGAAACTGAGGTACAAACTGAAACAACCGCCCCGGTACCATCCGTTGACCGCCGCGCCGCTGATTGGCAAAAAGCCAATAAGTGGTTTGGTGAAGATGATGAGATGACCAGCTTTGCGCTGGGGCTGCACCAAAAGCTGGTCAAACAAGGCGTCGATCCTCGGAGCGACGACTACTACGAGAAGATCAACTCTCGTATGCGCCAAGTGTTCCCCGACTCGTTTACCGATGAGGTAGATGAAGAAGAGGACCACGAACCAGAGGTTGAAGAGCGTCGTCGTAAGACGAATGTTGTTGCACCCGCCACCCGCAGCGTTGCGCCCAAAAAGATCACGCTGACTCGTACGCAGGTTGCACTGGCAAAGAAACTTGGATTACCACTGGAAATTTACGCCAAACAGGTTGCTGAGGAAATGAGGAAACAAAATGGCTGAGAACAGACTGAACCGTGAACTGGAAACCCGTGAAAAAACGGCCCGCAAGCGTAATTGGATTCGTCCAGATACCTTGCCTACTCCCAACCCGGAGCCGGGCTATGACTTCCACTGGATTCGCATCAGCACCCGTGGTGAAGCTGACCCCATGAACGTGTCCCTCAAACTCCGTGAAGGTTGGGAGCCGGTAAAGGCATCTGACCACCCCGAAATCTTTGTTGCTGGCGTCGAAAACGAACGCTTCAAGGACAACGTGGTGATTGGTGGCTTGATGCTGTGCAAGACCCCGACCGAAATGGTTGAAGACCGCAACGAGTTCTTCCGGGAACAGGCTAACGCCCAGATGCAGTCTGTCGATCAAAGTCTTATGCGCGAAAATGATCCTCGCATGCCGCTTTTCAACGAGCGCAAAACGAAGGTCACTTTCGGTAAAGGAACCTAATTTTTTTTGGAGTCAAAATATGGCTTACCCCACCGTTGATAAGCCGTACGGTTTTCAACCCATCAATCGAATTGGTGGCACTCCGTACGCTGGGTCTACTCGTCTAGTCCCAATCGCCTCGTCTGGCGGACTCACCTCCGCTGCAATGTTCGATGGCGACCTCGTTGAACTCACTTCTGGCGGCGTTTGCCAAGTAGCCACGGACGGCTCTGCTGTTCCACAGGCTCTGGGCGTGTGCGTTGGCGTCCAGTACGTCAACTCTATGGGTCAAACTGTGCAGGCGCAATACGCTCCCGCCGGTTCGTCCAGTGCTGTCGCTTATGTGGTCGATGACCCTACTGTGCTGTTCAAAGCCGCTGTGTGCTCTTCGGGCACCACTATGGCTTCTCTGGGCCGCACCGCTGTTGGTCAAAACACGTCCGTGATCTTGAATGCTGGTAACGCCACCACTGGCGATTCCGCTCAGGCTATCGACGATACGACCAATACGACTGCCACCCTGCCCATCCGCATCGTGGACGTGGTGCCTGCCACTGCCACCGGCGCTGATGCCTTCGTGGAATTGATCGTCAAGATCAATACCCATACCTACAACAACACTACCGGCATCTAAGGAGTTAGATCATGGCAATTTCTCGTGCCCAACTACTGAAAGAACTCCTTCCCGGCCTTAATGCGCTGTTTGGTTTGGAGTACAAAAAGTACGGCGAAGAACACAAAGAGATTTTTGAAAGCGAAACCTCTGAGCGTTCCTTTGAAGAAGAAACGAAGCTGTCTGGCTTCTCCGCTGCACCTGTCAAGAACGAAGGCTCCGCCATCGCTTACGACAATGCACAGGAAGCATGGACTGCTCGTTACACCCACGAAACCATCGCTATGGGTTTCTCGCTGACCGAAGAGGCCATCGAAGATAACCTGTATGACAGCCTGTCGGCTCGTTATACCAAGGCGCTGGCTCGTGCTATGGCTTACACCAAGCAGGTGAAAGCCGCTGCGATCCTGAACCAAGCCTTTGCTGGCGGCCCCACCTACGGTGACGGTCAGGTTCTGTGCTCTACAGCGCACCCTCTGGTGTCTGGCGGTGTTAACAGCAACCGTCCCACTGTCGCTGCCGATCTGAACGAGACTTCCTTGGAAGCCGCCGTTATTCAGATCGCTGGTTGGACAGACGAACGCGGTTTGCTGATCGCTGCCAAGCCCCGCAAGCTGGTCGTTCCTCCGAGCCTCCAGTTCGTTGCTGAGCGTCTGTTGCAAACCGAACTGCGCGTCGGTACTGCTGACAACGACATCAACGCCCTGAAGTCAATGGGTTCCATCCCCGAAGGCTATACGGTCAACCACTATTTGACCGATACCAACGCATGGTTCCTCTGCACTGACGTGCCTAACGGTCTCAAGCACTTCGTGCGTACCCCGCTGCAAAACAGCATGGACGCTGATTTCGATACCGGTAACGCCCGTTACAAGAGCCGCGAGCGTTACAGCTTCGGTGTTTCGGACCCTCTGGGTATCTTTGGTTCCCCCGGAGCCTAAGCAACAAGAAAAGGCCCTTCGGGGCCTTTTCTTTTTTGCCAGATAGGGTATATTTGAGTCATTCCGGGGTCCCCGGTGTTCTGACAGTCCCGGCTGACGACATGCAGACAGAGCACCCAATCATTCGCATGTGAGGTTTCAATGGCACGCACTACTTTCTCCGGCCCCGTCGTTTCGCAAAACGGCTTCATCTCGGGCACTGGCTCCGCCACCATCACCAAGGTTCTGACGGCTACTGCCACTCTGAACTTCCCCTCTATTTCCGCTGTATCGCAAGCTGATCTGACTATTACCGTGACTGGCGCTGCCGTTGGTGATGAAGTCATGATGGCTTTGCCCGCTGCCCCCGCCGCTGGCTTGGTGTTCAACGCGTTTGTGTCTGCCGCTAACACGGTCACTATCCGCGCATCTAACATCACTGCAAGCCCCGTGGACGCAGCTTCGGCTTCGTATGGCGTGATCGTTGTTGCCGCAGCCTAATAGGAACTCACCATGACGATGCAAACCGATGTCAAAGCCATATCATTGGCGGCGTCTGGTTCCGTCTATGGTGGCCGTACCCGTGTTCGCGGGATGTTGGTTGAGCCCGGTACTGGCGCTGGCAGTGTCATCCTCAAGGATGGCGGCTCTAGCGGCACCACGGTAATGACCATCAATACGGTCGCCAATGGCGAACCTTTCAGTGTGGTCATCCCTGCACAGGGTGTCTTGTTTCAAACAACCGCGTATGCGGCGTTAACCGACGCCAAAGTGACGGTGTTCTATGGCTAAGTCTCCAGCATGGACTCGGAAAGAAGGCAAGGACCCGAAAGGGGGCCTCAACGCAAAAGGGCGTGCCTCTGCGAAAAAGCAAGGAATGAACTTAAAGCCTCCTGCGCCCAAGCCGAAAACCAAGACCGATGCCGGACGCCGCGCCTCTTTCTGCGCCCGTATGAGCGGGATGAAAGAGAAGCTGACATCCGAGAAGACTAAGAAGGACCCCAACAGCAGGATTAATAAGAGCCTGCGCGCATGGAACTGCTGATATGGAATTGCCAGTCTGGAATACCGTTTTGTCGTTTGCTTCGGCGCTACTTCTGTTTTGGGTAAAGATTTCCCACGACGAAGTTAAGCGCTTGTCCATCTTGCTGAGCAAGACTCGGGAAGAAAATGCTGAGAAGTTTGTGGCCAAGATGGACATGCACAACGACATGAATCGCGTAATCCAGCGGCTTGACCGCCTTGATGCAAAACTCGATGAGTTCATGAAGGAGCAGCGCAGTGCCCTCAACTAGCAAAAAGCAGCACAATTTCATGGCGGCTGTGGCGAATAACCCAGCGTTTGCCAAGAAAGCAGGCGTCCCACAGTCCGTGGGCAAAGAGTTCTCCAACGCGGACAAGGGCCGCAAATTTTCTAAAGGTGGCGATATGAAACACGAAGACGTGAAAATGGACAAGTCCATGATCAAAAAAGCCGTAGGTAAGCATGCTGCTATGCCTGCATCCAAAGCCCATGCAGGACTCAAGTCCGGCGGCAAGGTGAAGTACGCATCCGGCGGTTTGGCTGCTGGCCACAAAGCTGCTGACGGTATTGCCAAGAAGGGCAAGACCAAAGGCACCATGGTCAAGATGGCCATGGGTGGTAAAGCCTGCTAAGGAGCTACCATGCCGATGACCCCCAAAGCTGCAAAAGCATACAAAGCTCGCCGCCCTGAGATGACTCTGGACGATGTGGTCACCCCCGAGATTCGGGAGCGCCGCAAAGCCATGGTTAAAGAGGCTGCGGATGAGTCCGCGCAGGACGCCGCCACCAAGGCGTACGACAAGGCCATGCCTAGCCCTGAGCGTTTTGCTTCGGGCGGCAAAGTGGGTTCCGCTGCAAAGCGCGCCGATGGTTGCGCCCAGCGTGGTCACACACGCGGCAAGATGCTGTAAGGTGACATCATGATGGCCAGCCGTGGTATGGGTGATCTCCGCAAGGACAAGATGCCGAGCGGGAAAATCATGCACCGCAAAGATGGTGACAAGTTCAACGACAACGGTGTAACCAAGCGCCGTAAGGACGGCGACGAGTTCACCCTCTATGCGGAGGGCGGGGCCGTCAAGTCAAAGGTCAATGAGGCGGGCAACTACACCAAGCCGGGCATGCGCAAGTCACTCTTTGAGAAAATCAAAGGACAGGCTGTGCAGGGTACTGCCGCAGGCCAGTGGAGCGCCCGAAAGGCTCAGTTGTTGGCCAAGCAGTACAAGTCCAAGGGTGGGGGGTACAAAGATTGAAAACGCCGCAGAAGTCGCTCAAGGATTGGACAGACCAGAAATGGCGTACCAAGTCCGGCAAACCGTCAAGCAAGACGGGGGAGCGCTATTTGCCTGAAGCGGCCATTAAATCTTTGACTCCCGCTGAGTACGCAGCCACAACCCGGGCTAAACGTACTGGTAAGGCAGCGGGCAAACAGTTTGTAGCCCAGCCCAAGAACATAGCCAAGAAAACAGCGGGGTTTCGCTAAATGAGCACATCCGGTTCTACCGACTTCACACTGGACTTCACGGACATCGCCGAGGAAGCGTGGGAGCGTGCGGGCCGTGAAATGCGTTCTGGCTATGACCTGCGCACCGCACGTCGTTCCATGAACTTGATGACCATCGAGTGGCAAAACCGTGGCATCAACATGTGGACTATCGAGCAGGGCACCATCCCCCTGACTCCCGGCCTCAATACATACGCACTGCCGCTGGACACGATTGACCTGCTGGAGCATGTCATCCGCACCGGTGCGGGTAATGCTTCAACACAGGCCGATCTGACCATCACGCGTATCAGCGTTTCTACATACGCGACGATCCCCAACAAGCTGGCCCCCGGACGCCCAATCCAGATTTGGATTCAGCGTTTGTCCGGCGTGGCCTCCCCCACAGATGCAACACTGGTAGGAGCCATCAACTCCACCACGACCACCATCACGTTGTCCACAACCACCGGGTTGCCCAGCGCGGGTTTCATC
>JACCDJ011436889.1_pt1 | contig 12401 bp, 10 predicted proteins | sample 7444481 | NCBI WGS metagenome assembly JACCDJ01 (sample SAMN15323435, study PRJNA562643) | freshwater metagenome | isolation source: river surface water | place: USA:Blue River Watershed | collected 2017-08-15 | reverse complement strand
GACGAACATCTGAGAGAGTATCAGGTTGGAAAATATAATACTTATTTCTATAGACAATATAACCTTCTTTTTTATTAGGACCCAGAATACGAAACGACTGATTGCCTTGGATTCCTGCCAAAATGCTCAAGAGAGCAAGTTTTGGAACACCTGATAGTTGTTCTGCTAGTTCATCAAATTGGTACGCAGTTTGTAAAGTAAAGAGACTGCGAATCACACGTTTTATACTTGATTCATGAACCTTCGCTGCATATTCATCATATGTGCTAGTATCCACTTTATCAATATCTTTTATATCTATAAGAGGTTCTCTTTCTTCTTTTTCATCTTTTCTACAAGCATAACCACATTCAATCCAATCACACATTGTTGAAAAATCCGTATCGGCTACTTCTACAAATCTTCTTAGAGGATGGTCCCATATTTTTTGCGAATCAATATGTTGTTGAGGGTTGAGGGCTCCACGTGGGATTTGATTGGCATCATTATTCAAATTACAATCCAAAGCATATTCTTTCAAACAACGAGAAACTTGACCAACTTGAACAGCTTTATTCATAGCATTTCTATACATATACAAATCTGCAGTTTCACGGTCTTCATCTTCTGGTAAGGTATTTACCAATAAATAGATAGTACAATTGGATTGGCTAAAGAATAAAGGTTCTCCATCCACCACTTTTTTTATTTTGGGAAGTAATGCGTGACTACATGTACGCACACCACGTCCAATAATTTGTTCCATCTTATTCAAGTGAAACCAACTGTCAAAAATATAAAGTTCACGAATAAATCGTAAGTCAATACCTTCACCAGCAACTTGAGAACCAATAATCACTTTGACAATACCACCATTTCTATTTTCAGCGCTGCGAGCAACCTTTACCATAGCAGCATTATTCGGTGAAATAGACATGCTACCCGTTAATAAAATATAGGTGGCTACTTTGAATCCATGTCCATCTTGCTTCAACCCAGTATGTTCACCTTTACGTTTTTCACAAAAAGCACATTGATATTGTTCTTCTTTGATACCACTGTTTCTTAAATATCCTGTCGAACGTCCATGAGGAAGATACCCATTGGCTTCTAATGCTAACGCTAAAGGAATAGCACCTGATTTGATAAATCTACTGTAAAGAAAAATAACTCCACTAGCATGTCGAATACGTTCAATAAAGAAATTGGCCTTCGCGCTGATTTGTTTTAGAGCAGGAGTTTGAAGCATCTCCACTCCTCCACGTCGAATCTCAAATTGAACAGGTTGGATTAGTTTACCCTCTTTATCAGTTGGAGATTTGAAGCAAGCATCAAAACCAGTTTCACCAACACGTTGTTCAATAGGTGTAGAAGAGTCTGCTGGAAAAATCCAATTTCCTGATTGAACCATTTTATCGATAGCCGCAACAGAAATACCTCCACTGCTTACAGCAGTATCCATCATATCCATATAATTTTTCAAAGCATCCCCTTCATATTGAACAGGAACTAAGGGGAGTTTTGAAGTTCTTTTTTTCTGATATTTTGGAATTTCTTCTCCTGTGGCATTTGGAGCAAAGGATGGCCAATTTTCTGATTTGAGTTTATGGACATTCAAAGGAGAAAGACGAATAGGGAACAACAATGGATTTTCACCACGCATAAAACTTACGTATTTACTGGCTGCAAATCCTAGTCTCTCACGTCCAATTTCGTATCCTTTTTCATCTTTCTTCCAATTTCCATCCGTATCAAAAATGTCTGTTTGTGATAATGTGGCTTTTCTATCATTTTTTAAAAGGAAGTTCAAAAGAGAGATAATTTCCAAATAGTTGTTATACATTGGAGTAGCCGTCATTAACATAAGTTTCATTCCACGAACATTTGGAAGAAGTTTATTTTCCAAACTTGGTACTAATTTCTTCCCAGCATCACTTTGATTTCCCTCATCACCAGTAGCATCCAAATTATCACCAGCACTTTCACCGGGAACATTACGTAAATTATGTGCTTCATCAATAATGACTAAACGACCATCAAATTCACGACTTATACCATGTGTTGGATAATTTCCTCCTCTTGCTTTTTCATCAATGTATCTCGCAAATTGAATATAACCATAAAAATCATAACGAGAATCAATCAAAGCATTGACACGATTTTTTATAACATTTCTATCTTTTTCATATTCTGTACCAGTGGCTTTGAGATAGTAGTTTCCTGTACATCCAGAAAGTGTATTGGGTGAATTCTCATCCTCTGGAATGTTTACATTGTCTAAATCAAAAATAGTTCTGCGAAATCCTGGTTGAATATTTGGAGGGGCAACAATAATGACCTTTTTTTGAGGAAAACTCAATAAATAGGCTTCTGCTGTAGCAATAGCAGCACACGTTTTACCAACACCCACACCATGATACAAAAGTGCGCCTAAGTATGGACATTGAGGAGATAAATAACGACTAATAAATCTTTGAACAGGACTTAACTCAAATTCTTGATTCACATCACATAATTCTGTTCCCTCTTCCTCAAGTTCTGCTTGTTGTTCTTCAATGGATTTTTGTTTGTTTTCTAAAAATTCTCTTTTTGCAAAGAGTTTTGTATGAAAATTGGGGTCATCAAGGTCAGGATAAAGTCCATATGTTTTTTCATAAGTATCTTTATAATCAAAGCCATTACCTCCTTCTTGAAGACCATCTGCTGGAAATAGATTACGTTTCTGCAGTTCTTCAAAAATGAGATTGCGTGCTTCGGGACGGGATTCTAAATCCCATAATTCAAGTATTTCTTTATCTGATTTACTTGATAAGTCCATCTATCCAATATGAGAGTTTTTCTTTAGCCGATGTAAAGAGGGCAATAGTTTCTTAAAAGACTACTCACCTTTAAAAGAATTTCACGTTTTTCCACATTATCAGGGCGAATCTTTTCAAGAGCATCATTGAGTGAAAACCAACCAATATTTCCAATTTCACGAACCATATGATGATTGTTTGTATCAATAGCAATATCTTTTGTCTCAGGCATATATCCTACAAAATATTTATGACAATAATGAACATGATTGGTTCCAAAAAAAGTTTCTTGCAAAGGCAATAAATTGCGAATAAAATGAATATCTTTTTCTTCAATGCTGGTTTCTTCATAAAGTTCACGAAGAGCACAACGAAGTTCTGTTTCTTTTCCATCACGTCTTCCTTTTGGAAATCCCCATTCAGGAGTTACCCATTGTTTTGGAATATCTTGAAATAATTTTTCAAGTGAAATAAGTGTTCCATCTGGAAGTGTGTATCCTGTGCGAAGTTGTTCTAATTTTCCTCTCGCAATCTCTTTTTCATTCTTGTAAGCATGGCTTGGAGCGTTAGGGTCATACCCCCAAAGATTTTGCCATAAGGTATCAAAAGGTTCATGTAAAATGCGTTCTTTTTCAGAGTTTGTTAAACCAGCAAGTTGCACTTTAATATAAGGTAAATCCTCAATACGATACTTACCTCGCATAAGTTCAACAAATCCAAGACTATCTTTACGTTGAATTAAAAGAAATTCGATTTTTTTAGAAACATTTTCAAGACCAGAAATACTTGTTGGATTTTCAGTTAATTCTTTGGCTTGTTCCCAACCATCTTTTACGCGAAACAAAATAATACCAAAACTTGTTATGGGAGCAAGACATCCACGAAAGGTATGTCCATAGCCTCCGCAATTAATACATGTAGAGACTTGTTTGAATTTATTATTTGTTTGAAACATTCCTATATGACTGAATGTTGTATCGGTTTAGACCCATGTATAAAATGCGTGTTATCTTATCGTAGAGAGTTTCTCGGCTTCATTCAGAAATGTCGCTCAAGATGCCTCCAACTATTTGGGGTCCAATCTTTTGGCACACTATTCACATAGTGGCCCTAGGATATCCCGAAAAACCAAATTATTCACAAAAAAAAGCAGCCAAAGAATTCTTTGAAAGTCTTCGTTTTCTTATTCCTTGTAAAGTTTGCCAAGAACATTACATTCAGCATCTTGCTCTAACACCCATCACGCCCTTTTTGGATAGACGCCAAGATTTATTCAAATGGACTGTGGATTTACACAATCGTGTGAATGAAGCTTTGAAAAAACCAAAGATGACTGAAGTCGAAGTTCTAAAACACTATAAACGTCTCGGTGCTTTGGGAAGAAGTCCTCTCTGGACAGATAAAGATTTTGCAGAAGCGGATATGCGAGCAAGAATTCAAGGTATTGGAATTGGGGCTGGTGTGGCTATTACTGCTGGAATTCTTCTTTGGTGGACAACAAAAGGTGAATAAACACTTTATATCTCTGTGAGAAATAGGAATGATTCAATTAAAGAAAGGACAAACAAGAAAGGCGGATAGAGGATTTGACCCCGAAATTTATGAGGGATTACAAATTCCGAAAGAACCTACACAACCCGTGAAATCCAAAGTGAAAATACTCGTGCTCGAACCTAAACTAACCAATGATGAAATCAAAGCACGTGAAGGAACCTATTTTACAGATAAAGATATTGATACACTAATAAAAGAAGATACTGATATTTATGGATTAGATCCTAAAACAGGAGAAAAGAAACTTCTTGCTAAGTTTCGTAAGAATGTATTTCCTAAAGATGTCATACGGCAAGGATGGGAGGCTTTCTGTCAAACTGCAGCACCCAGCAGAAATCGTGGTGCTGCTGCTGGTCCTATTCAACTCAAATCAGCATACTGGAAGAAAAGAAAGCCTACAGAAATTACCAGATGGTCTGCCAAATATGTCCAAGATGGAAAAGTATCAAAAATGCGTGTGAATAACAATGTGTTCAGTAGTGTATTAGGTTTTTTTGAAAGCACACCTTTTATGGGACTTCCTTGCCGTCTTACTTCCTATACACAACGTTATTTCAAACAATACAAACATGGTATTCCTTTTATTCAATCCATAGGAAAAGTCTTCAAACAACTAGTTCCCGATGCTTATAGTCGCCAAGTGAAACGAGCCTCCTCCAAACCATCCTATCAGATTCCAGAAACACCCTTCTCTTCAGTAACGATTAATCGTAATTTCCGAACAGCCCTTCACATGGATGATGGAGATTTCCGTGAAGGATTTGGAAATTTATCTGTGATTGAACGTGGAAATTACCAAGGAGGATACACTATGTTTCCTCGTTACAAAGTGGGGTTTGATTTAAGAACAGGAGATTTCGTAGCTATGGATGTTCACGAATGGCATTGTAATACGGAAATGACTGAATCTAAAGAAGATGCTGAGAAAAATAAAAAACTTAAGCGCATCCATTTTGATGATATCACTACGGGAACACTTGGTTCTGAAAAACGTTTTACAAGAATTTCCTTTGTATGTTATCTTCGTGAAAAGTTAGTCAATTGTAAAGAATCAGAAACAAAGAAATATTATAAGGATATTGAATTTGATTTAGAAAAGGGTAATCTTAAAAAAGCAGGTATTACTCGCCGTAAAAAGAAACACACAGAGTAAGAGAGAATGAGTTTTAATCCTGACTTTTTGAGTAGTCTTTTAGGAAGAAGAAGAGGTCTTTTACCTGGTGCTGCAACTACTCCTGCCCCAGTACCTGCTCCAGCATCAAAACCCTTGTTACCTTCTATAACAACATCGTTTTTTTCTCCTTCCACTTCTACTTCCACTTCCACTTCTTCTTTTACAGTGGGCAGTACACAAGGTCTTTTTGGTAGTGTCATTTCATTCTTTTTCTATTTAAGTTTAATCGCTTTCTTTATTTTCATTATTCTTGTTTTTGTTCATTTTACAATTAAACCTATTTTTAAATTTGATATCAATGATAAAGGTTTAATTAATGTGGCTCCACAAGGAGATGGTGAGTTGGTATGGAAAAATTCACTTGCCGATGCTGACCAAGAAGCGAAATTTAAGAATCCTTTGAGTTGTAATTATACTATTTCCATGGATTTATTCGTAAAAAATCAATTAGCCATGTCAAGCACCCCACGTGTTTTATTATATAGAGCTAATGAAAAGGTAGATTTTGAAACAGATAAACAACCATCAGACCTTTTTAGCCTTTATTCAGATACTAATCTTTTAGTCTATCTTGATTCTGCTAAAAATGATTTGAATATTGTGGCTGTCACTTTAAATAGTGAATTAGCACTCCAACCTGAAGGTATACCCGCTATACCGAATATTCCTCTTGAAACTCCATTCCGCATTACAATCACTTTCCAACCTACCATAATGGAAGTCTATATGAATGGAGACCTTCAAGCTACTCGTGTATTCGTTGGAAGACCGAATGAAACTGTTGGAAGTTTCTTTGGCCCTTCCGAATTTGTAAGAAAGTCAGCCAGAATTGGAAATCTACAGTACTGGCCTCGTATTCTTGCTCCAAGTGAAATTAAATCTATGGGACCCACTTTACCAGGACCAGATTTCTTTGTTGTTAAGGTTTAGAGATGAATTGGTTATACATCATAGCAATAATAATAGTAGTTACTGTTGCTGTTCTATATTTTCTTCCAAGCCTTACAGGATATCCATCTTCCTTTAAAGAAGGACCCTTTTTATTAGCAGAATCTCCATCTATTTTTGCTGCAACAGAAACTAATGCTTTAATTGATGGAGGAAACACCACCTTTCAAGGATACTTCTACATCTTACCTCTTGACCGCACACCTACGGCCATGAAATGTGGTGAACCAGGATATCCTTCTTGTGAAGATGGACGTTTCCAAACTTGTGTATGTGAAACGTCTTCCTGTAAAAATTGTACATTTCATGGATACGAAAATTTAATTTCTATTGGAAATATCATTGATTTCCAAATTCTTGGAACACCTGATGCTGGTCGTCCAGGAAAGGCCATGGCACAATTAAGTATACGAACACAATCTCCTGTGGATGCTTCAGGTGGAGAAGTTCTTGAAACACCTGTCTTTTACACAGAAGTCATCGACCTTCCTCCTATCCCTATACAAAAATGGGTTATGATTACAATCGCTAGAACTGGTCGTCGAATTGATGTGTTTTATAACAATGAATTAGTGTCTTCTTCTAAAACGTTATACATGCTTGGAACAAATGCTGAACGCACAAAAACAACTACTGTTGGAAGCCCCCGAATTAGTGGTTATAGTGGATTAATGAATAAATATGATTCTAATCTTTCATCCTACAGTGTAAGTTCCTATTATAAATCATCTTCAGATACGCTTGGAGCACCAGTCATGTCTCAGAATCTACCTACTATTTCAGGAAATCAACCTAGGGGTTCTAATGCTGGTCCAACACTTCCTGGATTTGCTGTGACAAACTTTCCTATACCATCCCTTTGTTCTGGTGGTTCTTGTCTTGAACCACCTTCAGGAAGACCAGCAAATCCACTTTATGATTGGGAGACCCCATACGCTTAGTGAATTTGCTTGTTATGGATAGAAAGATGCAGTCTGTTCTTCCACAGCCAACAGGTTCCTCAATGGGTGATAAAGTATTAGCAGGGTTTTTAAATCTTCTCATTGTTATTGCTGGAATTGTAGTATTATATTATGTGTATAAGTTTCTCACTTCTCCCTCTCCAGGAACAAAAGAATTTTTAGTTCAACCCGATAAAAAACCAATGAGTGCTCTTATGACTTATGAGAATATTGCTCCCATCTATGAAGGTGGTGAATACACCTTGAATTGTTGGGTGTATATTGCTGGTTATTCTACACACCTTGGAACACGTAAACACATTTTAGAAATCGGTGGTGATAACTTCTCTACCTTATTACTTGCTCTTGGAGCATTTAAGAATTCATTACTTGTCAGAGTTCATACAAGAGCCACGTCCGGTTCAGATGCTTCTGGTAATGATACAACCACTGATACAACAGAAGAAGTAACTTCAGCAAACTCTGTCAGTACAGATTACAACGACCCTGCTCTCTTAGCTAAAGAAGATGTCAGTCTTACTACTGCAGATAAAGATATATTGTTCAGTCCTTTGGCCATGGATGATGGCATTTTGAATGTATTCCCTATGTGTGATATTCAAGAAATTGATATGCAACGTTGGGTTCAAGTCACTATTGTTCTCAATGGACGTAGTTGTGACACTTATATTAATGGAAAACTTACACGTTCCTGTGTATTACGCAACTATTTCAAAGTGGATACTCAAAATATGAGTATGAAGGTGGCGGATAGAAATGGGTTTGATGGTTACACAGCAAGAATTGGTACTTACAGTTCTGCTCTCAATCCCGACCAGATTTACAAACTCTACATGGCTGGTCCTGATGGTCAAAACATGAACCCAATCCAGTATGTGAAAAACATCCTCTAAACACAGAGATGTCGGCTTCGTATCCGTATATCAATGCTTCACGTCTACAAGCACAACCATCCTATACACAAAGATTTACAAGTTATGCTACTGAAAAAAGTCCTGGAGGTGAAGTTGTATTAGGTATAATTTTAGTCTTTGTTACTGTGCTTTTATTTTTAACTGCTGAAGGAGTGGTACGTGCTGTTCAGTTCACATCACAAAAGATGAATATTTTAATGGATTACACTGCTGGTTCGGATGACAGATCCCTTGCTGTTCATCAAGATCCTACTAAATTTAAAGATGCAAACCCTATTCTCTTTTCTGAAAATGAACCTACGGGTATAGAATTTGCTTATTCTTTCTATTTGTATGTCAATCACAATACATTTACAGGAGAATCTGTTCTTCATCATGTATGGCACAAAGGGTATGGATGTGTATGGCCTTTAATGGGACCCGGTGTTTTTATCCGTTCAGATACAAATGCCCTACGTGTTATCATGAATACTTTTGAAAATCCATATTCTTATGTGGATGTAACGAATATTCCTGTTGGAAAATGGTTTCATGTGGTATTGAATTGTAAACGTTCTGGACTTGAAGTCTTTGTGAATGGAAATCTTGCTAACAAGATTCGATTTGATAATACTATGCCTTACCAGAACTTCCAAGATATTATCATCTTTTCAAATGCCAACTACCAACTTTGGGGTTCTACTACAGCAGCTCTCAAAGGAGAGAACTTTGAAGTTCGTGGAACATTCAAAGGATATATGAGCGCACTTACTCATGCCCGGTATGCACTCTCATATAGTGAAATTCAGAAGTTGTATAATGCTGGACCTTCAAAGAAGATTAAATCAGAAAACATGACACTTCCTCCCTACTTATCCGACAATTGGTGGAATACAACGTATCGTGCTTAGACATTAAGACCGCTATGCGCTTTATCATATTATCTTCTTGCTCTTTCCACAACAAGAAGATAGAATGACCGGTGGAGGTATACTCGCATTAGTTGCCTATGGGGCGCAAAATGTAATTCTTTCTGGAAATCCACAAATGACCTTTTGGTATAAGGCATTTCGCAGATACAGTCATTTTGCGACAGAAAATGTAAGTAAAGCCCTTGAAGGACCCAATGAACTTTTCTTTGATAGACCTATTCAATTGAGAACAAAGATTGACAGAGTTGGTGATTTACTTTCAGATTTATATTTCACTTTTCGTCTTCCAGATATTTTTAGTAAATACCTCACTCCTACATCAGCAAGAAGTAGTCAATATCAGTTTCAATGGTCTCGTTATGTTGGTGCTGCTATTATACAGAATGCTGCTTTTTTTGTAGGAGGTCAAAAGATTCAAGAATTTGATGGGACGTATTTGCTAGCTAGAGCCATGGCAGATTATACTGCTGATGAGTTTGAAAAGTGGCGTATTTTAGTTGGTGATACGGAAGAATTAACGGATCCTAGCAAAGGTGTTTATGCAGGTGGTCTTAATGCTACAGGATATCCTTCTGTATTTTACAACAGAGCAGTCGCAACTCAAACCAATCGCCCAAGTTTATTTGGACAAGATATTCATGTTCCACTAGGATTTTGGTTTTCTGAACATACTTCCAAGGCACTTCCTTTGGTGGGTCTTCAATATCATGATTGTGAAATTCAAATTACATTAAATCCTTTGGAACGCTTATACACCTATTTGGATATTTCTGGATATCGTGTTGCTCCAAATAATCGTATGACAGCATCTCTTGCAGATATTCGCATGAATATTCCAGATTATGGTGCCTATCAAGATTTGAGTGGAGAAATCAGAAATTTTTTGACCGATTTTTCCGTTTCTCCTCCAGTCAACAACACACTGTTCATCAATCCAAGAATTCAATCGACCTATGTGTATTTAACTACAGAAGACCAAAAAGTCTTTGCCACCACACCACTTTCTTATCTTATTACACAAGTGACACCATATCCTTTCCCAGGTCTATTCAATCGACAGATTCTAGACCTTGAAACACACAATCCAATTACTAGACTTCTTTTTATTCCTAGACGTTCGGATTGGCTATCCAGAAATGACTTTGCCAACTTTACCAATTGGTGGAACTTTCCTTATCCTCCTTTCTCACCTACACCTGGGCTTTCCCAGATGAATACCAGTGCGTTTTCTTCAGGAGTTCTCATTCCAACAGGTCAAATGAATATTTTACGTTCCTTAAGAGTTCTTGCCAATGGAAATGAAATTCAGGAGGAAAAGCCTATTGATTATTTTACCAAAATTACGCCTTGGAAAAATGTATCAGGAAATCCTAAAAGTATCATTCCAATTTATTCGTTTGCGCTCCACAGTCCTAGTACACAACCTTCTGGTTCTATCAATGCAAGTCGTATTACAAATTTCCAAGTGGAGGTGGATGTCTATCCTCTTCCAACAGGAACTACCTATACATATGATTTAGTTATCTATGTTGAAAATATCAATTTCTTTGATATCGCAAGTGGTATGGGTGGATTAAAGTATGCTTTGTAAACTTAGTTTGTTTTTACTTTTTCATAGGCTATAGTATTATAAAAATAGGAGGTTACTCTTTGAAAGAATCCTGGTCTTCTGTAAGAAGATTCCCACAGAATAAGTTCAGGAGATTGTGTTTCTTCTGCTTCTCTTATTTGTGCTTCTTCCTTTTTCTTTTGCTCTTTTTCTAATGCTCGTTGTTTCTTTCGTTCTAACTTTCTTTTTTCTTTCTCTTCTGCTTCTTCCTTTTTCTTTTTCTCTATTTCAAATGCTTCTCTTTCTTTTCGAATACTTTCGCAATCAGTAGTTGCTTTACATTCATAATGACGTTCTGGACCATTTATACAACACCAGCAATCCTCTACTTTTCTTACTTGTTTACATAGGTTACAGTGAACTTCCATTCCTATTCTTTAGTGCTATTCGTCTTTATCTTCTTTGGCTTTCTTTGTTTTATCACGCAAACGAAGTTCAGGATGACCACTCTTTTTGGTCAGATTTAAGGTGGCATAATCAGGAAAGTGTTTAACAATCCATTTGGCTCCATCCATAATGGTTTTCTTGGTTCTAAATTCTTGTAAACCACCTTTTTCTGTATAATAGGCTGTCTTGGGAGCATAATGACGTAAACGAATCACACCACCATCTTTAATGTAATAACGGATACTTCGTTCATAATCTTCTTTATCACCTTCTAATTCAAGTTTGATACCTTTCTCACCTTTGGTTCCAGGATTGAATGTTCCAAAGAAACAACCAATAATATATCGTAAATCAGTATCGACTTTCTTTTCCATAAAATATCCATTCGGTGTGGGATAGATTCCCCAAAGTCTCAGATTGTGTTTTTTACACTCACTAAATCCTTCATGAAAAACTCGTTTAAGATTTGTGAGTTTCTTTTCATTTCTTTTAGCCTGTGTATCATATTCAATAAAGGCTTGAATATCATCATCCATATGAATAAGGGGTTTACCAATAGGATAGTAATTACTTATGAAATTTCTCTGAGGACCAAGTTTTGGAACACCCACAATGATTTTTGCATACGTTCCTTTGACTAATGTTTGCTTATAAATTTCCTCTTCTTCTTTGTTGGCGACAAAGACATGAATACGTTTGGGTTCAATACCATATTCTTCTAACACTTTTAATGACTTATCACGAAGAGTTTCCGCACGTCTATAGGAAGGAATAGCAATTACATAATCAAATGTATCTTTTGCTTTTCTTGTTTTGGAGACCATCTACTTTTTTGCGAGATTTTTTGATACTTTCTATCTAAGGAAGAACTAGATATGGCAACATCTGTTGAAAAAGACCAATTAGCACAAGAATATAGAAATCGAGTAGCGTTAAATCTCTCTAATTTGTCAACAAGTATATCTAAGGCTGGTGATACTTATGATGTTGGTAGAAAGATTCCCGGAGTTAGTCAAGAAACCATTGAAGAATTTCATACTGTGATTGAAGATGCCAAAGCATTTTTTAAAACAGCCGATAAAGAAACGGCTGATGCTATCGCTAGTAAACGTGATTTTCTGGAGTTGAAGATGCAGCAATTTGTAGATAAAATGCAACTTGAAGT
>JACCDJ010929764.1_pt1 | contig 12402 bp, 12 predicted proteins | sample 7444481 | NCBI WGS metagenome assembly JACCDJ01 (sample SAMN15323435, study PRJNA562643) | freshwater metagenome | isolation source: river surface water | place: USA:Blue River Watershed | collected 2017-08-15 | reverse complement strand
GATCAACCCATTTTCCAATCTGTTGTATTTTCACATATTTATTTTTTCTATCAGGTAATTGACCATATTCTTTGATATAATCTTCCACCATTTGAAGTTTTTCTTCCCAAGAGTATTGTTTGAATTCTTTGATACCGATGATATAATCGCTAATTAATTTGATATCATTCTTTACTAATTCCAAATCAGTAGTCGATTTGCTATTATAGAAATTAATAGGATTTATCTTAATTTTATCCTTAAACATTAAATCATATTCTTTGATGGATGATAAAGTTTCAAGTATTTCCTCATAATCATCACACCAAATATAAACATTTGCAATCTTATAAGGGTTTTCTTTATTTATTCTTGTTGCTCTGCTTATTCTTTGAATTGTTGTAATTTTATTTTTAGGTGGATAACTGATATAAATACTATCACAAGTGGGAATATCAATACATTCATTTAATATTCGAATATTAAATAATAATTGTACTTTATCATTATTATTAGAAAAGGATTCTAAAACGCCTCTTCTTTTAGTTTCACTGTCCTCACAAGCAATACTATTCATTTCAATATCCATTACGTAAAAGTCATTTAAAGACTTCATACAATCCATCATTTCTTTCATATCATTTGTATCTTTACAATAAATGATACATTTTCTTGACCCATTATTTAAAATACACGAATATAAGAATTTGCATCTATTTTTCAAAATCTCGTCAATCTCATAAATAGATAATTCGCTATCCAATTCTTCATTATTTTCGTGGATAGATGGTAACCAAATTCTATAATTGGTGATATATTTATCTATAGCTTCATTTATAGTCATATTATAAACCACACTCCCAAATATAGAATTAATATCATAATCATTATCTTCTTCATATTCGATATCATAAATTCTCGGCGTTGCTGACATGAATAATATTCTTTGTTTCGATATTAATAATTTATAAATATCATTAGTTTCATCTGTAATATTAGCTTTAGAAAGATTATGAAATTCATCAATAATAAATAATTCATTCTTAAATAGATCTAAACATTCACTAATTAAATCCATCGATTGATATGTACAAGATATTAATAATTTGTTATGACTTCTAATAAAATCTTTAATATAATCAAGATTTCTAATACCGTCTGCATCAACTAAAATGGTATTTGTTTTATCATATCCATATTCAATGAATCTCTTTAAATTTTGATTTGCAAATTCTCTTAAAGGTGAAATAATTATGATGTGATTATAATTAGCGGAAATCAAATAACTGGTATAAGTTTTTCCAGTTCCACAAGGCAGAGATAAGACACCTCTATTATTTGTTTTATAGTAATCAATAAATTTATCGACTGCTTCTTTTTGATAATTGTATGGAATAATCATTTCAGTTTTATCAGGTTTATTTCCATTTATGTAAGGCAATTTAACGAAATAAATTCTATTGTCATTTTCTATTTTTAACAATTCATCATTTGTATCTCTACAATCAATATTAACAACATAAGGGCTTATCATAGAGGTATATTTAATATTTCTTGATAAACTATCTGTATAATAGATAAATGTATTTGCATTTCTAATAAAAGCACATCTCATCATAATTCCTGATATATGCTTCACACATAATCCATTATCATAGCCATTTTTACATTGAATAATTGAAAAATTATCAGTATTATCAATTTGTATAATATCAATACCAATATCTTTATGATTATGTAAACAACCATCTCTTAAATCTTTCCTTAGTAATCTCATATCATTATGTGAATTAATAAGTTTCTTTTCTATTAATAAATCTTCGGGACATTCATTCCATAGATAAGCATTTTTATTTAAGTTATTTATAATAAAATCTCTTACATATTTCTCATATAAAAGACCTTTGGTGTGATTATTCATAATAAGAAATATAATTGTATTCTTTATTCATTTTTTATTTATGAATTAAAATTATAGTTATAGATATGTTATGTATCATTAAAAAGATAATTAAGAATGATGATATTGCAACTCATATATATAACTTATATCTCATAAAGAAATACTTTCAAGGGACTGTCAATGATACTAATATAAATCTCTTTTTGAATTATTTCAAAAACAAAAGAGATTATTGGAACTTCATTTTTAATTCTTTAAATTTCAATAAGATTGATATTAGTATCAAACGTCTTATTATAAACGATGAGATATTAAAGATAATCATTCATAAGAATCCAAATATAATTCGTATTCTCGATAATCATCATAGAAATAATGAAATGGTTATTAAAGAAGTTTGTTATAACAATTCCTATTTCTTTAAATATGCTTCTCCAGCATTAAAATTCAATGTTAATTTCATTCTTAAATTACTGGAAATAAATAGCTTCATCTATTTCTTCATTGATGATAAATTGAAATCTAATAATGATATTATTGAAAAAATAAAAAAGATTAATCCTTTTATCTTATTTCTTAACTGATAAGGTTATTACCTCTCCAGCAGTGGTTATGGGAATTTCATCTGAAGGTTTTTTAGGTGGTTTTACATTAAAGCTATATGATTTTTGTTTAAATGTTTGTTTTGCCATTTCATAATTTATATTAGGTGATTGTAAAGGCGTAATATTTTGAGATGATAATGATTTAATCTCAAATTCAATAACTGAGGATTTTTGAGTATTATTTTCAAGTAATAAATCCAATTTTTGTTTTATTAAATTCAAATCTCTATTGAATTCACATCTATCCAACTGATTTTTATAATTAATTTCAAGTAGTTTATAATCGTGGTGTAATACAAATGAATCCATTAATACAAATATTATTCCAAATCCTAAGATTTGAAGAACTGTGGGAACAGTGAATATTGATAAGAGAAATCTGTTTATTATATAAATACCGATATTGATACTCGAATATTTAATTACATCTTGTTTTAATTTATGAATTATCATAAGTTAAATAAAAATAAGAAATTAAATTTATATCCATTTATTAATCCAGCTGATCAACTTCCTCTTTCTTTTCATCTCCTTCAGGTGTGGATGCCATCTTCGATGGGTCAAATCCTTCAGGTGGAGGAGCATTTTGAAGTTTTAGAAGCAATGGTTGAATCTTATCTGTGTATTCCTTTTGTTTATTTTTATAAACCTCAGCTGTTTCCTTTGGATTTTCTTCAAACCACTTCAAACCTTCATCTACAATTGGGTCAAGCTCCTTCTTAACCTCATCAAAATTAGGTGGAGCCACATCACCTTTAGAACTCATAGAATTGCGAACTCCATAAAGATAATTTTCCAAGTCATTCTTAGCTTCCACAACCAACTTAAGTTTTTCATCCTCCTCCTTAAACTTCTCAGCCGCCTTCACCATCTCCTCAATTTGTTCCTTAGAAAGACGACCCTTATCATTAGTAATCTTGATATTATTTGTCTTACCCGTACTTTCCTCTTTAGCTGTTACCTCGAGTATTCCATTAACGTCAACTGAAAGGTCAATTACAATCTTGGGCACCCCCCGAGGCATCGGGGGGATTGAACTCAAATTAAATGAACCAAGAAGATTATTATCTTTCACGAATTGACGTTCACCCTCATAAATCTTAATATCTACACCAGGTTGATTATCTGAATAAGTTGAAAAGGTTTGTGATTTCTTGGTAGGAATAGTGGTATTTCGTGGGATGATTGGAGTCATAACACCTCCAGAAGTCTCAATACCAAGAGAAAGAGGTGTTACATCAAGAAGAAGGAGGTCATTTGTTTTTTCATTTCCTTGTCCAGTAAGAATAGCACATTGGATAGCAGCACCAATTGCTACGGCTTCATCAGGATTTAGACTCTTATTAAGAGTTTTTCCATTGAAATAATTGCTAAGAAGTTCTTGAATTTTAGGGATACGAGTAGTACCACCAACGAGAACAATCTCATCCACATCAGATTTGGAAACCTTGGCATCACTGAGAACCTTTGAAATGGGCTCCATAGACCTATTAAAGAAACTATCAGCCAATTGCTCAAATTTAGCCTTGCTTAGAGTGGTGGAATAATCAATACCATCAATTAGACTCTCAACTTCAATAGTAGTAGTAGTGGATGATGAAAGATTCTTTTTGGCTCTTTCAGCCGCGATGTTAAGACGCTTAAGAGCCTTGGGATTTTCCTTTACATCTTTCTTATGCTTCTTCTTAATATCATCACAAAGATAATCAACAATAAGATTGTCGATGTCAGAACCACCAAGATGAGTGTCACCAGCTGTCGCCTTTACCTCAAAAATACCACCATCAAGTGATAGAATGGAAAGGTCGTGAGTGCCACCACCTTCATCAAAGATTAGAATAGTGCTTTCCTTCTCTGACTTCTTATCAAGACCATAAGCAATGGCTGCTGCTGTTGGCTCATTGATAATTCGAAGACATTCCATTCCACTAATAACACAAGCATCTTTAGTGGCCTGTCTTTGACTATCATTGAAATACGCAGGGACTGTTACAACAGCTTTCTTTACTGGATGACCAAGATAAGCTTCAGCTGTCTCCTTGAGACGTGAGAGAACCATTGCTGAAATTTCCTCGGGATAAAACTTCTTATTTTCGCCTTTATAATCAACATTTACTACTGGTTTATTATTTTCATCAGCAGATACATCAAAAGACCATAGCTTCTTATCGGCCTGAACGTGAGGGTCATCATATTTACGACCAATAAGACGCTTAATGTCATAAAGTGTTGATTTTGGATACATCGTTGATACATTCTTAGCAGCATCACCTACGAGTTTCTCCTCATTTGTAAATGATACATATGATGGGATAATTCGCGAACCGGTTTGATGGTCAGGGATTACTTCTACTCTGTCACCAATCCAAACAGCAACACAACTGGTGGTAGTACCTAAATCAATACCAATACCAACACAATCTTCTTTAGACATAAACTTTGGGGATATTTAGATTTATTATAAATAATCTTTAAATAAATTTAATAGTAAGGAATAAGGATGGATAATTATTTTGAAAAGTTAAGCGATAAAGATTTTTATTCAGATAAATTAACACATATCTATTTTAACTCAAAGGTCGAAGATAAGTCTATTGATGAATTAATAGTTAAAATTAAAGAGGCCAATAATATTCAAAATCCAAAACCAATATTAATCCATATTTGCTCCTTTGGTGGAAATCTTACAGATGGATTGCGATTATTAACAATCTTCAAATTGAGCAAGGTTCCGATTGCTACTATGATTGATAATTACAGTTGTTCTGCAGCAACCTTTCTATCTATAAGCAGTCCTTATAGAGTTATGAATAAATATGGTTATTGTTTATTACACGAGTATTCAATATCTGGATTTGTAAACAAAAAAAGGGATTTTTTTGTGAATTCCTTAAAAGCCATTGATAAATATTTCAATGTTATCATTGATATGTATCTTGAAAAAACGAAATATTCAAGAGATGAATTAATGGAACTACTTCAACATAACATCTTTCTTGATTATAAAACTTGCTTATTGAAAGGGATTGTGGATAGAGTTATTGATGTCAATTATTCTACACCAGTAATAAAGGAAAAGGTTAATATTAATAGCTTATTAAATTCACCACAAATAAATCACTTATCAATTTCCTGTGATTTCAATTTAAGTAACATTGATTTATCTATACTAACCTCAAACGCAAATCCAAATAAAAACCCCTATTTAATTTATCCAAATCACGAGGATTGTGGTGAAATAGAAAAGGAGAAAAATAAATCAAGGATAAATACCACTGACGTTTTAACTGATAAGAATATATTTAAAACTTTAAATGTTATACCCAGAATTTCGAATATAAATACTCCTAAATTTGGAATAATTGATACACCTATAAGTATTGATAATTTAATCCCGTTATTATTCACTGATAGGATTTATATGTATAAACACGCCTTTATCATATGTAATCTAATCTATTTTTATAATATGAATAATAGTATTTTATTAGATGATAATGTAAAAAATACAAAATTATTGATGAATGCTATTAAAACCATCTTAAAGAAAAAAACAAAAATGAAACTTTCGGATATCTCTAATATAAATCGAAAATTCTTAATCGTAGATTCAAGACAAGCCAAGGAATGGGGTTTATGTCACGAGATTATCAATTAAAACTCAATTCGGTATTTTAAAATTCTTAATATAATCAGATTGACAGCCTCCAATATATCTAACTTTTGATGATGGCTTGAAATTCTTAATATAATCAGATTCAAAACTCCTTAGAGGCACATTAACAATCGAGGTCGCATAAGTCCTCTCAAATGGAACTGGAGAAGAACTCATAATCGAGGTCGCATAAGTCCTCTCCAATGGAACTGGAGAAGAGCTCATAATCGAAGTAGCATAAGTCCTCTCCAATGGAACTGGTGAAGAGCTCATAATCGAAGTCGCATAAGTCCTCTCCAATGGAACATAAACTTCAGAAACATCCTCGCCAGAATGTCTTTCAACTTTCGCTCTTTTAGCTTGCCGCTCTTTTTGATATACACCAGTTTCTTTGTCATACACCAATGGATTTTTTGGTCTGGGTGGATATTGATATTTCACACCAGTAACTTTCTGATATACACCAGTTTCTTTGTCATACACAAGTTTTTTCTCAGCAATCATTATTGATGGTAATTAATGAATTGAACATATAAAATCATTTTTACGTTTGACTAATTTATAATTATTACATATTTACATAAAAATAAAATTGTCCCCTTTCACTCTAAGTACTTATTGCTTTATTGGAACTCTTTAATTAATAATTATGGATAAAATTAACTATTAAATTCAAAAAAAAATGATTATAAATTTAAGAATTAGAATTAACAATTATGAAAATCTTCAATTTCAAGAAACATATTCTGTATATTCCATCCAGAATCATTAGTTGTAATAAGAATGAGATAAAGTTTAACTTGGATAGAAAAATTACAATTGATGATAAAGCAAAGTTGTATGAATCTTGTGATATCAATGATTTGAAAATTATTTTAGGAGACAACTTAAAAATAGTTGATAGTTATATTTATAAATATAATCTGATGAAGGATGATAAGGATAATTATTATTTACATAAAAATAAAATTGCCCCTCTCACTGCTTATTCAAAAACTCTAAGTACTTGTTGGTTTATTGGAACTCTATAAATATTTATGGATAAATGATATTTTTTTATCATTTGAAATTGCAAATCTCGATGAATTTAAATTACAGTTGTCATTATTATGAAGAAAAATGATTCATATTAAATTATTTTTATATTATAAATGATGTTTACTTCCAATTCATTTGAAATAAATGATGCATCTCGAATAATTATCATTGGTGACGTTCACGGAGATATAAAGAGATTTAAGCAAATTCTCATAGATGCCTCTGTTATTAATAATAATTTTGAATGGACGGCAGAACCTCCAAATACCATCATTGTTCAATTAGGAGACCAAATAGATAGCTTAAATAGATTAACGACAGAAAAATGGGAGGTTTTAAATGATTATGAAATGATTTATTTTACAGAGCATTTGGATAATATAGCAAGAGTAAAGGGCGGTAGATGTATATCACTCATAGGTAATCACGAATTGATGAATGTTATTGGTGATTTTTCTTATGTATCTCCATTAAATCAAGAAGAGATAAGGACAAGTTTATTTAAACCTCAAGGTTCTATAGCTTTATTATTGGCAAAAAGACCATTAGTAGTAAAAATTAAAGATTTACTATTTTGTCACGCAAAGATGAATATAAGACATTTAGAGATTCTCAAGAAATATGATAAAGACGTTTTCTATTTAAATACCATTTGGGAGAATTATTTGAAAAATAATAAAATTAAAATTGAGGATAAAGAAATATTGGATAATATCATTATTGGGTCTAAAGGTATTTTATGGAACAGAGATACTAATGATATTAATGAAACTACAAAGCTCTTCAATAATCTCAAAGTTTCTTATATGTTTCTGGGACATACTGCTTTACCTCAGGTGACCTTTCTTGATAATCAAATATGGTATTGTGACACTGGTCTATCGAGGGCATTTGGAACAAAGCAATATCAGTATATTGATATTAATAATAATAGTATCAATGTAAAAACAATAAATGAGTGATTATAAACAATTGACGTTTATATTGGCATAAGGGAGTTTTACCTCTGAGGTATCTCGAGGTTCTGGATTAAATCCAATCTGATTATCACTCTTAGGTATCATAGAGAAATCAATCTCCTTAAATTGATTCACATAATCACCACCCTTGAGATTATTTTCATACATCAATTCATTGGTATATCCAGGAATGTTTTCCTTTAATAACAAATCCTCTTCTTTTTCTTTGATTAAATGGTCATTTGATATTTGATTAAACTTCTTATATTTATCTGTATGATAATTTTGATTGTTATTACTAATGTTTGTATAATCTCTTGTTGAAATTAAATATAAAATTAAAGAGAAAAATACGATTATTATTATAATTGCGAAAATGCTTACAACTTTCATATCTAAATATTAATAACTTTTTATTTTTATTATTCGTCATCGTCATCATTAATGAATAAATTGATGGTATTTTTTGTGATATCACTCACTTTTCTATCTTCGTCTTCATCGTCCTCTGATTTCGTCACAGGCATATTTTCAACAAAATTCTTAATGATATATCCATTTGATTTATAATATTTGAGTCTGCGATAACCCTTATTTTTAACTACCGAAAGTTCATCAAAGATATCTATGGTTAGAGGTGTATATTTCCTATCTTCCTTTTTTTCTCTTAAAATCCTTCCCACGGATTGTTGAATATCACTAATAGGACTAGCAAGAATTAGGGTGTTTAATGTGGGAATATTGAGACCTTCACTACTCATTTGATAAGTAGCAAGAATTATCTGTTTTGTAGCTGATATATCCAAATCACACATCTTCATACCACCCACATAATATCCATAATTGGCATTTGCAATATTTTCACTAATAATCAATTGTTCAATTTCTTTCAATTGATTTTTACGTTCCGATAACACCAAAACCTTCCTATTTTTCTCCTTTTCCAAAACCGACTTGAGGATGTCAATAATTAAAAGGGTGCGCGGTTTATAACTACAAATATTATTAATGGACGCAACGATATTGGGTTGTCCATTATAAAAGGTTTTAATGAAACTATATTCACTTGAAGATGCGAAATATTTATGAACTTGTACAATCATATCTGCCGAATTTTTATCCACTTTAAAATCATAAATAGATTTCCCTAAATACCATTCAAATACCTTTCTTAATCCATCTTTCCTATTTAAAGTAGCTGATAATCCTAATGTAATTTTAATAGTCATCTTTCTGAAAGCTCTTGAAAACACTTCAGAAGCAATATGATGACATTCATCTACGATTACTAATCCAAAGTCTTTAAATACCGATGCGTCATATTCCCTTAATGCCAATGATTGAAGAGTAGCAATTACGATATCTTTATCTTTCACATCAATGACTCCCTGTTTAATCTTTCCAATTCTGGCTTTGGGAACAAAATCCTTTACACTTGTAATAAATTGTTCATTTAAGAAATCTTTATGAGAGATAAATAAGGTTTTCTTTTTAAAATGACAGGCGATATAAATAGCCATAATAGTCTTGCCAAATCCACAAGGAACACTTATAATTCCACCTAATTTCTCAGGATTTGTGGCGGCTTCAATGAAGTTATGAATGGGAACTTTCTGAATATCACGAATTGTTCCATTAAAAGCAAGATTGGGACAATCAAGACCTTCATCTAAATTATCATTGAGTGGAATGCCAAAAGTAGATAAGCCATAACACTTAGGCACATAAATCTTACTATCACTTTCAAGATAAATGGGATATTCTTTAACATTCGAAAAATTACCACTTGGTATAACTTTAGGAGATACAGTCAATTCCTTCTTGATATCTCTTATTAATTTCTTATTTTTCTCAGTTTTAAGAATAGCATAACCTCTATTTGATAAATAAGTTGTTTCTAACACCATCAATTAAATATAATTAAAATTAATTTTATATATATTTATAAATTAGATAATAGAAATGATACTTCAAGTGTTAAGAATTCTGGTTTTAGTTGTTTTAATTTTTTCAATTATGGTAGATATTGAAATACCTGTGATATTACATACACAGGTCAATCAATTAATCATTGCCATTATTATAATAGCTATTATACTTCTCGTGGATGAAATAATAGGTTTCTTATTGGGATTATTATTCCTAATCATTTATTTTAAATATTATCAAAAACTTATTAAAAATAATCAAGTGGAATTAAAAGAACCTTTGATTAATAATAGAAATGACTTTAGAAATGAAAATGCTGAAAATTTTAATACTGATGTTAAACCGACACCAAAAGAAAAAACAACAGAAATAACAGAACATTACATTCGATACACAAATGATGGTATTGAAATGCCTTATATCTCAAATGAATTATTGGAAAAAGCACAAACAAATATCTATGATATGACTAATTACAATAATGAGATTAGAATTGATAATAATACTTATGGTGTTCAAGGATTAAACTCGGATGGTATCCATTATCCAGCCTTTGAACCTTTATTTGTGAATTATAATAAATTATAATAAAATAATAAATAAATTGCTACAAAAGATATCATTAATTTAACATAATAATTATAATTATCAAACATCTCAGTAAAAGAAGCAGGCAATCTCTCGACAAATGTCGCAAATATTATAGGAGAGAATATTAGAGCTATGATAATGATTATGATGGCTGTTTTACGTAAAAACTCCTCATTATAATAACCTGTAGCTGCTTTAGCTTTCTTCATTGGAATAGGACAAGCTTGTTGCGGTGGTTGAGGATAATTGATAACATAATCAGGTTTTGCAGGTACTGAAGGATTATTAACTTTGAGCTCTTTTTCAAATTCATTTAAGATATCTTTTACCATAGGGTCGTCACTATCATCTTCTTGAATATCATTTTTATTGGTTTTTAATGGAATATTATCAATATTAGTAGTCATATTCATTTTGTTTTTACTATTATAATCATAAATTTAATGATTATAATTACGCATAAGATTTTAATTTATAATTAGATAATAGATTTTAGATATGGTAAAAAATATTACAAAACCAGAAATCATTAAAATGATTAAAAATAAAAATCCTTCGTTGAAAAATCTTACCAAACTCAAAAAAGAAAAATTGATTGAAATCCTTAAATCTTTAGAGGAGAAAAAACCAATGTGGAAATTACTTGATTGGATTAAAATTGATGAGATAGATGCCAACCATTTATGTAGAAATAAAAACCCTGCACTTATTCCATTCTTAAAGAAACATCCTGAATTCATTGATTGGGTTGTTTTATCAAAAAATCCAAATGCTATTGAACTTCTTGAAGCTAATCCAAATAAGATTCATTGGAATTTGTTATCTGGAAATCCAAATGCTATTCATTTACTCGAAAAGAATCTCGATAAGGTTGACTGGATACGTTTATCAGCGAACCCAGAAGCTATTAAGATTCTAAAGGCTAATCCTGATAAGATTCATTGGGGATGGTTATCTGGAAATCCAAATGCCATCAAACTTCTTAAAGCCAATCCTGATAAGATTCATTGGAGGTCTTTATGTGAAAATCCGAATCCTGAAATTATTAAATTCATAAAGAAAAATCCTGATAAAGTTGATTGGATTCGATTATCAAAAAACCCAGGTGCTGTTGATTATCTCAAAGAAAACTTAGATAAGGTATATTGGAATGGTTTAAGTGAAAATCCAGAAGCCATTGAAATTCTCAAAGCTAATCCGGATAAAATTGATTGGTATAGGTTACCTTTAAATCCAAATCCAAAGGCAATTGATTTACTCAGAGAACATCCTGATAAATTAAAAGAAGTTTCGTGGGATACCTTATCTCATAATCCTTATGCCATAGATATCCTCGAGAAAAATCCAAAGAAAATTAATTGGACTATGATGAGTGAAAATCCAAATGCCATTCATTTACTCAAAAAAAGAAAGTCAAAATATTGGAATGAGTTAGCAACAAATCCGGCCATATTTGAAATTGCTTAAGAAAAAACCTTACTTAAGAATCCTGGTTCTTCCAGTTGATTATCCGGTTTTTCATAACCATCATAAAACATCACTGGTTTATCTTTTTCATTACATTTAACTTGAACTGATTTATATTTATAACAAGTGTCTTCTAATTTAAATAACTTGCCTTCAATTTCCTCTTTTCTTGGAGCTATATAAATGACGCAATTATCTTTACAAACTCTTTTAAATAAAAGAGATAATGTTAGACCAAATAAGATACTTATAAATAACTGTCCTGTATATGTATAT
>JACCDJ010189371.1_pt1 | contig 12402 bp, 4 predicted proteins | sample 7444481 | NCBI WGS metagenome assembly JACCDJ01 (sample SAMN15323435, study PRJNA562643) | freshwater metagenome | isolation source: river surface water | place: USA:Blue River Watershed | collected 2017-08-15 | reverse complement strand
GTAGGTGCCCCCAGCAAAGTCGGCCTCCACACCTGGAATGGTGACGCGCCCCGAGCCCAGCCCCGCAAAAACAGAACCCGACCACTGACTGCCGTACCAGGAATTCACCAAGTCAAATTGGTAATGTTGGTCTTTGGGTTTGATGGCCGATACACGGTCCACATATATGCTGGTGTTGTACACATCCAGTGAAAATTTGGACTTGGTCACATTGGCCGAAGTGTTGCCCCAAACGCTGCCCCTGAGCGCCAGCGCAGAACCGGCCGTTGGGTTTTCGCGAAGGATCTGTTGTACACCCACCCGCCAAGAAGTCACCGGGTACTGGTCCGCCGCGACCGTGATGTTGCGCCGCATGTACGCTCCATCCAGCCACCCCCCATTGCCAAACGCCCGTCCAGCGCGCAAGCTCAAACCCTGGTAATTGCCCGTGTTGTCTGAGACGCCCATTTGGCTGCGCACCTTGAACACATCGAGGGTGCTGTTCATGGCATCGGCGCCGAACTCCATGTACCCCTCGCCATAGCGCTGTGAAGGCATGGCCTCGATCAAGGCGTCCAGGGGCGCGGCAACCGCACTTGCAGCCATGGCAGCAAGCGCAATGGCTTTCAATGAGGTAGTTAGCAAATTCATGAAAAGGAAGAATTTGTCAGAAGTTTAAACGGATCCCGAGCTGACGCCGACCAATTGTAAAAATTGATCGTGGGAAATATTTTCCATATTGGGCGAGGGCGACACCCAGGAACCGTTCACATCGCCACGCAGCACAGCCACCCAGTTTTGAGTGTCGCTGGAGATGCTGGCGTCAGAAAAGGTGTGGCTGAATGCCGTGCTGACCTGCGCCTTGCCCGTCCCCGTGCCCAAACTTGAAACGTCTGTATGCGCATCCACAAAGGCCCAAGTCGGCGTGGCAGCGCTGGTTTTGCCAAGGTAAGTTTTCAAGATGCCCAAAACATCACTCAGTGTGACCGTGCCGTTGGCATCCAGGTCGGCGGCCACGAACTTATAGGGCGAGCTGGTGGAGACGGGTTTGTTGAGGTAGATTTTGAGGGCGTCCAGCACATCACTGAGGGTGATGGCCGATTTCACATCGGGGGCCAGGACACTGTTGTTGGACACCGTCTTGCTGACCGCCAAGGGCAACACCGACAGGGGTTGAAAGCCAGGCAAGTTGTAACGGCCCGAGGTATCGGTCACAGACTGTATCTGGGTCGAGAGTTCGTCAAGCCCAGACAGTTGCACCCCATCCACAAAACTGTGTTGACCGGCCAAGGCGCCGCTGGTGGGGGCGTTCCAAAACATAACCTGCCCCGACAACTGACTGGAACCAACCACTTGCGCCAAAGGCACAGCGGTGACGCTGAGGGTGCTTTCCTCGCCCTGAGGCGTGCGGTAATGCACCACAGGCAAGGCCCCTGAAAAGCCCGTGAAGGTTTTCCACTGAAAGTCGCCCAGGGCATTGAGGCTGAAATCACCGATGCCCGACACGCTGGCCGTCTCGCCTGCATTGAACAGCGTCTCGCTGCTGACCGAAGATCCCCCCGTCAGATAGAAAGACTTGACGGCCAGCACGGAGTCCACATCGGCGTCATTCAACAAGACACTTCCGGTGAGGCTACGACCTTCGCGTACCCGTGCCGTGTCTGCCACCAGAAGGGCGGCATCGTCCACGGGTGCCACGGTCACGTTGAGGTTTTGAAGGTTGTAGGCGCCGTAGACATCGGCAACCTTGAGCTGCAAATTCAGACCTGCGGCATTGGCGTAATTGCCAGCAGGCACCAAGGTGATGTTGTTGCCCTGCACGCTCCAGTTCACGGTGTTGGCACTCGCTCCGACCACAGAGAACGTCAAATTTTGACTTTCAGGGTCGGTGGCGTCGACTGTCAAAACGGCAGGCGCGTCCTCGGTCATGGCCAAGGTGTCAGAGAGACCGATGAATTTGGGCGCGTGGTTGGGGTAGGGTTGGATGGGCGCAACGATGGAAATGGTTTGCGCCTCTCCAGTTACAGACACCAGAGGCAAACCACTCAGGCTCAAGTTGTAGGTGTAAGGCAGCAGCAATGTCTGGGGGGTGTAACCCGTCAAATTGCTGAACAGTAAAGAGGCGTTGGCATCGAGCTTGCTCACCAAGCCCATGAGATCCACATCCAGGTAGGCCGAGCCACTGACCACGAACACTTGGCCGATCACATCTTGGTTGGTGAAGCTGGTGCCGGCAGAAAACGGCGTCCCTGACCCCGAAATCGCGGTCACCTGCTTGTTGGATTGCGGGTTCGCATACAGCAAAATTCGCCCATCCGTTGCGGCTCCCACATGAACCGACAGTCCACCATTGATGTAAACCTGTCGCTCCCCATAGTCGCGGATGCCATCCATGCCCATGGTGAGCTTCCACTGAAAGGTGAAGTCTTGCTCGCCGATATTGGGCAGGGTGGCGCTCGCCAGGCGCAATCGCAGCAGCGGCGACTTGCCCACTGTGCTGGGATTGCCATCAAAGGTGGCAATCAGGTTGGTCTGGTCCAAGCCAATGCCAGCATCGATCAAGGACGCACTGAGCACGCCGCCGGCGCTGCTGATGGGAACGGTCGAGACATAAGTCTGCGCACCGTTGTCCCCCGTGTCGATCAGCAGGGCGTTGGCATCATTGGCGAGAACCCAATTGGCCATGGTGTTCAACGCTCGCGGAAAGCGTTTTCTTTCACAGCGGTCAGCGGCTTGGTGATGTAGCGCAGCACGGTTTTGCTGCCGGTGACGATGTCCACCTGGGCTTGCATGCCAGGAATGATGGGCAGTTTCTTGCCCAGGCTTTCCATGGCTGTGGTGGAGGTTTCAATGCGCACTTGGTAGAAGGCTTGACCCTTGTCGCCCATGGGTACCGCATCGGCGCTGATGGTGGCTACCTTGCCCTCCATGGCGCCGTAAATCGAATAGTCGTAAGCCGTGAGCTTGACCTTTGCCGGCTGCCCAATGTGGACAAAGCCAATGTCTTTGGGTTGCACCAAGGCTTCCACCATCAACTGGTCATCGGCGGGGACCACCTCGGCCACCGGGTCGCCGGGCTTGACCACGCCACCCAAGGTGCTGACCAGCACGCGGTTAACAATGCCCGACAAAGGCGCGCGCATTTCGGTGCGCGTGAGTTTGTCTTTCAATGCAGGCATGGATTCTTCGAGGGCACGCAATTCAGTCAGGGTGCGGTTCAACTCTGCTGCCGATTCGGCCTTCAATTGGCGTTCCACCGACAGCTTGCGCGATTGGGTTTCTTTGACCGCCTCGGTCAGGCGCGACACCATGAGGGCCGAGCCGTCGGCGCGACCTTCGGCATCGGCCATCACGCGTTGCAAGCGCACGAGCTCGAGTTGCGGCTCCAGGCCGCGCTTGACCATCATGGCCACGATGTCGAATTCGCTGCGCGCATGCTCCAGCGTGCGCTTGGCCGTGTCGCGGGTGACGATGGTTTCTTGCAGCTCTTTTTCTTTCTGACCTACCTGCGCGTCCAGCATGGCAAGTTGCGCTTGGTGCTCGCCCATTTTGCTGAGGTAGGCGGCCAACTCATTGGCCACAAACTCGGCGCCGCTCTTGCGCAACTCGGCAGTGAAGACAGGCTCGCGCCCTTGGGTTTGCGCCAAAAAACGCTCGGCTCGGGCTTGCAAGGCCATCACCTGTTTGCTGCGGGCTTGAAAGTCGGCGCCAAACTGTGTGGGGTTGAGCAGCACCAGCAAGTCGCCTTGCTGCACCAGTTGCCCTTGCTTGGCTTCAATTTGGGCGACCAAGCCGCCTTCCAAGCTTTGCAAAACTTGCAAGCGAGCGGAGGGCACCACTTTGCCGTCGGCGCGCGTGACCGTGTCGACTTCGGCCAGGGCGGCCCAGACGATCATGACCACAAAAAACCCAAGGATGAACCACATCAGCAAATGCGAGCCCGGACGGGTACGGGCGAAGGTACCGGCGCCTTCGATGGTGACCGAATCGCTGCGGCCCAGCCAGCGCTGCCACCAGCTTGCAGTGGGGCGGCTCATGCGGCACCTCCCGCGCGCGGTGCGCCCAAGACTTGTTCGGGAGTGCCGATGCTGAGCAGACGGCCTTTGTCTAATACGATCACTTTGTGAACCAGTTGAATCATGGTGGATTTGTGGGTGATGACCACCAGGGTTTTACCCTCCACCACAGGGCGCAGGCGCTCCACCAAGGTTTGCTCGGCCCCCATATCCATGGCGCTGCTGGGCTCATCGAGCACCAGCATGGAGGGGTTGCCCACCAGCGCTCGCGCAATGCTGATGGATTGACGTTGACCGCCAGACAAGCCCTCGCCACGCTCGCCCACTCGCAAGCCGTAGCCGTGGGGGTGCTGGCTGATGAAGTCTTCCACGCCGGCGACTTGCGCGGCTTTCAACACCGCCGCGTCGCTGGCTTGGTCAAAGCCCATGGCAATGTTTTGGCGAACAGTGCCGCTCATCAGCCACACATCTTGCAAGACCACGCCGAGGTGACGCCGCAAGTCGATGGGGTCGATCTGGCGCACATCGACGCCATCGATCAGCACCGCCCCTTTGTCGGGCTGGTACAAGCCCAGAATGAGCTTGGCAATGGTGGTCTTGCCCGAACCGATGCGGCCCAAGATGGCGACACGCTCGCCGGGCTCGATGGTGAAGGACACATTGTCCAGCGCCGGTGAAGCGGCATCGGGGTAGCTGAAGGTGACTTCACGAAACTCGATGCGACCTTTCAGTTCATTGCGCGCCACAAACTGCACATTGTGCGCATGCTCGCGCGGCGCAGACATGAGTTGTTGCAAGGCTTTGTAACTGGCCAGCGACTGGTTCACGCGGGTGAGCAGTTGAGAGAACTGTGCCAAGGGCGAAATGGCACGCCCCGACAGAATCGTGCAGGCAATGATGGCGCCAAAACCGATCTTGCCCTCACCAACCAAAAAGAAGCCCATGGTGACCACGCCCACCTGCACCAGTTGTTGTGCCAGGTTGGCAATGTTGCCGGCGAATTGTGACAACATGCGCGACTGCAAGCCGATTTCCGATTGGTGTGTCACCGCCTCTTGCCAGCGCCGGCGCATGATGGCGCCCGCCCCCAGCGCTTTGACAGTTTCCAAGCCGCCAAGGGTCTCCACCAAAATGGTTTGCTTGCGGTTGCCGTCTTCGTAAGTGGATTGGATCAGCCGCTTCAAGCGCGGCTGCACCAGCAAGCTGGCCCCCAGCATCAAGGGGATGGCCAGCACCGGCACGATCACCATGGGACCACCGATGGCGTAGATGATGACCAGGAACAAAATGGAAAACGGAATGTCGATCAGGGTGGTCAGCGTGGCCGATGTGAGAAATTCGCGCAAGGACTCAAACTCTTTGAGCACATTGGCCAAGGCGCCGGTAGATCCCCTGCGGGCTTTCATTTGCATGTCCAAGATTTGCTCGAACAAGCTGTCGCCAATGACCATGTCGGCGCGTGCCCCAGCCACATCCAAAAAATAGCCACGCAAGGAGCGAATGGCAAAGTCGCTGACAAAGACCACCACCACGCCGATCAACAAGGCCACCAAGGTGTCTTGGGCATTGTTGGGAATGACGCGGTCGTACACGATCATGCTGAAGATGGAGGTGGTGACCGCGAAGATGTTGGTGAGCAAGGCCGCCACGCCCACTTGCAAATACAGGTTGCGCGCCATGCCCAGCGGCCCCCAGAACCAATGGCCATAGCGGCCTTGCGGCTCGGCATTGGCGCTGCGGTCGATGCGCGTTTGGCGGCTGAGCACCACCTGCTCGCCATTCAAGCGTGGCAGCCAGGTTTTGGCGTCGACAGTTTGCATGCCCTGACCTGGCACCCAGGCTTGCCAATGCTCGTCATCGGGCTGGGCGGTGACCAACAACATGCCGCCACCATCCAGCCCCAACAAAATGGGCAGCGCCGCAAGCTTCGCTTGTTGCGCGCCAACCTGCTGGCGTTGGGCGCGCAGGCCCAGGCTTTCTGCGGCCTCACACACATCGCCCAAGGACCAAGGTCCCGGCAACTTGGCCGCGCGAGCGCGCAGCGCCGCGGCTGACATGGGCAAGTCGAACCAGCGCAGGGCTTGCAGCAAGGCCTCTTCCAGCGCATCGGGTGCGGCGTGTTGGCTTGTAGATTCAGCGTTCAAGGCGGGGTTCCCAAAGAAAAGTGCTCTTCCAGCATCGAGGCCATGTAGAGCAAACGGTAACGGGCCAGGGCATGGTCGGTGACGGCATCGATCAGGTCACGACCCGCCATGAAGACATCTTCTTGCGCCCGCAACAAGTCGAGCAAGCTGCCGCGCCGAAAAGCGAATTGCTCGCGCACCGCAGCCAAGGTGTCGTTGGCGACGCCCACAGCCAAGCGGCGGTTCCTGAGGATTTCTTGGCCCAAAGCCACCTCGCTCAGGGTTTGGCGCAGATTTTTTTCGGTGTTGCGCTGTTCGGTTTCGGCCTGCATGGCGTATTCCACGGCTTTCGAGGCGGCCTGGCGGGCACGCGCCATCTCGGCACCGCCTGACAGGAAGTTGTAGCGCAAGGTGACCAAGGTGGAACGATCGGTGTACTCCGTGCCGGAGGATGTTTGCTTGTTCTGCGCAATTGAGTGCTCCAGGGCCACGCGCGGAAACAAATTGGCGCGCGCCGCGGCTGCATCTTTTTCACTCGCGAGGCTGAGTTGCTTGGCCTCTTGCACTGTGGGGAAACGCGCGACCAGGGCATCGACCTGCTCTTTCAAGGCGCCCACATTCAGCGCAAAGTCAGGCCACACTTCCACCTTGGAGGGCGGTTCCGATTGAAACACTTCACGCCAGGCAGACTCTGCCGCTTGCTCGCGCACGCTGGCCGCACTGAGCGCCGCTTCGGCCTCGGTTTGCCGTGCCCGCGCACGCAGCACATCGCTGGCCGCGCTGCCGCCCAAGTCGGCCCGCTCTTTGATAAAAGCCACAATGTCTTGACGCGCTTGCACATTCAGTCGATGCAGCTCCATTAGCTTGCGCGTGCGGTACAGCTCATGCCAGGCAGACACTGCGCGCATGACCACAGCGGCTTGTTTTTTGTCCAGCCCTGCTTGGGCACCTTGAACCCGCAACTCGGCGGCACCAATCTTGGCCGAGGTGTTGCCAAAGTCGAACAGCAATTGGCTGAGGGTGACGCCATAGGTTGGTGTGTTGATGGACACGCCGCCCGTGGTGCGATTGCCAAAGCCCGTGTTACCGGAGAGTTGCGGCCACCAAGCCGCGCGCGCCTCGTCTACGCCTTCGCGGCTGCTGGTCAAGGCGGCGCGAGCGGCCAGGAATTCGGGGTGCTGTCGCACCGATTGCGCCACAGCATTGGCGATTTGGCGCGCTTGTTGTTGAGCTTCGCCAGATTGGGCGTTGGCCCAGGCTTCCAGATAGCGGATGAGTTGGTCGCCGACGGTGTGGGCGCGCAAAGTGGTTTCTTGAACTGCGCCGGCAGTTTGTGCTCTTGCCTCTGACGTCCAAATGTTCGCTGCCAGAAGGCCCAAGGCCAAAAGACAATGCAAAAAATAGAGTCGGAAAGGGGTTGAAAACATGAGCTACGTTGAAATGTCGCGAGCATCCCCAGCCAAAAGAAGCGGCCACCGACAGGTGGCCGCTGGTAAAGACATGGCCAGTTGTTGATCAGACAAATATAAAGTCGGTCTTGGACAAGTCCAGGCCGGTGATGCCGTCCAGGTGAATGATGTCACTGAGGACGGTTGTGCCAGCGGCTTTGTTGGTGTCGTAACGGACGTCCACGCCACCCGTTGTGGCATTGTTGGCAAAATGAACTTCGTTGTCACCAACGGTGGTCAGCGCGCTGCCATCATCTTTGGTGGTGTACAGACCCGTGATGGCTGAGCTGGTACCGCCAGCAATCACGGGAACCGGGACATCCTTGTCAGCCAAAGCGCCAGAGGCGCCGTCGTTCACAGAGTCGCCATCGATTTGGGCCTTGGTCACGGCAAACACGAACTGGGTCTGGGCAGAGGACAGCGTGAACGTGACTGTTGCCAGCTTGGTATTGGCCGCGATGGTGCCAGGCGAGACGTCCACACCCACGACCTTGAACTCACCCACTGCAGTCTGAAAGTCCAGGCCCGAGGTTCCGTTCTCAACCGTGTAAGAACTGACAATGCTCGGGGCGAAGAAGGAGAACTCGGCGCCGGAAACATCGTAAGTTGTGCTGCCCGAATAGAAGATGTCAACACTTGCCGTGAGGCCGCTGACCGTCTGATTTTTGAGCACGAAGACTGAATTGGCAGAACCAGAGGGCAATGAGCTTTCGCCCGTGTAGCCCACGCCTGCTGACCCAAGCAGTGTTGACAGGTCAATTTTGTCGCCTGCCGCAAAGCCGGTCACCGTGTCAGAGGCGCTGACCGTGGAGTCAGACGCTGCAGCAAGCTTGATCGTGTCAACGCCATCGCCCAGGGTGATCGCGTCAGCGCCCGCACCGCCAGTGATGACATCGTTGCCTGCGCCAGCGAAAATGGTGTCTGCGCCAGCACCGGCACTGATGGTGTCGTTGCCGTCTTTGGCATACACCAACTCAGCGAAGGCGCTGCCCGTCAAGGTGTCTGCGCTTGTGGTTCCGTAAAGCACATACTTGGCCAGATCGGTTGCGGCGGTGTTGGCATTGCCCGCCAGGTCGGTCGCGACATTGGCCGCCACAGAGGCCGTCATGGTGGCACCGGTGGTACTGGCATTGGGGGTTGCCAAAAGGGTGTAATTGCTGCCAGAGCCCGAGAAGGTGCCTGCCGTCGCACCGACCAAGCCCACATCGCCCACCACAAAGTTGCTGACACTTTCTGAGAACGCAAACTTGAGTGTGTAAACACCATTGCTGTCGATGCTGTCCACAGAAATGGCCACCGTCGGAGCTGTCTGGTCAACCGTGACGGCAGCCGTGTTCGTGGCTTCCAAGGAGCCACTGATGCCAGCGGCGTTGAATTGCTTGACTTTGATGTCACCAGCCGCGTAGGTCACACCGTCAACCAAATTGAAGCTGGTCCCCGTGCCCGTCACGTAGCTTGCGCCCTTGAGGCTGTAGGCCCAAGTGGTCGCGCTGTCTGTCAATGTCACCGAAACCGACTTGACGTTGGTCACGCCATCTGTGGTGATGGCCGAGTCTGTGAAGGTGATGGTGGGTGCGCCAGGCGCAGCGACAACACTCAGCGCCTTGCCAAGGGTGGTTTGCACAAGGCTGTTGTTTCCGGCCTGGTCTTGCTGGTAGACCTTGACTTCATCAGCCGTGTAGGAACCCACCGGCAGGTCGAAGTAAGTCTTGCCGGTTTGCTCGGTGACCTCGCCTTTGACGCTGGAGAACCACTTCGCGCCAGACTCCAGGGCCGCAGAGTTGATCGAGATACGGCCATTGCCCGTGATGAAATCGGTTGTATTGGTGCCGTTGTCCTCCACAAGCGTGGGCGTCAGGTTGGCAGGCGCCGTCGTGTCATTCGTGACCGTCAACACAAAGTCTTGGGTGACAGAGGCACTCGATTTGTCAGTCGCCGTGATCTTGATGGTTTGGGTCGCATTGCTGTTGGTGCTGTTGACCGGGGCCGTCCCGCTCAAAACGCCTGCACTGCTCAGCGTCCAACCTGAGGGCAAGGTGGTGCCCGAGGCTGCGCTGTAGGTCAGCGTGTCACCCGCGTCGATGTCTTTGAAGGCTTTGGCGACATCAAACGAAGCCGCCGCAAACTCCACGGCTGTGGCTGTTGTGGTTGCGCCAGAAACCAGTTGCGGCGCATCGTTGACGTTGGTCACGGTGAGCTTGAACACGTCGGACGCCGTGTTGCCCGCGGGGTCAATCGCCGTGATCTTGATGTTCAAAGCCCCGACATGGTCGTTGGTCGGCGTGCCAGTGAAGCTCTTGGTGAGGCCATTGAAGGTCAACCAGGAAGGCAAAGCTGCGCCACTTTCGAGTGTGGCGGTGTACTTCAACACATCGGCCGTATCGGCATCGGTGAAGGCGCCAGTAGGGACACCCAAGCCATTGCTGGGCGGCGTGAAGGTAGAGGCCGAGCCAATGGGCACGCTGACCTGCAGAGATGTTTGTGCCACCGACCCTGATGTGACGGCGAGGTTTTTGAAGTCGTTGGCCTGAACCACCATGGTGGCGTCGGAACTGAGCAAGGTGTGAGCGCCGAGATTGATGAGGTCGACGTACTTGACCGTGCCGTATTGAACAATGTTGTTCAACACATTGAGCGCATCTGTTTGGGTGCCCAAGATGGACTGGTAATCAATGCCCGCCAACAAGGCACGCAGGTCGCCGTTGTTGACATCGATCAGTGCACCAATGGCCTTGTCCAGAATTTGCTCCGCCGTCAGGCCTTCGGCCTGGTTCAGTGCGGCGACCACCAGTTCTTTGGCAACCGAGACGATGTCAGCGCCTTGCTCCAGTCCCAGACCATTGGAAAGAAGAGCGCTCAGGTCGCTGAGTTTGTAGGTGCCAAAAGCCGTGCTGAATTTGGTCAGGGCACTGGAGATGGTGTCGCTGGTGGCCGAGGTGACGTCCACATTGGCGCGGCTGGCGGCAGCCAGCAACAGCGTTTTGGTGCTGCCGCTGGGGATTTGAACCAGCAGGTCAGAAATTTTCAGGGATGAGACCTCAGGGAAGTCGACCACATTTTTGGCCAACGTGACCAATTCGGAAACGGTGTCGACACTGCTGGGCAAGTTGATGAGGCTTTTCAGCTTGGTCGCGATGCTGGCAGGCGTCAGGTCGTCCAAGGTGCCAACCACCAATGCACCGCCCAAAGCGACCAGCGCTTTGTTGCTGAGGGTGGTCAGGTCCAGCACATCGCCCACGCCATTGGTCATCTTGGCAAACAGGCTGTCCAGCTTCAGGCTGAACGAGGGGGATGCCCCCACGGTGTTGGAGCCCGCGCTCAGCGTCAAGGCGTCGGAGTCGACGTTGGAGAAGCTGAAAGTGCCCAAGGTGACCGACCCCATCTTGAGGGTGGCAGAGAGGGTTTGGGCCGGCAAAGTCAGTGTGGTGCTACCGGAAGCCGTAGCCGCATCGAGCTTGACATCGTTCAAGGTCACGGTCAGCTCACGCCCCGCAAAGGCCGCTTTTTGCATGCTGACCACCAGGTCCAGACTGCTGGTGCCGCTGTCAGCGACGGCATAACCCGTCATGTCGAATGTGAGCGTTGGCGCTTTACCAACGGTGCCGCTGTCATTGTCGAAGAACTTCAGCAAGTTGGCGCGGTCGATGTTGGTGGCCGTGAACGAACTGGGCAAAGTGGTCAAAGAGCCCGTACCGCCGGTGCCAGAAAGGGCGGCGTCTTCAGCCACAGTCACGTCAGGGAGCAAGCTGGCGTTGGCCACGGGCGCCGTGCCCTGTGCTGTTTTCAGCGTGTTGGCAATGGTGGTCAAGCTGCCGTTGGAGCTCACCACACTGGCAATGGAAGCGTTGGTGGCTTTGGCGCTTGTGACGACGGAAGTGAAGTCAGAGTCGCTGAGCGTGACTTTGCTGGCAACAGCCGTTCTCACGTCGGACACCAAGTTCGTGAACAAGGCATCGCTGCCCAGGTTCAGGGTGCCGGCTGAGGAGCTCACCTTCAAGGCCGCCGCCTGGGTAGCCACTTGGGCGCCCAACTTGTTGGCAACCGCACTGACGGCTTCGGCCAGAGAAACCGTGCCACCGCTGGCACCGTTCACGGTGACGGCCAAGCTGGTCAGAATGGTATTCACCTGGGCTGCAGCACCTTCGGCCTTCAAGGCATCGGCAGCATTCACGCCCGTGGCGAAGGGGTTGAAGCTCAGCGGGTCCACCGACAAGCCCAAGGCTGATTTCAGGTCTGCCGCCGTCAGCGAACTGTTGGCAGCAAGCAGCGTGGTCAAAGGCGTCACAACGGTGGCACCAGCCGGTGCGGCCAACATGCCAGTGAATGCCAGGTTGGTGGTGCTGTCCGTACCCCCGGTTGCCACAATTTTGCCGCCGGAGCCGCTCAAGGTGTAAGCGCCGCCGGTGGTGGTGGTGGCAGAGCTCTCACCTGAATCGAGAATGTAGTTGCCGTTCAAGTCACGGAAAACCGTGGCGCCCGTGATCGGGCCCTTGACCACGTTGCCGGAGGAAGAATCCGCCGTTGAGGTGGTAGAGCTGCCGTCGATGGCATCCGAGGCCACAGCGGCAAAAGCCACCATGGCAATGGCCTGCGCTGCAGACAAGGCACCTGCGGCAGCGGCACCCGATGCTGCGCCAGAGGCTGTTGCAGTTGAAGCCGCGCCTGCATCGGTGGCCACAGCGGCACCAGACTGGGTTGCTTGCGCCAACAGCATGTCAATTTGGTTTTGGGCCACATCCGCGTTGCCGCCGCGCTGCGAGGCGCCCACACCTTGCTCCAACGCCTTGAAGGTTTCCAGGGCCTGGGCCAGATCAGCCTGCGCAAAGCCCGTCGCTT
>JACCDJ010958899.1_pt1 | contig 12404 bp, 12 predicted proteins | sample 7444481 | NCBI WGS metagenome assembly JACCDJ01 (sample SAMN15323435, study PRJNA562643) | freshwater metagenome | isolation source: river surface water | place: USA:Blue River Watershed | collected 2017-08-15 | reverse complement strand
CTGGATATGTTCACGATGCGCCACTTTAAAAAGGATTTCACGAAACTCAAGGTCGCGATTGTGGGCGATATCGTCCATAGCCGCGTGGCTAAATCGAATATCCACGCACTCACTGCTTTGGGTTGCACCGATATTCGGGCCATCGGCCCCGAGAGTTTGTTGCCCAATGATTTGGATCTACTCGGCGTCAAAGTCTTTCATCGTATGGAGGAGGGTTTGCGCGGCGTAGATGTGGTAATGACCCTGCGCATTCAAAAAGAGCGCATGGAGGCGGGTAAGGTGCCAGAGGGCGCCGCCTTCTTTCAACAGTTTGGCCTCACGCCTGAGCGCTTAGCCATAGCCAAGCCCGATGCGATTGTGATGCACCCAGGACCTATGAACCGCGGGGTTGAAATCGATTCAGCGGTGGCCGACGGTCCTCAATCGGTGATCCTCAAGCAAGTCACCTTTGGGATTGCAGTCCGGATGGCGGTGATGTCGATTGTGGCGGGTAATTGAGTGGCCGCCAAAAACTTCATTTAAAGATTCGCCGACAAATTGGGTAAAAACCCCCATCGTTTTTTTACAAAGGATAGTTGTTAATGACACAGTTTTTTGGTTATTGGGGTGGGGCATTGCCACCGGTTACAGAACTTCACTTTAGAAGTTTTATTTATTTTCATCCCAATGCTAAATATCATTTATGGATGGATGAAGATGTAGGCTTTTCGATTCCGCCCCCCCTGGATTGGTTAAAAGATCATTCCCAAATTAAGATAAAACCATTTTCATTATCAAAATTAGTTGATAGTTATGTAGAAAATGTAAACAATAATGCCGACTCAGCTATTTTTAATCTAATGCGGTTTATTCATAGAAAAAAAATATTACGCCATATACCAATCAAATCGTATTACAACCCGCTATTTAAACTAAATTACAAACATTCCTCACCTTTATTTACGTACAAAAAAGATTTAGTTTATCGGGGCGACCTTGCAAGATGCATCATCCCAGTATCTTCTTACAATTCTTCAACTTTGTATTCAGACTTAGACGTATGTTTCTTAAGTAATCTGGATGAAATCTGCAAAGACAAGGGATTTGTTTATCAATGGGAGGGTTATGATTTTGCGAATTCAGCTATTCTTTACTCGCCCAATAAAAATACTGCCACTAATATTTTAAAAGTTGGCAATCAAATTGAATGCTTTCGACCTTGGTATCTTTTTTCAAACGCTATATGTCAGAGCCTTGGCCTAACTATTTATCCCGTAAATCAATTCGATGCAATGTGGGATAAACAATCATTGTTATCTGGTGACGCAATGAAATTTTTTAAAAAATCAGCTCTTGCGCAAGAAATGGTTGATGAGCTTTTTCGGAAAAAATACATCGTCAATCATTGGCATAACAGTTGGCGAGTTTTACCTGAAGTGAATTCACCATACGATCTGTTACTAAAGAAAATGAGCACTATTTTTTAAATTTGAGAATACTGATTTACTAACGGTTTCTTCATTAATGTAATTAAGGTAAAACCATTCCAACCCTGCTCAATAATTTCAAACCCGCCACGAAATCCATAAATCTTGGCGTATCTATTGGTATCATCAAAATAAATACTAAAGGTTTCCTCAGTGATGTAATTGACATGAGTGGGGTCCCTAAATAAGGGCGAGTGAGGGTAGGCTGGAGTATGCGAGAAAAAATAACCACCAGGCTTAAGACATCTATATATCTCATTCATTAAGTTAATGAACGGAAAGCTTCTGGACGGGCTGTATAGAATGCGGGGAATATGTTCTATGAAATCAAAGGCGGTAATGTAGTCAAATGAGTTTGACTCGAAGGGAATATCTTGGATGGATAAATCAGCAACTTTTATTTTAGGATCATTTTGATCAAAAAGATCAACGCCATAAAATTCTTTTGCTTGAAATGGATTTCGTGGTGTGCTACCACATCCCAAATCTAAAGAACAGGAATTTTTGAACCCACATTTCAATGCAGAGTAACTGGTGAAAATTAATTCTGGACGCTTCTTGGGAGAGTGTAGGCCGTATTTGAGGAGGCGAAATGATGCCCGCCAGCGCGAAAGTATATTCATTTTTGAGCAAATATTAAATAGATGATTTAACTAAATTCTATAATACTGTATGGAAATTAAACGTGACTTTATTTTTTTGGGGAATTTAGACCGAAACGACCCATTAGTGCGATTTAATTTTGATACCCTATCATCCCAATTATGCGTTCATGGGATCAAAACAAAATTTGTTAAACCAGATCAATTTTTACTCAATGAATTAGACAAAAATAGACGTACTGTTATCAATTTTTTCTACAAAGATCAAGATGCAATTAAAATGATAAAGCAATTAGCCCTTTCTGATCGCAGAGAGTATTTGTGTATAGCCTGTTTTTGTTCTGATATCGAAGAATATTCATCTTATTATGAGGCTTATAAGCTGGCTGATATTTTTATTTGCCCAAGCCTAATACATCAACATGTCCTTAGGTATGTTTACGATATACCGATACATGTCTTGAGAGAGGCTATTGATCCAGCGCTAGCTGGTCTTCAAAAGACTAAATCGATTAGTAACCCGCCGAGTGTTGCATGGTTTGGTTTTGCTGAAAGCTACAAAAGAAGCATGGCGATACTAGAGGGCGTCATTATGGAAGCCGTTGAAAAAAAATGGATTAATTCATTTACCGTGATTTCTTCAGAGTCTTTAAGGAACGCATTACCCGCAGATTTTTTGTTTGTAAATTACGATACCAGTAAGTTATCAAACATATTATCTTCATATGACTACGTTGTTTTAAGTCATGTCCCTTTAGATCTTCATATAAATAGTTATATAAAAAGTCCAAACAAGGCAATATCAGCTATATTTAGTGGTCTTATACCAATATGCAGTGATACGCCAAATTATCGCGCTTATATGTCTAATGCTGGATTACAGGAATATATCTTTTCATCGCCGGGGAAACTGCATCGAATACTAAGTAATTTATCTGAAGAGATTGAAAGCGCACGATTTATAAATAGATTAAATAATGCATTTAAATATACAGTTAACTACTATTCTGCAAAGTCGCAATGTTTAGAATATTTAAATATAATTTCTAATTATTATGATAATAAAGAGCCTTTCTCTAATAAAAGGCAAAAAATAAATTTTTATGTAAATTCAGAAACTGAAATTAAATTTCGTTTTTATTGGCGGCAACAGCTTGCAAAATTAAAAAATTATTTTTTTAAAAAATAGTCTTTAATTTGCTGTTTAAAAATTCTAGGTTCGTCTTGTAGCCAATGACGATAGATTTCAAATGCGACATAATGGTTTGGAAAATTCTCAAAAATATCCCCAGCCAATTGACCAAATTGCTCAATGAAATTCTCTGAATGACTCTCTAATTTGTATTGAGGTGGGATCGGAAGGTCGACCTCATTACCAGCAGAGCCTAGTTTGCCTGTAATTAAGCAACAGCCATGCATTGCTGCTTCGCGTGGCATACGATCTCTGCCGGGGTGATGTCCAAAATCAATATAAAGCTTACTGTGATAGAGTTTCTCGGAAAGCTGCTCACGATTGAGCCCCTTCAGTGGTTCAAACTGCCAGTTTGGGTATGCCTCGATTAATCGTTGCGTAACCCTCCATCCTTTAGTGGGGTTGTAAAGAACCCTATTTTTTTTATGATCAATTCGATCGAGATAGCGGTCAGTTAAAAAATCTTCATTAATGGAGTCAATGAGTGGAATGGGTTCAATTCCGCAGGAGCGTAAGTATTGGGATGAGTGCTCTGTTTGAGAAAAGTGCAGTAATTTTTTGAGGTTTTTAGCACCGCCCCAGGGCCTGCGACCTTGGATGACACGTTTTAAGTAGCGGACCTTATCATGTAAGTTCCAAACATGACGTCTTTCTAGAAAATTTTCCAAGGATAGCCACCACAGTCCCGCTTGAGCATGTTTCACCTTCTGAGCCAGCATAGGATAGACCTCAGGAAAGAGGATCAGATTGCCCGGCACATCTTCATAGGGTAGTGCTAGGGTTTTATAGCGCTCGTAGGGCGGGGGTGCTATTGCGCTTTGGTTAAATGGCAAATAGCACATAAAAGCTGGAAGGCCCAGATCATTCATATGGGCTGCTAGTTGATGCAAAGCCTCGGGTCCACCAGTCACTGCTCCAGCGGGGCAAACAATCAATATCTTTTTATAGGGTTGTACCAATTTTCATCCTGGGTAGTAATCTGGCGATCTAAGTTTCGGCGTTAAAGAACTGATCATAAAAACGCCATGTATCAGCACACATACGGTTTAAGCTATGCTCAGCTTGCCACTGAAGTGTTTGTTTAGCAAGGCTAGCATTCGCGTAGTACTCCGCTAAATCCCCAGGTCGACGCTGCGTAAATTCGTAGGGAATTTTTTTACCACTGGCTAACTCAAATGCTGTAATAACGTCAAGCACGCTATAAGGTGTTTCAGTACCTAGATTCACCGTCAGGATGCCAGCGTGGGACTGCAAATATTGCAACGCAAGGTGATGACCTTTTGCTAGATCTTCAACATGAATGTAATCACGCAGACCAGTACCATCAGGCGTTGGATAGTCATTGCCATACACTCTGAGTCGAGGAAGTTTTTTTAAGGCCACTTGACCAAGAAAGGGCATTAAATTATTTGGTATGCCCAAGGGGTCCTCACCAATCAAGCCTGAAACATGTGCGCCAACGGGATTGAAATAACGCAGACATGCCACCCGTAGTTTGGAATTTGCATAAACAGCATCGCGCAAGACCTGTTCTATGATGAGTTTGGTCCTGCCGTACACATTGATAGGGTTGGTTGGTAAATCTTCATGGTATTGCGTAACGCCAGGATCACCATAGACCGTTGCCGAAGAAGAGAAAACAAAATGCTCAATGTTGGCTTTGAGGCTTTCTTCAATTAAGGTAATGCTACCAATCACATTATTATCGTAATACTTTAAGGGCTCCAATTGGGATTCGCCGACAGCCTTGAGGCCCGCAAAGTGGATTACCCCGTTGAATGTATGTTGCCTAAAAATTGAGGCTAGCAATGAACGATCACGAACATCCCCTTCATAAAAAAAGGGTTTACGAGATGTGATTGCCTCTATGCGCTCAATGACGCTTACTTTGCTATTACATAGGTTATCAAGTATCACCACGTTATAGCCGTGCTCTAGGAGAGTAACAACCGTATGGGAGCCGATGTAACCAGAGCCACCTGTGACTAATACAGTCTGCATAATGAGGTCTTAGCCGAAATAAAAAAGTAAATCGTCATGGTTTTACAGAAATTTATGCTCATTTGTAGCCTTGGCCACATGCTATTCTATAAAAAGTTCAGTGAATAAGCCATTCAATTTGGCAAAAAACGATGACAACACGCTCAGGTCAGTTAAGACTATCCATCGATCAGTGCATAGCGATTGCAGTTTTCATGTTTCCAGTCGTATTTTTAACCGTTCGCAGTGGCGTTCATGTATTTCTTTTTAGTTTGGTTTTGATTGCTCTGATAGAGTTTTTTCGTAATAAGAGCGCTCACTTTCGCTTTTCAAACCAAGACGATTGGATCCTCTTGCTTACGTTTTCTGGGCTATTTATCGCGGTATTGATTTCCCAGTTATTCCGCCAAAAAATTCATATGGCCGCCTTTGATGGCCCTTCGCGAATTTTGTTTGCGGGCCTCGTATTTCTCTTGCTGAAAACACGCAACATTCAATACATCAACATACTTGCTATTGCCATCCCAATTAGTCTTATTTGTGTTCTCTTGGAGGTCACATTACATCCTCTTGCGCATGCCTCTTGGGGTGGTCGTTATGCGACCTATTTTGTTGATCCAAATACCTTAGGAAGTCAAACATTCATCCTGGGGCTTTTATCGCTCTTTTTGATTGGATCGGTCCGCGAGGCCAGCCTCCCCATCCAACTTTTAAAGCTAGTTGGTGGACTTTCAGGAATTTATATTTCCATTCATGCAGGCTCGCGCGGGGCTTGGCTAGTTGCCCCTTTTATTCTTTGCATGATGTGTATTATTCGTGTGGGCGATATATATACTGCAAACCATGCATTGCGGTTAAGGATGTGGGCGCACACGGGGTTATTTGCCTTACTGATCGCACTCATTTTTGTAGCTATTTACTTCCTCTCAAACACTTTTTCCACACGCATTTTGAGTGCTTATAACGAAATTTCTAATTGGTTTTTAGGAAAGGACTTGGCCAGTTCTGCAGGAACGCGTTTAGGTATTTGGACCTTTTCATTTCAGTTTGCCGCCGAGAGTTGGCTATTTGGGTATGGCGAGGAGAAAAATATGATGCAGATTCTCCAAAATAGCCCGCTCAATACCGCTGCCAATGAAATTGCAATCAATACAATGGCTTTGACTGGGCCGCATAGCGACATTCTCAGCAAACTACTATCTTCAGGCCTCATTGGCCTCATTGCCTATTTGGCTCTTTTGGGCATGCCATTCTATTTTTTCTGGAAAAATCGGAACGCAATACTTGCTAATAATAAAAAGGCTGCCAGAATCGGGATGTATTACATCATTGGGGTATTTATTGCCGGCCTCTCCAATGAGCAACTTTCCTTAAAGTATTTATGCACGTTTTATGGGTTGATGATCGCCACTTTATTGGCACAGGTTCTTTATCAACCTACTGCACAATTTATGGTGAATAAGGCCAGTCACGGTACGTCACGTACTTAACTTATGGCTAAGGCGCAATTCATTATCTTTACTGACTCCTCACTGAATATTGGAGGACAAGAATTACAAGCTTTACAGCAGATGCGCTCGCTATCTCAGGCTGGTTTTGAAACCCTCTTACTTTGTAAGCCAAGGAGCGCGATTGCAAAACGAGCAAAAGACGCTGGCCTGGCAGTTCAAGAAATTCGTTTTCGCAATGCTTTTCATTTGCCCAGTCTTATGAAAGTTATACGCATTATTCGAGACAAACAGCCACGCGCACTCATTTGCCATGGCACTCACGATGCGTTAATTTGTGCCTTAGCTGCAAAGTGGACCGCTTTGCTTTACTCACAGACCACGGCTATTTTTCGCATTAAAACTTTTCAGCATGGCTATCCCCTATCGTTTGCATACAACCATCTCTTTACAGCAACCTTGACGCCGAGTGCTTATTTGCGATCCAAGTTTCTTGCCAACCCCGCAATCGATTCAAAAAAAATTAAGGTGCTCTATCCCGGTATTGATTTTTCTCGATTGGCTAACAATGACGACCCACTGCCAATTCATCTTCAAGAGTGGCTAACCCGTCATCCTGGACCCGTTATTGCGCATGGCGCGATTTTGCGTGGTGAGAAGGGACATAGTATTTTGCTACAGGCGCTATCAGAAGTGAAAAAAACCCATCCTGATATCCGCTATGTCATCGCAGGTGAGGGCCAAGATAAGCCGCTACTCGAGTGCATGATTAGGGAGTTGGGCCTTGAGGAGAATGTGTTCTTGACGGGTCTATTGCAAAACATCGCACCACTCTTAAAGCTAAGCGATATCGCTGTTTTACCTTCTTTAGTCGAGCCCTTGGGGATGTTCCAAATTGAGGCGCAGTATTTAGGAATACCTACAATTGCGAGTGATGCGGGTGGCATTCCAGAGACTATCGTGCATCAAAAGACAGGTCTCATGGTTAGGGCGGGTGATGTTCAGCAGTGGGCAGATGCCATTGTATGGACTCTCGATCACCCGGATGAAGCGAAGCAATTGGCCAAGGCAGGTCGCGAATTTGTGCTAACCAAATTCTCATTAGAGTCAAATACTACCCAATTCATCGAGCTAATTAAAAATAGCAGTGACATTAGAAAACGATAGGATTAAATCCACGTAAAGTGACCGTTCTCTCTTAATCCATGAATGGACATGCCGTATTGCCTGACCTCAGCATTTCTGGAAGCCAGTTGATGCTGTTTTGTTTGGTATTTAGTGAGCTTACGAGTCAACCAACTTTGATTAAGCAATTTATAGTTGTAGCGATTGGCTAAGCCATCTTTCTGACTTAAGCCCCGCTCAAGTTTCATGGCGGTTTGTGTGATGGAGCCAAAGTGATGCAGCCACGATGAGCCAGTAATCGCAGTGTTGATGCGAGCCTTTTGAAGTTCATGAAAGAACAGAGTATCTTCATAGCCCAAAAGCTTGGGAACTGCTTGAAAATATCCCACGTCCATCCAAACTGACTCATGAACCGCTAAGCATACCGCATGTCTGCTACCCAGTCGGTTTACATCTTTCATTTTATGGCTCGCCTCATGGCTAAATGTATCAAAGTCATAATCCAGAGGCCCTTCAATGAGCGCCGGGCTAATCACTTTCAGATGAAGGGTTTCAGCGGTTTGGAGCAGGTTTTCGATCCACTGTGGTGATACGAGGACATCATTATTCATAATGATGGTCCACTCGGATTGCAAGGCTAAAGCCCCTTGATTCCAGGCGGTACCGCATCCTAGATTGTGCTGATTCAAAATGAGGCCACCCAGGGGCAGACTACTAAGGTAATCGCGCGTTCCATCTGTCGACTGGTTGTCAACCACAACCAGTCGATCTAGGGGCGTACCATGCGCAACCATACTGTCGATACACTTTTTGGTGTATTCGACGGAGTTGTAGCAGGCAAACGTGAGACTATATTTAGACGGACTCATGGTCCAAGTATAAGTCAGGGCCTTGGGGCAAAAGGGCCGATATCAGCCTCTAAATGAGCGACAATTACTTTTTAGCCACTATTTAATTTATAATTTTTAGAATGATTCTAGTGACAGGCGGTGCCGGATTTATTGGCGGTAACTTTGTGCTCGATTGGCTCAAAGACCCAAAGGCTGAGGGCATTGTTAATCTTGATAAATTAACCTATGCGGGTAATTTAGCCACCTTGGATTCTTTAAAACAGGATCCGCGCCACGTTTTTGTTCGCGGTGACATTGCTGACCGGGCGCTTGTAAAAAAGCTCCTTACGGAGCACAAGCCGCGCGCCATCGTGAACTTTGCGGCTGAGAGTCATGTCGATCGCTCCATTCATGGGCCAGCGGAGTTTGTACAAACCAATATTGTGGGCACCTTTAATTTACTGGAGTGTGCTCGAGAGTATTGGAATGGTCTTCATGCAGATCAAAAAGCGACCTTTCGCTTTCACCACGTATCCACCGATGAGGTCTACGGCTCCTTAGCGCCCCATGAGCCGGCTTTTGCGGAAACCAATCCGTATGAGCCCAATAGCCCCTATTCCGCCTCGAAAGCGGCTTCTGACCATTTGGTGCGAGCTTGGTTTCATACCTATGGCTTGCCAGTATTCACCACCAACTGCTCGAATAACTACGGTCCTTATCATTTCCCCGAAAAGCTCATCCCGCTCGTGATTCTCAATGCGCTTAACGGTAAGCCCTTGCCCATTTATGGCGATGGCCAGCAAATTCGCGACTGGCTTTATGTAAGTGATCACTGCGCGGCCATTCGAGAAGTGCTGGCGAAGGGCAGGCTCGGTGAAACCTACAACATCGGTGGCTGGAATGAAAAAGCCAATATCGACGTGGTGAAAACCATTTGTAAGATCTTAGATGCACTCCAGCCAAGAGTAGATCGTAAATCGTATGCTGAGCAAATCACTTTTGTAGCAGACAGGCCAGGTCACGATCGCCGCTACGCGATTGACGCGAGTAAGATCAAGCGCGACTTGGGCTGGCAACCCAAAGAGACCTTTGAGAGCGGTATTCAAAAAACCGTGCAGTGGTATTTGGATAACCCGGCTTGGATCAAGGGTGTGGTCAGTGGCTCGTATCGCGACTGGTTACAGCAGCAATATCATTAACATTCACTCCCAGGCATTGCATCGTGAACATCCTTATTTTTGGTAAAGACGGCCAGCTGGGTAAGGCGTTTAAAGCGCTCTTTGCTAATAAGACCCAAGAACACCATCACATTCACTCTGTGGGCCGTATGCAATGCGATCTCGCCGATCCCGACGCCCTGACAACGTTTTTAAATCAAAGTAAACCAGACTTAATCATCAATGCAGCAGCCTACACGGCCGTTGACCGAGCTGAAACGGAAATTGATCTGGCCTATGCGATTAACGCCAAAGCCCCAGAAATCATGGCGCAGTATGCAGTAGAGAAGGGCGCTACCTTACTGCATTACTCGACCGACTATGTCTTTGATGGCAGTAAAGATGGCGTTTATACCGAGGATGATTCTCGCAATCCACTCAGTGTCTATGGCAAAAGCAAAGCAGCGGGTGAGCAAGCGATTGAAAAAATCTTTGCCAATCGCCCAGCGCAATCGAATGCGCAATACGCCATTTTCAGAACCAGTTGGGTCTATGGCGATGGCGGGAATTTTATTCGGACGATTTTGCGCTTAGCTAAGGAGCGTGAAGAACTCAAGATCATTTCGGATCAGTATGGTGTGCCCACAAGCTCAGAATGGCTCGCTAAAGTGAGTGTAGATTTGGCGCTGACTAAAGATGGTCAAATAAGGGATGGCCAAACAAAGGATGGCCAAATCAATTGCTTTTCCTCTGGGATTTACCATGCCGTACCCAGTGGCGAGACCACTTGGCATGGCTTAGCCACTTTGGTGGTTCAGACTGCGATTGAGGCGGGTGTGCAATTCAAAGTTAGGCCAGATGCCATTCAAGCGATTTTGGCGATGGAGTATCCCTTGCCAGCCCCAAGGCCCATGAACTCGCGAATGGCCACCAATCGCTTGCAAGCCTTATGGCAAAGTGAGGTGGATAGCCATCAGCGAGCTCACTTGCTAAAGCCTTGGGATGGTTTGGTTAATACCTACGTGCGTCAGCTTGTTCACAGTAAACTGACTTAATACGACTGCTTAAGACAAAGGTAGAGAGCATGGCATCCCATCCGGTTCATCGAAAGGGCATTATTTTGGCGGGGGGCTCCGGGTCCCGTTTGTATCCCGTAACGCAAGCCGTCTCAAAACAGTTGATGCCTGTCTACGACAAGCCCATGGTGTATTACCCCCTCACAACCTTGATGCTCGCCGGTATTCGGGATATTTTGCTGATTTCAACGCCGCACGATACGCCACGTTTTACGGAGTTACTGGGCGATGGTTCACAGTGGGGCTTAAATATTGAATACTGTGTGCAGCCTTCACCCGATGGTTTGGCGCAAGCCTTTACCTTGGGTAAAGATTTTGTGGGTAATAATCCCAGCGCCTTGGTGCTTGGCGATAATATTTTTTATGGTCATGAGTTAGTGGAACAACTCCATCGCGCCAATGACAACACTGCGGGGGCTACGGTGTTTGCCTATCACGTGACCGATCCCGAGCGTTATGGCGTAGTGGAGTTTGATCAAGACTACAAAGCGCTCTCGATTGAAGAGAAGCCACTCAAGCCAAAAAGTAACTATGCAGTCACCGGCCTCTACTTTTATGACAAGCAGGTGTGCGATATTGCCGCATCCATTAAACCGAGCGCCAGGGGCGAACTGGAAATCACCGATATCAATCGGGTTTATCTCGAGCAGCATGCTTTAAGCGTTGAAATCATGGGTCGTGGTTATGCCTGGCTGGATACCGGCACGCACGATTCTTTACTTGATGCCGCTGGATTTATTGCCACACTGCAAAAGCGCCAAGGCTTAATGGTCGCTTGCCCAGAAGAGATCGCTTATCGGCAAGGCTGGATCAGTGCGGAGGCCGTCCAAAAAGTAGCCGATTGGCTAAAGAATAATAGTTACGGGCAGTACTTAAATAAGATACTGATTGAGCTCAATACGAGCGCTCAACCTATTTCGTTATCGGCAAAGAGCTAGGGCATGGCTGATTCTAAGTTACAGGTAACAGCAACGGCCATTCCTGAGGTCTTAATCATCGAGCCCAAGGTCTTTGGCGATGCCCGCGGTTGGTTTACCGAATCCTTTAATGCCAATGATTTTGCCAAGGCCACTGGTCTCGATGTGCAGTTTGTCCAAGATAACCATTCTTTTTCCAAGCAGTGGACACTAAGGGGAATGCATTACCAACTTAAACATACCCAGGGTAAATTAGTGCGAGTCACTTCGGGTAGTGTCTTTGATGTAGCCGTTGATTTAAGAAAAGACTCTGCTACCTTTGGCAAATGGGTTGGAGTCGAACTCTCCGCCGAAAATCACAAACAACTCTGGGTGCCAGCAGGATTTGCTCACGGCTTTTTAGTTTTATCCGAAACGGCAGAGTTTCTCTATAAAACGACGGATTATTACGATCCCAGTAGCGAAGCTTGTCTCTTGTGGTGCGATGAAACGGTTGGGATCAATTGGCCCATTCTAGAAGGAAAGCATGCATTGCTAAATGCGAAAGATGCTGTCGGTTTGACGTGGAACGCAGCGCCGAAGCTCTAAAGTGTCTTTGGAAACAATCTATG
>JACCDJ010483046.1_pt1 | contig 12406 bp, 9 predicted proteins | sample 7444481 | NCBI WGS metagenome assembly JACCDJ01 (sample SAMN15323435, study PRJNA562643) | freshwater metagenome | isolation source: river surface water | place: USA:Blue River Watershed | collected 2017-08-15 | reverse complement strand
GCGCGCCGCGAGACCGACACGATGGACACCTTTGTCGACTCGTCTTGGTACTTCATGCGCTACTGCGACCCGACCAACACCGAGGCGATGGTGGCCGAAGGCGCGCAGTACTGGGCGCCGATGGACCAATACATCGGTGGCATTGAACACGCCATCCTGCATTTGCTGTACGCCCGTTTCTGGACCAAGGTGATGCGCGATTTGGGCTTGGTCAAAGTCGATGAGCCCTTCACCAAGTTGCTGACGCAAGGCATGGTGTTGAACCACATCTATTCGCGTCGCACGGCCAAGGGCGGCAAAGATTATTTCTGGCCGCACGATGTCGAGCATGTGCTCGACGATGCCGGCAAGGTAGTGGGTGCCAAGCTCAAGAACGCAGCGGAGAGTGGCGATGGCAAATTGCCCGTGGGCACACCGATCGACTACGAAGGCGTTGGCACCATGTCCAAGTCGAAGAACAACGGCGTGGACCCGCAAGACCTGATTGAAAAGTACGGCGCAGACACCGCGCGCCTGTACACCATGTTCACCGCCCCGCCCGAGGCCACGCTCGAGTGGAACGATGCCGCGGTGGAAGGCAGCTACCGCTTCTTACGTCGCGTGTGGAACTTTGCGTTCAAACACGAGGCCACACTGAAGGCGGCGACGGCGGGCAACCTGAGTGCCGCCAAACCGCGCAAAGAGGCCGCCGATTTGCGTCGCGATATGCACTTGGTGTTGAAGCAAGTCAGTTACGACTACGACCGCATGCAATACAACACCGTGGTGTCGGGCTGCATGAAATTGCTGAATGCCTTGGAAGATTTCAAAACCGATGACAGCGATGGTGACAACGCCGTGCTGTGCGAAGGCGTCTCGGTGTTGTTGCGCATGTTGTACCCCGCTTGTCCGCACATCAGCGCTAACTTGTGGTCGAAGTTGGGTTATGCCGCGCGCTTGGGTGACTTGCTAGACACCGCGTGGCCCGAAGTCGATGAATCGGCGCTGGCGCGTGATGAGTTGGAGCTGATGCTGCAAATCAACGGCAAGTTGCGGGGCTCGGTGATGGTCAGCGCCACAGCGAGCAAAGAGCAAATCGAGCAAGCGGCGTTGGCCACAGAAGTCTTTGTGAAGCAAGCCAACGGCGCGGCGGCAAAGAAGGTGATTGTGGTGCCAGCTCGATTGGTCAACATCGTTGTTTAAAGGCTGATATGCACACCACCCGTCGCACATGGTTGATGGCTGCCCTGGGTTTGGGGCTGGCTGGGTGTGGTTTTGAGTTGCGTAAACCGCCCAATTACGCCTTCCGTACGCTCTTCAGCAGCATCCCTGTGGTGTCGCCTTTTGGTTCGCGCCTTCAGCGCAGCCTGGAAGCTTCGGGACAGGTGGAGGTGATCACGGATCCGCGACAGATTGAACGCGCTGACGTGATCTTTGACCAGCTGTTTGAGTTCCGTGAAAAGGTGGTCGTGGGGCGCACGTCGACCGGTGCGATCCGTGAATTTCAGTTGCGACTGCGCTACCGCTTCCGCGTGCGTTCGCGTAACGGCATTGAACTGATTCCCGATACTGAAATCTTTTTGACGCGCGACATCAACTTCAACGAAACCGGCGCTTTGTCTAAAGAGTCGGAAGAGGCTTTGTTGTACAAAGATATGGAAACGGACTTGGTGCTGCAGTTGCAACGCCGCTTGGCGGCGATTCGCCAAATCTAACCATGCAAATCGCTGCAGCTCAATTTGCGAATCACTTGCAAACGCAAGCGAGCAAAGGCGTGCGCAGTCTGTACACCTTTCATGGCGATGAGCCTTTGCTGCAGCAAGAGGCGCTGGATGCGTTACGCACCTCAGCGCGTGCGCAGGGTTTCACCGAGCGGAGTGTCTACACCGTTGCTGGCGCGCATTTCGATTGGGGCGAGGTGCTGGCCGCCGGCGGCTCGATGAGTTTGTTTGCAGACAAGCAGATCATTGAAATTCGCATTCCCTCCGGCAAGCCCGGCAAAGAAGGCAGTGTGGCTTTGCAGCACATCGCAGAGCTGGCGCAAGGCAACGACAGCACCCTCACGGTGGTGCTGTTGCCGCGTCTCGACAAAGCCACCAAGTCCACCGCGTGGTTCAGCGCGCTGGATAACAACGGCGTCAGCGTACAGATGGACCCGATTGAACGCCACGCCTTGCCCGCTTGGATTGCGCAGCGCTTGGGTGCGCAGCAGCAGCGCGTGGCGGCGGGTGAGGCCGGGCAACACACCTTGCAATTTTTTGCGGAGCGTGTGGAAGGTAATTTGTTGGCCGCGCACCAGGAGATCCAAAAACTCGCACTGCTCTACCCTGCTGGTGAGTTGAGCTTTGAGCAAGTCGAGCGCGCGGTGTTGAACGTGGCGCGGTATGACGTGTTCAAACTCTCGGAGGCCGTGCTCAGCGGTCAGCCCTTGCGCGTGCAACGCATGCTCGATGGTCTCAAAGCCGAAGGCGAGGCTGAGGTGCTGGTGCACTACACGCTGGCTGAAGAAATCCGTGCCTTGAAGCGCGTCAAAGATGCTGTGGCGGCAGGCAAAGCCCTGCCCATGGCCTTGCGCGAACAGCGCATTTGGGGCCCACGCGAACGTCTGTTTGAGCGCGTGTTGCCGCGCCTGAGCGTGGGCATGCTCGAAAAATTATTGCAATCGGCGCACCAAGTGGACGGTATTGTCAAAGGCTTGAAAACGCCCGAATGGCCCGCCGACAACTGGCAAGCCCTGCATCGCTTGGCGATGCGACTGTGCCGTGCGTGCATGCCGCGCCACGCATGAAGGAAAATCACACCATGACCACATTGAACGTTGCTGACCACATGCATGCCATGGGCGCGCAAGCCAAAGCGGCTTCGGCCCTCATGGCCAAAGCGCCGGCTGCGGTGAAGAACACCGCCTTGCGCCACTTGGCCTCCTTGCTCCGCGCCAACGTCGACGCCTTGCAAATCGACAATGCCAAAGACATCGCGCGTGCCGTCGCCGCGGGCTTGGATGCACCGATGGTGGACCGCCTCAAGCTCACCCCCAAGGTGTTGGAGACCTGCGCACAAGGCTGCGAACAGCTGGCAGCGATGCCCGATGTGATCGGTGAAATTATCGGCATGAAGCAGCAGCCCAGTGGTATCCGTGTGGGACAAATGCGCGTGCCTTTGGGCGTGTTCGGCATGATCTTTGAAAGCCGCCCCAACGTGACCATTGAAGCCGCTTCTTTGTCCATCAAGAGCGGCAACGCTTGCATCTTGCGTGGTGGCTCGGAAGCGATTGAATCCAACAAAGCGTTAGCCAAACTGGTGCAACAAGCCCTGCGCGACAGCGGATTGCCCATCGACGCGGTGCAATTGGTGCAAACCACCGACCGCGAGGCTGTGGGCCATTTGATTGCCATGCCTGAGTTTGTGGACGTCATCATTCCACGCGGCGGCAAAGGCTTGATCGAACGCATCAGTCGCGAGGCCAAGGTGCCCGTCATCAAACATTTGGATGGCAACTGCCACACCTATGTGGACGACCCATGCGACATCGACATGGCCGTGACCGTGGCCGATAACGCCAAGACCCAGAAATACAGCCCCTGCAATGCCAGCGAAAGTTTGCTGGTGGCACGTGGTGTGGCTGCTGAGTTTTTGCCAAAAATCGGCGCCATCTACGCGGGCAAAGGAGTGGAGATGCGTTGCTGCCCAGAAGCCAAAGTCATCTTGGCCAGCGTCAAAAATGCCAGCCTGAAAGATGCCACCGAGCAGGATTGGTTTGAGGAATACCTGGCCCCCATCATCAGCATCAAGTTGGTGGACGGGTTGGATGCGGCCATTGCCCACATCAACCACTACTCCAGCCACCACACCGAGTCCATCTTGACGCGTGACCACATGCACGCCCAGCGCTTCCTGCGCGAGGTGGATTCGTCCAGCGTCATGGTCAACGCCAGCACCCGTTTTGCAGACGGGTTTGAATACGGACTGGGCGCTGAAATAGGTATTTCGACAGACAAATTTCACGCCCGCGGTCCTGTCGGTATTGAAGGGTTGACTTCTTTGAAATACATCGTGCTCGGACAGGGCGAAGTTCGCTTGTAAATGCTGGTTTGACGTCCGTGCGCTTGAAGTAAGCGGCGTCATCCCAAAGTCCTAGAATGGCCCTCCACACACAAGGACACCATGGTTCCCCACCTCATCACGGCCCTGAATGGCCCCATCAACGAGCTTGAGCAGCGCATCTTGGACTCGATGCCCGCCATCGAGCGCTGGTTCCGCCTCGAATGGATGGAGCACACCCCACCTTTCTACAGCTCGGTCGACATCCGCAACGCTGGCTTCAAGCTGGCGCCGGTCGACACCAACCTGTATCCCGGTGGTTGGAACAACCTGACGCCTGAGATGCTGCCGTTGGCGGTACAAGCGGCAATGGCCGCGATCGAAAAGATCTGCCCCGAAGCGCGCAACCTGTTGGTGATTCCTGAGAACCATACGCGCAACACCTTCTACCTGTCGAACGTGGCGCAGTTGCAGCGCATCTTCCACATGGCCGGGTTGAATGTGCGTATCGGTTCCATCAATCCCGAGATCAAAGAAAACACGACGATTGAGCTGCCCAACGGCGACAGCGTCACGTTAGAGCCAGTGATTCGAAGCAAGCATCGCTTGGGGCTGAAAGACTTTGACCCTTGCACCATTTTGCTCAACAACGATTTGAGCGCCGGCATCCCCGGCATCTTGGAAGAGTTGCACGAACAATATCTGTTGCCGCCGCTGCATGCTGGCTGGAGCGTGCGCCGCAAGAGCAAGCACTTTGAATGCTACGAGGAAGTGTCCAAGCGCTTTGGCAAATTGCTGGGCATCGACCCTTGGCTGATCAACCCCATGTTCAACCAGTGTGGCGAAGTGAACTTTGCCGAAGGCACGGGCATGGAGTGTTTGAAGACCAACGTGGATGCCTTGCTCACCAAGATCAAGCGCAAGTACAAAGAGTACGGCATCAGTGAAAAACCCTTTGTCATCGTCAAGGCCGACAACGGCACTTACGGCATGGGCATCATGACGGTGCGCGATGTCAAAGATTTGGATGTGGTCAACCGCAAGACGCGCAACAAGATGAGCGTGGTCAAAGACGGGCAAGAGGTGAACCAAGTCCTCATCCAAGAAGGCGTGCTCACGCACGAGCGCTTGAACGATGCTGTGGCCGAACCCGTGGTCTACATGATGGACCGCTATGTGGTGGGCGGCTTCTACCGCGTGCACGCCGACCGTGGCGTAGATGAAAATTTGAACGCGCCTGGCGCGAGCTTTGTGCCCTTGGCGTTTGAGCAAAGTGCCCACACGCCGCAGCCCGGGATGAAGCCTGGGGCCAGCACCCCGAACCGTTTCTATATGTATGGCGTTATTGGTCGTTTGGCCATGCTGGCTGCGAGTTACGAGCTCGAAGCCACTGACCCCGAAGCTGAGAACTACGACTGAGGTAAATGATGAATCAACACGGGAAGTCGTCGCTCGCGGCGCTCACTTTGGGCGCCATTGGCGTGGTGTACGGCGACATTGGTACCAGTGTGCTGTATGCGATGAAAGAGGTGTTCGGCTCGGGTCATGTGGAGTTCACGCCCGACAACATTTACGGCATCTTGTCCATTTTCTTTTGGACACTGACCGTCATTGTGTCCATCAAATATGTCGCCTTGGTTTTGCGCGCGGACAACCACGGCGAAGGTGGCTTGGTGGCTATGTTGGCCTTGGCGTCAATGGCAGTCAAAGACCGTCCCGTTCTGCGTCAGCGCATGCTGATTGTGGGCATCTTTGGGACCTGTTTGTTTTATGGCGATGGCGTGATCACGCCGGCTATTTCGGTGCTGTCGGCGGTGGAAGGTCTCGAGGTGGTCTCGCCTGCTTTCAAGAAATACGTGATCCCCCTGACCATCATCATTTTGTTTGGCCTCTTCGTTGTTCAAAAGCGAGGCACCAGTGGCATCGGTAAATTCTTTGGCCCGATCACGGTGGTGTGGTTTGCGGCGATTGCAGCGTTGGGGGTCTACCATATTGCCGAGCATCCAGAAATCATGTGGGCCATCAGCCCTCACTTTGCGGTGCAATTCATGTACAACGAGCCCAGCATCACCTTCTTGATTTTGGGAGCGGTGGTGCTGTGTGTGACCGGTGGCGAAGCGCTGTATGCCGACATGGGGCACTTTGGTAAGAAGCCAATTCGCATTGCGTGGTTTTTTGTCGTCATGCCTGCATTGACCTTGAATTATTTCGGTCAAGGGGCGTTGCTGCTCAGCGACCCCACGGCAGTGGCCAACCCCTTCTTCAATATGGCACCCGATTGGTTGTTGTTGCCCTTGGTGGGTTTGGCCACGGCGGCCACGGTGATTGCGTCCCAAGCGCTGATCTCGGGGGCATTCAGTGTCACCAAGCAGGTGGTGCAAATGGGCTTCTTGCCGCGCTTGCAAGTGCTGCACACCAGCGTCAAAGACACGGGCCAGATCTACATCCCATTTGTCAACTGGGGCTTGTTTGCCGTCATTGTGCTGGCGGTCATGATGTTCAAGTCGTCGAGCAATTTGGCGGCAGCGTATGGCATTGCGGTGTGTACCGACATGTTGATCACCACCGTGCTCACGTTCTTCGTGATTCATTACGGTTGGAAATATCCCTTCTGGTGGTGCTTGGCCGCGACCGGATTTTTCTTTGCCATCGACTTCGTCTTCTGGGCTTCCAACTTGTTGAAGCTGTTCGAAGGCGGCTGGTTCCCCTTGTTGATCGCCTCGGTCATCATGATGTTCATGTTGACCTGGCGCGATGGCCGCGCCATTCTGTATGAGAAGCGCAAAGAAGATGCGCTGGACTTGAACAGCTTCCTCGAGGCTGTGTTCTTGTCGCCTCCCACGCGCGTCGACGGGACTGCGGTGTTCCTGACCTCCGGCAAAGGCGCTGTTCCCAACGCGATGTTGCATAACTTGAAGCACAACAAAGTGTTGCACCAACAAAATTTATTTGTGAATGTGCAAAACCATGAAGTGCCCTGGATTGACGAGAAAGAGCGTCTTGAAATTACGCCACTTGGCAACGGATGTTGGCAAGTCGTGATTCATTACGGATTCAAAGATGACCCCGACGTGCCAGGTGCGTTGAGCCACCTCAATGGCATGGGCTGTGAAATCAGTCCCATGACCACCAGCTACTTCTTGTCGCGTGACAGCATCGTGCCAACGGTGGCTGGCGGCATGGCGCAATGGCGTGAAAAGCTCTTTGCGCAAATGCACCTCAATGCCAGCTCGGCGGCGGACTTCTTGAACTTACCTAGCAACTCGGTGGTGGAGTTGGGCAGCAAGATCGAAATCTAAGCACCATGCACCTACTTTTTGTTGCGGATCCGCTGTCGTCTTTCAAGATTTATAAAGACACCACCTTTGCAATGATGCGCGAAGCGCAACGTCGCGGCCACCAGGTGTGGGCGTGTGAGCCACAAGACATCGTGTGGCAAAGTGGTAGTCAGGTGTCAGCGCGCATGCAACAGGTGCATTTGACGGGTGACGCCACCCGCTGGTTTGAGGTGCTGCGCGTTGAAGACGGTCGTGCACTTTGTAGCGTGGATGCGGTGGTCATGCGCAAAGACCCGCCGTTCGACAGCGAATACTTCTACGCCACGCACTTGCTGGCGCAAGCGGAACGCGAAGGCGCACGGGTGTTCAACCAGCCTGCTGCATTGCGCAATCATCCCGAGAAGCTGGCGATTTTGGAGTTCGCGCAATTCATCAGCCCTACGCTTGTGACGCGCAGCGCCGAGGCCATTCGAGCGTTCCATGCGCAGCATCGCGACATCATCTTGAAGCCGCTGGATGGCATGGGCGGCATGGGTATCTTCCGCGTCAAAGACGACGGTTTGAACTTGGGCGCCATCACCGAAACCTTGAATCGTGATGGCGCACAGACCGTCATGGTGCAAAAGTTCATCCCTGCGATTGAGAAGGGAGACAAGCGCGTGCTGGTCATTGGTGGGCAGGTGGTGCCTTACTGCTTGGCACGCATCCCGCAAGGCGGCGAGGTGCGTGGTAATTTGGCAGCAGGCGGCAAGGGTGTGGCGCAGCCCGTTTCGACACGCGACCGCGAAATTGCCGAGGCACTTGGGCCTGTGCTGGCCAAGCGTGGATTGCTCTTGGTAGGCTTGGATGTGATTGGGGATTGCCTGACCGAGATCAACGTCACCAGCCCCACCTGTTTCCAAGAAATTTTTGACCAAACGGGCTTTGATGTCGCAGCGATGTTCATCGAGGCCCTAGAGGCTGCCGCGCAAGCTTAATGGTCTCTCGATCGGCTCTCAAGCCGTTCGTACTTCTCCGTCCACAAACACCTTCAGCTCGCCGGGCTGAAACGGCGTCCACACCTCGTTGGTGGTCAGCGGTGCCGTCACCACCACGGCCACGCGGTCATCGGGCGAAGCGTGTTCTGCAAAGTTGATGCTCATGTCTTGATCGCTGAGCGTGGCGGTCGAAAAAGGATGCTTGCGTTCGATGAAGCACAAGTGGGTGGAGGCGTGCGCCCACAGCGCCTGTCCGTTGGAGAGCAAAAAGTTGAAGGTGCCGTGCTTGGCAATCTGTGGCACCAACTCGCGCAGGGTGAGCGTGAGTTCTTCAACCGATGGCACGTTGGCATGTGATTTGGCCAACTCTTGCATCAACCAACAAAAGGCTTGTTCGCTGTCCGTGTGCCCCACGGGTCTGAAGTTGCCATGCAGTCGTGGCGCGTAATTTTCCAAGTTGCCGTTGTGTGCAAAAACCCAGTAGCGCCCCCACAACTCGCGCACAAAAGGATGGCAGTTCTCCAGCGCCACATCACCTTGCGTCGCTTTGCGAATGTGCGAAATCACGTTACGGCTCTTGATCGGGTACTTGCGGATCAATTCGGCCACAGGTGATGTGCTGGCAGGCAAATGGTCGATGAAGTGACGCAGACCTCGGTCATGTTCAGAGCCTTCAAAGAAGGCAATGCCCCAGCCATCTGCATGGTGATCGGTCACACCAGCGCGTTGCGCAAAGCCACTGAAACTGAAAGTGGCATCCGTGGGGTTTTTGCAATTCAAGCCGAGCAGTTGACACATGGTGATTCAAGTCATCGAGGAGGATGTGTGAGCCATCACACAGGCCTGACAAATACAGGCTTTAGTTTGCGCATCCGCCGGCACGCGTGCCAGTAAATCGGGTGGAAAAGACGCGTTCACACACCAACAGACGGCGGCGGGCTCACCGCTTTGTTTGGCAACCTCCATGGCGCAGCCATTGGGCCCGCCACACAAGGGGCAAGCACAGGCATTGAGAGGGGTGTTTGACGTGCAAGACATGGCGCTCAGTGTACCGAGACAGACAGGGCACAATTGCACGCGTATGTACGAATTCCCGCCGACGCCCGAGGCCGCTCAAGAGCGGCTCGCGCAAGTCAATCCACGCGACTATGCGCACACCCGCAACGCCCTTGATGGTGCGGTGACGCAGCTGTCGCCGTACCTCACGCACGGGTTCCTCTCTGTGCCTGATGTGGCACACGTCATGTACCACCAGCACCGTTTGGGCGTGCAGCACAAGCTGATCTATGAGTTGGGTTGGCGTGAGTACTTTCAGCATTTGCACCAGCATTTGGGTGACGACATCGCCAAGCCCATGCGCGAAGGGGTATTGCCCGAGTCTTGTTACACCCCTGAAATTCCTGAGGATGTGCGCCATGCCTGCACGCGTGTGCCGGTGATTGACCAAGCCATTCGCATGCTCTACACCACCGGCTACTTACACAACCACGCACGTTTGTGGTTGGCGAGCTATCTGGTGCACTTGCGCAAAGTGCATTGGCGTGTGGGGGCGGAGTGGATGTATCCGTTTTTGTTGGATGGCGACTTGGCCAGCAACTACCTGAGCTGGCAGTGGGTGGCGGCCACGGGCAGCAGCAAACCTTATTTGTTCAATGCCGACAACGTGGAGCAGTTTGCCCCCGCTACATGGCATAGCCGCGGCACCGCCCTGGACGTGAGCTATGAAACGGTTGAAATCTTGGCCACCAACCCGGCCACCGTGGCGCAAGTGCGCAAGAATGAATTTGCCTGGGATGTGCCCGAGGTCTTCACGGCGCCACCTGCCGCGTTGGGTTTCGCCGCGCCGCAGCCTGCAGACGTGGCGGGCAAAACCGTGTGGCTGGTGCACCCGTGGGTGTTGGCCGATGTGCCTGCCGACTTGCCGGCGGATGTGGTGTGTGTCGCGGTCGCGTTTGCTGAGCACACACAGGCGCATCCCTGGAGCGCGATGCGATGGAATTTTGTCGGCGAACGCATGGCTGCGTTGACGTCGCTGCGCTGGTCGGGTTCGGCCGAGGATGTGCGGTCAGCCTTGGCGCATGCCCAAGCCGTGCACAGCGTGGCGCATTTGTGCTTGCCCGATCTGTCCGACACAGCGATTCAGTTGCGCGCCGCGCCACGTTTGTTCCGCGACATCGACAAACCGATGGACTCGTTCAGCAAGTGGTGGGTGCAGGTCAACAAGAACGTGCGCCACTTGCAGCAGTTGGTGTATCCGTTGCCAATACGGCAACCCTCGGCTTAAGTCGCCAGCGCAATTGCCGTTCAGTGCCAGGCGCTTTATTCGCCTGGAGCGGGTGTGACTTTGGTGATGAAGTATTCGGTCTCGCCAAAGCAGCTGGGCAAGCCTTTGTGTTGCTCGTACTCGATCACGACTTTTTGCCCGATGTGGGCGTTGATTTGATCGGCCACAGCGACATCGCGCACCGTGAAGGCAAACTTTTCGGGAATGGCGGGCACCACAGACAGTGCGCGGACTTGTTCGCCTTCCCAGGTTTTGCAAACCCAGCCTTTGTAAGACAACTTCTGCACATAGCCCACGCTCTCACCTTTGGAGTAGGTGAAGTGGTAGGCGAATAGCAAATAGCCACCCACGGCGAGGATGGCAGTGAGCACCAACCCGATCAAGGTGCGAAAGGCAAAGCGAAGCAGGGAGGCCAACCAAGGATGTGTCATGTCGCCATCATAGTCCGAGCCTCCAAAAGAAACGGCTCCCGAAGGAGCCGTTGTCTCCAGCGTCAGTTGACCTGAATCAAGCTGCGCCGGCTTTTACCTTCAAGCGCCAAGCGTGCAGCAAGGGCTCGGTGTAGCCGCTGGGTTGCTCTTTGCCTTTGAAGACCAAGTCGAGGGCCGCTTGGTACGCAGGGGCAGCAGCAAAGCGGCCGGCCATTTTTTGGTACAGCGGATCGCCGGCGTTTTGCTTGTCCACCACCGAGGCCATGCGCTTGAAGGTGGCTTTGACTTCCGCCGGTGTCACTACGCCGTGGTGCAACCAGTTGGCAATGTGTTGGCTGGAAATGCGCAGCGTGGCACGGTCTTCCATCAGGCCGACGTTGTGGATGTCGGGCACTTTGGAGCAGCCCACGCCTTGGTCAATCCAGCGCACCACGTAGCCCAAAATGCCTTGCACGTTGTTGTCCAACTCTTGTTGCTTCTCGGCATCTTTCCATTTGGCTTTGGCCACCACAGGCACTTGCAACAAGTCGTTCAAGATGCTGTCACGGACTTTGTTGTAGTCGACTTTCTCGAGCTCTTTCTGCACGTCCACCACCTTGACTTGGTGGTAGTGCAACGCGTGCAACACGGCGGCTGTGGGGCTGGGCACCCACGCGGTGTTGGCACCGGCCTTGGGATGGCCGATTTTTTGTTTCAGCATCTCGGCCATCAAGTCGGGCATGGCCCACATGCCTTTGCCGATTTGCGCTTTGCCGCGCAAGCCGCAAGACAAACCGACCAACACGTTGTTCTTCTCGTAGGCTTGAATCCACGCGCTGGTCTTCATGTCGCCCTTGCGCAGCATAGGGCCGGCGAGCATGGCGGTGTGCATCTCGTCGCCGGTGCGGTCCAAGAATCCGGTGTTGATGAACGCCACACGGTTCGAAGCCGCAGCGATACAGGCTTTCAGGTTCACGCTGGTGCGGCGCTCTTCGTCCATGATTCCCAGCTTGACGGTGCTGTCAGCCAAGCCCAACACCTTCTCGACGCGACCAAACAGTTCGCACGCAAATGCCACTTCGGCAGGCCCGTGCATTTTGGGTTTGACGATGTAGACCGAGCCGGTGCGTGAATTTCGGATGCCGTTTTGACCGTGCCCCTTCAAGTCGTGCAGGGCGATGGTCGTCGTGATCACCGCATCCATGATGCCTTCGGGGATCTCGTGGGTGGCGCCGTCTTTGCCCTTGTACAAGATGGCTGGGTTGGTCATCAAGTGGCCCACGTTGCGCAAGAACAGCAGCGAGCGGCCATGCAACTTCACAGGCTTGCCGTCTTTGCCGGTGTAGACGCGGTCGGCATTCAAGCCGCGGGTGAAGGTCTTGCCACCTTTTTCAACGCTCTCGGTCAAGGTGCCTTTGACGATGCCCAGCCAGTTGC
>JACCDJ010107005.1_pt1 | contig 12409 bp, 12 predicted proteins | sample 7444481 | NCBI WGS metagenome assembly JACCDJ01 (sample SAMN15323435, study PRJNA562643) | freshwater metagenome | isolation source: river surface water | place: USA:Blue River Watershed | collected 2017-08-15 | reverse complement strand
GTTCCGATTGTTTCGCGATGCAGCAATACAGGCTCTAGTTGGCAGAGAACATCGCGTAGCAGCCCACCTGTTACCGCGGTGATTACGCCCAAAATAATGGTTGCATACCACGGGCTATTGAGGTTGTGTGCAAGTTGCACTCCAGAAGCTGTGGCAATTGCCAGACCAAAAGTGTCCATAATCAACAAAGTTTTACCGATTTTGGTGACACGACGAACGCTCAGAGTGATCGCAACTGCGCCAACTACACTGCCAATTACCCACGGATCTGTAATTAGAATCGGTTTAAGACCCAAGAAGATATTGCGAAGTGTTCCACCGGAAACTGATGCAACAATTGCTACCAGTGCGATACCGCCATAATCCAAGCCACGATCGGCTGCTACTCGTGCACCCACGAGTGCGAAGACGAATACAGAGAGTAGATCTAGAGCGTGGAGCAGTGTCACGAGTAGTTACCGTGGATTAGGAAACTGCGATGATGTCGACTGCGAAGATAAGTGTGTCCTTCTCAAGTGGATGTCCAGCCATTGGTCCATAACCAAGAGCAGGTGGAATTACCAAGAGACGACGCCCGCCAACTTTTGCACCGAGAAGACCCTGCTGCCATCCCTGAATTACGCCAGAGAGTGGGAATGTTGCTGGCGCTGCGCCAGTCCATGAGGATTCAAGAATGCTGCCATCAGACCACTTCATCAAGGTGTAGTGAACTGTAAGCGTTGATGTTGCTACGACTTCTGTTCCACTTCCGGCAATGACATCTTCAGCAACGAGTTCAGTTGGAGCATCACCTGTTGGCGCAGTAATTGTTGGTGCTTCTCCTGCATTTGCTGTGACTTTAACGAGTGTGTTTGAGGACATGTCATCTCCGATTTCTGAACAGCCTGTGAGCCCAATGACGAGTGAAAGTATCAGTGCAACTTTTTTCATGGATAGATCCTAACGGTAGCGACGCTTGAGTTTTTAATTACTTGTTATCGATTTCACGAATCAGCGTGAATTCACCTTGACCGAGTTGCCCTTGAGAGCGGTAGAGCTCGAGTTTCTCACGGGTATCTGCAATATCTAGATTCCGCATAGTCAACTGACCGATGCGATCTGTTGGACCAAAAGCGGCATCTTCGGTGCGCTCCATTGAGAGCTTATCTGGGTGGTAGCTCAAGTGTGGGCCTGAAGTATTGATCACTGAGTAATCATCACCGCGACGAAGTCGAAGTGTTACTTCGCCAGTAACGGCGGAAGAAACCCATCGTTGCAGCGACTCGCGCAGCATTAGTGATTGTGGATCCAGCCATCGACCTTCGTAAAGGAGTCGTCCGAGTCTGCGACCTTCTGCATGGTAATTAGCGATCGTGTCCTCGTTATGGATTGCAGAAAGCAAGCGCTCGTAACCAATGAAGAGAAGCGCCATTCCTGGTGCTTCATAGATTCCGCGGCTCTTTGCTTCGATAATTCTATTTTCAATCTGATCTGCCATCCCAAGGCCATGTCGACCGCCGATTGCATTTGCTTCTTTCATCAACTCAACAACATCATCAAAGTGTTTTCCATTAAGCGCAACGGGGCGACCTTGTACGTACTCGATCTTCACATCTTCACTTGGGATTGCAACTGATGCATCCCAGAAGCGCACGCCCATGATCGGTTGCACAATTTCAATCGATGCATCAAGGCTCTCGAGATTTTTCGCCTCGTGCGTGGCACCGAGAATATTGGCATCAGTTGAGTACGCCTTTTCAGTACTGTCGCGATAAGGGAGATTATGTGAAACGAGCCATTCAGACATTTCCTTACGTCCACCGAGCTCACGCACAAAGTCGGCATCTAGCCATGGCTTATAGATTCGAAGGTTAGGGTTTGCTAGAAGGCCATAGCGATAGAAACGTTCGATGTCATTACCCTTATAGGTTGAACCGTCTCCCCAAATATCAACTTTGTCAGAGAGCATCGCACGAACAAGAAGTGTTCCTGTTACGGCGCGGCCAAGTGGGGTGGTGTTGAAGTATTGCTTGCCTCCTGAGCGAATATGAAAGGCTCCGCAAGCAATCGCTGCAAGACCTTCTTCGACTAGAGATTGCTTGCAATCAACAAGACGTGAAATCTCTGCGCCATATTCTTTTGCGCGCACTGGCACAGAATCAATATCTGGCTCGTCATATTGACCAAGATCTGCTGTGTAGGTGCAAGGAACTGCACCTTTCTCTCGCATCCAGGCAACGGCTACCGATGTATCGAGACCACCAGAGAAGGCGATTCCGACTTTTTCACCTACTGGAAGTGATGCAAGTACCTTAGACATAGCGCCCAGTCTAATGGTTAAGCAGTCGTGCTAGCGCAGGCTTTACCTTCCAAGCGCCAATCATCTCCTCGTATCTGGATACCTCTATCGCTTCAACAGGAGCACCGGTCTTTACTGCTCGGATCATGAGATTTCTAGGTGTGTGTTCGCCGCCGATAAATTCAATGGCTTCAACACGATATCCGCGAAGTTTGAGAATCTGCATCCGCAAAGAGTCAGTGAGCAGATCACCGAGTCGCTCGCGCATAATTCCGTAACGGGTAATCAGTGACCACGGTTCAGGCGAGTCAGATAACTGAGACTGAATGTCATGGTGACAACACGGAGCAATCATTAATAATTTGGCATCAGATTTCACAGCCCAGGCAATCGCATCATCTGTAGCGGTATCGCAGGCATGAAGAGCGATGGCAACATCTGCTTGAACCAAGGTAGTATTTGCAATTTCTTCTGCACGAAATTCGATGCTATCTGTGATTCCTAGCCTCTTTGCAATTTCATTATTTCGATCACGCGAGGTAGTGCGAACGTCGATTCCAAATACCTTGACTTCCATTCCGATGCTCCGCAAGTACTGATGCGCCGCAAAAGTTAAGTAGGCATGCCCACATCCTAGATCCACGATCGTTAGCGGATCAGAAGTTGTTGGCTTAACAATATGCCCTGCTTCGATGGCGCTATTAAGCGTTGGTGCAAGTAGCCGAAGGAACTCCTCTACTTGGCGATACTTATCGCTCCTGGATGGCTTGATCTGTCCAGATGCATCGCTAATCCCTACTTCACGCAAAAATGGATCAGCGGGATCCAAAAGTCGCTCTTTCTTCTTATCATGCGCAAGATCAACCGCTCCAACTCCTGAAGTAATTGAAATCAAGGGCTCATCTTTCTTGGTGATACGAAGTGAGAAGTTCTCCGCGATACCTTCAACCAAAATATTTGCATATCCGGAACGGATGTATTCATTGATCGGCAGTTCAGACGGTGGGTAATTCTTTGTTGTAACTGCGCGACCATCACTTGTGCTCACTTGAAAATATAGCTTCTCTTTAATGAGAACTGGGCGGATATCTATTCGCTCGGTTGCCACCTGCATATTTCTACGTCGTCCCGAAAGAACGATTCGGCTTATCGCTTCAGGATTATCAAATAATTGAAGCAGTTGCGAAAAAGCCTCTTCAAGTGAAAGACGCGCCACTGGTGACATAGTGGCTAAATTACCGCAGATCCTTCAAGTGTTAGGCTCTGGGCATGACAGAAGCTGCAACAATTTCGACTGCCAACTGGATAATCACTATCAGTGCCCTAGCCATAATCATCGGTCTTGATTTTGCTTGGGCGGTTGCGCGACGCAAGAAGGATACCTCAATGCGAGAGGCGACAGCGTGGAGCATTTTTTATGTTTCTCTAGCAATAGCATTTGGTCTCTTTCTAAGCCAGTGGCTAACTCCACGCGAACAGCAGGAATTTTTTGCAGGTTGGCTCACTGAATATTCACTCTCTTTCGATAATCTCTTTGTATTTGTACTCATACTTACTCGCCTTAAGATCGATAAGCAGAAGCAGCAGTTAGCGCTCCTTATAGGAATTCTTATCGCGCTAGTGCTTCGAATTATTGCAATTACTCTCGGTAAGGCAGCAATTGAGAGATTCGAGTGGGTCTTTTTTATCTTCGGAGCATTCCTCATTTACACAGCAGTTCAACTCTTTCTGGAGAGCGCACATAAGGATGAGGCAGAAGAAGAGGATAGTAAGTTAGTTCAGTTCTTACAGCGAAGAGGCCTCAAGCCATTTACAATTGCGCTGCTCGCACTTGGTATGACAGATCTCCTCTTTGCCTTGGATTCAATTCCCGCGATATTCGGATTAACTGAAAATGTTTATATAGTTATAACGGCAAATATTTTTGCACTGATGGGACTTCGCCAACTCTACTTCCTCATAGGTGGACTAATGAGTCGCCTTGTTTATATCGGAAAGGGACTCTCGGCGATTCTGGCCTTTATTGGATTTAAATTACTATTTCATGCATTTCATGCTGTTGGAGTTCATGAGATCGGTGGCTGGCACATCCCAGAAGTTACAATTACGCAAAGTCTGATTGTTATTGTCTCGTGTATCGGCCTTGCCACCGTTGCCAGCTTAATCAGTACTCGCGAAAAGAATTCTAAAGAGTAATTTCGACAGATAGTCCACCGAGTACGCTTTTGCGAAGCGCCAGTGAACCGCCATGTTCATAAACAATCGCTGCAATTATCGATAGACCAAGGCCCGAGCCGCCTGTTTCGCGAGAACGAGAAGCATCAAAGCGGTTCAGTAGTTCTATTCCATCCCGATATGAACTCTCAGGTAAGCCCGGACCTCCATCCTCAATCACTAGCGAGAGTTTTTTGCCATTTCTGCTGAGTTGGATACGAACTGGTGCATCATCGGGCGTATGCCTTGAAACATTGTTTAGTACATTCTGGATCAAACGTTTCAAATGATCTATCGATCCCAAGTAGTAGAGATTCTCGTTAATTTGGACATTAACACTACGTCTTGGATGAAGCGTCTGAAAATCACGGGAATAAGATCGAACTAATTCAGACAGATCAAGCTCCTCACGGATCGGCTCAGTTGTTTCACCGAGTTCTGCTAGCAGCAGTAGGTCATGGATGAGATTCTCCATTCGGATTATCTCTGTATTCACTCTTTCAAATGCTCTCTGACGATCACCCTCTGCTGAAATTTGGCCCTTGGAGAGCATCTCTGAGTAGCCTTTAATTACCGTTAAAGGGGTACGGAGTTCATGAGATGCATCAGCTAAAAAGCTCTGCATCCGAGCCAGTGAGTCAGCCTGCAATTTGCGATTGTTTCTCCGAATCACCAGATAAGAAAGTGCAATGGCAATTAAATCTGCCACGAAAGTAAAAAGGATAAGTCGAATTAAGTTATCAGAAAAATTCTCATCCGTTGCTTTCAGAGAATCTGCAAAAAGTAATCTATCCCCGCCTGAAATACTTATAGAAATCAGACGATAATCTTCTTCAGCGTCTATAGTTCTTGCAGAATTTTGTGCGCTAGAGATGGCTGATTCAGACGGCGGGGTTTGAAAATTCAATTGTGACTCGTTAATGACGGTAAGTGCACCAGAAGCGGAAACTAGTGCAATCGTGACATTAAAATCTTGCTCAGCGGCGCTATCAAGTGCGGCACTCACCGGAGCGCTAGGATTTTGGCGAACAGTGTCAGCAATCGTGTTAAGTTGAGAGTCAATCACCGCTATTTGTGAATTCTTGACTGAAATCGTTGCAAACCCACCGATGAGAAGTGAGAGGGCTGTGGTGATGATTGCACTAGCAAATAGATATCGAAGACTTTTCTGTTTCACTATTTCTTCGGCTCCTGGATAACAAAGCCGACGCCGCGAATAGTCTTTATTCCCTCAAAGCTATCTCGGTGCAATTTCTTGCGCAGGTAAGAAATATAGGTATCGACCACAGTACTTTCAGACTCAAAGGTAATTCCCCAGACATCATCTAGCAGGATGCTCTTTGACATGACTCGATTTTTATTTTCGATCAGAACCTGTAGTAATCGATATTCTGTTGGAGATAAATCCACAACCTCTTCATTAAAAGTCACAGTATGAGTTGCGTCGTTAATTGAAATTGGTCCACACGTTAGAGACTGGCTTACCGCCGTAGAAAGTTGTGAACGTCGCAGAATTGCTTTGAGACGAAGAACGAGTTCCTCAAGGCCAAACGGCTTGACTACATAATCGTCGGCACCAATGGTGAGTCCTCGAGTGATATCGACTCGATCGGCTCTTGCACTCAACATGAGAACGGGGACATCGTTACCGTTTTTACGTAACCGCTCAACCAATTCAAAGCCATCCATCAACGGCATATTGATATCAATAATCATGATGTCTGGAGTGAAACTACGCAGAACGGTTAGGGCACTCATTCCATCATTTGCCACTTGAGTTTCAAAGCCTGCGAGTTTGAGAGCATCTTTGAGTAACTCTCGAACACCTGCCTCATCATCGACAATCAGAATCTTTATCAACTGAGCATCGCTTGAGTTCATACCCCTAGCCTTACAGGTCTTAGACGACTTTTCTACCTTCCCCCTAAGCCTTCCAGCGAGTCGAATGGATATTCACAGAGACTTCACAAACTCGACTGGCATCCTTGCGATATAGAAGAGAGGAGTAGATCAATGGTCACAAAACGTTCGCGAACACTTCTAATCATGCTGGCCATTTTCTCTCTAGGGATATCTAACTCCTCTGCTCAAGCTGACGTGAAGCCCACCCCGTCCCCCGCGCCAATTCTTTCTTCGGCTGAGCAATACGCTGAGGCGATGCAGCAATTTAAAATTCAAATGAAGGCATACCAGGAAGCGCGCGTACTTCGCGAACAACAATTGCGGGTAATCCTCAAAGACTTTAATCGAGCGTTGCGTAAAGCCTCTGATGAAGCTCTCCTTGCAGGTAAGAGCGCGGGAAGCAAAGCCGCACTTGCTGCAGCTCGAGCCGCAGCTGCAACTGCGCGAGATGAAGCGGTTGCATTGCTAGGTCCTGAACCAGTAGCTCCTACACCGCCTGCAAAACCGATGAAGATCGCGAAAAGTTTGGCTCCTTCACAAAAACCTGGAAAGAAGAATTAGATCGTTTCAGAATTAGCGGGATTCTGCTGATAGCGTCGCACCGTGAATAGTGTTGCTGAGCCGTGGTGGAGTCAATCTGTCATCTACCAGATTTACCCTCGCTCATTCTTTGATAGTGGCGTTGATGGTGAAGGCGACCTCGCAGGAATAACTTCAAAGATCTCCTATCTCTCCGATCTTGGCATTGATGCCATTTGGTTGAGTCCGTTCTATCAAAGCCCAAACAAAGATGGCGGATACGATGTCAGTGATCCACGCGCAGTTGATCCACGATTTGGAACAATTGCTGATTTTCAAAGACTGGTAGATCTCTGTCATAAGAATCAGATTCGTGTCATTGTTGATTTAGTTCCCAATCACTTTTCAGATCAGCACCATTGGTTTCAAGAAGCGCTCAATTCAACATCTGGATCACCAGCACGAAAGAAATTTCATTTCCGTAAATCAACGCCGACGAAAGAGCTTCCCAACAATTGGATCTCACTCTTTGGAGGTCCTGCTTGGACGCAGACTCCAGATGGGGAGTATTACCTTCATCTCTTTGATAAATCTCAACCAGACCTCAATTGGGAGAATAGCGAGGTTCGTGGTGACTTTGAGCAGACCCTCAAATTTTGGCTTGATCATGGCGTAGATGGTTTTCGTATAGATGTGGCACATGGCTTAGTTAAGGAAAATCTCGATGAGGATCACCATGCGCCCCAGGCTTTGAGTAATGCCCTCCGTCTGGATATCGCGATGGATCCCGAAGAACGTTCATCAATTCTTTCTACCGTGCCTTTTTTTAATCGACCAGGAGTTCACGAGATTTATCGTTCTTGGAGAAAAATCTTTGACTCATACGAGCGTGATGTTGTCTCGGTTGCTGAGGTTTGGGTCCATCCACCCGAAGAGGCTGCCAAGTATGTGCGTCCTGATGAACTAAGCCAGGTGTTCAACTTTGATTTACTGACAACACCTTTTGAGGCGAATTCATTGCGCAACAGTATTGAATCTGCCTTTTCAATTCTTAGACCAGTTGGAGCGCTCCCCACGTGGGCGTTGAGCAACCACGACTCTCCAAGAGTTGCCTCACGTATCGGTGTACGCGAATCTCAAGCACTCTTTGTCGCGCTTCTTGCACTTCCTGGATCGCTATACATTTACAACGGACAAGAACTTTCACTTCCCGATGCAGAAATCGCCGATCAGTATCGACAAGACCCTGTTTTCGTTCGTACCAACGGCGAACAGAAAGGAAGAGATGGTGCTCGAGTACCTCTTCCCTGGAAGTCAGACGATCCACATTTTGGATTCAGTCAAGGAAACCCATGGCTTCCAATACCCGAGAGTTGGAGAGAGTTGAGTGTTGATAAGCAAGAAGCCGATGAAGAGAGCTCGTTACATCTTTACCGTCGTGCACTAAAAACACGCCGCAACACTTTTAAGGGTGAGAGAGAAATTACCTGGCGTGAGACAGGCCATGCTGAAGTATTAGCATTTGAACGCGGAGAAGTTCTCATTCTTCTTAACGTCTCAAAGATTCAAAAGTCTTACGACGTATCGGGTGAACTTCTTCTGAGTTCACACTCAGCAGTCACTTCAGATGGCAAGAAGGTTAGCTTGCCTGCCGCAACTGCCTGTTGGGTTGCGCTCGCTTAGTTAAGAGTTACCAGATAGAGGTTGGTAGCACATACATAACTGCAGTTCCCGCAGCGGCGTAGATCAGTGCTTGTACCAAGATCGAAATTGCAGTCTTGCGGTCTGCGCGCTGTGAAGCTTTATCAGATACCCGTGAAAGTTCTCCGAGTTTTCCAAAATTGAATGTACCCATGAATCCATAAGCGAGGCAAAACTTTTTACGCGACTGAACCCAACCGATACTTGCAATCATCAACGGAAAGAAAAGCGCCAACCGTGCATTTCGTGGTGCATCAATCCCAAAAAGAGAGATCGAAGAAGTGATGAAGAGCAGAAAACCTACCGCTGCTACAAATCGACGACGCTTTACTTCTCCGGCACCGATATTGCAGGTGCCCGGAATGTATTCAGTACTCATTTACGTTCTTTTAGTTCAGATTCGTCCATCTCGTCTTCATCAAGCCATGCTTCTGCAGGTTGATCATCTTGACGCGAAACCCATGAGAGGAATGAAGCGACGCCCTTAAATGCAAGGGCGATAACAGCCAGCCCGGCAAGGAATCGTCGGATGGTTTTCATGTCTTAAATTTACCGCTCTTTCTCAAAAAATGCCTGTCACGGCAGTTAAATGGTAGCGAGCGCCCTTTGAATATCCTCCCAAAGGTCTTCAACATCTTCGCAGCCAACAGATAAACGAATCAGTGTTTCCGGAACTGAGGGGCTCTCAATTGGCCAACGACGACGACGTTCCCAAAGGGATTCCACTCCACCAAGGCTGGTTGCGTGGGTAATAATCTTTGAGCTATCGCAGACGCGGTCTGCATCTGCTCCGCTACCGATCACTTCAAAGGAAAGGACTGCGCCAAAGGTAGCCATAAACTTCTTCGCACGTTCATGTTGTGAATCGGTGACAAGGCCTGGGTAGCGAACGCGCGAAACCTTGGGATGATCGCTTAGTCGTTGAGCCAGAACTTGTGCGCTCTTACAGGATTGGGCAAATCGCAGGGCAAAGGTACGAATTCCTCGAAGGGCCAACCATGCCTCAAATGGGCCAGCGATTGAACCGTTGAATTTTCTAGCGCTCTCAAGTGATGTGAAGAGCTCAGCGTTGTTAGTAGAAAGTGAACCCATCAGAACATCGCTATGACCTGAAAGGAATTTAGTTACCGAATTCATTACAACATCTGCCCCCATTTCAAGAGGACGCTGCGTCAACGCGGTGGCAAAGGTGTTATCGACCATGACGAGAATTCCAGCGGACTTCGCTGCAGAAATTAATTGCGGTAGCTCTGCCACATCTAGACAAGGATTCGTTGGAGATTCAAGCCAGAGTAAATCCGCTCCTGGAAGCTGAGCAAGCACTTCATCAGTATTTGAAATATCAACAAGTGAAACTTTAAGTCGACCACTCTGACTGTATTGGTTGAGTAGAGTCATCACTCCGCTATAGCCTTCGTTAGAAGCAACAATTCGAGCACCCCAAGGAAGAATCGAGAAGGCGGCGGTAATGGCTGCCATTCCTGATGAGAAAATTAGTGAACGGCCACCTTCAAGTGCGCTAATTGCAGTCTCTGTTGCACTCCACGTGTCATTTCCATAACGCCCATAACCAATCGGACCTCCCGCAGTGAAAGTGCTATTGAGTGAGATCGGTGCGTTCAGTTCGCTATCGCCCGCACGAGGTGGACGGCCGGCAGTAACTGCTCTTGTTGATAGCTTCTCATTGGATGCATCGTGGCTCATGGTGCAAGCCTAATGCAGACTATCGGCGAGAGAGAACTGACGCTGCAGCATTATGACCCGCAATACCGCTGACGCCTCCCCCACGACGTGCACCCGCTCCCGCGATAAAGATGTGTGGGTCATCAGTTTCACTACCCCACTGTGGGATTTCTGTTGCCTCATTATCTTCAATAAATGGGAAATCAAGATCGCGGTGAAAAATGTTCCCGCGAGGCAAGCCAATTGCTGCTTCAAGATCTAGTGGAGACTTTGCTTCGAGTGCAAAAGTGCCATCTGAATTTCTAGCAAGAACACTCTCTATCGGATCCTCTAAATACTCATTCAAACTGGCGAGGGCACTTGCTACCGCAGCATCTCGAGATTGTTCAGGGTTAGCATCAAAGAGAGAAGCATCTGTATGTAGACCAAAGAGTGTGAGTGTGTGATAACCCTGACGCGCTAGATCTGGAGAGAGAATGCTCGGATCGGTGAGTGTGTGGCAGTACATTTCAAGTGGGAGTCGATCTGGCATTTTTCCACTGGCAGCAATTTGATAACTCTGATTAAGGTGCGAGTAACTCTCATTAATGTGAAATGTTCCAGCGAATGCGATGCGTGGGTCAATCCCTGATTTCAATCGCGGTAAGCGAGTAAGAAGCATATTCATCTTGATCTGCGAACCCTGTAAGGACTTAGGTGGCACCTTCCCACGCAGATTTGCCAGTGTTTGTGGCGCTGCAGCAAAGAGAAGATCGGTGGCTACAAAGATACCTCCGTCAGAAGTTGAAACTGTGACCTTATCTCCGCTGCTTTCAATTCCGGTCACCCGTGAATTAAGTCGGATCTCAACTCCGTGCCCGCGAGCAATTCGCTCGAGTTCGGTAACAAGTGCTCCCATTCCCCCACGCGGAACTTTCCATTGACCCACACCGTTACCAATCAGGTGGTAGAGGAAACAGATATTTGCTTGAATGCTCATCGAGTCAATAAATGTGCCGATGAGTGCATCTGTAAGGACGACGCCGCGCACAAGATCGTTAGCAAAACGATCTTCAATTACTTCACCTATCGGACGTTCAATCATGTAATTCCAGACCGAATCCATTCCAATGGCAGCGCGCATCTGTGACCGAGTCATCAATGGCTGCAACATCGATGGCGCAGATCGAGCAGCGAATTCTGCGATCTCTGAGTAGAACTCTTGCCATGCAGCACCCTCAGAATCTGAGCCCGTCAGTCTGGCAAATGAATCAGCAGTCTCTTGATTCCATTGAGTGGCAACAGTAAGACCATCGTGCGCGCCATCTTTTTCGTAAGGCGTGTATGAAGAAACCTCGCGGCTGAGAGTTTCAAAGTTAATTCCGAGATCCTTCACGATTTGATCTGGAAGCAGTGCCACCAGATATGAATAACGAGAGAGACGAGCATCAAATTCTGGAAATGCACGAACGCTGGCTGTTGCGCCACCAAGTTCTCCTGCGGCTTCCAGAAGAATTACTTTCTTTCCAGCTTTGGCCAGATATGAAGCCGCGACGAGACCGTTATGCCCCCCGCCTACAACGATTGCGTCGTAGCGACTAGCCACGTATTCCTCTTGCCATCTGAGTAATTGCTTGGGTAATAATTTCTGGGCTTGTTGCAAAATTCATACGTGCAAACTGCCCCCACTGCGCGCCATATATGTGGCCAGCATTGAGCGCTACTTTAGTCTTGTCGAGAATCACTACAGTCGGCTCATTCCCCAAGTTCAGAGTAGAGAAATCAAACCACGCCAGGTATGAATGTTGTGGTGGATTATAGATAACTTCCGGTAGATGTTCAGCAAGTAACCTCGAGATGAGATTGCGATTATGGTCGAGTTGTTTGATGACGGTATCGAGCCAAGGAGCACACTTGTCGAATGCAACTGCAGTTGCGAAGGCACCCAGGAGTGACGCGCGATAGTGAAGTGCGGGTGGAAGTGCATTGAGTTTTTCGTGCATTGATTGGCTACCAGAGACAATTATCGCGCATTTGAGCCCTGCGATATTCCAGCCTTTACTTGCTGCCGTTACAACAACACAGTGACTTTGCGCTTCTTCACCTAAGGTAAGAATTGGAACAAATGGATGT
>JACCDJ011591104.1_pt1 | contig 12411 bp, 10 predicted proteins | sample 7444481 | NCBI WGS metagenome assembly JACCDJ01 (sample SAMN15323435, study PRJNA562643) | freshwater metagenome | isolation source: river surface water | place: USA:Blue River Watershed | collected 2017-08-15 | reverse complement strand
GGTCCAAGGGTTACCTTGACTGCATCAGCGAGGACGTTCATTCCGCGCTCTAGACCGCGGCGGGCTTCTTCATTAAAGGCAATCTGCTTTGCCATAGTTGTTAGCTCCTATTTATCGAGTGAAACTGGGTCGGCCGAACGGTTATCACTCTCGGCCTGTGAGTGCTAACGCCAAATCTAGTTGGACTTATTCCCAGGCGCAAAACGAACTGAGAGCCGATAAGGCCAGGCCCTGAGGCGGTTAGGTGTTAACGAGTAGTACGAGCTGCCATGCGCGCTTCACGGAGGCGGCGCAGGCGCTTGACCAGCATCGGTGAGGCCTCAAGGGCATCGTCACGATCGATGAGGTCGTTGAGCAATTGGTAGTAACGAGGGGCGGTCAGATCGAAGAGATCTTTGATTGCAGTCTCTTTTGCTCCAGCAAAGCGCCACCAATTGCGCTCGAACTCAAGGATACGAGTTTCGAGATCGGTCAAGGTTGAGCCTTGGGTCTCTGGATTTTCCAACGCGGACATAGTGACAATCTTAGATTGGAAATTGGTCCAACTGTGGGATTTGCCAAGTCTTTATGACCTTCGCGCTGCCTTTTCAATATTTCGCAACATAGTCGGGAATATGAAGAAGTGAAATGGTGAGACTAAGTACCAGTAAAGCTGGCCTCCGAGTCCACGTGGTGCAAAGAGCGCATCTTGTGTCACAAATGTCTTGCCCTCAACCACTTTCACATTAAATTCCAACCAAGCTTTTCCGGGAAGAATCATTTCCGCGTAGAGACGAAGATGTTCTTCTTTAACAATATTCTCCACTCGCCAAAAATCACAGCTATCTCCGATACGTAAATATCGTGGATCACGTCTTCCGCGACGAAGCCCTACTCCACCCACCATGCGATCAAGAAGTCCACGCAGATACCAGAGCCAACCTGAACCAAACCATCCGTGCTCTCCACCGATTCCTTCAATCTGCGCCCATACTTTTGAAAGCGGGACATCAGTTGTAATTTCACGATGATCCTTCAGTGTTAATTCACCAGCCCAATCAGGATCACCCTGCGCCTTCTGCCACGGAGCGGTTGGAAATGCAGCATCTGACCAACGAGTATCAACTGAGTTTTCAGCTGTGCGAGTGAGCGCTAATTGAATTGCTTGAGAAACGGTCAGCAGCCCTTCTGGCGGCAGCGGAATGATTTCGCTGATGCTCTTCTTAGGGTCTGCTACCACCTCGCTAATAAGTGATTCAACGAGAGGTCGCGCTAATGAAGTCGGAACAGGAGTAACAAAACCAATCCATAAACTTGAAAGTTTAGGAGTTAAAACAGGAACTTGAATGATTTTTCTTTTCCGTAAACCTGATAGCACAGCAAACTTCTGCATCATTTCTGCATAGGTAACAACCTCTGGGCCACCAATATCGCAGATGCGATTTTCGGGGTGAGGCAAATTCGCTGTTTTACGTAAGTAATACAGGACGTCGCGAATTGCGATTGGTTGAGTGCGATTTGAAACCCACTTTGGTGTAGTCATGATCGGTAAGCGGTGAGTGAGATGACGCAACATTTCAAAGGAGGCTGAACCTGAACCAATAATGATGCCAGCGCGAAGTTCCAGAACTGGAACAGAAGTAGATGCTAGATGCATGCCCGTATTCATGCGTGATGTCAGATGGCGGCTGCGGTTTTCGTCATTGGCGATTCCACCCAGATAGACAATCTGCGAAACTGCGGCTTTTTCTGCAGCAAGCGCAAATCCGCGCGCCATCTCGGCTTCAATATCTCCAAAATCTGCAGCGGCATTAATTGAATGCAACAAGTAATAAGCGGTATGAACTCCAGTCAGTGCTCGATCTAAGTCAGCAGAATTACTGGCATTGCCTTCCACGATTTCAACTGCGCGAGCCCAGTTCTGGCCTTGAATTTTCTTTGCATCGCGCACAAATACTCGAACACGTTTTTTATCGCTCAACAAATCGCGAACTAACCGGCCACCCACATAACCCGAAGCGCCAGTAACAAGGAACAATTTGCCTTGATTCTGCGTATCCATAGCCAAGAGCCTAGACTTACCCAGTGGTGACTTCTACTTCAAAGGCGACTAAACCTCGCGTTGTGATTTTGGGTGCGGGCTTTGGCGGGCTGACCGCTGCCCGAGCCTTAGCTAAAGACGCTGATGTCACTCTCGTTGATCGCCATAACTTTCAAACTTTCTTGCCTCTGCTCTACCAGGTATCAACGGCCGGACTTGCCGCCGACCACGTGGTCCACCCAATTCGCGGCGCGCTACGCAAATCTGGAGTTAAGTTTCGAATGGGTTCTCCGATATCGGTAGACCATAAAAATAAATCAGTAAAACTAGATTCATCAGAAGTTTTGGAATTTGATCATCTTGTAGTCGCACTTGGATCTGCAACTGCAGACTTTGGCGTTCCCGGAGTTGCTGAATACGGGCTGGGTATGAAGAGCGTCAATGAAGCAATCACTATCCGTGCCGCCGTTATGCGCCGCTTTGAAGACCTGTGCCGCTTTGAAGATGACACTCGACTTTCCATCGCCGTAGTTGGTGGTGGCCCTACTGGCGTCGAAATGGCGGGAGCTTTGGCTGAACTCAAGCGCGGTCCGTTGAAAAATGACATGGAGCATGCTGCTAAACATATTGATATCTACCTAATCGAAGCTGGACCACGAATTCTTCCAATGTTTAGCGAAAAACTTTCTGCACGGGCGCGATCGGACCTGCAAAAACTAGGTGTCATTGTCCGCACTAAGACTGCAGTGCGAGAAGTTCAATCACGAAAGATTATTGTGAAAGAAGGCGATCCAATTCCGGCAGAAATCACGATCTGGGCTGCTGGAGTAAAAGGTGAACCCACTGGTGCAAATCTCAATTTGCCACTTGTAGGTTCACGAATTGATGTCGAAGATTCACTTCGCGTAAGTCACTACCCACATGTCTGGGCAATTGGCGATATTGCAGGAGCAAAAGATGCCGATGGTCGCTTCTTGCCAATGGTTGCACCAGTTGCTATGCAGCAAGGAAGATTTGTTGCAAAGCAGATATTGCGAGCCCATAAAGGTGAAGCTCTGCAACCATTTAAGTATTTAGATAAAGGTTCCATGGCAACAATCGGCCGCCACAAGGCAGTCGTTGAAGTAAAACGTTTTCGTATGGCAGGTGCTCCAGCGTGGTTTGCTTGGCTTTGGCTCCACCTCTTCTATCTCCTGGGTGGACGCAACAAAGTTGGCACTATGGCTGACTGGACATGGAACTACTTAACATTTGATCGCGGCAATAGACACATTATGGATTCGCTATAACTAATGCCTCAGTACCGCGAAGTTGATGGGCATCAGCTCTACTGTTACGAATGGGAAAACAATGGTGAAGCTCTTGTTCTTCTCCATGGTGGTTTAAGCCAAACATCTCACTGGGAAGAACAAATCTTGCCCGCTGTTGAAGACCAGTTTCATGTCTTTGGGTATGACCGTACAGCGCATGGATTTACCGGTGATCGTCCCGGCAGCATGCATTTTGATTTCCAACTTAAAGAAGCAATTGCTTATCTAGAAACAATTGTGAAAGAGCCAGCTCACATCATCGGGTATAGCGACGGCGGAATCATCGCTCTCTTGCTAGCAATCAAGCGCCCTGATTTAGTTCGTTCAGTAATTACATTGGGCGCAAACTTTCATCACACTGGAACGCTGCCGCTTCCTGACTTTGATGGAAACATCTCGGCTGAAGATCAAGATGAATACAACCAGACTTCACCAGACGCTCCTGAAACTTTGCGCGAAAAGATCATTCGCATGATTGAAATCTGGCGCAGCGAACCAAACCTAGAGCGCGCCGACTTACTCAATATCCAGTGCCCAGTATTGGTGATGGCCGGTGATGATGACGTTATCGCTCATAACCACACCATCGAACTCTTTGAAAATATTCCATTGGGGCAACTAGCGATAATTCCCGGAACATCTCATCAGTTTATAAAAGAGAAACCAGCTCTTGCTCAGTTATTGATAAGAGAATTTTTGGAAGATCTGAGTTATCCCGTAACAAAGATGCCGATTCGCAGAACGAATCCGCCAGCGACAAATTAACCTTCAAATGGCTCAATAGCGCCTGTCTTAACGTCATAAATAGCACCGGCTACAACTACGCCTTCTCGTAAAAGCGGGTAGGAGCGAATTCTGTTGAGATCAATTGCTAGAGCGCCCCGTTGATCTCGTGAAGTACGAAATTCCAAACTCGACGTATTCACGCCATATTTTTCGCCGATAATCTTATGAAAATCAGCCTCATCATTTTCTGCCATTTTGCAATCAGTGTGGGGCATGACCAGGATGCGATTCACATTTAACAAGAATGTGGCAAGAACCAAGGTTCGCAGAACGTCTTCAGTAACCCTTGCTCCAGCGTTTCGAAGAATTTTTACATCTCCAGAACGCATGCCGATGACTGAGAGAGGATTTATACGCGAATCCATACACGTGACAATGGCAAGTCCGCGCGCTGCTGCTCCGGTTAAGTTCGAATACTTGAAGGTTTTTTGATATTCAACGTTTGCCGCCAGGAGATCATCAAATGAATCGTGAGGGAATGTGTTGTTAGACATTGTTAACTCCCCTTGTACTGATACAAATTGTATTGATACGGAGTGGAACTGGAGCCCCCCATCCGGATTGAACGGATGACCTGCGCATTACAAGTGCGCTGCTCTACCACTGAGCTAGGGAGGCGTACTGCGGGCGTAATTATGGCAGTATTCAGGGCGTGTTGCCAAACTACTGGATGAGCCCCGAAACAAACTCAATAAATCGTTTGCCTATGCTCAATATTGAGCATTTTGAATCGCTCTCCCTTGATGGCACATGGCGCTTCCAACTTTTACGTTCGCCGAAAGATCAACCAGGTAAAAGATGGTCATCGATTCCTGTTCCTGGATTGTGGACGATGCAGCCAGATAGCTTTGATAAACCGATTTACACCAACGTGCAAATGCCCTGGGATCACGTGGCACCTGAAGTTCCAGATGAAAATCCAACCGGTATTTATGAACGTGATTTTGAAATCCCGCAATCTTGGGATGACAAGCGCATAGTTTTACATTTAGGTGGGTACGAATCTGTCGCTCTTATCTCTGTCAATGGTGATGAGGTTGGACTCACAAAAGATTCCCGTCTGGCAGCTGAATTCGATATCACTTCATTTATCAAACATGGCAAAAATGTCGTACGAATTTCAGTAACGAAGTGGTCTGATGCCACATACATAGAAGATCAAGATCAGTGGTGGCATGGTGGAATCACTCGTTCTGTGAAGTTGTATGCAACAGATTATGTTTATATCGAAAAGTTTGCGACAACTGCTGGCTTAAAATCTGATGGAACCACAGGGACTCTAAAGGTTGATGCAATTATTGGTTCAATCAATGGCAAGAGCGTGGATGGTTACTCATTGCGCACTTCGATTGAAGAGCTACCAAAAGTGAAGAGCGCTCAGCTTTCTGGCACATATAAATCCCATAAAACTCCGCTATGGACTGAAATGTCGGCTGAACTCCAAGAAGCAAATCGCAAACATTTTGCCGGTGAATACTGGGATGGCTCCATGCCCGAATCAGCCAAGCGACTGCGTGAGCCACTGCAATCACCTTGGCCTGGCCATATTGTTCTAGAAACAACTATCCCTAAGGTCAGCGCATGGAGCGCTGAAAAACCCTCTCTTTACACGCTTCGCATCGAACTAGTGAGCCCGACCGGGCACGTTGTTGAAGTTTCCCAGCAAAAAATTGGCTTCCGTAGCGTCATCGTTAGAGGGCGAGATCTACTTGTAAATGGCCAGCGAGTATTTATCTATGGAGTCAACCGTCACGATTTCAATCGCCACACAGGTCGTGTATTAACCCGTGAAGATATGCGCCAAGACTTACTTGAGATGAAACGTTGGAATTTCAACGCAGTACGTACTTCACATTATCCAAATGATGCAGCGTTTCTAGAACTCTGCGATGAACTCGGCTTCTACGTTATCGATGAAGCAAATATTGAATCTCATGCTTTCTATGACTCAATCTCCAATGATCCTCGATATGGATCTGCATTTGTGGAACGGGTCGGGCGAATGGTGCAACGCGATATGCACCACCCATCGGTAATTTTCTGGTCACTTGGTAACGAATCGGGAATAGGCAAAAATCATTATGCTGCCGCAGCCTTTGCGCGATCACTGGATCCATCTCGCCCATTGCACTACGAAGGTGCAATAAATGGCGATTGGCGTGGTGGACATGTACTAACCGATGTCATCTGCCCGATGTATCCATCAATCAAAGCAATTGTCAGCCATGCTAAATCAGGCAAACAAGATCGACCGCTAATTATGTGCGAGTACTCGCACGCAATGGGAAATTCCAACGGAACTCTTAAAGAGTATTGGGATGCAATTCATTCACTCCCTGGTCTACAAGGTGGATTCATTTGGGAATTCTGGGATCATGGAATTGAGCAGACGCTTGCTGATGGATCGAAGAGATCTGCCTACGGTGGTGACTTTGGAGAAACCCGTCACGATGGAAACTTTGTCTGCGATGGCATGGTCTTTCCAGATCGCACACCAAAGCCTGCCATGCATGAATTTAAAGCTCTTGCAGCTCCTGTTGCCTTTTCTACGACAAAAGCAGGTTCGGGATCATTCACAATTACTAACCGCCAATTCTTCAAGGATTTAACTGATTTTGGCTGCACCTGGAACATCACCCGTGACGGCCAGGTGATTGATAGCGGCACAATCAAACTTCCAAAGATTGCCCCCCGTAAAAGCGCCAAGATTCGAATAACTTCGAAATTCCTCACCAAAATAGATGGACCCGGAGAAAGATTTGTTAACTTCTCGGTTTTCAATCTACACCGCACTGATTGGGCGCCCGCTGGATACGAAGTTGCATGGTCGCAATTTGCACTTACCTCTCGTAAGTTATCGCTACCTTCAGCAAAAACCAGCGAACTCTTCGAGGTAGCCGTTAATGACGCGGGCGAATTGCAATTACCTTTCGGTGTAATAGCACCACAACCAACTTTGTGGCGAGCACCCACTGACAATGATCGCATTGCACATTTTGCAGATACATGGGAGCAATACGGCGTGCGCGACTTGGAACGTATCGATTGCATGATTACTGAATCCGCAAAGTCCTACAAAGTAACTAGCCTCTGGCAGACCAGCACTGGATTCAAAATCAAGCAAGTTCAAGTAGTCACGCCTATTGCAAATGGCTACTCAGTGAAAGAGACAATCTCGACGCCTAAGCAATTTAGCGACTTGGCTCGCGTAGGTATTAACTTTGAAATAGATGGTTCGTTATCTCAATTTACATATCTTGGCATCGGACCGAATGAAACATATCCGGATCGTAAAATCGGACGAGTTGGCAAATGGTCATCCTCTGTTTTTGAACAGTACATTCCTTATGTTCGCCCACAAGAAAATGGCGGACATGCAGGTGTACGCTGGTTTACTCTGACTGATACCTCAGGACATGGAATCAGAATCGATCTTGATAAACCACGACAGGTAAGCGTTAACCCATTTAGAGCAACCGAACTTGCAGATGCAACGCACGATGTCGAACTTCGTCCAACAGGAAATACAGTTGTGACAATCGATGCTGCGCATCGTGGTCTTGGTACTGCCTCCTGTGGTCCAGATACTCTCGCGCAATACCTAGTATCTGGCGGTACTTATAGCTTTACGTGGAGCGTAAGGGCCATTTAACAGGATTTGGATATTTCGCAGCACGTCCATCACCCGATGATTTTCCTTGGATACGGCGCAAAATCCATGGCAGTGCAAAGACGAAGAACCAAGCAACGGTAACTGCCTTCTCAATAATCCACGGAGTTTTTTTCGCAGGTGGTAGCGGTGTGCGCCACGCAGGATTAAATGGCAGCCCTAGCTTCTCAAGAACTGCATCTGCGCACCGCTGATGACCTTCAGAATTAAGATGAAGTCGATCAAAGGCAAGGAATCTACGATCACTTAAGAAATTTTCTTCATTGGCATCCACAACAATTGCACCAACTTCTGCACCAACTGCACGAACGCCTTTATTGAATTCTGAAAATCTCTTCTCCCAAATTTCAGAACCTTTTCCTTTATTGCCTGTTTTTTCTAGCACTGTAAAGAGCATCAGAGTTGCGCCAGATTTGGCGATGAGGCGAACCGCTTCTTGATAGAGCGGAATCGCAATCGATGCTTGATATCCCGGGCGCAGAGCATCATTTGCACCAGCATGGAATGAAACCAATGTATCTGATCCTGTGACGAATGCAAGCGCTGTTGGAACTTGATCTTCAACAACCTGACCAATTAATTTTCCACGCACCGCTAAATTCATATAAGTGAAATCTGCGTGTGCCTCAGCCATCACATCTGCAACACGGTCTGCCCATCCACGATATTTGCCATCAATGATTTCATCGGACATTCCTTCAGAGTAGGAATCTCCACAAACGATAAATCTTTGGAATGCCATAACTTAACCTTTGCGGCGCGCCTCATCGACTGCATATAGTGCAATTGAAGTTGCCACTGATGCGTTTAGAGATTCAGTTGTTGCACTGATAGGAATTGAAACCACTAAATCGCACTTTTCACGTGTTAATCGTGCTAAACCTTTGCCTTCTGAGCCCACAATCAGCATCAGCGGCTCAGTTGCCACCTTCATCTCAGAGATCTTTACATCCGATTCACCATCTAAACCGACGACAAAACAGCCCATCTTCTTTGCTTCATCGATAGTCCGTGCCAGGTTGGTCACTTGTGCAATAGGTAAGCGAGCAGCTGCACCTGCTGAAGATTTCCAGGCAGATGCTGTCATGCCAGCTGCGCGACGTTCAGTCATTAATACTCCAGATGCACCAAAGGCAGCAGCAGATCGCACAATCGCTCCAAGGTTTCGTGGATCTGTTACGCCATCGAGCGCCACCAAGAGCATTGGGTTTTTTGCACGCTGTGTGATTTCTTCAAAAGATGAATACTGAAATGGCTTAATTGCCAAGATAATTCCTTGGCTATTTGGCGAAATACCCTCAACTTCTGCGCGATGAGCTTCACGGATTGATAGCCCGTGATTCAGGGCAATCTGCAGCGACTCAGCAACGCGATCATCAACATCAATGCTTCGTGCTACTAATAATTCTGTGGCTGGTACTGATTCGCGGAGCGCTTCCAAAACAGCGTTACGTCCTGCAACGATTTCACCACGAGGTGCATCACCTTTAGAGAATTTACGCGGTGCAGTTGACGGACTCTTTGATGAGGCTCGCTCTGCAGCTTTCTTTCGCTTGGCAGCTGCATGATAAGGACGGTCTTCTGCTTTTGGAGTTGGCCCTTTACCAGCTAAACGACGTTTATTGTTTCCACCAGATCCCGCAGTTGGACCTTTCTTAGATTTACGAACTGCACCTCTTGGTTTTGCATTACCGGCCATCGTTATTGTCCATCTCTAGAAATAGACCAACGTGGCCCTTGTGCAGTGTCTTCAATAGTAATTCCCAGCGCAGATAATCCATCACGAATTGCATCAGATGCTGCAAAATCTTTTCTTTCACGCGCTGCCGTGCGTTGTGCCAGCGCTAATTTAATAACGCCGTCAAGGGCGGCGGTGAAATCTTCGCCAACGCTCTGTACTTTAAATACTGGATCAAAAGGATCGCAACCGAGAACTTCTAGCGCACCACGAATCTCATTGGCCGCTGATGCAATGACAGCCTTATCCCCTGCGGTAATCGCACTATTACCAGTCTTGAGCGCTTCAGCGATTGATGCCAGCGCAGTTGGCACAGCTAAGTCATCATTCATGGCATCGCGGAAAGCTGTGCTAATAACTGGTGTTGGAGCAACGCCCAAAATTTCGACAGAACGAGTTAAGAAACCTTCAATACGTCGAAACGCAGTTGCTGATTCAGCGAGCGCTTCGTGGGAAAACTCAAGCATTGAGCGGTAGTGGGCAGATCCTAAATACCATCGGAGTTCGATACCGCGAACTGTTTTTAACAGCTCATGAACTTGCAGAGAATTGCCTAGCGACTTCGACATCTTTTCACCGGATGCAGTAACCCACGCGTTGTGTAACCAGCGCTTAGCAAAGGCGTAACCTGCAGCTTCAGATTGGGCAATTTCATTTTCGTGATGCGGGAAGATTAAATCTAAGCCGCCACCATGAATATCAAAAGCTTCACCTAAATAAGCATGTGCCATCGCAGAGCACTCAAGGTGCCATCCCGGACGTCCTGGTCCCCACGGTGTTGGCCAAGACGGATCTCCGGGCTTGGCAGCTTTCCATAGCGCGAAATCACGTGGATCTTTTTTATAAGTCTCATCAGCATCTGCAGCTGGTTGCAAATCATCAAGCTTCTGACGTGAAAGCGTGAGATAAGAATTAAGTTTGCGCACTTCTAGATAAACATCGCCATTACCAGGTGCATAAGCCGCACCTTTTGCAATTAACTTTTCCATGAGTTCAATCATCTGAGTAACGTGCCCAGTAGCACGAGGTTCATACGTTGGTGGCAATACATTGAGCGCAGCATATGCCTCGGTAAATGCCCGCTCGTACTTCATGGCAACTGCCCACCAAGGCGATTCCTCATGAACTGCCTTATGCAAGATCTTGTCATCGATATCAGTCACATTACGAATAAATGTGACGTTATATCCGCTCTTCATTAACCAACGTCGCAAAATATCGAAGTTGACACCCGAACGAACGTGGCCAATATGTGGAGGAGCCTGCACTGTTGCGCCGCAAAGATAAACGCCGACTTCACCCTTTTTTAAAGGTACAAACGGAGAGGTGGTTCGCGTCAGGGTGTCATAAAGATGGAGCGAACTCATTAGGCAATTCTATCGCTTGATGACGAGCGCAGATGCAATGGCTGCAATGCCTTTGCCTTCACCAGTAAGGCCCATGCCATCGGTGGTGGTTGCAAGGATTGCTACTTCGGCCCCACCAAGTGCTGCAGACAAAGTTGCAATTGCTTCTGATCTACGCGCACCGATTCGTGGACGATTACCAATTATTTGTACTGAAACATGTGTAATTGCATATCCTGCCTTGGTAATTATTTCCAAAGTCTCTTTCAATAAAGTTACACCGGATGCGCCTTGGTATTCCGGACGTGAAGTTCCAAAGTTGCTACCTAAATCTCCTAAGCCCGTTGCTGCAAAGAGCGCATCACAGATTGCATGCGCTGCCACATCTCCATCGGAGTGCCCTTCAACGCCAATTTCGTTGGGCCAATGAAGTCCAGCTAACCAAAGCTCACGGCCCTCGCCGAAAGCGTGCGCGTCAACTCCAACTCCCGTACTAAAGGTTGTTGCGTTACCGAGAAATGTAAGTGCTGTTGCTAAATCAGATGGCGTGGTGATTTTCAGTGCACGTTCTTCGCCGGTAATCGCCTTCACGGCATACCCAGCGCTGAGAGCTAGCGTTGAATCATCAGTTGCATCTGCCGCGTTGTGATGAATTTCTTTGAGAACTGAGTATGTGAATCCTTGTGGAGTTTGGACTCTGCGGAGTTCGTTACGATCTACCGCTGCTACAACAGCACCATCAGCTGTGACTTTCTGCAAAGTATCAACGACAGGCAGAACTGGAACAACTGCAACATCTCCGGATTGCAACTGAGCTGCAACGCGCTTTATTAAATCAACACTGGCCAGTGAGCGAGCGGCATCATGCACTAGAACAAAATCTGCGCCCTTTATCGCGGCAAGTCCGGCACGAACAGAATCGGAGCGAGTTTTTCCGCCGGCAACAACAGTGATGTCATCCCCGACTAGCGATTGAATCTGTTTTTCATAACCGGCAGGAGCTGTAACAACTATCTGATCAGCAACTGCTGAAATTGCAGCGACTGCATGTTCAAGGAGTGTGCGATCACCAAGTTGGATAAGAGCCTTAGGAATAGCAGCCCCAAAACGTTCGCCGCTGCCGGCAGCAGCAATAATTGCGGCGATCATGAGAATTTAAAGGTTAAGAAGCAAGAACCTCATCAAGGAGAGTTGCAGCTTTTTCTTCATCAGTGCGCTCGGCAAGTGCGAGTTCTGAGACGAGAATCTGCTTCGCCTTGGCGAGCATGCGCTTTTCACCAGCTGAGAGACCACGATCAAGATCGCGACGATAGAGATCGCGGACAACTTCTGCGACCTTAATGACATCACCGGATGCAAGCTTTTCGAGGTTTGCCTTGTAGCGACGTGACCAGTTAGTTGGTTCTTCAGTGTATGGCTGACGAAGTACGTTAAATACGCGATCAAGGCCAGCAGAGTCAACGACATCGCGCACACCAACCAGATCAACATTATCTGCAGGAACGCGGACTGTGAGATCGCCTTGTGCAACCTTCAGAACT
>JACCDJ010676026.1_pt1 | contig 12414 bp, 11 predicted proteins | sample 7444481 | NCBI WGS metagenome assembly JACCDJ01 (sample SAMN15323435, study PRJNA562643) | freshwater metagenome | isolation source: river surface water | place: USA:Blue River Watershed | collected 2017-08-15 | reverse complement strand
TCACCGAAATTCTATTTTTCCGATAATTGCACTAGGAACTGATTGTATTTTCTCTCGTGCCCAATTGAGGTTTCTGGCCCGTGTCCTGGCAATACCTGCATCAAATCTGGCAACGGCAGCACTTTTTCACGCAAACTCCGTTCCATCTGCGACCAAGAACCTCCAGGTAGATCGGTTCTACCTATCGAACCTGCAAATAGAACATCCCCAGAAATCAGAACCTCTCCGTCTACTTCAAACATAGTAGATCCCTTGGTATGGCCCGGAGCATGAATAGCCCTAAAATTTAATCCAACTAATTCGAAAGTATCACCGTCTTTTATCTCTACTACCTCTTTCGGTTCAACCCAATCAATTCCTTGCAAATGCTTCATAAGTTCTGCGCCATGTGCACGTTCAGGGTGTAAGAGCAATTCGCGATCTTCGCTATGTATCATGGCGGGAATTCCATAACCATCACAGATTGGTTGCACCGAGAAGGTATGATCTAAATGTCCGTGCGTCACGAGAATTGCAACGGGCTTTAAATCAAACTCCTGCAACTTCAGAGAGAGCTCCATGGAGACATTTGGCATCCCGGGGTCCACCACGATGCACTCCTGACCCCGGCCAGTTGCCAGAATCCAGCAATTTGTTGCGAAGGCCTGAGCCTGAAAGTTGGTCACGAGCATGGCTGGAGGGTAACCTTTAGACTCTTACGCCGTCTTTAAAAAAGGACATATATCTAGGGTTTTGGTGAGAACTTTAACCTCAAAGTGCAAGGAGTTACATAATGACCGAGAATCCATCGCAAGTTGCCTCACACATCAATCCATCAGCGGCGACAGCCCTAATTGGAGATCCTGCAAAGTTTGGTTTTGTAGGTGATGATGGAACCGTTTATGTAAGAACTCCTTATGGTGATAAAGCCGTTGGTTCATATCCTGGCAAGAGCGCAGATGAAGCGCTGCAGTATTTTGTTCGAAAGTTCGAAGCTCTAGCATCAGAAGTCGCGATCCTCGGCGCCAGAATTCGCTCAAATGCGATGGTGCCAAGTGATGCCCATGAAGCGGTTAACAAACTTCGCCAACAGATTATTGATAGCAATGTGGTCGGCGATCTAGAAGCTTTACATGCCTCTCTTAATCAATTACCTGAAATTATTGAAGGAAACCGTGCCTCATATGAAGCCAAGAAGGCGATGGAGAAAGCCGAGCGTGAAGCTCGACGCGCAGATGCACTGATCCAAAAAGAGAACATCGTTAATGAGGCGGAATCTTTAGCAGACTCTGAAAGCTGGAAGGTCACCGGAGAGCGTCTTAAAGAACTACTCGAACAATGGAAAGCTGCGCCCAGACTAGATAAGAAGAGCGATGCTGAACTTTGGAAGAGATTCTCAAGTGCTCGCAATAAATTTGATAAGAAACGACGTACCCATTTTGCAAATCTAGATGCGACTCAGAAACAAGTCGCCTCTACTAAACGCGAATTAGTCGAGAAAGCCGAAGCATTGGCTACCTCTACAGATTGGGTTGCCACTGCACGTGCTTATAAGGCGCTAATGGATAAGTGGAAAGCATCAGGCCGTGGCAAGGCATCTGATGACGCCAAACTATGGGAACGCTTTAAGAAAGCTCAAGATGCATTCTTTGCTGCTAAGAATGCAGATCTCGAAAAGCGCGAGGGCACAATGCAAGAGAATCTGGCAAAGCGTGAAGCGTTAATTCCAAGATTTGAAGCGCTCATGCCGATCACAGATTTGGATAAAGCACGTAAAGAATTCCGTGAGCTAATGGCCGAATGGAGCAAGATTGGCATCACGGATCGAAATAAGCGTGCTGCGCTAGATTCCAGATTAGATGTAGTTTCAAATGCAATCAAAGAAGCGGAAGCTGAGAAGTGGCGCCGAAGTGATCCTGCGGCTAAAGCGCGTGCCAATGATGTTGTTGATCAGTTGACCAAGGCAATTGCTGCATATGAAGAGGCTGCTATGAAAGCTGCCGCTGCTGGAAATACCAAGAAGGCCGAAGAGGCCAGAATGGCAGCAGAGGCACGTCGCTCATGGTTATCCGAAGCGCAAAAAGGGCTAGCTGAATTTAATTAATTGTTGGTGATTCTATAAACATCATAGACACCTTCAACCTGTCGTACCGCTGCTAGCACCGAATCCAAGTGGGTGGCATCTGCCATCTCAAAGGTAAATCTAGATACTGCTATACGATCTTTTGAAGTACTTACTGCGGCATTAAGGATATTAACTTGGGCATCTGATAGCGCTCTAGTTACATCCGATAACAAACGGGCACGATCCAAAGCTTCAACTTGGATATTTACTAGGAAGATTGAAGAAGCGCCTTCCAACCACTTAACCCGTACTACTCGGTCGCCTTGATGTCTCTGCAGATCTTCTGCGTTCACACAATCAGTACGATGAACGCTTACTCCGTTACCTCGAGTTACAAAACCCATAATTGCATCACCCGGTACTGGTGTGCAGCATCTAGCTAACTTAACGATCACATCGTCAACGCCCTCTACTTCGATAGCGCTAGAAGTACGCCTTGAAATACCCTCGTTAGTTGGCATATCGCCAATGTCCATCGTTGGTTCAGGATGCGAATCCTCTACCCCAAGCAGGATCTGCAATTTATCGATGACGGCAGCTGACGAAATGTGTCCATCACCAACGGCTGCGTATAGAGAATCGATATCTGGATATCTAAGATCATGGGCAAGCTCCAGTAGAGATTGACCAGCAAAAATCTTTTGAAGCGGAAGACCTGCCTTTCGCATCTGCCTTGCGATTGATTCACGACCTGCCTCAATCGCCTCTTCACGACGTTCACGAGTAAACCAAGCTTTGATCTTGTTGCGAGCACGTGGACTCTTTACGAAATTTAACCAATCACGGCTTGGACCTGCTTGTGGGTTTTTATTTGTAACTACCTCAATTACATCGCCATTATTTAATTTGGTATCAAGCGGAACCAATCTGCCATTTACCTTTGCACCGACGGTCTTGTTTCCGATTTCTGTATGTACTGTGTAAGCGAAATCGACTGGAGTTGATCCACCTGGAAGCGCAACTACCTTCCCTTTCGGGGTGAATACATAAACCTCTGGGCTGCCTAAATCGAATCGCAACGCATCTAAAAATTCAGAAGGATCTTGAGTCTCTTGCTGCCACGCGTGCAATTGCTGTAACCAGAGCATCTCTGGATTACCTTCAACGGATTTATCACCTTTTTTATATTTCCAGTGTGCAGCGATACCAAACTCAGCACGAGCATGCATCTCATTGGTTCGAATCTGTATCTCAAGTGCTTTTCCACTTGGACCGATCACTGTGGTGTGTAGCGATTGATAAAGGTTGAACTTTGGCATCGCGATGTAATCTTTAAATCGACCAGGTACTGGACTCCATCTAGCGTGAATGGATCCTAAAACCGCATAACAATCACGGACATTCTCAACCAAGACTCGTACGCCCACTAGATCATAGATATCTTTAAATTCGCGGCCACGCACCACCATCTTTTGATAAACACTGAAGTAATGCTTCTGGCGACCAGTTACTTCAGCGTTTATGCCGTCACGATGTAAATCCTCGGTGAGAGTGCGGACCACTTCTTGAGTCATCTTCTCGCGCATAGGGTTGCGTTCGGCAATTAATCTGCCGATCTCTTCAAATTTTTTTGGCTCTAGAACTTGGAATGAGAGATCTTCAAGTTCCCATTTAACTGCGTTCATACCCAATCTATGTGCAAGTGGCGCATAGATATCAATCGTTTCACGCGCTTTTCTGCGCGCTGATTCTGGTTCTACGTACTTCCAAGTTCTTGCATTATGCAATCTATCGGCAAGCTTCACCACAAGAACTCGGATATCACGAGACATGGCAACAACCATTTTTCGTACGGTCTCTGCTTCCGCATTCTCGCCGTACGTTAATTTATCTAATTTGGTTACACCATCAACTAAGTTTGCAACCTCATCACCAAAATCAGCACGTAGTTGCGTCAAGTTGTAGGGCGTATCTTCTACAGTGTCATGAAGCAACGCGGCCATGATTGTTGCTTTATCCATGCCAAGGTTGGCCAGTATTCCTGCCACCGCAACCGGATGGGTGATGTATGCATCACCGGATTTTCTTAACTGCCCCTCGTGAGCATCTTTTGCTACTTGGTAAGCACGTTCGATATCACTTACTTCAAGACCTGGATGATGCAGGCGCGCTTCTGCCAGAACAGGATTGATCAGTTCTGGCATGGCAATTACTTACGGCGGTTTTTACGCTTTGGTTGATTGCGTGGACCACGAGGTACATCAGATGTGGTTCCTGAAACTACACGCGCTCCAACATTCTCCGTTGCGGTAACGCCACCACGCGCTGCAATTCTCTTAGAGAGGGCTTGCATTGCAGGCTCACGTTCACGAAGCGAAGCCAGGATTGGTGGCGCGATAAAGATTGATGAGTAGGTACCAGTTGCAAGGCCGATAAATAGAGCCAAAGAGAGATCCTTTAGAGTTCCAGCACCTAAGAGTCCTGCACCAACGAAGAGAATCGAACCAACTGGAAGCAACGCAATCAAAGAGGTATTTGCAGAACGTACGATGGTCTGATTAACCGCCAAGTTGGTTGCTTGCGAGAAGGTGCTCTTACCGGTTGCGGTAATTGACTTAGTGTTCTCTCGTATCTTATCGAAGACCACAACCGTGTCATAAAGCGAATAACCCAAGATCGTTAAGAATCCAATGATCGTCGCTGGAGTGACGTCAAAACCCACAAGCGCATAAATACCAACGGTGATAAATACGTCATGAATCACGGCAATAATCGCAGAGATCGACATCTTAGGTTCGAATGCCATCGCAAGATAAAGCATGACTACGATGATAAAACCAATCAATCCGTAGATTGCTTTACGAGTGATCTCTTTACCCCATGATGGACCAATGATTTGAGTATCAATTGAATCGATACTGACACCAAAATTCTTAACTAAAGCATCTTGCAATGCTGCAGATTGCTCGTTAGTTACAGAACCAGTTTGAATACGAATCTGGTCTGATCCCAGAGTTTGAATAATTGACTCTCCGGGAATACCTGCCTCTTTGACGGACTCTTCCGCCGTTTCAATGGTGCCACCGGCTTTGGTTACTGTATAAGAAGCACCACCCTTAAATTCAATTCCAAGCTTCAAACCTTGTGTCGCAAGCGCAACAAATGAGAGCGCAACTAATAAGCCAGAGAAGGCGTACCAAATCTTCTTCTTACCAATGACATTGATCGAAGTTTCGCCGGTATAGAGGCGATTACCCAAACCTGAGAATCTATTTGCCATTACGCACCTACCCCATTTCCAACTGCGCCTGGTTTAACGCCAAGTGCTTTCTGTGAAATTCCGGTGATTGAACTACCGGAATTGAAGAATTTAGAACGACCAAGCACTGTCATAAATGGCTTGGTAAAGAAGAAGACAACCAGTAAGTCGATCAAAGTTGCAAGACCAAGGGTGAATGCGAAACCACGAACTCCACCTACGGCAAAGAAGTAGAGCAAGACCGCAGCAATGATGGAGACAAAGTCCGCTACCAAGATGGTACGACGGGCACGAATCCAACCAGTTTCAACTGCTGACCTGATTGATCGACCTTCTCGAATCTCATCACGGATACGTTCGAAATAAACGATAAACGAGTCTGCAGTAACACCAATGGAAACGATCGCACCAGCAATACCTGCAAGAGTCAATGTAAAGCCAATGGTTTTTCCAAGTAACAAGAAGGAGATGTACGTAAAAGCTCCTGCGACTACCAATGAGCTTGCGGAGACTATGCCAAGTCCACGATAGAAGAGGAACATATAGAGAAGTACCAGCAGTAAACCAAGTGCTCCAGCTAATAAACCAGCACGTAATTGATTGGCACCTAAGGTTGGAGAAACTTGTTGCACTTCGCCACGATCGAATGCAAGTGGCAGCGCTCCGTACTTCAAGACGTTTGCTAAATCATTTGCATCTTGTTGAGTGAATGAACCTGTGATCTGAGCATTACCTGAAGGAATCGCTTCGTTGATACGTGGCGCAGAGACCACTAAACCATCAAGCACGATTGCAACTTGGTTCTGTGGCGCAGCCAATCCAGTTACCCGCGCTGTTAACGCTCCAAACTTCTTGGTTCCCTCTCCGTTGAAGGTTAGAAGAACTGTCCAAACATTTCCGGCTTGGCTATCAAGTCCTGCTGAAGCTTTGGAAACCTCACGACCGACGACTTCTGCCGGTCCCAAAATATATTTAGTTGAAGAGGAGCGTGCACAGGTTGCGATGAAATCTTCAGGAGCATCCCCACCTAATCCTTGACGCGCATCATTAGTACTGCAATCAAGTGCCGCGAATTTTGCGTTGATTTCTGGACTTACCCCAGCAACTGGAGTTGCCTCGCCAGCGCCGGTTGCTGCACCTGATGCTGATTCTGCTAGGACTTGGCGGAATCGAAGCTCGGCAGTGTTACCAACTAGCTCAACAATTCTTCGCCCAGTTTCTCCAGGGACTGAAATTACGATCTGACGATTGGTGCCAGTTCCTTGTGCTGCAACTTCTGATTCTGCTACACCTAATGAGTTAACACGTTGGCGGATAATTCCAACAGCTTCGTCTATAGCTTCACTAGTTACCTTGCCAGTTGTCCCTTCTGAGATACGCGGTTGCAATGTAACGCTAGTGCCACCGCGAAGGTCCAAACCTAAATTAATCTTGGTGGCATCGGTTAGGACTGCTGTACCGCCACCTGCGATAAGCAGTAGAAGGATGATCGCCAGAGTACGGAGCGGCTTGCTGCCTTTAGCTCCCTGTGTGTTCGTAGACATAGGGCGAGAGTTTATTAGTTACTGGTTCTCAGTGTCGAAATTACTATCAAAGAGCGACCATCCTTGAGGTGATTTCCGCCCTAAATGAGCAAAACCTTGAGGAGTCGCGATTCGACCTCGTGCAGTTCGAGCCATCAATCCAGAACGGACCAGAAATGGCTCAGCCACCGCTTCGACAGTTTCGCTCTCTTCGCCAACGGCAATTGCAAGCGTTGATAAACCAACTGGCCCACCGTTGAATCTATCAATTAAGGCAGTTAAAACCGCACGGTCCAATCTATCTAAACCAAGTAAATCAACTTCATACATCTCTAGCGCTTTTCCTGCTACTTCCAGGTCGATAGTTTCAGCTTGATTTACCAATGCAAAATCGCGAACTCTTCGAAGAAGGCGATTTGCAATACGAGGTGTTCCCCTTGAACGTCTTGCGATCTCTGTGATGGCATCTGCTTTCACATTTATCGCTAAAATATCAGCTGACCGCGAAATTATTTGCGCAAGTTCCGCATCTTCATAAAAATCAAGGTGCGCAGTAAATCCAAAACGATCACGTAGCGGTGGAGGTAAAAGCCCTGCTCTTGTCGTCGCGCCAACTAAAGTGAACTTTGGAAGCTCTAAAGGTATGGCGGTAGCGCCAGGGCCTTTACCGACAACTACATCAACTCGGAAATCTTCCATGGCTAGATAGAGAAGTTCTTCTGCTGGTCTGGTTAAACGATGAATTTCATCTAGAAATAGAACCTCACCTTCAGTAAGCGAAGAGAGAATCGCAGCTAAATCGCCAGCGTGGGTAATTGCCGGTCCACTAGTAATTCGAATTGGTGCTTCAAGTTCCTCGGCCAAAATAAATGCCAAAGTTGTTTTTCCAAGACCCGGTGGTCCAGATAAGAGAATGTGGTCAGCGCTTACTTTTCGATTCTTAGCTGATTGCAAGAGAATGCTAATTTGATCTCTAACTCTATGTTGCCCAACAAACTCTGCAAGATTCTTTGGCCGTAGCGCGCTTTCAGTACTTCCTTCATCTGAATTCTCGAATGAATTAGCGTCTCCAGATAATAAACGATCACTCACTTTGCGAGACCCTTATTTGAATTTGCTCGATTTAACGCTAATTTCAATCGTTCAGAGCTACTTAATGCGCTAAGTTCGGCGGCGCTAGCTGAGGCGGCTAGATCATTTAATGCGCTCTCTGCTTGTCTACGTGAAAAACCTAATCCAACCAAAGCATCTATCACTTCCTCTCGCCATGAAAGTTCTTTTATCGAAATATCTTTAATTGCAAAATCCAATTTTCCTTCTAGTTCAAGGATCAATCTTTGCGCGCTCTTTTTTCCGATACCTGGGATAGCTGAGATTGAGTTTTCGTCACGACGTTTTACTGCGCTTGCTAGATCTGATATCTCCATAGCCTGGGTAATAGCTAAAGCAACTTTAGGGCCGATGCCGGATACAGTCTGCAACAATTCAAATAGCTCCCTTTCAGCAACTTCTAGAAAGCCAAAGAGAGTTAATGAATCTTCTCGAACCACCATTGAGGTATGAATCTGCGCATCTCTGCCAAGTGATAATTGGCCCGAAGTTCTGGAGCTGATATTTACTAAATAACCGACGCCATTGACATCGATTACTAGCTGATCTATTTTCAATGATTTAATGGTTCCAAATAGAGAAGCAATCATGCGCTACCCTTTAACAGTTGTAACCTTGCTTGCTCTTTAGCGGTTGCCTTAGCTAAACGATCATCACCCGAACCGCGCCAAACATGACAGATTGCAAGAGCTAGTGCATCTGTGGCATCTACCGGCTTCGGAATTTCAGTAAGTTTTAAAATGCGCTGCACCATCTGTGCTACTTGATCTTTCTTTGCCCGACCACTGCCAGTAACTGCAGCTTTCACCTCTGATGGCGTATGCATAACAACTTTGGTATTGGCTTGTGCTGCGGCAAGTAGCGCAATTCCCGCTACTTGAGCGGTGCCCATTACGGTCCGCAAATTAGCTTGCGAGAAGACTCTTTCAATCGCAATCACATCAGGCTGAAAATCAACAATCCATTTTCGAATCTGCTGATCTATATCGCGAAGTCGAATTTCGATCGATAGCTCCGAAGAGCTCTTTAAAACTCCAACTGCCACAAGTGACATGGAACTAGATTCGATTACCCCAATACCGCATCGCGTTAGACCAGGGTCGATTGCTAGTACTCGCACGCTGAAATCTTAAATTACCAGCCTAAAAATAACTCAGAGGCTCGCTGCCTGCGCTACTACCTCATCTGAAACATCGAAATTACCGTAGACATTCTGCACATCATCAAGATCTTCAATCGCATCGATTAGGTCAAATATCTTCTTTGCCGTGGCCGCATCACTAATTTCTATCTTTAGGGATGGCACAAAAGATGAATCGGCAGAATCGTATTCAATATTCGAGTTTTGAAGAGCAGTGCGGACTGCTACTAAGTCTGATGGTTCCGAAACGATCTCGTAAGTTTCACCCAGGTCATTAATATCTTGCGCACCAGCTTCTAAAGTGCTTTCCATCAATAAATCCTCGGTAACTGCTGGAGCTTTCGGTACCACCACGACGCCTTTGCGATTAAATAAATAAGAGACGGAACCGGGATCTGCCATATTGCCACCGTTTCGGGTGACCGCGACTCTGACATCAGATGCTGCACGATTTCGATTATCTGAGAGGCATTCGATCATTATTGCCACGCCGCCCGGACCATATCCTTCATACATGATGGTTTCGTAGTTAGATCCACCTGCTTCAAGCCCAGCGCCTCGTTTGATCGCTCTTTCAATATTGTCATTTGGGACCGATGTCTTCTTCGCCTTAGTTACCGCATCAAATAACGCTGGATTGCCAGCTGTATCAGCGCCGCCATTACGCGCAGCCACTTCAATTGCTTTAATTAACTTAGCAAAACTCTTTGCACGTCTAGCGTCGATGATCGCTTTCTTATGCTTGGTGGTCGCCCATTTGGAATGGCCCGACATTAATAACACCGCCTCATATTTAAATTCCTATTAATTTCTGCTTTAGAATTCTACTTTTAGATTCTACTTTGCCTTGCAAATCTCTTCAAGAAAGTATCTATGCACTGCATGATCTTCGGTCAATTCTGGATGAAAAGATGTAGCCAAGATATTTCCCTGTCTTACTGCCACCGGGTGGCCGTGAGTTGATGCGAGGACTTCAACTTTTTCACCGACTTGTTCAACCCATGGCGCTCGGATAAATACACCGTTTAAATCTCCTAGACCTTTGAATTGCACTTTTCCTTCAAATGAATCAACTTGTCGACCAAATGCATTACGTCTTGCAGTGATATCCAAACCACCAAAAGTTTCCTGTCCAACGGCACCATCCACGATTCGATCTGCGAGCAGGATAAGTCCGGCACAAGATCCGTATGTTGGTAGACCTGCCTTAACGCGATTCTTAATCTGATCAAAAATCCCAAAGGTTCTTGCAAGCTTCGCGATAGTTGTTGACTCTCCACCAGGAATTACTAAAGCATCAATTTCGGAGATTTCACTATCTCGTTTTACAGGCACTGCTTCAAAACTAATGTCCGTAAGGTCTTTTGAAAGTGAATCTAGAGCCAACAGATGCTCTCTGAAATCACCTTGGAGCGCTAAAACTCCAACCAGCATTTACCAGCCGCGTTCTGCTAAGCGATGCGGTACCGGAATGTCTGCCACGTTTATGCCAACCATGGCATCGCCAAGACCGCGTGAAACATCAGCTACTACCTTCGGGTCATTGTAGAAAGTTGTGGCCTTAACGCAAGCAGATGCGCGCTGTGAAGGATTACCTGATTTGAATATTCCAGAACCAATGAATACTCCATCCGCTCCCAATTGCATCATCAAAGAGGCATCAGCTGGTGTCGCAATTCCACCTGCGGTGAAGAGCACTACTGGCAGTTTTCCTGTCGCAGCAACTTCCTTTACCAATTCATATGGTGCATTGAGTTCTTTTGCAGCTACATAAAGTTCATCTTCTCGCATTGATGTTAAACGACGAATTTCGCCACCGATTGTGCGCATATGCGTAACTGCGTTGGAAACGTCGCCAGTACCAGCTTCACCTTTTGAGCGAATCATTGCAGCGCCTTCATTGATTCTGCGAAGCGCTTCTCCGAGGTTGGTAGCGCCACAAACAAATGGCACCTTAAATTGCCACTTATCAATATGGTTTGCGTAATCAGCTGGGGTCAAAACTTCTGATTCATCAATGTAATCCACTCCGAGTGATTCCAGGATTTGCGCCTCGGCAAAATGACCAATGCGCGCCTTTGCCATAACTGGAATAGAAACTGCGGCCTTGATCTTTTCAATCATGTCAGGATCTGACATGCGAGCGACTCCACCTTGCGCACGGATATCTGCGGGAACGCGTTCTAGCGCCATGACTGCTACTGCGCCAGCATCTTCTGCAATTTTTGCTTGCTCAGAATCGACGACATCCATAATGACGCCGCCCTTTAGCATCTCTGCCATGCCGCGCTTTACTCGGGCAGTACCTGTGTATTCAGCCATGTGGGTAATCCTACTTGCTGGGCTTTGCCGCCGTAAATTCAGGTGCTTTGTCGGTTAGCGCAATCCAGATCTGCCCGGGTGCGAACTTAATCTCATTTCCCTCTAAATCACTCCAAGTCGTACCAGATTGTGGGTCGGGGCGATTCCATTTTGCCTGAATAGCAACGCCATCGCGAAGCACCCATCCCTTTCCTTCACCAACTGTCACTGAAAGTGGAGTTATTGCGCCAGTTTTATCTTTAAACTCTGAATCGGTAACCACAACTTTTTGGATAATGAATGTGCTTGGTGAGATTTGAACGCCATCACTTGTGACATTCGCTTTTCCATTATGCAGGAGATCCCAACTCTTACCATTCCAATTTGCTATGTAATTGGCGGCAGGCCAATTGATTCTAACTGAAGCTATTGGATCTCCCGTATTAGAAAGATCACCAAAGGACCACGAGATATTCTCAGCGGTTGCAACTTCTAATTCGGCAATGCGGTTCTTTATTTCACTACCGATAAGAATCATGTCGAACGGTGCATACCTATTTGGATCACGCGTGTACAGTTTTGGGGATTCTCTTTGAGCGCCAAGGTTATGTAAGTTCGCTTGATCGATTATGGGTAATAGACGGCTTTGAGCACCGGAGTAGAAGAAAGCTACCTTTCCAAATTGCGCCAAAATATCTATATCGGAGATTCGTGCGCTTCGAACTGGGCCGATTCGATCTGGAATTTCAGTTGAGAAGATCGCGGCCAAACGAACCATCCCACCCTCCACCTGCTCGATAAAAACTAAATCGGCCTTATCTATTCCTTCTTGTGGATGCGCTTGATCAGTATCGTCAATCTTTACAACTATTAGCGGACCATCTACCGCTTCCTTGCCACTTATTGCAGATACGGGTTTCTGACTGCAGGCTGTAAGGAGAATGAGCGAGATTAGAGTGAGCACTAGCGCTCTCTTTGCGTCACTTAAATGAAGTGCCGGAACATTAAATTTGCTAAATCGCATCATCTTCAAACT
>JACCDJ011776213.1_pt1 | contig 12416 bp, 10 predicted proteins | sample 7444481 | NCBI WGS metagenome assembly JACCDJ01 (sample SAMN15323435, study PRJNA562643) | freshwater metagenome | isolation source: river surface water | place: USA:Blue River Watershed | collected 2017-08-15 | reverse complement strand
TGCCTCAAAAACTGCTGGAATCTCCGTTGCACGCGTAACCACCAGCGTAATGTTTTTGGCTGGGGCACTTGCTGGTTTAGGTGGCGCGATGCAGATTCTTGGATCTGAACCAGCAATGACCGCAGGTATTGGAGGTTCATTTGGCTTTGATGCAATTACCGTTGCACTTCTTGCGCGCGCCAACCCAATTGGTACTGTTTTTGCAGCACTACTTTTTGGCGCACTTCGCGCGGGAGGCTTAACAATGCAGGCTAGTACTGAGACTCCACTTGATTTAGTACTAGTAATTCAAGCCCTTGTTGTTCTCTTTATTGCCGCACCTGCACTCATTAAGGCGCTCTTTAGATTAAAGAACGTCGAAACAGGAGAAGCCATAGCATCGAAGGGATGGAATGGATGATGAGCGCCGTAGAAATACGCACATTATCTGCGCCAGAGCGTCGTCGTAAACGCGGCATCATCACTATGGCGGTTCTATCACTCTTTGGCTTTGTTCTTTTTGGGTTACTGCCAGATGAGGGTCAACCAGTTACCTATAGTTTTGTGCTGGGTAATGAGTGGATACTCGTCAAAGAGTGGATTGTTAATTCCAAGTCAGGTGCTTTGGGATTTTCAATTGTTTCTATTCTTGCCGTCGCACTTGCAGCTATTCAATTTAGAGCAAGGAAGACAAGTCGCATCGCCAGTGCACTCTTTGCCGCAACCTTCCTTATGTCATTTCTCTGCTGGGCAGCTGCTGGAAAGTTCATTCCTTTCACTGGTCTTCTACAAGGAGCACTGCTCTTATCTGTGCCATTGATCTTCGGCGCAATGGCAGGCGTACTCTCCGAAAGATCTGGCGTTATTAACATCGCGATTGAAGGTCAACTGCTAGCTGGTGCCTTTATGTCAGGCGTGATTGCTTCTTTGACGCAGAACACGTGGTTTGGGTTGCTGATCGCTCCTTTTGCGGGCGCTGCCATATCTTGGCTCTTAGCTGTCTTTGCCATCAAATATGGAATCGATCAGGTTGTTTTGGGATTCGTCCTTAACGTGCTTGTGATTGGTTTAACTGGTTTTCTCTACAAAAAATTGCTCATTCCTTACCAATCAACCTGGAATGCGGGTGGAACTTTTGCACCGTTAGAGATTCCAATTCTTTCAAAGATTCCCGTCATTGGGCCCATTTTCTTTAGCCAAAGCATCATCGTCTATCTGATGTATGTAGTTGTGATTGTGATTCACATTGCGCTCTTTAAATCTCGCTGGGGACTCCGTACCCGTTCAGTGGGTGAACATCCAACTGCCGCAGAATCAGTCGGTATTGATGTCAACAAGGTTCGTTTTAGAAATGTGATTATCGCAGGCGCAGTTGCCGGTCTTGGTGGCGCATTCTTCACTCTCGGTGCAGTCGGGGCATTTAGTAAAGAGATGACAGCGGGTAAGGGATTTATCGCCCTCGCAGCTCTGATATTTGGTCGCTGGTCACCGCTAGGCGCTGTAGCAGCAGCTCTTATCTTCGGCTTTGCAGATAATTTGCAGGGTCTACTCACCATTACTGGAACGCCAATTCCATCTGAATTTATGTTGATGGCGCCTTACATTGCAACAATCATTGCCGTATCCGGTTTCGTTGGAAAAGTGCGCGCTCCGGCAGCAGATGGAATTCCATATCGACGTGGAGGTCGATAGTGGAGATCAACTGGGATCTGTTGCGAACAGAGGCGCTAGGTGCCATGAAGCGCGCCTACGTTCCTTATTCTCATTTTCCGGTTGGAGTCGCAGCGCTGGTCGATGATGGTCGCATTGTGACTGGCTGCAATGTAGAAAATGCCAGTTATGGACTCACACTCTGCGCTGAATGTGGACTTGTCTCGTCACTGATTGCAACAGGGGGAGGGCGCCTTATTGCCTTCGCCTGTGTTGATACCAGCGGAAACCCACTCATGCCATGTGGTCGTTGTCGTCAATTACTACAAGAACATGGTGGATCGACTTTGCAATTAATGACCGATCAAGGGGTAAAGACTCTCTCCGATTTACTGCCTTGGGCGTTTGGGCCTGATGAAATTACCTCGAGGTTGCAATCTTGAGTTCTGTCGTTGAACCATTTGCCGCAGTTGAAATTATCTCTGCAAAACGCGATCGCCATGAACTGTCTGACACGCAAATCGATTGGGCAGTAGATGCTTACACTCGCGGAGTTATTGCAGATGAACAGATGTCTGCTCTCCTCATGGCGATTTTATTAAATGGTATGAACTCTCGCGAAATCTCGCGCTGGACCAAGGCGATGATAAATAGTGGCGAGAAAATGAATTGGTCGATGTTAGATCGTAAGACTGTCGATAAACATTCAACAGGTGGTGTTGGAGACAAAATTACATTGCCTCTTGCACCTTTAGTCGCCGCTTGTGGTGGCGCGGTTCCGCAACTATCAGGCCGAGGGCTAGGTCATACTGGTGGCACCCTTGATAAGTTGGAATCTATTCCTGGTTGGCGAGCATCGCTGACTAATGAAGAGATGCTCAAAGTGTTGCAAGAAACAGGCGCAGTTATATGTGCAGCAGGAGCTGGTTTAGCGCCTGCCGATAAGAAACTCTATGCACTTCGCGACGTTACCGCCACGGTGGAAGCGATTCCGCTTATCGCATCTTCCATCATGAGTAAGAAAATCGCTGAAGGTACTTCTGCCCTCGTGCTTGATGTTAAGACAGGCAGTGGTGCATTTATGTCTGATCCAGCAAAAGCGGCAGAGTTAGCCCGCACCATGGTGCAACTGGGTAAAGATGCAGGTGTTAATACTCGAGCGTTAGTTACTGCAATGGATATTCCGCTTGGTCTTACTGCTGGAAATGCGCTCGAAGTTCGCGAATCAATTGAAGTACTTGCCGGCGGCGGCCCAGCAGATGTTGTAGAACTAACGATTCTGTTAGCTCGCGAAATGCTCGATGCGGCTGGAATTTCCGGCAAGGATCCTGAAGTTGCCCTAAAAGATGGCAGCGCCATGGATCACTGGCGCCGCATGATTAGCGCCCAAGGTGGAGATCTCGATGCACCACTTCCAGTTGCGCGCGAAAAGCATGTAATCACCGCAGAGCAAAGTGGAACTATTACAACGATGGATGCAATGAAAGTTGGTGTTAGCGCCTGGCGTTTAGGTGCGGGCCGTTCAGCACAAGGAGAAAAGGTACAAGCGGGGGCAGGTATAGAGCTTCACGCCAAACCTGGGGACTACATATCTACTGGTGCACCACTGATGACTTTACATACCGATGAACCGGTGAGATTTACAAGAGCTATCGAGGCGCTTACCGGCGCGGTTTCAATTGTCGAAGGAGGAACGGTAAATCGCCTTCCACTTGTAGTAGAAAGAATTTTGGGATGAGCAATTTACTCAAGAAACCAACTGAAGATCAGGTAAAGCGCCTACCAAAAGCATTGCTGCACGATCATCTTGATGGCGGCCTGCGCCCGCAAACAATCATAGATATCGCACAAGAAATCGGTCACACTCTGCCCACCTATAACGCGACCGAACTTGCAGAGTGGTTTCGCTCATCGTGCGATTCGGGTTCTCTAGTTCTGTATTTAGAAACTTTTGCTCACACCGTTGCGGTCATGCAACGACGTGAAGATATCGTGCGGGTATCTCGCGAATGCGCTGTTGATTTGGCTAGAGATGGCGTTGTCTATGCTGAAGTTCGTATGGCGCCAGAACTCTTAACCGAGAAGGGCCTCACCCTTTCTCAAGTCATTGAAGCGATTCTGGATGGCTTTCGTGCCGGAGAAGCTGAAGCAAAGGCAGAAGGACGAACTATTCGAGTTACATCTCTGCTTTGCGGAATGCGCCAGAACAATCGTTCGCAAGAAGTTGCGGAATTGGCCATCAAGTATCGTGATCAAGGGGTTGTGGGATTTGATATTGCTGGGCCAGAAGATGGTTTTCCACCAAGTGATCAACTGGCAACATTTGAATATTTACGACGCGAAAATGCACATTTCACTATCCATGCAGGCGAAGCGTACGGACTACCTTCCATCTGGGAAGCAATTCAGTTATGTGGTGCCGAACGTCTGGGGCACGGTGTTCGCATCGTTGATGATATTGATTTCTCTCAATCTCCGGCACAGCTTGGTCGCCTAGCTGCGTATGTAAGAGATCGCCGAGTTCCACTCGAACTCTGTCCCTCTTCAAATATACAAACAGGTGTTGCCACTTCATTTGCAGATCATCCGCTTGCAAAGCTTGCCAAACTTCGGTTCAGAGTGACAATCAATACTGATAATCGCCTAATGTCTGCTACTTCAATGACGCGAGAAATGAGTGAAATGGTCAAGCAGTGTGATTGGACTTTTCAGGATCTGCAGCGAGTCACTATAAACGCGCTCAAGAGCGCCTTTATACCCTTTGAAGAACGTCTGGCGATTATTGAAGAAATAGTCAAACCTAACTTCGCAAAAATCGCTGAAGAGTAATTATTTAAACTCCGACTGTGTGCCAGACTGTCTTCTGTTCCATAAATGCAAGAATTCGGGACGGAGTCAATTTTCCATCCGCAATATGAAAACGTTTGAGGGTTTCTGCTCCTGCAGATTTTAGTTCAGCACGCTTTTTCTTATCGATGGCCGAGAGATCCATTCCATCAACATCCATATGCGATGCTGCCCACGGAGCTAATTCATCAAGCGAACCGGTCAAAATATTAATTACACCCGCTGGTAAATCGCTTGTCGCTAATATTTCTGCAAAAGTCATGGCAGGTACGCTCAAGCCTCCGGATACAAGTGCAATTACCGAGTTTCCTGAGACAACAGCGGCTGCCACTGCATCAATAAAATCGATAAATGAATCTTTTGCCGAAATAACAATCACCCCAAGCGGCTCAGGAATAGTGAAGTTGTAGTACGGACCTGCCACAGGATTGGTTGCGCCACTTATTGCAGATAATTTGTCACTCCAGCCTGCATACCAGACCCAACGATCGACAGCTTCATCCACAACTGATTTAGCTTTGAGAGGTGTGGCAGATGTCGTGGCAGAAATTTCGGCAGCACATTGTTCTGCTCGACCTTCAAGCATCTCAGCGATGCGGTAGAGAATTTGCCCTCGGTTATAGGCAGTGGCAGCAGCCCACCCTCTCTGGGCAGTACGCGCCGCAGTGACGCTATCTCGTAAATCTTTTCGAGATGCTAAACAAGGATTTGCAATGAATTCACCCTTTTTTGATTGAACTTCGAAAACTCTTCCAGATTCACTTCGCGGAAAGGCTCCGTTGATAAAGAGTTTGTAAGTTTTCTTAACCTCAATGCGATTGGTTGCAACCATTTACTTGCCCCCAGTTTCTTTGCCATTTTTCAAATAGGCGGCAAGTCCATGTTTGCCACCTTCGCGACCCCACCCTGACTCTTTATAACCACCAAAGGGAGAAGTCGGATCAAACTTATTAAATGTATTAGCCCAAATAACGCCAGCGCGTAATTGTTGAGTTGCCCAAAGAACGCGAGATCCTTTCTCACTCCAGACGCCAGCAGAGAGACCGAATGGCGTGTTATTGGCCTTTTCAATCGCCTCTTGAGGAGTGCGGAAAGTAAGAATCGAAAGAACAGGTCCAAAAATCTCTTCTTGTGCAATGCGGTGCGCTTGGGTTACTCCCGTAAAGATTGTTGGAGCAAACCAATAACCTTTCTCAGAGAGATTGCACTGTGGGCTCCATCGCTCGGCTCCTTCAGAATCACCGACCTTCGCAAGCTCTTGGATCTTGCTTAATTGTTCGCGAGAGTTAATGGCCCCCAAATCCGTGTTTTTATCTAACGGATCTCCAACTCGAATCTTTGCCATTCGCGCCTTCAATTTTTCAATGATTTCGTCAGCGATACTCTCTTGCAGAATTAGACGTGAACCAGCGCAACAGACGTGACCTTGATTGAAAAATATTCCACTGACAATTCCTTCAACTGTCTCATCAACAGGAGCGTCATCAAAGACAATATTGGCACCTTTTCCGCCAAGTTCGAGAGTAGCCTTTTTCTCAGTTGCCGCAATCGCACGAGCAATTTTCTTTCCAACTTCAGTGGAGCCAGTGAATGCAATCTTGTTAATTCCAGGATGGTTTACGAGTGTGGCTCCTGTGCTGCCGTCTCCGGTAACAATATTGACAACACCTTCGGGAAGTTCTGCTTGCTGACACACCTCGGCGAAAAGTAGCGCTGTGAGCGAGGTGGTTTCGGCCGGCTTTAGCACAACGGTATTTCCAGTAGCCAAGGCTGGTGCAACTTTCCAAGCCAGCATCAGCATTGGGAAATTCCAGGGAATTATTTGACCAGCAACTCCATATGGCTTGGGTGAATGACCAAGGCCGGCATAATCTAATTTATCAGCCCACCCTGCGTGGTAGAAAAAGTGTGCTGCAACCAATGGAATGTCGATGTCACGAGTTTCACGGATTGGTTTTCCATTATCCAGTGTTTCAAGAACAGCAAATTCGCGCGCTCTTTCCTGAAGAATGCGCGCTATTCGATAAAGGTACTTGCCTCTTTCCTTGCCAGAAAGTTTCGACCAAACTTTTGTGTAAGCCTTATTTGCAGCTAAGACAGCTTTATCAATATCTACTGCAGCACCGAGTGCAACATGACTCAAAATTTCTTCAGTAGCAGGGTTAATGGTGGGGAAGTGTTTCTTGCCAGGGACAAATTTTCCACCGATGAAGTGACCATACTTAGGTTGTATAGAGACAATTGCGCGAGATTCCAACGCTGGAGCGTATTCAAAAGTCATATTCAGCAGCCTCAATTAGTCGATTGTCACGTAGTTGGGGCTAGCGTAGTAGCCATCGTCCATTTTCATGCGTTGCATCAGCAAATCATTGAGCAACGCGCTTGCACCGATCCGGAAGAGATGTGGGGTTAACCAGTCGGGTCCAGCAGTCTCATTGACGAGAACGAGCTGCTTAATTGCATCCTTCGTTGTTCGAATTCCCCCTGCCGGTTTTACACCTATGCGGCGCTGAGTCATCGAAAAGAAATCTCTTACAGCTTCTAACATTACGAGAACTACAGGGGGAGTAGCTGCGGGGGTCACCTTTCCCGTGGAAGTTTTGATGAAATCTGCGCCTGCCAACATCGCGAGGTAAGACGCTTTGCGAACATTGTCATAAGTGACTAGTTCACCAGTTTCAAAAATCACTTTGAGATGCGCTTTTTCGCCGCATACTTCTCTTATCTTCACAATCTCATCAAAGACGAGCCCAAATTTGCCAGATAAAAATGCGCCTCGGTCAATGACCATATCTATCTCTTGAGCGCCTGCATCAATTGCATCTTGTGTATCTCGGATTTTTACATCCATGGATGCTCGACCAGATGGAAATGCAGTTGAAACTGCCGCAACTGGAACCTTGGAACCACCAATAGAATCAAGATGTTCACGCGCGATGGAAACCATGTCGTTGTACACGCAGACTGCTCCAACACTTGGTACAGATGGATCTGTGGGGTCTGGTCGAACCGCTTTTGAACAGAGAGCCTTCACCTTTCCTGGAGTATCTGCTCCTTCAAGAGTTGTGAGATCTACCATGGAGATTGCGGTATCAATTGCCCAGCGTTTACTCGTTGTTTTTATGGATCGAGTTGCCAACATTGCAGCCCGAGACTCCGCACCTACTTGATCTACCCCGGGGAGTTGATTGAGAAAATTAATAAGCGAATTTTCACTACCATCGACTAAACCATAAAAACTCACGATAGGAATTCTTTCAGAGGACCTCTAATCTGGTCGAGTAATTTCTGTGATTCCGCTGACGTTGCAGTGATTACCTCTATGTAACACTTCATCTTCGCCTCGGTTCCAGATGGGCGCACAATGATGCGGATATCTCCATCCAGCCAGATACGAAGTCCGTCTGTAGGTGGTAATCCATCTTTTGGTGCAGCTAAATCATCAATAGATTTCACTGCGCGCCCAGCAATCTCACTTGGTGGATTTTGACGTAACGTTGTTAAAAGTCGGGCGATAGAGCCCATATCCGAAACTCGGATTGATATCTGTTCTGTGCCATGAAAGCCATGTCTAGTCCAGACGTCGTTGAGTAGATTAGTCAGGGTCTGTCCCTGGTTCGCTAGATCAGTAGTTACCTGCGCAAGGAAAATGGCTGCAGAGATTCCATCCTTATCATTAACTGTTTCGGAATCAACCGCGTAGCCAATCGCTTCTTCGTAGCCAAATGCTAGATCTTCAATTTTGGCAAGCCATTTAAATCCAGTAAGTACCTCTTGAAAATTAACTCCATAGTGGCCACAAATTTTGCGTAAGGCTGAAGAGGAAACTATGGAATTACCAATTGTTCCGCGTGGCTTTGTGCGAGCAATCCATTCGCCGAAAATAATCCCGAGTTCGTCACCTCGAAGCATCCGCCAACCTAGCTCCGGGTCATTGATAGCTGCCGCACAGCGATCGGCATCTGGATCGTTGGCAATTACTAAATCTGCATTAGTTGCACGCGCTTTGGCAAGAGCGAGGTCGATAGCTCCTGGCTCTTCCGGATTAGGAAAGGCAACAGTTGGAAAATCAGGATCGGGGGTGCATTGTTCATCAACGAGAATGAGATTATTAAAACCAGCTTGAGAAAAAACTTTTTTGACGGTCTCTGTCCCAACACCGTGCATGGCTGTGTAAACAATCTTGAGATTGCTGGGGCGTGGCGCAAGGGCAGATGTGCGCTTGATGTACTCATCAACAACTTGGTCATCCAAAACAGTCCATTCAGTACCGCGCGGTTGGTCGCGCAAAGCTGGTACTGCTGCAATTTCTGTTGCAATAAATTGATCAGTTGGGTTGATAATTTGCGAAGCGGCGTAATTTATTCCATCTGCAGTTGGACCTATATACACCTTGTACCCATTATCTTGTGGTGGATTGTGGCTGGCAGTCACCATAATTCCAACATCGCACTTCAAATGCGAGGTTGCAAAAGCTAAGACCGGAGTTGGTAGCGGGCGCGGCAATATAAAAACTTTCATGCCCGCACCGCTCAAGATTTCCGCTGTCTCAAAGGTGTAGTCCTCAGATCCATGGCGAGCATCACGGCCGATGATTACCGAGCTCATACCTCTCTTCTTCATATATGAGGCAAGACCTGCGGCAGTTCTACCTACAACTGCGCGATTCATACATGATGGTCCAGGTCCAATTGGGCCGCGGAGTCCGGCAGTACCAAATTCTAGAAAGCCATTGAAGAACTTTCGAAGAGCGCCCTCGTTTTCTTGTTCGAGAAGGACAACTAGTTGGTGCGCCGTTGCAGGATCGGGATCATCAGCAATCCAATTTTCCACTTCAATCTTGAGAGCTGCATCCATGAGAGCAGATTAACGGAAGTTAGATGAGTTTAGGAATAGTGGATTTCAAAAGCGCGCCCATGCGATCTGCAGCAGCTTTACCTGCCGCAATTACTTCTTCATGATTGAGTTTTTCACCAGTAATTCCGGCCGCCGCATTTGTAACAAGAGAAATTCCTAAAACTTCAGCACCCAGAGCATGGGCAGCTATTGCTTCTGGAACAGTGGACATGCCTACCAAATCTGCTCCGATAGTGCGCATCATGGCAATCTCTGCTGGTGTTTCATAGGTAGGGCCGCGCCAATGTACGTACACGCCTTCAGCAAGTGAAGAATCTTCTGCTTTTACAATGGCTCTAATGCGCTTGCTATATAGATCAGTTAAATCAACAAAGGTTGCACCTGATAGCGGCGATGCTGCCGTTAGTGAGATATGGTCTTTAATCAGAACTGGTTGACCGACTGTAAAAGAAGTATTTATTCCGCCACAAGCGTTGGTCAAAATAACAACTTTGCAACCCGCTTTAACCGCTGTGCGAACACCATGTACAACAGGCTCCATGCCTTTACCTTCATAAAGGTGTGTGCGACCTAGGAATACCAGCGCTCGAATGGTTTTTTTTCCGGCAGCGATTTCATAGGAACGAATTTTTCCTGAATGTCCTTCAACGGCTGGTGCAAAAAATCCGGTGAGTTCATGCGCATCGCATTCAAAGGCTGGCACACCTAAAGCATCTGCTGCCGAGACCCATCCTGACCCCATAACAAGTGCCACATCGTGCGATGCGAAACTGGTTCGTTCTGCAATTTCTGCAGCAGCACGCTCTGCGGCTGCTAGGGGATTGGAATAGAGAAGATCAGTAGATGTCATGCATCAATGATGTCACAGAGGACTGTGCCACTTGCAACCGTTTCGCCAATAACTGCCTTCAAATTCTTAATCACACCATCTTTATGAGCGCTAAGTGGTTGCTCCATCTTCATAGCTTCCAAAACAATTATTAAATCTCCGGCAGCTACTGCCTGTCCTTCAGTGACAGCAATTTTTACAATTGTGCCCTGCATGGGGCTTGCTAAACCAGTTCCAGAAGCTCCTCCCATTGAGGCTTGCTTTGCTCGATGTCTCTTTACTACAGGTTCAGGAGCATGTACGAGAATCTCAAATCTCTTGCCATTTACCTCGGCTACTAATTTCTCAGCAGCCACCTTTGTCTGTGTTTCATTCGCTTGACTTTGGAAAGCTGGAATTTCATTTCTAAATTCATTTTCAATGTAGCTTGTGTAGACCTTAAAATCTTGTGTAAACGCAGGGTCTTCCAGGATTGCTTTATGGAATGGAATTGCTGTGGCTAGCCCACCCACTTCAAATTCTGCAAGAGCGCGCCGCGCACGTGCGATAGCTTCCTGACGAGTTGAACCGGTAACAATTAATTTTGCGAGCAATGAATCGAAGTTACCACCGATTACGTCACCATTTCTAAATCCTGCATCTACACGCACCCCAGGTCCGGTAGGAAGGTTCCATGATGTAATGCGACCAGGAGCAGGAAGGAATGAACGTCCCGGATCTTCACCGTTAATTCTAAATTCAATTGAGTGGCCTCTAATCTCAGGATCATCAAAACCGAGCGTCTCACCCATGGCAATTCTAAATTGTTCTCGAACTAAATCGATTCCGGTGACTTCTTCTGAAACTGGATGCTCAACCTGAAGTCGAGTATTCACCTCAAGAAATGAAATCGTTCCATCGGCACCAACTAAAAATTCGCAAGTACCAGCTCCTATATATCCTGCCTCTTTCATAATTGCCTTACTGGAGCGGTAAAGCTCTTGGATTTGTGCATCCGTTAGGAAAGGCGCAGGCGCTTCTTCCACTAATTTCTGATGGCGACGTTGCAATGAACAATCACGTGTGGAAATCACAACAGCATGTCCGTGTTTATCGACTAATACTTGTGTTTCGACGTGGCGTGGTTTATCAAGGTAGCGCTCTACGAAACACTCACCGCGACCAAATCCCGCAATCGCTTCACGAACAGCCGATGCATATAGCTCAGGAATTTCTTCCATGGTGCGGGCCACTTTTAGACCGCGACCGCCACCACCAAAAGCTGCTTTGATAGCAACAGGTAGACCATGTTCTTTTGCAAAATTGAGCACTTGCTCTGGACCAGTTACTGGATCTTTAGTTCCTGCAACTAATGGAGCTCCCGCGGCAGCTGCTATTCGTCGCGCTGAAACTTTGTCACCAAGTGCGCTAATTGCTGAAGGTGGAGGTCCAATCCAAATGAGACCCGCGTCTATGACAGATTGAGCAAAATCTGCATTCTCTGAGAGAAATCCATAACCAGGGTGAATTGCATCTGCACCAGAGTCTTTGGCGGTAGCAATTATCTTAGGAATATTGAGATAGGTATCTTTCGCAAGAACCCCATTGAGTGAAAATGAAAAATCCGCACTCTTGGCATGGAGTGCATCCCGATCTTCATCAGAATAGATTGCAACAGATTCCAAACCATGATCTTTACATGCTCGAATCACGCGTAGCGCAATTTCGCCTCTGTTAGCTATCAGTACGCGCTTCATGACATCTCCTTCACAGTAGGCCACGAATATCCCAATTGAGCCATTGCGCTTCGAAGAAATGGCATTGATAGTCCAACAACGTTGGTGTAATCACCTTCAATGATAGGGATAAAAGGTGATCCAAATCCATCTAAAGTAAATCCGCCAGCCACATGGAGTGGTTCTTCTGAGGCTATGTAATCATCAATCTCAGCGTCGCTCATCTCCGAGAATGTGACCTTAGTACTCACACGGTCAGCAATCTCAATACCCTTTTCAGTATCGATGATGCAGTGGCCTGTGTGCAAAATGCCTGAACGACCGCTAATTTTCTTAGCTCGTTCACGTGCGACCGAAACGCTTCCTGGTTTTCCAAACGAGACGCCATCGACATCAAATGTTGAATCGCACCCAATTATAATTGCTGGATAATCTATCAATTCCCGAACGGTATGAGCTTTTGCAATAGCTAGCGCAATGACCATATCTTGAGGGCTCATAGCGTTAAAAAAATCTGTCTCTTCATCCACATGGCTCAC